>Ga0207644_10002465_pt1 | contig 11937 bp, 13 predicted proteins | sample KBSS73metaG_FD_184326 | JGI IMG/M metagenome (GOLD analysis project Ga0207644, IMG submission 184326) | Switchgrass rhizosphere microbial communities from Kellogg Biological Station, Michigan, USA - KBS S7-3 metaG (SPAdes) (version 2) | ecosystem: Host-associated > Plants > Roots > Rhizosphere... | reverse complement strand
TCCATCCCAATTGGCAAAAACCTGATGAATATTGATCTTATCCTCTGTTATTTCAGTTTCATAAGTGTAAAATGAGGTTTTATACTTGCAATTTACGTAGTCAGTTCAAACAGTCCAATCACGCTTTGTAGCGCCGGGTACATAAATATCGCGTAATGAACCATCAAGGTAGTATATCTTATCTCTAAGTTGTTGCCAATTAACAATTGATTTCAAAGGTAATCGCTATTCGATAATTGATGAAATTGAATTAAAAAATACTTTAAAACAAAAATGCAGATGTCCTTATTCAAGACATCTGCGCATCTGCACATTTACAACTTAATTTCTTCGTCTTTAGATGAGAAGAAGTGGAATTCGGTAATCTGGTAAGCCGGATTGGTTTTCACCTTTATCCACTGGCCATATTTGAAATACCATTTCCATTGGCGGTTTACCAACCCTTTTTTGATGTAAGCCTCAATGTATGGGTGTACAACCAGGGTAATGCTTTTTTCGTTCTGTTCAACCAGGATATAGTTGAAGTTGTTTTCGATATCATCCAGCAAAAGGATAGTAGGCCTTATCGTTCCTGTGCCGTGACAGGTAGGGCATACTTCGCTGGTTACAATATTCATCTCAGGACGCACACGCTGACGGGTAATCTGCACCAAACCAAATTTGCTCGGTGGCAAAATGGTGTGCTTCGCCCTGTCGTGCGACATCTCGTTTCTCAGGAAATCAAAAAGATCTTTTCGATTGTTCGGCTTGTGCATGTCGATGAAATCGATCACCACTATACCGCCCATATCGCGCAAACGCAACTGCCTTGCAATCTCGCGCGCAGCCTCTTTGTTTACCTGGAAGGCATTTTCTTCCTGGTTCTCTTTATTGGCTGTGCGGTTACCGCTGTTTACGTCAATCACGTGCAACGCCTCGGTGTGTTCAATCACCAGGTAAGCACCGCCGGCAAGGTTAACTGTTTTTCCGAAAGCTCCCTTGATTTGCTTATCTACGCCATAGTGTTCGAAAATAGGGTCCTTGTGCTTGTGCAGGCGGACAATATTCTCCAACTCGGGTGATATCTGGTGTACATAAGTGCGTATCTCTTCGTAAATAGAATTATCATTTACGTAGATATGCTGAAAATCCGGATTAAGGATGTCGCGCAGTAATGTCGAGGTACGGTCGATCTCGCCCAGTGCCTTCTTTGCAGGCTCGATAGATGGCAAACGGGTAATAAAAGTTTCCCATTTCGAGATCAGGTCGATCAGATCCTGTTGCATCTCGGTAACACCCTTACCTTCTGAAACGGTACGGATGATCACTCCAAAATGCTTCGGCTTTATGCTCTCAACAATTTTGCGAAGACGATTTCGCTCAGTATTGCTCTTGATCTTTTTGGATATCGAGATGGCCTCTGAGAAGGGCACCAAAACAACGTATCGCCCTGCGATAGACAGGTCGGAACTGAGGCGTGGTCCTTTTGTTGATATCGGTTCTTTGGCAATTTGCACCGGTATAAGCTGATTTTTGGTTAATACTTCCGATATCTTACCGGACTTATTAATATCAGCCTCCAGTTTAAAATTGTCCAACAACTTCGATTGGTAGCCACCGCCGCGTACTTGCTTGGCCAGCTTTAACAGGCTTTGCACCTGCGGACCAAGGTCCAGGTAATGCAAAAAAGCATCCTTCTCGTATCCAACATCAACAAATGCAGCATTTAAACCAGGCATGATCTTTTTGATCCGGCCCAAATAAATGTCACCAACAGTATAATTGTTAGTAGCCTGCTCTTTGTGAAGTTCTACAAGTTGTTTATCCTGTAATAACGCAATGGTAGCCCCGTTCGGGGTTGAATCGATAATTAATTCTTTTATCAACTGCTACTCCATTTCTTAAAGCGGCATAAAGCCGCTTATCATAAGAGGTAAAACAATAACTTAAGTATAGTTGAATGGTTGATTTAGTTAGAATAAGTTGATTGAGTTGTTATTTTATTGTAATTAAACTCAATCAACCATTCACTTAATCAACCATTCACTTACTTCTTCTTATGTCTGTTTTTTCTCAAACGTTTTTTACGTTTGTGGGTAGCCATTTTGTGTCTTTTACGTTTCTTACCGCTTGGCATAATGATAATTTTTTAAATGTACGTTTCTACTAATTTTGCAATTCCTTAATATACTGGTCGATCTTCTGTCTTACGACAGGCTCAGCAACCATGTTTTTGCATTTTTGATAAGCTGCAATTGCTTCCTTTTTCATACCCAATTGGCGGTAGCACTCGGCCAGGTAAAAGTTTGGCTCAAGCTCGTCCTTTTGGGCTATCATGTTTTTAAACCTGGTTACCGCTTTCTCAAACTGTCCCGATTTCATCGCGAACATTCCAAGATTCATATTAGCGTTACGGTTGTTCGGGTCTTTTTTCACCACATCAAGCAGCAGCATAATACCCTGCATCGGCGAACCGCCATTAGGATCAGTAATACCCATGCTTGTTTGGTTAACGTAAGCTATGCCCAAACCCGTTTTTGCATCCAGGTTTTCTGGTTTCAGTTTAACCGCATTTTTGTAGGCATCAATCGCATTCTCAACAAAAGCCGGTTGAGCCGCTGTATCAGTGGCGCTTTTGTATGCATCATTGAAATGATTGCCTGCATTCATCCAGTTTTCAAAGGTATTCTCCTTTTGGGCTACCGCCTGGTAATAGAATGCTGATGGTGCGGGTTGATTGTCATCGTCCCATTGTTTTGCCAATTGCTTTTGCACGCTTAGTTTGGCTGCATCGGTTGTGGCTGTTTTTAACTGGCTTTCTAAATCGTTGATTCTTGCAGCAAGGGCTGCACCAATCGCTGTTTTAGCCGGGACGGATACATCCTCAACAGTTATATTGGCAACTGCCGGGCGCGATCCTGAAACAACACCCGAGGTAGCTTTCGCCACCTTGGGTTTTATTAAACCTTTAACAGGTAAGGAATACAAATAACCGGAAATAGCCAAAACTATTAAAATAACGATTATCTGCTTCCCCTTCATGTTATAAATTATTTTGCGGCTTTTGCTGTTGCTTTGTTACCACTTTTAACTTTCTCAACAAAGGTTTTAGCTGGTTTAAAGCTTGGTACAAAGTGCTCAGGGATAATTATAGCGGTGTTCTTTGAAATGTTACGCGCTGTCTTTTTCGCTCTCTTTTTAACAACGAAGCTGCCGAAGCCTCTTACATAAACATTCTCGCCACCAACCATTGAGGTTTTAACAACTTTGAAGAATGCCTCTACAGTTTCTTGAACGTCAACTTTCTCGATACCTGTCTTAGATGAGATCTCAGCTATAATTTCTGCCTTAGTCATATCAGATTTTCTTTATTTTAATTATGTAAATACTTAACTGTTTTGGGGTTGCAAAAGTATTCGTTTCTAACCAAAGATTAAAATAATTGGCCGTTTTTTTTTTGTTAGCCTATAATTAATACATAAACGTTACAAATCTCACGTAATTGCACACGCTTACAACTACATTTGGGGCAAATGAATTTTTCGGACGAACTGATACACTGGTACTTCAAAAATAAACGCGACCTGCCCTGGCGTAACACAACCAACCCTTACATCATTTGGCTTTCAGAGATTATTTTACAGCAAACTAGGGTAGAGCAAGGCTTACCGTATTTTAACCGGTTTCTTGAGAAATATCCGGACGTAAAATCTTTTGCTGCTGCCGGCGAAGGCGATATACTCAACCTATGGCAGGGACTCGGTTATTATTCCCGGGGCCGAAACATGTTGAAGACAGCCCGCCAGGTAGTGGCTGAATTTGGAGGGGAATTCCCAGTGGTTTATGAGCAACTGATTCACCTGAAAGGCATAGGCGAGTATACAGCTGCTGCTATCTCCTCATTTTCGGCCAATCAGGCAAAGGCGGTTGTGGATGGCAACGTTTTCAGGGTGCTGGCGCGATATTTTGGCATTAGCGAACCCATTAATAGCACCGGGGGTAAAAAATTGTTCCAGGACGTTGCTAACGATGTTCTGAACAAGGAAAACCCCGGGCTGCATAACCAGGCCATGATGGAATTTGGTGCAATGCTTTGCAAACCCAAAAATCCGGATTGTGAAATATGTCCGGTCAAGTCAGGTTGTTATGCTTATAACAACAATGCAATAGCCGGGCTGCCCCAAAAATTAAAAAAGACCAAAATAAGGGAACGGTTTTTAAACTATATCGTGGTGACAGACGGCGATACCATCCTGATGAATAAACGGGGCGAAAAAGACATCTGGGCCAATATGCACGACTTCCCTTTATTTGAAAGTAAACACCGGTTAACTGCGGAACAAGTCCTGTCACTCCCCGAATTCAAAAGCCATTTTGGAGAAAATAGCCTGATCATTAATAACTATCCTATAAAAAAACACGTATTAACCCATCAGCATCTGCACGCGCAGTTTATTCATATCGACAAAACCCCAATTAAATTAGAACAAAAATGGTTTCACATTAACGTAAATAATTTGAAAAATATAGCTATGCCAAAAATCATTTTTATATTTATAAATAATTTATTTAATTTGTAAATAAAATTCTCTATAGGTTTAAACTATGTCCGGTATTAATAAAGTGATTTTGATCGGCCACTTAGGCAAAGATCCTGAAATGCGTTATCTTGAGGGGGGTGTATCTGTAACAAGTTTCCCTTTGGCCACCTCGGAAACGTTCAATAAAGATGGTCAGAAGGTAGAACAAACTGAGTGGCACAACATTGTGATGTGGCGTGGGCTGGCAGATGTAGCCGGCAAATTTTTGCAAAAAGGCAAACTGGTTTACATAGAAGGAAAGCTGAGGACCCGCTCTTTTGAAGACAAAGAAGGAGTTAAGAAATACACCACCGAAGTGGTGGCTGAAAACTTTACCATGCTCGGCAGAAAAAGTGACTTTGAAGACAATGGCGACCGCCAAAACGGAAAAAGTGCGACAGGTAACAGTACTTTAAGCAGCAACGCTACTGACGATCTTCCTTTCTAACGCCAAATCTAAATCTTATAAAGAAAGCCTCGCGATAGCTAATCGGAGGCTTTTGTCATTAATATCAACAAACACTGGATGCCGGGCCTGAATATTAAAGCAGTGTACAATTTTAAACCCTCTTTGAAGTTTTCACTCCTGCTTAAAATAAATTATAGGCGAAGGGGCACAATCAACGTTAGGAGGGCAGGTAAAATATAGCGAGAGTTTATTATTTCCGCTGTTCAATGATATAGTATAGGTTAACGTTTTAGGACCGTCTATCGGAATAAGTTCTTCGACAGGCCCAAAAGTATTCCTGGAATTTGAAAAATTCGCCAGATCATACATTTTCAGTTCTGAGTTTTCTACTGAATATCTGCCGACGCTTTTATAACGATATCCGAGAACCTTTTTGGTCACAGAATCAGTTGCCATTATAGTGAATTCTACCGTATGATCGCTTTTAAACTCATATTGTTGTATTCCCTGAAATTCAACTTTTGCCCATTTCCCTATTAGATCGGTGCCGCCATTTGCACCATCCTTTTTACAGGCAAACAAGATTAACAATAACAATGCGGTCAAAAATCCATAAGTCCGGGCAAGTGTAAGTGTCTTTTTCATATTGATCATTACGCACAAATAAATGGCATTGATACACCTGCAACGCCTTTTATTAATATCATATTCATTGTTGATGGTCTAATTACCAGCCCTTTTTTCCGCTGGCAGAGGAAGGCCTGGGTAAGTAAGGCTATCTGCCTCCCGGTGGACAATGGTCTTTCAGATATTTGGTAAATAATGTGCGCAGATGTAAACTTGTGCCTTCACCTTCATAGATACCATGTGAACGGTTTGGATACGACATTAATTGAAATTGCCTGTTGTATTTGATCAACTCATTGATCAGCAACTCTGCATTCCGGTAGTGCACGTTATCATCTCCTGTTCCATGGATGTATAATAAATTACCACGCAGGTTTTTGGCATAGGTAACCGGCGACCCTTTGATAAATGGCTCCCTGCCCGCATCATCGGTTGGTACGCCCATATAGCGCTCTTGGTAAATGTTATCGTATGATAACTGCCAGGCCACAGCTGCAACGGCAATACCTGTTTTATAAATATCAGGATATTGGAACAGCAGGTTAAGGGTAGTTGAACCGCCGCCGCTCCAGCCGTGTACCGCAACCCGCGTTGAATCAATAAAAGGCCATTTCAGGATTTCTTTTGCCGCCATAGCCTGGTCGCGGATGTTGATGATACCGATATTCTTGTATATCGCCTTACGCCATTCAGCCCCTTTCGGTGCAGGTGCGCCACGCCCTTCAACTGCCATGTAGATATAACCGTCATCAGCCATATTGCCAACGTATAAGCCGTTATGACCGGCGCCATAAGAGTCCACTACTGTTTGTCCGGCAGGTTCGGCGTAAACGGTAAACACAACCGGATATTTTTTATTCGGATCAAAGTTGGTTGGTTTTACCATCCATCCGTCCATCTCAATACCATCGGCAGTTTTGACCTTAAAAAACTCCGGCTTGTTTTTGGCGTCTTTATTTACAGCCAATGTGGCGCCGCTGATATGCTTGTTATCAGGCAGCGTAATAGTCTCTGTTTGCGGCTGGGTATAACTGTTTGAGAAACCGTGAATTGCAATCTTCGCGCTTGGTGAAATGTCGTAATTATGTGTGCCTCGCAGATCATTCGGCGTTAAACGCTCAGGTGCCTTGCTCGATCCGTTCAGCTTTACACGGAAAAGATACTTTTGGGTGGCATTGTCAGGTGACGCGGTAAAGTAAACATAACCACCAGCCTCATCAATGCAGTTCAGTTTGATGATGTCATAATTACCTTTAGTGATTAACGTTTCTTTACCCGTTTCTGATATTTTGTAAATATGGCGCCATCCGTCTTTTTCGCTCACCCAGATAAACTCTTTACCGTTTTTCAGCCAATCCCATCCCACGGGATTGCCGTCATTCCACCGTGCTTTGCCATCGATCCAGGCCTTGTCTAATTCTGTATGGATTGCATGAGTAGCGCCGTTTGATACATTACCTACAAATATTTTGCTCTCATTTTGAGCGCGGTTCAGTTGCTCCAAAATGATATTGTTTGAATTGGTTGTCCACTCCATACGTGGGATGTAGTGCTGAACATTATCGCCCGGAACTTCAATCCAGGTGGTTTTTGCATTACTAATGTCTACCACGCCCACCTTGCATGCGCTTGGATCTTCACCCGCAACAGGGTATTCAACGGGAATGGTATAGGGGTAGATAGAATCGGTTGTATTCAGCATCAGGTAATTTTTGATCTTACGCGCATCAATCTGCCAGTAAGCAATCAGTTTGCTATCCGGCGACCAGCGAAAACCGTCGCGGCAGTCGAACTCCTCTTCATAAACCCAATCAAAAGTACCGTTGATCAGCTTGGTAGTCCCATCAGTAGTCATTGGCTTAATATCGCCGCCGGCAAGGTCCTCTACATAAATATTATGTCCGCTTACATAGGCTGCTTTGCTGCCATCAGGAGATAATTTTGCAAACATCAGAGATGACTCAGGCTTATCATATCCCAGTTGTTTCAGCGTTTTGGTGGTAATGTCATATACCCAGTAATCACCACGCGTATTGTAACGCCACACACGCTTGGTATTGGTAAAAATCAACACTTTATTTCCATCTGCCGAAAAAGAAAAACCTCTTATTGCCAGCGGGGCCTTGCCCTGTGGGGTAAGCATTTCTTTGGTTACAATGGCTGTTTTTTTGTTGACGTCGCGGGCATCTAACTCATCGATGCCGCCCCCGTTAATCTTGTAATACTGGTAGCCGTCGTTGGCCCAAATGGTTCCGCTGCGCTGAGCATAGACCTTGTTTTGGAAAGAGAGCAATAAAAAAATAATCAGGACAGCAAACCCTGAGTAGTAAAACCTGGTTTTCATTTAATCAATTTTAGTGTTCAGTAATTTGAGAATTTGCACTTAACCGCTGGGTTTTTACGTTATTTTAGCGACATAATGCCCCGCAAATTAATAATTCCTTTATGAAAAAGCTATATCTGCTTCTAACTGGTCTCATAATCGTTACGTCTGTTGCCAAAGGGCAAAAAGCAGACCGTAGCAAGTTTATTCCGGATAGCTTAGATAACTACATCAACCGGGCTCTTACCAACTGGCGTATTCCGGGAGCTGCCGTTTGTATTATAAAAGACAATAAGATTGTGCTAATGAAGGGTTACGGCATTAAGGAATTGGGGCTGAACAATAAAGTTGACGAAAACACCCTGTTCATGATAGGCAGCAACACCAAAGCGTTTACAGCCACAGCATTGGCAATGTTGCAATCGCAGGGAAAACTGTCATTAGATGAAAAGGTCACCAAATATCTGCCTGAATTTAAGCTGGAGAATAAATTTGCCAGTGAAGAAGCCATTGTCCGCGACCTGCTTTGTCATCGCATAGGCTTTCGAACCTTCCAGGGCGATTTTACTTTTTATAATACCGATTTGACCCGCGAACAGGTAATCCAAAAAATGAGTTTGGTTAAAGCGGCTTACCCGTTCCGCACCAAATGGGGGTACACCAATTCGGCATTTCTAACCGCCGGGCAAATCATTCCGAAAGTTACCGGCAGACCGTGGGAGGTTTATCTGAGGGAAAATATCTTCGCCCCACTCGGTATGATGAATACGCTGGCACTAACTGCCGATATCGCCAAGTCATTGAACCGGACCGCTCCACATACTTTGGTGAACGGACAGTTGACGGCCATTCCTTATTGCCAGATAGATGGGCTTGCGCCAGCCGGTGCAATCAGCTCGTCGGTAAATGATATGAGCAAATGGGTGTTGATGCAACTCAACGATGGAAAGGTTGGGCAAAGGCAGGTCATACCATCGGCAGCCATAGAAGCTACCCGACAGCCACAAGACTATGTGGGCAGCATAACTTACCTGAGCGGCGAGATGAGCTATGAATTATATGGTTTAGGCTGGTTCGTGCAGACGTACGGTAACCGGCAAATCGTGTCTCATACAGGTGGAGTAAACGGTTATGTTTCATCGGTGACTTTGGTACCTAAAGAGCATTTGGGCATTATTGTCCTCACTAATACCGATGCCAATAATTTTTATGAAGCGATGAAGTGGGATATCATCGATGCTTATCTGAAGCAGCCTTTCAGAGATTACAATCAAAAATACCTGAATTATTTTAAGGCCAATCAGCAAAGAGAAAACGCAGAGGATAAAAAACTGCGCGATACCGTTGCGCTAAACCGGTTACCGACATTATCTGCTGCCCAGTATGCCGGCAAATACGTAAATGAACTTTATGGCAATCTGACCGTTACACAAGGCATGGGCAATGATCTGGAAATGCGTTTTGAGCATCACCCTAAAATGTACGCGCATCTGCAGCCTCTTGGCGGCAACCGCTTTTATGTAACATTTTCAGACCCGGTGTTAGGTAAAGCTATTTTCCCTTTTACAGTGGTTAATGGCAAAGTGGCGTCGGTGCGCGTAAAAGTGGCTGATTTTGTGGAATATGACCCGTATGAATTCAAAAAGGTGGAATAAAAAAAGCCCCCTCTCACTCGCTGATTGGGGACTTTTACCTAAACCTTATCACATTGTAACAATGATGTTACTTTGTAAGAGCAAAGATACAAAAAATATTTATTTTTCAAGTCATTGCGAACGTGAATATTTTTTTTCTTATTAAAAATAAGTTAGTTATACTCTATTTGCCTTTTCTCAGCTATAATAGGCTTGTTTATTATTAGGTAAAAGAATATACCTCCTGCCAGATATAAGATCACATCTATCCAATCCCCTGTGTAGGTTTTTGAATAATAAGGCAGCGCCAATTCAAATAATACAGAAACATACACGACGATAAACATGACATGCCAGGGCGATAATACATAATAATTATTCCGGATCACGAAAACTCTTTGAAACCATAAACCCAGATTGGCTATCAGCGGTATGGCCAGCGTATCATTAATATATCCATTTAACAGAGGCAAGGGGTGCCCGCTTTTGCGCATGACTGTTACAATAACCCACACTAAACACCCGCTGACAAACCATTTATTAAGCAGTGTTTTCATTTATGCTGCAAAAAAACTAAGTAATACCAACAGTGTGGTGATGAAAATGAAGAATGCTATCTGGAAATAATAAACCAGCCAGCGGAATGAATTGAAGAAAAGTTTAACTTCCCGTTTAAAACGACCATCTGCCGGTTTTAAAGCAAAATAATCGTTTTCTTTTTTCACCTGGGTAACTATTTTCTTTTCTATTTCCCGCGAAAAACGCTGCGGTTCCAGGAACGAATCGCAATAAAGGCACCGGTCGTCCACCTCGCCTTTCCAAACGGTCCAATTGCCGCAATGAGGGCACTTTATTTCGCAAACCTGGCTCATTTTGATTCAATAACTAAGCAACAAAAAAACCGTCCGCTAAGCTAAGGCTGCAGAGAACCGGGCGTATGTTTTGAGATTGGGAATTACAGCGCTATCAGGCCAACTATAAAAATTATAGCTGCCATGATTAAAAAAAACAACATCACCGAATAGTATGCGCTCCAGCGTATGGCATTCGCAAAAATCTTATAGATCTGCGTGAGTTGTTCATCATTTTCGCTTATCGCTAAATAATAACCTTGTCTTTGGGATTCTGCAAACTTTACCTCCTCATCATGTGCCACACGTTCGGGTTCAAGGTATGTGCCGCATTTCAGACACTTAGCGTCAACCTTTCCAGTCGACGGATTCCACGCCCCGCAATGAGGGCATTTAATTTCACTAACTAGACTCATAATAGACGGTTTATACTCAAATTTAACTAAAAAAGAGCAGATAATATCAAACTAACAAATGTTTATTTTAAAGGTAATCAGTTAGGCCGATCTTCAATATTTCTATTAATTCGGGGTCTCCGAATTGATAATCGTCGGGGATTTCCAGTACAATAACCGGTTGATTGAAATTATGAAACGTTCTCTGATGATATCACAGTGTTTCCGTTCCATCACGAACAGCACATCGGCCCAGTCGATCATTTCTGATTAACACCTATACGGGCATTGTTGTTTGTTCCTGGCCGAACGGGCCGTATGTAGAGGGTGACGTTTAAACAATAGCTCTGCAGTAGGACTGCGCCATTGATTTTTACCGCAGATGAAGAGGAGATTGGACGAAGTAGTTCGCTATTATAACATATAAGGCACTTACGACTCAGAAGCCAAGACTTCCAACTTAAACCTCACATTCCCTTTCTCGCTACCCATACCTGGCTTTTGATAAGCCAATGGCCATTTACCAGGCGGAAGATAAAGGTAAAGGCACCTTCTTCGTCAAACCGGTCGCCTTTAATTTCCCCGGTATAGTCAACCGGCACCACTACGTATATGCTTTCGTCAGTTTGCAGGTAAACGCTGATGTCGCGGATCTTGGCGTGGAAGTTCTTTAGCTTATAATCCTTACACGTTTTTTCAACGGTGCTTATCCATTGCACACCGGCTGTCGGGCCATTCCAGGAGAAAGGTGGTTCTTCATCGGCAACCACAGCATTGGGCGTATAAAGATCGGTAACCGCATTAACGTCAAATGAGCTGGAAGCGTTTATAACTGTGTTAATGATCCTAATAACCTCATTCCGGTTCGATGCAGAATCAGCAACTGGTTTGGTATAAATACGAGGTATAATAGTATTGCTGTACGCTGTTTGCATCATCAATACGGAGATCAGGCATGAGATAAAAAAAGTAAAATATTGCTTGTTCATAGTTGATTGATTGGCAAAGGTATTAATTTTACTGTTTCACAGCCATATAATCTAAAGTTAAGTTACAGAGCGTTTTAACCCCTAGCGGAAAAGCGCTTTCATCAATATAAAAATCCGGCGTATGGTTTGGTGCGACAGTTTTGGGGTCTG
>Ga0207644_10002464_pt1 | contig 11939 bp, 5 predicted proteins | sample KBSS73metaG_FD_184326 | JGI IMG/M metagenome (GOLD analysis project Ga0207644, IMG submission 184326) | Switchgrass rhizosphere microbial communities from Kellogg Biological Station, Michigan, USA - KBS S7-3 metaG (SPAdes) (version 2) | ecosystem: Host-associated > Plants > Roots > Rhizosphere >... | reverse complement strand
ATCTTCCTGGACGAAGATCACCCGGCAGGCGGAGCAGCGCTGGCCCGCGCTCTGGAAGGCCGATGAAATGACGTCGCGCGTCACCTGCTCAGGCAAAGCCGAGCTGTCCACGATCATCGCGTTCTGGCCGCCGGTTTCGGCAATGAAGGGAATGATTGGCCCGTCACGTTCTGCAAGCGTACGGTTGATGAGCCGCGCGGTTTCAGTCGAACCAGTGAAGGCCACCCCGCCGAGCATCGGGTGAGACGTGAGTGCAGCCCCAACGCGGCCATCTCCAGGCGCCAGCTGAACCACGTCCTTCGGGAAGCCGGCCTCGTGGAAGAGGTCGATGGCGAACCCGCCGATCAGCGGCGTCTGCTCGGCCGGCTTCGCGATGGCCGTGTTCCCGGCGGCCAGTGCCGCCGCGACAGGGCCCGTAAAGATCGCGAGCGGAAAATTCCACGGGCTGATGCAGGCGAAAACGCCGCGTCCGTGGAGGCGCAGCTCGTTGTGCTCTCCGGTGGGTCCGGGCAACAGGACCGGTCTCGTGAACTGCCGGCGCGCTTCCGAAGCGTAAAAGCGCAGGAAATCGACCGCCTCGCGAACCTCAAGAATCGCGTCGGACAGCGTTTTTCCGCCTTCGCGGATGCACAGCGAAAAAAAGAGCTCGCGATTGTCCTCGAAGAGATCGGCCGTGCGCTCGAGGAGGCGTGCCCGAGCCTCGCCGCCAAGCGCATCCCAATCGATCTGGGCGGCGTGGCCGGCATTGACCATGTGGTCGACCTCGACGGCGCTCGCTTCAAAGACAGTACCGACCTTGATCCGGCGATCGTGAGGCGACGTGACGGGACGCCCCTTGCCTTTTCCAAGCGTCGGCCTCGCGGACCAGTCCCGGCTTTCAAGCGCCCTTAGCCGCTCGAGGATCGCCTCCCGTTCCAGCGGATCGGAGAGATCGAGGCCCGCGCTGTTACGGCGTTCGGCGCCAAACACGTCGCGCGGCAGGGCGATCTTCGGATTGCGCTTGGGCTGCAGCGCTTCGAGCTCGGCCACCGGATCGCGAACCAGCTCATCGATCGAGACCTGCTCGTCGGCGATGCGATTGACGAAGCTGGAGTTTGCGCCGTTCTCAAGCAGGCGCCGCACCAGGTAGGCAAGCAACTCCTTGTGACTGCCGACCGGCGCGTAGATGCGAACAGGCGTCCGCTCGTCGCCGAGATGCCGCTCGAGCTCGACTAGCTCCTCGTAAAGCTCCTCGCCCATGCCGTGCAGGCGCTGGAATTCGAACTCGTTGCCGTGCGCAAGCGCTTTGACCTGACCGATCGTGTTGGCGTTGTGGGTCGCGAAGGCCGGATAGACGACGTCACTGGCCGCCAGAAGCTTGCGCGCGCATGCAAGGTAGGAAACGTCGGTAGCGACCTTGCGCGTCCACACCGGATAATCGGTGAGCCCGCCGACCTGGGCGAGCTTGATCTCGGTGTCCCAGTAGGCACCCTTGACCAGACGCACCATGAGCCTGCGGCCATGTGCCCGTGCGGCTTCGATCACCCAGTCGCACAAAGGTGCGGCGCGCTTCTGGTACGCCTGGAGCGCGAGCCCAAATCCGGCCCAGCCATTGGCGAAGAGCGCGTCGTCGACGAGCAATGCCTCGAATACGTCCATCTGCAGCTCGAGGCGATCCGCTTCCTCTGCGTCGATCGTGAAATGGACGTCCGCCTTCGATGCCTTGAGCGCAAGCTCGCGAACCACCGGAATGACGTGAGCGAGCGCCTCCTCGCGATGGGTATATTCGAACCGCGGATGCAGCGCCGTCAGCTTGACCGAAATACCAGGGGACTTGCGAAAACCGCCCGTTGCCTCCCGCGTAATGCGATCGAGCGCACCGTGATAGGCCTGGGCGTAGCGCTGCGCGTCCGCGAACGTCTTGGCTGCCTCGCCCAGCATGTCGAAGCTGTGGCTCAGCCCCTGCCGCTGCTCGGGCCCTGCACGCTTCAGCGCTTCGTCGATGGTTCGGCCGAACACGAAATTTCGACCGAGGATCTTCATCGCCTCACGGACGGCGGTGCGGACCACCGGCTCGCCAAGTCGGCCTACCGCCCGGCCGAGCGCCGCCTTCCAATTATCTGAACGGTCCTGCGCGCCTTCCAGCACCTTACCTGTGAGAAGGAGGGAGAAGGTCGCAGCGTTGACGAAGGCAGAGCCCGAGCGCCCGAGCTTCTCCGACCAGTCAGGTCCCGAGAGCTTGTCGGCGATAAGCTCGTCCGCCGTATGAGCATCGGGAATTCGAAGCAGAGCCTCGGCAAGGCACATCATCGCAATGCCCTCGTCCGAGCCGAGATCATAAGCTTGCAGGAAGGCATCAACGCCTGACGGCTTGTGTGCCCGAACGCCCTTGACCAGCGCCCGAGCCACTGCGGTCGCTTCGCCAAGCTCAGTTGAGTTCAGCCGCGCCTGGCGTATGCGCTCGAGCGCGACCTGCTCTTCGTCGGGCCGATAGGCACGGCGTAGCTCCGTGCGGTCAATCGGGCTCACTGCGCCAGCAGCGCTTACGCGAGCTGGCCGTGGCAATGCTTGTACTTCTTGCCTGAGCCGCAGGGGCACGGAGCGTTTCGACTGATCGGCGCCTCGACGACGTTACCGGCCTCATCCCGCTGCGGAAGACCCGGCTGCGGGATGTTCAAAAGCGGCAAGGCACCAGGCATCAAGCCTCGCGCCGCAGCATCGATGTCGGCGGTGTCGTCTTCGGCCGAGAACGGATCGAGGTGCTGGGTGATGAAGTCCGGCAGCTCCGGCAGTGGCGCTGGCTCCAGCTGGACCTGCGCCCGCATCAGCATCCTGGTCACTTCCTCCCGAATCGAGACGAGCAGCCGCTCGAACAACAGGAACGCTTCCTGCTTGTATTCGTCGATCGGCTTCTTCTGCGCGTAACTGCGCAAGTGAATGACCTGCCGCAGCGCATCGAGCGTTGCGAGGTGCTCTTTCCAGTTGTGATCCAGCGTCTGGATCAGGACCTGCTTCTCGATCTCGCTCCAGCGCTCCGGTTCAATGTCGGCAAGCTTGGCCGCCATTACCTCATCCGCGAGCGTCTGGACCCGCTCCACGATCATCTCGGGGTCGACGGCCTCTTCCTGCAGCCACTCGTCAACCGGCGGCTGAAGACCGAATACCTCGGCGATGCTCTCCTTGAGCGTTTCGACGTTCCACTGCTCGGGATATGTACCGGCGGGGCAGCTCACCGCGACGAGCGCGACGACCGTCTCAGCGCGCATGTCGTTGATGACGTCGCTCACGCTCTCGGCATCCATGATGTCCGCGCGCTGTTCGTAAATGACCTTGCGCTGGTCGTTCATCACGTCGTCGAATTCGACGACCTGCTTTCGGATGTCGTAGTTGCGCGCCTCGACCTTCTTCTGGGCGGTCTCGATGGCCTTGGACATCCACTTGTGGGTGAGCGCCTCGCCTTCCTCGAGCTGGCTGTTCATCAGGCGCGCGAACATGGTCTGGGGACCAAAGATGCGCAGCAGGTCATCGTCGAGGCTAAGGTAGAATTTCGAAAGGCCGGGGTCGCCCTGGCGTCCCGAGCGGCCGCGCAGCTGGTTGTCGATGCGCCGGCTTTCGTGGCGCTCGGTTCCAAGAACGTAAAGACCGCCGTTGTCGAGCACGCGCTGCTTCTCGGCCGCGATCTGCTCGCGCACCTTCTCCGCCTGCGCTTCATATTCGGGAGTGCCACTGACGAGCTGCGAAAACTCGTCCTGCATCCGGAACTCGAGGTTGCCGCCAAGCTGAATGTCGGTGCCGCGGCCGGCCATGTTGGTGGCGATGGTCACGGCGCCCATGCGGCCCGCCTGAGCGACGATATGGGCTTCCTGCTCGTGGAAGCGGGCATTCAGGACCGAATGCTTGATTCCCTCCTGCTCGAGAAATTCCGAGAGCAACTCCGATTTCTCGATGGAGACTGTACCGACCAGCACCGGCTGGCCGATCTCCTGCTTGATCTTGATCTCCTTGGCGATCGCTCCGAACTTCTCGTGCATCGTCTTGTAGAAGACGTCGTCCTCGTCGATGCGCTGGACGGAAACGTTGGTCGGGATCGCCACCACGTTCATCTTGTAGATGTCGAAAAATTCCGGCGCCTCGGTCATCGCCGTACCGGTCATGCCCGACAGTTTCGGGTACATGCGGAAATAGTTCTGGAAAGTGATCGAGGCGAGCGTCTGGTTCTCGGGCTCGATGACCACGCCTTCCTTGGCCTCGACGGCCTGGTGGAGACCGTCGGACCAGCGCCGCCCGTCCATCATCCGGCCGGTGAACTCGTCGATGATGACGACCTTCCCGTCCTTCACGATATAGTCGATGTCCTTCTTGAACATGACGTTGGCCTTGAGGGCCTGGTTCAAGTGGTGGACGACCTGCGTGTTGGCGATGTCGTAGAGGTTGCGGCCCTCGATCAGCCCTGCCCCCTCGAGCATCCGCTCGGCTTTCTCAGTGCCCTCCTCGGTAAGGACCACGCTCTTCTGTTTCTCGTCCTTGTCGTAATCCGACGGAGCGAACGACTTCACGATGCCGTCGACCGAAATGTAGAGGTCCGATTTGTCATCGGTCGGACCGGAAATGATGAGAGGGGTTCGAGCCTCGTCGATCAGGATCGAGTCCACCTCGTCGACGATCGCGAAATTAAATGGCTTCTGGACCATCTGCTCGCGCGAATATTTCATATTGTCGCGCAGGTAATCGAAGCCGAGCTCGTTGTTGGTCGCGTAGGTGATGTCGCTGTTGTAGGCGTCGCGCCGCTGCTGGTCCGTGAGATTGGGGACGATGACCCCGACGCTCATTCCAAGGAAGCGATAGACCTGCCCCATCCACTCGGCGTCGCGGCGGGCGAGATAGTCGTTCACGGTGACGACGTGGACGCCCTTCCCCTCAAGCGCGTTCAGGTAAACCGCGAGCGTCGCAACGAGCGTCTTGCCTTCGCCGGTCTTCATCTCGGCGATCTCGCCGCGATGAAGCGCGATGCCGCCAATCAGCTGGACGTCGTAGTGGCGCTGTCCAAGTGTGCGGATTGCAGCTTCCCGAACCGTTGCGAACGCTTCCGGCAGGAGGTCGTCGAGCTTCTCGCCATTGGCAAGACGCTGCCGGAAGACCTCGGTCTGGCCGCGCAGCTCATCGTCCGTGAGCGCTGAAATATTGGCTTCGAAGCCGTTGATCGCGTCGACATATTTGCCAAGACCGCGGACATAGCGATCGTTGGCCGATCCGAAGATGCTCTTTGCCACTGAGGCGAACATGGAATTCCCTTAAAACCCGGACGTTGCAGAAAGGCGAAAAGCTCCCGCCAACGCTCTGGGAAATTGCGTCGGGCGATGTAAGGAGCGCCCCTGCCGTAGTCAATTAAGGTCAAGGCAAGATGGGACTGACTGGCGGGTGCATGTGCGGGGCGGTTCGCTACGAACTTAAGAGCGAACCCTTCGATTGTGGCTGGTGCCATTGCCGCACCTGTCAGCTCAACAGCGGAGCACCTGGCATGGTGTTCGCGAGCGTTGCAGACGGCGACTTCGTCTGGATCAAGGGCGGCGACAAGGTGAAATCGGCGTCCTCGTCGAGTTTCGGGCACCGGGAATTCTGCGGAGAATGCGGGACACCCTTCCTGATGAAGGTCGACCATCAGCCCGAAACGGTGGACTTCAGCGCCGTCACGCTCGACGATCCGGAGGCAATCGCTCCTGGATTTCATATTTTCTGGGGAAGCAGGATCGGCTGGTTCGAACCGAGGGACAATCTGCCCCGGCACGAGAAGTTCAGGCCAGATACGCGGGGGCTCGACGGTATCGAGCCCCCGGGAAAATAAATTAGAGGTTGCCTTCCAGCCATTGCTGGATCTGGCTGCGCGGTGCCGCCCCGACCTTCTGGGCGACGGGCTGGCCGCCCTTGAACAGAAGCATCGTCGGGATGCCGCGGACGCCGTAGCGGCCAGGCGTGTCCGGGTTCTCGTCGATGTTGAGCTTGGCGATCGTCACCTTGTCGCCCAGTTCGCCGGCAATTTCCTCGAGCGCCGGAGCGATCATCCGGCATGGACCGCACCACTCCGCCCAGAAATCGACAAGGACAGGACCCTCGGAACCGAGGACGTCGGAAGCAAAGCTCTGGTCGGTTACGGTCTTGGTGGCCATGGCGGGCGAATCTCCTGGCAGGGATCAAACGTTAACAAGCATATGGGCACTGGGCCCGCGGGCCTCAAGGCATGACTTCGACGAGCTTGGGTCCGGCGGTGTACAAGAGCGAGGCGCTGACCTGCTTATCTGGGAAGATGACCTGCAGGGCCTCGACGTAGGCAGCCATTTGTGCGCGGTGGGCGTTCGGAAGGTCTTCGTCTGCCGCCGGAACTTTCCCCGTCTTGAAGTCGATCACCCTCACGTGTCCCTCCTCGACGAGGAGCCGGTCGACCGTGCCGGCAATCACGCGCCCGTCCGGCAGCGTTGCGGCAAGCGGCGCCTCGCCGATCGATCCTGGACCAAACAGCGCCGAATAGCGCTTGTCGGAGAGGATCCCACAAACCTGGGAGACGATCTCGCTCCGCACGCTCACCTCGGCAACCCCGGCGGATCGTTCGAGCCAGCGGTCAGCCGCGCGCTGGCGAGCGTCCGCCCCGATTGCAGGCAGCCGCTCGAGCAGTTGGTGAATCCAGGTGCCTCGAAGCGCCGCAGCTCGCATCGCCTCGCTCGGCGGCGGCGCTGCTTCATCGTCGACGCCGATCGCGGATGGCGCAAGCGGCCGCGGAGGACGCGCTTCGGGCGGAGCTTGTCGACTGACCCACTCCGGCATCGCGACCTCCGGCAGCTGGATCTTGTCCTTCGCGCGTTTTGCCTGCGCCGCGCTATCCGGGGCATGGCGAAGGGCGACGTGACCGTCGGCCGGAGACGACGCCCCCATCCCCAGCATCGCCTCCTCGACAATCCGGTGCCAGCAATTGGGCGGCCGGGGATCGGCACCGTCCTTGCGCTCCTTCGGGCGGACGCCGCTGACGATCAGCCGGTCCGCCGCGCGCGTCAGGGCGACGTAGAGCAGGCGCATATGCTCCTCGAGGTCGCGCTTCTCCTCGTCGAGGATGACGTCCTCGAAGGGGGCGCAGCGCTCGTCCTTCTTGGGCCGCAACAGCGGGGCGATGCCCGCCCCCTCGACTTCGAAATCGAGGGTCGGTGGAGTGCGGCCAAGCTTTGCCGGATCGCCCGTCGCATCGGCGAGGATCACGATCGGCGCCTCCAGCCCTTTTGCGCCGTGGACGGTCATCACCCGGACTTCGTTTGCGGGGTGCCCGGGATCGCGTTGGACGTCGACCGTGCCTCGTGAGAACCACGCAAGGAAACGGTCGAGCGACGCAATCTCGTTGCGCTCAAACTCCAGTGCGCTGTTCATCAACTCGTCGATCGGGTCCCGTGCTGCAATTCCGAGGCGCGAATAGAGCTTTCGCCGTCCCTGCATCGGACCGCTAAGGATAGCCTGCAGAAACTGCGAAGGCGCCGTATAGTCCGCGATCCGCAGCAGCTCCGCGAGCGCGTCATGTGCGCTTTGGAATTCTGCCGCGCGCTCGCGAAGCTCGCGCCAAAGCGAGCCTTTTCGACCGAACGCGAGCGCCCTCAATTGCTCCTGGTCAAACCCGATGAGCGGCGAAACGAGCAGGCAGGCAAGGCTGAGATCGTCGTTTGGCTGGACCGCGAATTTCACTGCGGCCAGCAGGTCCTGCACCGCCAGCGGCTCGTGAAGATGGAGGCGGTCGACGCCAGCAACAGGCACACCTGCAGCGAACAGACGGGCAACAATGAGGGACGCAAGCTCTCCGCGGCTGCGCACCAGTACGAGGATGTCGCCGGGAGTAAGCGGTCGACCGGTCGAGGCCAGCCACGGCGCCTCGTCGACCATCAGGCGGATCCGGTCCGCGAGTTCCTCCGCATATCGGCGGTCGCGCAGGCTCACCCATCGCTCTTCACCTTCATCGCTTTCCTCGAGCGAGTCCTCGACGGCGAACGGCTGCCAAAGCTCGACGACACCCGCCCGGTCGCGATGGTGCGCACGATGGGGCGGCGGCGGTTCACTAAGCGCAAGCGCCCCCGGGCCAACCGTTTCAATGACCGCGTCGACAACGTCGAGTACCGGTTGCGCCGACCGGAAGCTCGCCGCGATCGACAGATCACGAAAGTGAATGGCATCGTCTGCGTCCAGCAATTCTTCCGCCAGCCGCCGAAAGTGATCGCGCGCCTCGCTGAAGCGCGCCGGGTCCGTGCCCTGGAAACCGTAGATCGCCTGCTTGAAGTCGCCGACCATGAACAACGTGCGCACCCGGCGCTCAGACTCGCTCGATCCGCTGAAATATTCCTCGACGAGTCGCTCGATGATTTCCCACTGCGCCGCGTTGGTGTCCTGTGCTTCGTCGACCAGCACATGGTCGATTTCGCGGTCGAGCTTGTATCGGACCCACTCGCCGATCCCGGGCTGAGCGAGAAGCTTGCGGGTCCATTCAATGAGATCGTTGAAGTCGGCGACCCCGGCGGCACGCTTGGCTCGGCTGTATGCGCGGGCGAACGACTGGCCCGCGCGAAGGCCTGCGGCGATGTCTGCTGCCAGCCTCGAGCCGTTCTGCACGCGAAGAAGCTCGGCAATGAGCACTGCAAGCCTGCCCGCATGTGACTCGTAATGGGGTTCGGCCTTTGTCTGGCCGGCGGCAACGCGAAGCGTGCCCTTTTCGGTCAGAACGACCTTCCTGACGTCCAAAAGCGCAGCTGCGCGCTCGATCGGCGTCAGCGCCAGCCAGTCTTCAATAACGCGCGCATGCCCCAGGCCCGTTTGAGCGCCCCAGCGGCGGTTCGCATCCGCAACCGCGCGCAGCAGTTCGCAATCGAAACGGTCGTCGCCGCAATGGTGCGCGATATATTCTTCGAGGGACTCCTCGGGGAGATCCATCAGGCGGCGGACCCTCGGCTCGATCGCCGCGCGCTCGCCAAGCGCCTCCAGAGCGTCAGGACGCCGGGCACAGGCCTGAAGATATTCGACGGCACCTGCCTCGCCGAGGCGGCGGCTGAGACACTGCACATCCCGGATCAGAGCGTCATCGCCATTTGTCTCCGCATCGGCCATGAGGTCGGCAAGCGTGCGGCGAACGAGCTCCTGTTCCGCGCGTCCTTCGATCGGCTGGAAGCCTGGCATGATCCCGGCCTCGGCGGGGAACGCGGCCAGGAGTGATTGAGAGAAGCCGTGGATGGTCTGGATCTTCAATCCACCCGGACAATCAAGCACCCGAGCAAACAACTGGCGGGCCCGCTGCCGCGTCTGAGGATCATTCGATTCGCCAAGATGCAGCAAATCGGTTCCGAGTTCGCTGTCCTTGAGGCGTACCCAGGCGGCGAGCCGCGCGCCGATACGATTGGACATCTCTGCCGCCGCCGCCTTGGTGAAGGTCAGGCAGAGGATGGATTCGGGCCGTGCACCTTTCAGCAGCAGCCGGAGGACACGCGCAGTCAGGACCTGCGTCTTGCCGGTTCCCGCCGACGCCGAGAGCGAAGCATGAACGTGCGGGTCCGACGCTAGCGCCTGCTCGTCCTTGAGCTCCGGAAACGTCCTGAAGCGCGAACTCATGCGGCTTCCAAACCGGCGCCTAACGCCATAGATGTTTGCTCATGAGCGACAGCAGCGAAGAGAACGACCGCGCCAACGAACAACGCCGGACCAAGCTGGTGAAGGCCGGTGTTGCCGTGGGCATCGGCTCGGCCGCCATCGTTGCCGCCTTGCTCTATGCCTCCAAGGTCAAGAAAAAGCCGCGCAGCTAGGCTCACTTGCGGCCGTACCATTCTTCCAGCCGCATCAGCTGGTCATAATCGCCGTAAGGCGCATACGCCGGGTTGAGCTTCGCCGTGAACGGTTCGCTCCCGGTCAGCCACCTGTTCGCCGCGTCTTCAAAATTGGCGTGCGCATGATCCAGGAACTCGCCGGGCTGCATGCCCCTGTCGGGGCACATCAGCCTGCCGAAGCTGCCGCGATAGCGTTGGAGGGACCAATATTCGAATGCCTCGGGGTTGCCATCCACCTCGTCGAACCCGCCGGCGCGGCCGATGAGTCCAAGCAGCCCGAGCTGCAGCGCAAAGCCCGCATTTACCGCCTTTTGTGTCGGCGGTGCGCCTGTCTTGTAATCGATGATTGCGAGACTGCCGTTGCCAAGGCTGTCGATGCGGTCGACACGTCCGTGAACGGTGACCCCGGCGAGCACCGTCTCGCCCGTCGCCTCCGCTCTTAGCGGACGCCTGCCCTTTTCCTGATTGTCGCGCTCCATTGCGGCAATCCAGTCGATTGCCTCGAGCAGGCGCGGTGCCCAAAGCGCCCGAAGCATCGGATGGATCGCTTCATCCTCAAGCAAGCGTTCCGCACGCGCCCTCAGCTTTTCGGGCTCGCAATTATCGTGCTGCAGCCAGTCCTGCAGAACCTGGTGAACGGCCGTGCCCTTCCAGGCAGCGGTGTGGTCGGCGTCTACCGGGTCGATTGAGCGAAGCCTCAGGATCGCCTGTGCGTAGAAAGCGAAAGGATCGGCCTTCAGACGATCGACAGCAGTGACGGAAATCTTTCCAGGGCGCTGCTCGGCGGGTGGCGACGGCTGGGGACGGTCAACCGGCATTGGAGTGCCGGGATCGTCGAGCACGCGCGTGAGACGCTCAAGCTGCAGATCGCGTGGCAGTCCGCCGCTGATCGCGTTGAGCCGAAGAAGGAACCGCGAAGCAACCGTCGGCGATTTTGCGTCGCGCCGGGCCCTCGTTATCAGCACCTCTGGAGCTCCGAGCGCGCTCGCGAAATCGTGCGCGGCAAGGCCGATGCGATTGTCCAGGGTCGGCATGCCGAGCGAAGCCCTTACGCTGGGCGGGAGCCACGGATCGGGTGCTGGCGAAGCTGGCCAGATCCCCTCGTTCAACGCGCCAAGGATAACCAGGTCGGCGCGTTGAAGCCGCGCCTCGAGCAGACCCCAGATGAAGATCCGCGGATGACCGCCATAAGGCGGACGCACCGCCCGCTCGTCGAGCAGCTGGCGAAGCAAAGGCACGGCATCCTCGGCACGGACCGTCAGTGCCTGAGCAGCGGCCGACGCCTGCAGATCAGCAAGCATCTCCGCCGCCATCCGTCCTGCCGGACCGCGCCACGCCGAATCGCCGGCCAGCGACTGCGCTGCATCGGAAAGATCGGCCGCGAGGCGCGCCAGCGACACCGGCTCGCGAAGGAGCCCGCCGATGCGTTCGAGCGGCAGCCGAACCTTTTGCCACTTGCCCGAATTGCCGAGGTGCGCGTCGAGCCCGGCAATCCCTGCCGGCGGACGCGGCCCGCGGAGATTGAGGTCGAGTTCCCGGACCATGTCCAGCCAGGCGAGACGCTCCTCGGCCTCGCCGCCTGCAAGCGGGTGCTTGAGCAATGCAAGGATGGGGACAGGAGCGAGCTCCTCGGCCGCAGCGCTGACGATCGCCAGGAGCAAAGTCCCGGCAGGGGTCGTCGACAGGAGCTTGCCCGCGCTGTCGTCCGCCTCCACTCCCCAGCGCGCGAGGAGAGCAGCGACACGGCCGGCCAGCTGACGGTCCGGAGTTACAAGCGCGGCCGTCTTGCCCGGAGTCTCGAGAGCTTCGCGCAAGGCGAGCGCAATCGCCTGTGCTTCGGCCGCCGGGTCAGGCAGCTCCGCAAGGCGAATGCCGCTCAGCCGTCGTTCCGCCGGCCCGAGCGTCTCCCATTTGTGGGAAAAATCGGGCGCCGCCATCGCATTCGCCACGGACTTCGCCCGTGCCGTCGAGGACACTGCCCCGGCTGACCAGCGCCAGGTTTGAACCTCGGCGCGCGCGATGCCGAGGCGGTTGAGCAGAACCTTCAAATGGAATTGCGGATGCGTAACTTCGCCGCGGCCTTTCTCGTCAGGGCCGAGCGCTTCCCATTCCTCGTCGGGGAAGAGA
>Ga0207644_10002454_pt1 | contig 11961 bp, 9 predicted proteins | sample KBSS73metaG_FD_184326 | JGI IMG/M metagenome (GOLD analysis project Ga0207644, IMG submission 184326) | Switchgrass rhizosphere microbial communities from Kellogg Biological Station, Michigan, USA - KBS S7-3 metaG (SPAdes) (version 2) | ecosystem: Host-associated > Plants > Roots > Rhizosphere >... | reverse complement strand
GCCCCAGTGGCAAGCCCCTCCGGCTATCGTCTAAAAAACACTGGGGCACGAGCAAGCTCGCACCCCATCGCCGGCGCCATTGCCGCAAAGTCGCCGAAATGGCAAGGGTCTTGGTCATGGCGACCCGGCTGAAATCGGTGGCGAGCGATCCGCTTGACGGCATCAGCCTGCCCGGCTGGCTTTATTACGATCCCGAGTTTTTGGAAGCCGAGAAAAAGGCGTTCCTTCGGGCGGCGCCGCAGGTGGTGTGCCACGAGAGCGAGATCCCCGAGCCGGGTGAGTGGCGCACGCTCGAATATCTGGGCGAAAGCATCATCGTCATGCGCGGCGACGATGGGGAAGTGCGTGCTTTCTCAAACGTTTGCCGGCACCGCGGGTCGCGGCTGGTCGACGGCGAGGCCGGCTGCGCGAAGGTCCTGACCTGCCCCTATCATGCGTGGAGCTATGCGCGGGACGGACGGCTGGTCGGCGTGCCGCATCGCAACGAATATCCCGGGCTCCAGACAGAGAAGCTCGGGCTCTTTCCGGTGGTACTCGAACGGTGGCGGGGGTTTCTCTTCGTTACGCTTGAACCCGGAGCGCCATCGGTTGCGGAGATGATGGCGCCCTACGAGGACGAGGTGGCGCCTTATCGGTTCGAGGATCTGAGGGTTATCGGGCGCGTCACGATCCGCCCGCGTCAGCTCAACTGGAAGACGATCGCCGACAATTATTCGGACGGCCTCCACATCCCGGTCGGCCATCCGGGCCTGACTCGGCTGTTCGGGCGGAACTACCGGATCGAAGCCAACAAGCATGTCGACCGGATGGAGGGCGATCTGGTTGAGAAGGATTCCACCAACCCGTCAGAGCGCGCCTATCAGCATTTGCTTCCGCGCGTTGATCACCTGCCAGAGAGTCATCAGCGCAAGTGGCTCTATTACAAGCTGTTCCCCAACGTCGCCTTCGACATCTATCCCGACCAGGTCGATTTCATGCAGTTCCTGCCCGTGAGCGCGACCGAAACGGTTATCCGCGAGATCAGCTATGCGATTCCGGACGATCGCCGCGAGATGAATGCCGCGCGCCACCTCAACTGGCGGATCAACCGACGTGTGAATGCCGAGGATACGGAGCTGATCACCCGCGTGCAGCTTGGGATGCAGTCGCCCGCCTATGTCGCCGGGCCGCTGGGAACGAGCGAAGTCTGCCTGCGCAGCTTCGCGCAGAAGCTCAGGAAGCTGATCCCGGAGGCGCGGCTGGACTCTCCGCCACCTGCCGGCTGGAGCCGTTTATCGAACGTGTGACGAAACGGACCACGAACCCCGCCAGCGCGATTGCTGCGCTCCACAGCAAGACTTCTCGACCGGATCCGATGAACATCGCCAGCGAGTAGGGAACGCCGATGGCGACGACGATCGTCCATCGACCGCCGACGCGAAGCTTCAGGGCCGCCGCAGCGCAGACGACGTAAAGGACCAGCGCGAGCACCGTCGAGATAAGCGTGATGAATTCGTAGACGCTCACGAAGTTCTTCGACGAGCTGGCAAGCACCAGCAGAGCCGACCCGGCCGCACAGATGATCAGCGCACCGGCCGGAGCGCCGACCTTGTTGGGCCGGGCAAATATCTGCGGGAGGTCGCCGGCCTGGCCCATTGTTCGAGCGGTTTCCGCAGCCATCAGCAGCAGGGAGTTTGCGGTGCCGAAAGCGCTGATTGCTGCAATGAAGGCGACGATGACGCCTGCAGTCGCCCCGAGCAGCGGCGCGATCGCATCTGCAAATGGCGCGCCGCTCTTCGCCGCGCTCACGCTGGAAAGGAGCAATAGGGCCGCAACCGTGGCGAGCAAATAGATGATCGCGGTAAAACCAGTCCCCCAGATCGTCGCGCGCGGAACCGTGCTGGTTGCATCACGTGTGACGTTTGCGGTCATCGCCGCGCCTTCAAAGCCCGTCAGAGAAAACAGGATGAGCGCTGCTGCTGAAATCACCGAGGTCAGACCCAGCGGGACTGGTGCAAGCGGCTCAAGGCGCTGCCCGGCCCCGAAGCGGCCGGCGACAAGGGCAAGGACGAGTATCAGTGGCAGGAGCTTGATGAGCACCGTCACAACCTGAAGCGCCCCGGCTGAACGCGCGCCGCGCAGGTTGACGAGAAGGAGAAGCAGGATCGAACCGAGCGCGACCGTGATTAACCCGGGTCCCGAAACGACCGCCGGGTAGACGTGGCCCAGCGCGCCAGCCACGGCGACGGCCACGCCGCCGACCCCTGTGACCTGTGACAAAGTGTAGCACCACAGGGTCACGAAAGCCGTCTTCTCGCCGAACGCGCGATCGACGTACATGAAGGGACCGCCGGGAATGTTCGCTGAAAGCCTCGCGAGAGCCAAAGCGAGGCACATGGTGCCGAAGCCCGTCAGCAGGAAAGCCATGATAATGTTGGGTCCGAACGGCGCCAGGGTGGTCGGCAAGAGGTAGATTCCCGACCCCACCATCGACCCGACGACCATCGCCACGCTCATCCACTTGCCCAACATCCGCGACGTCGGCTCGGGGTGGGTGTCGATCGCAATGGCTTCGTTCGGCATCGACAGGGCTTCGCATCCCCCGGCGGGGTTGGCAATCGGCATGGCCGCGCTTAACCCGCGCCGCAAATCAGGGGAGTCAGATGCGCGCTTTCATTTTTCCGGGGCAGGGCAGCCAGGCGGTCGGCATGGGCGCCGCGCTGGCCGGTGCCAGCCGATCCGCCCGCGACGTATTCGACGAGGTCGACGAGGCGCTGAACCAGCACCTTTTCCGGCTGATGCGGGAGGGGCCGGACGATGAGCTCAAGCTCACCGAAAATGCCCAGCCGGCGATCATGGCGCATTCCATCGCCGTGTTGCGCACGATGGGGGTTCGGCTTCCGGAAGTGGCGGATTTCGTGGCGGGGCACAGCCTTGGCGAATATTCGGCGTTGTGCGCGGCCGGGTCGTTCGATGTCGCGACGACGGCGAAGCTCCTGAAGCTGCGCGGTCAGGCGATGCAGCAGGCCGTGCCGGTCGGGCAGGGCGCAATGGCCGCGCTGCTCGGAGCGGATCTCCAGCTTGCGCAGAAGATCGCCGAGGCCGCGGCGCAAGGGGAAGTCTGCACCGTCGCCAACGACAATGATCCGAGCCAGGTTGTGATCTCCGGCCACAAGGCAGCGATCGACCGGGCGATCGAGATGGCGAAGGACATGGGTGCAAAGCGCGCCGTGCCGCTGCCGGTGTCGGCGCCCTTCCACTGCCCACTGATGCAGCCCGCGGCCGAAGCGATGCGCGATGCGCTGAGCTATGTGGTGCTGGGCGAGCCTGCGGTGCCGGTTTTCGCAAACGTCACGGCTCAGCCGGAGACGGACCCCGACACGATCCGCAACCAGCTCGTCGAGCAGGTGACGGGCATGGTCCGCTGGCGCGAAAGCGTCGCCAACATGGTCGATGCCGGTGTCGTGGAGTTCGTGGAGATTGGCGGCAAGGTGCTCGGCGCGATGGTCAAGCGCATTGCGCCGGACGTCAGGATCACAAGCGTCGTCACCATCGAGGACGTCGAAGCGCTCGCGAAGGAGATTGCATAGATGTTCGATCTTTCCGGCATGACCGCGCTCGTGACGGGCGCCAGCGGTGGGCTCGGCAGTGCGATCGCGAAAGCGCTTGCGGGGCAAGGTGCCCGTCTCGCGGTTTCGGGCAGCAACGTCGACAAGCTGGAGGCCTTTCGGGGTTCGCTCGGCGGCGATCATGTCGCGCTGCTGTGCAACCTCTCCGACGGAGCTGCGGTCGATCAACTCGTGCCGCAGGCGGTCGAAGCGCTCGGGGGGAAGCTCGATATCCTCATCAACAATGCGGGCGTGACCCGCGACAACCTGCTGATGCGGATGAAGGACGAAGAGTTCGAGGAGGTCATCCGGATCAACCTCGAAGCTGCCTTCCGGCTCATCCGCGCTGCCGCCAAGCCGATGATGAAGGCGCGGTTCGGGCGGATCATCTCGGTGACGTCGGTGGTCGGGGTGACGGGAAATCCGGGCCAGGCCAATTACGTCGCGTCCAAGGCGGGGCTGATCGGCATGACCAAAGCGGTCGCGCAGGAGCTTGCGAGCCGCAACATCACCGCAAACGCCGTCGCGCCGGGTTTCATGACCTCGGCGATGACCGACGCACTCAACGAGCAGCAGCGTGAGGGCATTCTTTCGCGCATTCCGATGGGCTCGATGGGAAGCGGCGACGATATCGGCGCGGCCTGCGTCTATCTGGCTTCCAAGGAAGCCGGCTACGTCACCGGCCAGACGATTCACGTGAACGGCGGGATGGCGATGCCGTAAGCGGCAGTTAACGCTTCCTTGCGGCGCTCCTTGTCGCTCGACTCATCGCACCTATATCCGGACAGAAATCAACATTTTCGGCCGCCTCGAAGAGGGGTCGATGTGGGGCTGTAAGAGAGAGGAATAACATGGCCAAGGTCATCGGGATCGACTTGGGCACGACCAATAGCTGCGTTGCCGTCATGGAAGGCGGCAAGCCGAAGGTCATCGAGAATGTCGAGGGCGCGCGCACCACGCCTTCCACCGTCGCTTTCACGAAGGACGGCGAGCGACTGATCGGCCAGCCGGCGAAGCGCCAGGCCGTCACCAATCCGGACAATACTATTTTCGCGGTGAAGCGCCTGATCGGCCGCCGCTTCGACGATCCGATCACCAAGAAGGACACCGAACTGGTGCCCTACAAGATCGTGAAGGGCGCCAATGGCGACGCCTGGGTCGAGGCCGGCGGCAAGGATTATTCGCCTTCGCAGATCTCCGCCTTCATCCTTCAGAAGATGAAGGAAACCGCCGAGGCTTATCTCGGCGAGACGGTCACCCAGGCGGTGATCACCGTTCCTGCTTACTTCAACGACGCGCAGCGCCAGGCGACCAAGGACGCCGGCCAGATTGCGGGTCTTGAAGTGCTGCGCATCATCAACGAGCCGACCGCGGCCGCGCTCGCTTACGGACTTGAGAAGGAAGACGGCAAAACGATCGCCGTCTACGACCTCGGCGGCGGCACGTTCGACGTCTCGGTCCTCGAGATCGGCGACGGCGTGTTCGAGGTGAAGTCGACCAACGGCGATACCTTCCTCGGCGGCGAGGATTTCGATGCGCGCATCGTCAACTGGCTCGCTGACAAGTTCAAGGCGAAGGAGGGCATCGACCTCCGCACCGACCGTCTTGCGCTGCAGCGCCTTAAGGAAGCTGCGGAAAAGGCCAAGATCGAGCTGTCATCGGCGGCGACGACCGAGATCAACCAGCCGTTCATCACGGCGCGCATGGAAGGCGGAACGACTACTCCGCTCCACCTCGTCGAGACGCTCAGCCGCGCCGACCTCGAGAAGCTGGTCGACGATTTGATCGCGCGGACCATCGAGCCCTGCAAGAAGGCGCTCAAGGACGCGGGCATCGATGCCAAGGACATTGCCGACGTCGTGCTGGTCGGCGGCATGACCCGCATGCCGCGCGTGCGTGAGCGGGTGAAGGAATTCTTCGGTCGTGAGCCGCACACGGGCGTCAACCCGGACGAGGTCGTCGCCATGGGCGCGGCGATCCAGGCGGGCGTGCTTCAGGGCGACGTCAAGGACGTCCTCCTGCTCGACGTGACGCCGCTGTCGCTCGGCATCGAGACCCTGGGTGGCGTGTTCACCCGGATGATCGACCGCAACACGACGATCCCGACCAAGAAGAGCCAGGTCTTCTCGACCGCCGAGGACAATCAGAATGCGGTGACGATCCGCGTCTTCCAGGGCGAGCGCGAGATGGCTGCGGACAACAAGGTGCTCGGTCAGTTCGACCTGGTCGGAATCCCGCCTGCGCCGCGCGGCGTGCCGCAGATCGAGGTCACCTTCGACATCGACGCCAACGGCATCGTCAACGTGTCGGCGAAGGACAAGGGCACCGGCAAGGAGCAGCAGATCCGCATCCAGGCTTCGGGCGGGCTCAACGATTCCGACATCGAGAAGATGGTCAAGGAAGCCGAGCAGTTCGCCGACGAGGACAAGAAGCGGCGTGGAGCGGCCGAGGCCAAGAACAATGCCGAGAGCCTCATCCATTCGACGGAGAAGCAGCTCGCCGAGCATGGCGACAAGGTTTCCGCCGAAGTGAAGGAAGAGATCGAGAAGGCGCTCGCCGAAGCCAAGACCGCGGTCGAAAGCGGCGATGCCGACGAGATGCAGCAGAAGACCGCTGCGCTGACGCAGGCCGCGATGAAACTCGGCCAGGCAATGTACGAGCAGCAGCAGGCCCAGGGCCAGCAGACCGGCGGTGAAGCCGGTGCGGCTGGCGAAGAGGCCGGCGAGAAGCCGAACGAGGAAGAGGTCGTCGACGCGGAATTCTCCGAGGTCGACGAGGGTGAGAACAAGGGCTGATGATCCGGCGCGGCTTTTCTTGGAAGAGTCGCGCCGAATCCTGTGGGCGTAGCGGGGAGCATTGATGGCCGAGCAGGATTATTATGAGCTGCTGGGCGTCGCACGCGGTGCGGACGACGCTTCAATCAAGGCTGCCTATCGCCGGCTGGCCAAGGAACATCACCCCGACCGCCATAACGGCTGTTCCGACAAGGAAGCCCACTTCAAGGCCATCAATGAGGCCTACGACGTCCTGAAGGACCCGAACAAGCGGGCCGCCTACGACCGTTTTGGCAAGGCGGCGTTCCAGAATGGCGGAGGCGGGGGCGATCCTTTCGCGGAGGCCGGCTTCAACGGCTTTTCAGACATTTTCTCGACCATTTTCGGCGAGTTCATGGACCCGCGGGCGCAGCAGAATGCGGCTCGCGGGGCGGACCTTCGCTACGATCTGGAATTGAGCCTCGAGGAGGCCTTCACCGGCGCCGAAAAGGCGATCACGGTCCAGGCGATGGCGAGGTGCGAGCGCTGCCAGGGTCGCGGCTGCAACAGTACCGAGCATTGCGCGAACACCTGCCAGACCTGCGGCGGCATGGGTAAAGTTCGGGCGCAGCAAGGATTCTTCGTTGTAGAGCGCGGCTGCCCGACCTGCCGGGGCTCCGGCGAGGTGATCAGCGACCCGTGCGGCAGCTGTCACGGCGAAGGCAGGACGCTCGCCCAGCGCAAGCTGGCGGTGAAAGTTCCCGCCGGCGTCGATGAGGGCACGCGCATTCGCGTCGCCAGCGAAGGCGAAGCGGGTGTACGGGGAGCCGCGAGCGGCGATCTGTACCTCTTCGTCCACATGAAGCGGCACCCGATCTACGCGCGGGAAGGAACAAGCCTGATCGCCGATTGCCCCGTAAGCTTCACGGCGGCTGCGCTCGGCGGATCGATCAGCCTGCCGGGAATCGACGGCAAGGCGGTCGAGCTCAAGATTCCCGCCGGTATCCAGTCCGGCGAGCAATTGCGTCACCGCGGTGCGGGGATGAGCGTCCTCAACGGGCGTGGGCGGGGCGATCTCGTCGCGCGGATCCTGGTCGAGACGCCGACCCGGATGACCGCCAAGCAAAAGAAAATCCTCGAAGAGTTTCGAGATAGCGAAACCGGCGAGGAATGCCCGGCCGCGAAGAGCTTCTTTAGCCGTGCTCGCGAGATGTTCGGCGGCTGATCAGCCGGCGCCGTTGGCGTGGTCCATCTCCAGCCGAAGCGCGAACATCTGAGCGAATAGCTCGGCGGCGGCGTGCAGCTCAAAGCTCGGATCTCGAGCGGTCCGGCTTTCGCAGCAGAATTCGCAAGACTGCCCGTCTGCAGTGAAGGGCACTCGAAGCATCGAACCGATGCCCTTGCCCACCAGCTTCTGGCGATCCGACTCGCTCGGCGAGCGCATCAGCGCGGCGTGCGCCGACGTATCCTCGGCATCTCTAGGGAAGAGCTGAACCCCTTCGCCGCCGGTGTCGGCGATGTAGATCGGCAAATCGGCGGGATCGGCGGGGCCGGTGAAAGTGCCGCGGCTGCTTTCGGCGCGCTCGGCTCCACAGCTGAGCGTGACACGATCATAGCCGGTAAGCGCCCGCATTCTGCGTGCCCCGGCGTCCAGCAGGGCTTGTCCGTGACTGCCGGCAAGCCCGGCAATCAGGCCGCCGACGCTTCCAAAGCATTCTCCGAAGCAGCCTGCCGACGGCACGGCCTCGAGAAGCGCACGGCCGTCGCTCAGCTGAAAGGCAATATCGACCAGCTTGTTGTCGTCGGTCAGCCTGACTGCATAGGCCCGGCCGACGCCGGTCGTTCCGCTCAGCCTCGAGAAGAGGTTCCTGAGGTCGTGGAGCGCCTGCGAATGAACGAAATTGCCGAGCGGCTCATCGATCAGCGTGACGTGGGACTCGCCCAACAAGCGATGAATGTTCTCGGACGCGCGCAGCACGATCCAGTCGAGCGACAGTTCGAGCAGATAGCCGGTGCGCTGAATGCGCAGCAGCTCGCCAGCAGGTGCGCCCGCTGGCATTTCGCTGTCTACCTCTTCGATGGCGTCCATCGGGCCCCCGGTAGTGATCCGATGGGAAAGAATAGCCGCTCAATTGCGCGGCGCACCTAAAAAATGCTGTGCTGCGAAAAGATTAGCGGCCGCCGAACACCCGGTCGAAGATCGTGTCGACATGCTTGAAATGGTAGCCGAGGTCGAACAGCGCATCGAGCTGATCGTTTGAAAGCCGATGCGTAACTTCCGGATCCGCCTTGAGAAGATTTAGCAGCGACAGCTGACCGTCGGACTCCCAGACCTTCATCGCGTTGCGCTGCACAAGCGCATAGCTCTCTTCACGGCTCAGACCGGCCTGGGTGAGCGCGAGCAGGACGCGCTGCGAGTGGACGAGCCCGCCCATGCGATCGAGGTTCTTCTGCATCCGTTCGGGGTAGACCAGCAGCTTGTCGATGACGCTCGTGAGGCGCGCGAGCGCGAAGTCGAGCGTGATCGTCGCGTCCGGCCCGATGAACCGCTCGACCGAGGAATGGGAGATGTCCCTCTCGTGCCATAGCGCCACATTTTCGAGGGCAGGGGTGACGTAGCCGCGCACGGTTCGGGCGAGACCCGTCAGATTCTCGGTCAGCACCGGATTGCGCTTGTGCGGCATGGCCGAGCTACCCTTCTGGCCGGGCGAAAAATATTCCTCCGCTTCCAGCACCTCGGTGCGCTGCAAATGGCGGATCTCCGTCGCGAGCCGCTCGATCGACGAGGCGATGACACCCAAGGTTGCGAAAAACATAGCATGGCGATCGCGCGGGATTACCTGGGTCGAAACGGGTTCGGCGGTGAGGCCGAGCTCGGCAGCGACATGCTCTTCAACTTCCGGTGGGACGTTCGCGAAAGTCCCGATCGCGCCGGAGATGGCGCAGGTTGCGACCGTGTCTCGCGCCGCCACGAGCCGCTCGCGATTGCGGCTGAACTCGGCGTAGGCCTGCGCAAGCTTCAGTCCGAAGGTCGTCGGCTCGGCGTGAATACCGTGGCTGCGGCCGATCGTCGGCGTCAGCTTATGCTCGAATGCGCGGCGCTTCAGCACCTCCAGCAGGGCGTCCAGGTCCTTCAGCAGCAAATCGGCCGCCTGCTTCAGCTGGACGGCCAGCGCCGTGTCGAGGACGTCAGAGCTGGTCATGCCCTGGTGCAGCCAGCGCCGCTCCGGGCCGAGCTTTTCGCCGGCCCAGGTCAGGAAGGCGATCACGTCATGCTTGGTAACGGCTTCGATGCGGTCGATCGCGTCAATGTCGATCTCACCGAGCACGTCGCGGTCGTAAGCGGCGCGGATCGTCGCGGCATCGTCGGCGGGGATCATCCCGATCTTGCCCATCGCGTCGGCAGCGAAGACCTCGATCTGCCACCAGATCTGATAGCGGTTTTCGGGTGACCAGATGGCCGTCATTTCGGGGCGGGAATAGCGGGGAACCATGGCCGGGGCGGCTAGCAGAGCGGCGGCGCGGCTTCAACGCGACGAGTTCCGGTATTCTAGAAGTTAACGCGCCCATCAGATTGTGGTACGGCCCGGCACATGCGGTTGATTATGATTCTGCCGCTGCTGCTGGCTGGGTGCGCACCGACGTCTAGCGTCGTGCGGGAGGGCGAGCCTTTCACTTTTCAAACCAGCAAGAGTTCCGCCCAGGTCGAGAAGTGTCTAACGGACGGACTTTCGAAGCTCGACGACATCACAGCCGTGGCCAGCGAGGGCGTGACGACCCTGATGTTCGGCGGGCGCACGAAGCCGAGGATGCTGATCGATATCGCGCCGCCCCGCGTCGCCGTGACCACCAATTTCGCCTATGGCACGCGCGAGATTATCGCCGCCTGCGTCTAGCGCTAGATCAACCCCATCGCCCGCATGCTGGAGCGCCCATTGGCGCCCACGATGACATGGTCATGGACGACAATCTTCATGTGCCGGCCGGCCTCCACCAGCTCGCGGGTTAGCCGAATGTCCTGATTTGAGGGGGTGGGATCGCCGCTCGGATGGTTGTGGACGATGATCAGCGCTGTCGCGCCGAGCGCTATGGCCCTCGCGATGACCTCACGAACGTGGACCGAAGCTTCGTCGACCGAGCCCTGCCAGAGCGCCTCGTTGGCAAGCAGCATGTTCTTTGCGTTGAGGAAGAGCACGCGTACCTGCTCCGTGCGGCGGTGCGCCATCGCGGCGTGGAGATAGTCGCCAAGGGCATCCCAGCTCGACAGGACCGGCTGTTTCTCGATGCGCGTCTCGAGGAGGCGGCGCGCGGTGATCTCCGCGATCTTCAGCGCGGCGATGGTCGGGTCGGTCAGGCCTTCGCGCCGCATCGTGTCCGCGCTGGATCCGAGAAGCGGGCCAATCCCTCCGAAATCGTCGATCAGCCGCTTCGCCAGCGGCTTCGTGTCGACCCGGGGAATCGTCAGGGTGAGCAGATATTCGACGAGCTCATAATCGTGGAATCCGTCCGGACCCGCGTCGAGCAACCGCTTTCGCAGCCTCGCCCGGTGGCCCGCGGATTCAGCTTCATCCTGTCTGGTGGTTCGCGCGTCCATGCCGCCCCTTTGTGGCCTGGTCCGAGCAGTTGCGCTTCAAGCACAGGTTGACAGGCCTTGTGAAGCGGTCATGCCGCGTCTGGAACGGTCGCGCGCGGGAGGGGTTAGTTAAGCCCGATGGCGGAACGGCCAAACGAAAATAGTGGAAGCGAGACGATCGTGGTGCGGCGCGGAACGAGATGGGGTCGCGTTGCAAGCCTCGTCGCGCTCGCGCTCCTGGTCGTCCTGATCGCGGCGGTCGCGATCCTCTGGATCCAGCGACGTCCGATTGCGACGCATTATCTGAAGAGCGAATTCGATAGACGGGGGGTTACGGCCACCTACCACCTCGATCGCGTTGGTCTGCGGACGCAGGAGGTCAGCAATCTCGTCATCGGCGATCCCAAGCGGCCGGACCTGACCGCCCGCTTTGCGCACATCGAGACTCGCCTCAAATGGAATGGCGGCTTCGAGGTCTATCGTATCGTCGCCCGTGGAGTTCGCCTGCGTGGCCGCCTGGTCAACGGCCGTGTCAGCTGGGGCCAGATCGACAAGCTGATGCCGCCGCCGAGCAACAAGCCGTTCGCGTTGCCCGACTTCGTGCTCGACATCGACGACAGTACAATCTCACTGGCGACGCCATTCGGTCCGCTTGGATTCGCATTGCAGGGCAATGGCAAGCTTAGCGGCGGGTTTACAGGCCATGCGGCGCTCATCAGCCCGCGCCTGGCCCCCGGACGCTGCGCGGCCACCAATTTGCGTGCCAACCTGGCCGTCGCGGTCGTTGCACGCCGCCCGCACATCGACGGGCCGGTCGCGTTGGAGCGCTTCGACTGCCCGGCGAGCCGGTTCGACATCGCCGCACCGCGGTTCGATGCGAAAGCGAGCTTCAACGAATCCTTCACCAGCATCGACGGCAGCGGCCGGATGGCGATCAACACCCTGGTCGCCGGGGCGAATGGACTCGCCAATTTCCTGGGCGATATCACCTACAAGGGCTCGCTCGGAAACGTGGACGGCCGAGTGAAGCTATCCGCGCAGAAATCGC
>Ga0207644_10002448_pt1 | contig 11971 bp, 8 predicted proteins | sample KBSS73metaG_FD_184326 | JGI IMG/M metagenome (GOLD analysis project Ga0207644, IMG submission 184326) | Switchgrass rhizosphere microbial communities from Kellogg Biological Station, Michigan, USA - KBS S7-3 metaG (SPAdes) (version 2) | ecosystem: Host-associated > Plants > Roots > Rhizosphere >... | reverse complement strand
ACCTTTCAGAAGTTAATAGAGAAAAACTTTGCTACGCTTAAACTGCCCAGGGATTATGCAGAACTGTTATACATTACACCAAATCATCTGAATGCGTTGTGCAATGACCTGTTGGGCATCTCAGCCGGCGAAGTGATCCGCAACCGTATCCTTTTAGAAGCAAAGAGATTGCTCATTAATCTGGACCTGACCATAGCTGAAATAGCCAATCAGCTCAATTTTAGCGACAACTCCTATTTCACCAGGTTTTTTAAAAAATATGCCGGGTTAACCCCGGAAGAATTCAGAAAAAAAACATTAAATCATCAAAAGAATGACACTAGATACCAGCAATACTCCTGAACAGCCTTTATCTGAGTTTAAAGCAGCTGTGCTATGTAAATGTCCTAAATGTCGCAGGGGCGATATGTTTGGCAACAGGATGTATAGTTTTGGCAAGCAAAAAAGCTATACCCATTGCCCTTATTGTAACTTTCAGTTCGAAATTGAACCCGGGTACTTTTATGTGGCCATGTTTGTAAGCTATGGCATGAATGTGGCGCAAATGATCACTCTTGCCGTGGGTACTTACATGCTTACCGGTTCAGAATCGCCCTGGCTTTATATAGGGATACTGCTTGGAGGTGCTTTTATCCTGTCGCCATTCAACTATCGGTACTCAAGAGTGATTTTGCTATACTGGCTTACCCCCAACCTGCATTACGACCCGGAACGGGCGAAAAGGCCTTATAAAGAATTAATAAAATGATTTAAACGGGAATCCGGTACAGGAAGAATTCTGCATCGGGTTCCTGTTTTTGAAAACCTACACCTTCATACAGGCTTTGTGCGGCGTAATTATCTACCGCCGTTTCCAATTGTACATAAGTCGCACCGTCGCTTTTTGCAAAATCCATCGCTGCTTTTATCAACGCTTCACCTATACCTTGTTTACGATAACCAGGTTCAACATACAAATCATTCAGTATCCAGCTTTTAACCGCGCTTACCGATGAATATTGGGGATATAATTGTGTAAATGCTACGGGCAGATTACCGTCTAAAGCGACCAGGATTACGGATTCATTATTGCCCAAACGTGTTTTGATAAATTTCTCAGCTAAGCCTATATCACTATCCTTTTTGTAAAACACCCGGTATTTATCAAACAAGCCGATAACCTGGGCAGCTTCTGAAAGGTTGATTCTTTTTATTTTCATAATATCTTTTTTCGTTTTGATAATAAAGCCTTGTCATGCTGAGCCGGCCGAAGCATGGCAGGTAAAGGCCATACCGCACCGCACTTCGACCGGCTCCTGTGTGACACCCGTCTTGTTTTACTCTGTTAATCTACAAAAAAGCCACCTCTAAATTATCAGAGATGGCTTTTTAAAATATGATATTGTTATTCTCTTACTATTGCGGTTTTCCTATCACCGCCGAGAATTTATTTTCGTAATCTTTTAACTGCTTATCTACTTTCTCAGCGATAGCAGTTTGATGATTTTCTTTTGTCGCTTTACTCAGCGCATCCAATAACGATAAGCCCAATTGTACCGTGCGCTGATCAATACTGGAGGCATCTTTTTGCATCAGGCTGTAGTTATAATCCAGTTGGTCAGTAACATAACCATCGATGCTATTTACGTAACGATTAGCCAACGTGACATCGTTTAGCGTATACGCCGTTGCAACAATAAAGTATTTGCTGCGAGCCAGGTCAATAAACGGATAAATATCCGGCATTTCGGCATCATACTTATGCAGCACCTTCAATGCCAGGTCTTTGTGGCCTTCCTGAATCAGGTTTTGGGTAAGTTCAAGAACTGTTGACATGATAACCGGATAGAACATGGTGGTCGACTCCGGATCTAGATATTTGGCTGTTTTGAAATTACCCCATTTGAACTTGTTCATGATGTTATCATACATCACCAATGTATTGGTTTTACTCAACTGGTCGTGATTGGCTGTATCGGCTTTAAACGGAATCAGGTGATAAGTGAAACCTTCTTTGTATAAGAATGGCTGCAAACCCATCATGTTTTCCTGGCCAACGGTTATCGTAAAGCAAATTGGGCGTTTCCAATTGTTGTGCGCCAGGATATCTATAAATGCCAGGTTATCCTTGGTAACAAAGTTCGAAGTATACTTCCAGGATATGGTATCTGCCAGTTTGCTTTTCTGATCGGCGCTCACTACACCGTCTTTCACTACTTCATCCGGATTTACCGGTAACTTAAAGCTCTTGGTAGGAAGGTAGTTGATTTTAGAACCATCCTGCAAGGTATATTTATAAGCATCATCATCAGAAGTAATAAACTCAAACACTTCTTTCAGATTGGTTGAACCTTGTATACCCCTGTCGATATACTGCACTGCATCACGCACGCCTTCTTTATATTTGTCGTAAGGCATAGTAATAGGCAATGGTTCAGATTCATTCATTTTTTTGGTCATCTGGCGTATATACCAGTCGCCGCTAAACAAGCTCAGGTTTACAATACGCACATCCGGCCTGATGCCTTCCACTTCCTGGTCATACCACAATGAGTAAGTATCATTATCGCCGTAGGTGAACAGAATAGCATTTGGTGGGCACGATATGAGGTAATTGTAAGCCATATCATGCGGGGTCATTTTAGTCGAACGGTCATGTGTGCCCCATTCTTTACTGGCAACCAGTATTGGAATGAGTAAACAAACAGCCGTTGCTGCCATTCCTGCCGTTTTTGGCGTCATAAATTTCTTAGCCAGGTCAGCAAGTGCAATCACACCCAGACCTATCCAGATAGCGAACGCATAAAATGAACCTACGTAGGAGTAATCGCGTTCGCGAGGTTGCACGCTCGGTTGATTTACGTACAACACAATGGCCAAACCGGTGAAGAACCACAACAGTAATACCACGAGGGCATCTTTCTGATCGCGCTGAAAATGGAATATCAAACCGATCAAACCTAATATCAACGGGATAGCATATAGCGGCGTATAAGCGTTGCTGGAATAAATTGGCGTTCCCGCTGGATGATCGGTCAATGACTTTGGCAAATGTTTGCCTGCGTCAAGTATACCCGTTGTCCAGTTACCATCAACACCTTCTGTACTTTGCTGCCCGTCTAATTGGTTATAACGCCCTGCATAATTCCATAAAAAATAGCGGAAATACATTTGGTACATCTGCCAGCTGAACATCCAGCGCATGTTATCGCCAAAGGTAGGCGCATCGTTTTCGCCCATGTTAAGCCATTGCCTGTAAAAACGGGCATCCTGCGCATAAGAACCGTCAGAATTTTCGGTATTATACATACGCGGGAAAATGGTGGTATGATCGTATACTGTATTTACTTTGCGACCTGCGCTTTCGTATTTTTTTTCGCCTTTACGGTAGATAATGCTGCCTTCAGTCTGGTCAATTGCCTTGGCATCAAAATAGGGCCCGCTAAGCAACGGCGTTTCGCCATACTGGATACGGTTTAAATAACCATACAAGGTAAATGCATTATCCGGGTGCGAGTTGTTCAGGTCGGTATTCGCCGTTGCGCGGATAGGAATATAAGCAAATGAACTGTAGCCGAAATAGATAAATGCTACACACAACAACGCCAGGTTAAGCGTCGGTTTATTGTTTTTGATACTCCAATATATTCCGAATATGATCAGCCCGATCAGGATGGCAAAGAAGAAAAGCGCTCCGCTGCCGAAACCCATTCCAAGGCTATTAACAAAGAAAAGATCAAAATAAGCTGCAAATTGCACGGTATAACCCCTGATGCCATATTGCACCAATCCAAGTATTACTATACTGACCAGGAAAGCGATAATACCGCTTTTAACGTTAATATTTTTATATCTGCGGAAGTAATATACAAGGACGATAGCTGGGATAGTTAGTAAGTTCAATAAGTGAATACCGATAGATAAACCAACAACATAAGCTATAAAAATGATCCATTTATCCGCGCCGGGCTCATCAGAATGGGCATCCCATTTCAATATCGCCCAGAATACGATAGCCGTACATAGCGAAGATAACGCGAATACGATGGTTTCAACAGCCGAGAACCAGAAGGTGTCAGTATATGTAAATACCAGTGCACCTACCAAACCACCACCGAAGATCATTATTTGGTTGGTACTGTCAGCTTCTTCCCCTCGTTTAACCAGTAATTTTTTGGCGATAGCAGTGATTGTCCAAAAAAGAAACATGATGGTAGCGCCACTTGCCAATGCCGAACCCATGTTGGTGAAATAAGGCACCTTGGTTTTATCGCCTATAGAAAAGAGCGAGAAAAACTTACCCAGCATAGCAAAAAGCGGGTAACCGGGCTGGTGGGCTACCTGTAGACGATAGGCGCAGGAGATAAACTCACCGCAGTCCCAGAAGCTTACGGAAGGCTCTAATGTCAGAATATAAGTGATGGAGGCGATGGCAAAACAGAGCCAGCCTAAAAGGTTATTGATCTTTTTGTATTGCATGGAAGATAATTAGTATACTTTTTTGCGGGGGCTAATATCTGCATTTTTATAAATCTTTCCAGATAAATAACAAACCCGTTAACATCTTTTAACAAATGACACCGAAATTAGGGAAAATAGTCGGAAGGCGGAAGGCGCTTGCAGAGTTGGCTCACCCCTGCCCCTCTCTTCTACGGAAAGAGGGGGTCTTTATTTTTTTACCCTCTTTGCCGCTTCAGGTAGAGAGGGTTGATGTCCGCTGGCTGCGGAGTACGTCGGGTGAGTCCGCTCTGTGAGCGATAAAGCAACCCGGTTTCTTACTGATCTGATATAGAAATCGAGGAACGAAGCCATCTCCAAACTGTGCAGATCAGGAAGTGTAAATTCGTTAAAGAACGTTCATTAAGAAATCTATGCTCCGTTGATTGTCCTATGTAGAGATGGCTTCGTTCCTCGCCATGACGACTATTTTTATAGCTTGATCGTCAATTCTGCTTCCCTATCACTCCCGCAAACTTCCCCTCATAATCACTCAATTGTGCCTGCAGTTTAGTATTCAACGCCAATTCCTGATTCTCTTTAGTGATCTGTGTCATCGCATTCAGCACCGACATTTCAAACTGTACATTTGAGGTATTTACATCGCCCGGACTGGCCTGCAGCAGGTTGTAATCGTAATTCAGTTGATCGATAATATAATTATCCATGCTCGATACATATTTGTTGGCCATACTATTGGCATGCAGGCGATAAGCGGTATCAATCACACGGAATTTGCTTTGGGCGATGCCAGCATAAGGATACATATCAGGCATTTCACGGTCGTACTTTTGGATCGCTTTTAATGCCAGATCGTTATGCCCTTCGGCCATCAAACCATCTGCAAGTTCGGTAAATGTATTAGTGATCAGGGTATAAAATAAGCCGTTTGATTGCTCATCAAGATATTTGGCTGTTTTATAATTGCCCCATTTAAATTTATTCATGATGTTGTCATACATCACCATGCTATTCAGTTTAGGCTGATTGCTGGCATTTGCTTCCGTTTTGAACGGTATCAAGTGATAAACAAAGCCTTCTTTATATAAATAACTCTGCAAACCATTAAAGCCATCGTTTTGCATGGTAACTGTAAAGCATATCGGCCTTTTCCAGTCGTTATGCACCAGTATATCAATCAGCGCCAGGTTGTCCTTCATCAAATAATTACCCTGAAACTTCCATTGCATACTATCTGCTATCCTGTTTTTCTGATCTGGAGAAACCACTCCGTTTTTGACCACTTCATCGGCATTTACAGATAGCTTAAAGTTTTTGGTAGGCAGATAATTTAACACCTCACCATCCTGCATTTCCACTTTAGTTTGCGGGTTATCAGAAGTAACAAAGTCAAACACATCCTTCAGTTCAACCGAGTCGGATATTTTGGCGTCATTATAAGGAATATAATCGCGCGTTCCATTCTTATACTTATCAAAGGTCATCGTGATGGGTAGCGGTTCTGATTGGTTCATTTTGCCCTGCATTTGGTGAATATACCAGTCGCTGCCAAAAAGCGTATTAACTATGATCCGCACATCGGGCCTGACTCCTTCCACTTCCTGCACATACCATAGGGAGTAAGTATCGTTATCGGCACCAGTAAACAAGATGGCATTTTTAGGGCACGACACCAGGTAATTGTAAGCCATATCATGCGCCGTCATCTTGGTCGATCTATCGTGCCCTTTCCATTCCTGTTTAATCAATAGCACTGGGCCAATCAACAAGCACAAACCTATGGTTGCATAACTTGCAGTACGCGCATTCAATTTTTTCCGCATAAATTCCGCAATGGCTATCACCCCCAGTCCTATCCAAATGGCAAATGCATAAAATGAACTCACGTAGGAATAATCACGCTCACGAGGCTGAAATGCCTGATTTACATACATTATAATGGCTATGCTCGTAAAGAACCAGAACAGTCCGATCACAAACGCATCTTTTTTGCTGTGACGGGAATGATAAAACAATCCTATCAGCCCCAATATCAAAGGCAATGCATAAAGCGGTGTATAGCCGTTATCATGTAAAACAGAATTTGGAAGATGTTTACTCTTATCGAAGATGCCTGTCGTCCAGTCGCCATCGGCATAATCATGTAAGCCGCTCTTTTGTAGCTGGCCGTCCTGCTGATTATAGCGCCCGGCAAAATTCCACAAGAAATAGCGGCCATACATTTGCCATATCTGCCAGCTGAACATAAACCGCAGATTATCGCTAAAGGTCGGCACATCATTGTCTGACAATCCAAGCCACTGTTTATAAAATTGCGGATCCTGACTTTGTTGACTGAACATGCGCGGCAAAACTGTAGTGTGGTCATAGGTGTAGACTGGCTTCTTCCCTGCCGATTCGTACTTATTTTTTCCTTTGGCGTATATAGTACCACCATCTGCCTGGTCTATTATTTTAGCATCATAATAAGGACCTGTTGTCAAAGGCACATCACCATATTGGCCGCGGTTCAGATACCAATAAAGGGTGAAGGCATTATCGGGATGCGAATTGTTAAGATCAGTATTGGCAGTCGCCCTGATAGGAATATAAACGAATGAACAATACCCAAAATAGATAAACGTAATACAAAGCAAAGCCAGGTTGAGCACCGGCCTATTTTTACGGATGCTGTAGCGTATCCCAAAAATCAATGAACCGATAAGCAAAACACCGAAGAAAATGGCGCCGCTGCCGAAGCCAAGTCCCAGGGTATTTACAAAGAAAAGATCTGCATAGGCGGCAATAGCAACTGTGTAGCCCCTGATACCAAATTGCACGAAAGCCAGTATGGCAATGCTGATGAGCAAAGCAACAACTCCGGTTTTTAGATTGATGTTTTTATACCTGCGGAAATAGTAAACGAAAACCACAGCAGGGATGGTAAGCAGATTAAGCAAATGGATACCGATAGAAAGCCCGATCATATAGGCGATAAACACGATCCATCTATCGGCCCCTGGGTCGGTTGAATGGGAATCCCATTTCAAAATGGCCCAGAAAACAATAGCCGTACATAATGCTGACATAGCGAATACGATCGTCTCGACAGCTGAAAACCAGAATGTATCGCTGAAAGCCAGTGCCAGTGCACCAACAAGTCCGGCACCAAAAATCAGTGTTGATTTAATATTATCGGACAGGTCGCCGTTTTTCAACATCATCTTCCTGGCCATAAGCGTAATCGTCCAGAACAAGAACATGATGGTTGCCCCGCTGGCCAGCGCACAGGCCATATTGGTAAAATAGGCCACTTTATGCACATCGCCAAAACTTAGCAGAGAGAATACCTTGCAGATCATCGCAAACAATGGGTATCCCGGCTGGTGCGATACCTGTAAACGATAGGCGCAGGAGATAAATTCGCCGCAGTCCCAGAAGCTTACCGAAGGTTCAAGGGTTAGGATGTAGGTGCCGGATGCAATGGCAAAGCAAAGCCAACCCAAAAGGTTGTTGATCTTGTTAAAACGCATGGTTTATCAGGGTAAAAGTTTATCAATGCCCTAATATCCGTCTTATTTGTAAGCTATTTATAATGAGGCGCTTCGGTTTAACATCTTTTAACATTATTTAACGGTTGCTCATATAGATATGAGATATGACACTTAAATAAGAATAAGCAACCTAAAACTTCAACGCGGCGCCTGTCTCAAAATAAAATATGCCTGAGCCTGGAACCATACCTTTGGTAATACGCGGTGGCAGTTTATTTTGTGCAACTGCGTAGGTTGGGGTAAAACTTAACATCAATACACCCAGTTTGTATTCTACAGGAGCGGAAAATTCATAATCCAGCAATTGAAATTTGCTTAACTGATTTTCCCGTTTTTTTATGATCAGGCTTTCAGCTCCTTGTAATAAATCCAGAGCCTCTTTAGTCAGTTTATATTTTTTGACTACAAAATAAGCATCATAGAAGTTCTGTGTACCTGCATTGAGAGATACGGTTGGCGAGATAATAAAGAAATCGTTGCTTTTAAAAATTCCTTCTTTAACAAAATCATGTGATATGCTTGCATTTAGAAAAATATCATGACCAAAACCTTGTTTCAAAAAATTATAATCAACACTTACAAGGGGGGTAATAATGCTGGCTATGTCATAACTCAAATTCGCATTCACGGTACTATTTACAGCCGAGCCGATTTGCGTACTATTTGCCGTGTAAAAAAGCTTGGTGAATGATACGCCGCCCAGCAAGTTGTCGGAAATATCAAAATCATAACCTGCCGCGGCACTTCCCCCATCCAATTTATGAGTTACGCGGCTGGGGATATAATTTGCAGTTGCCGATAAGAATATACCATTTTTAAAGGTGTACTTCATATCCGCTAAAATCGTCGGGGTGCGGATTGTATCAGCCCGGCCCATAAATACATTATTGCTTAAATAATTGGCGCCGATCTTAAATGAGCCTTTTTTAATGTCCAGCTTATCCAAAAGGTCTTCGGCATCTTCTGTCGAGGTGTTTTGGGCAAACGCACCAAATGCAGTTAACAGGAATATTAAAGTGAATAGGGGTATGTAAAAAACTTTCATTAAATAATTTTAATAATATGTGATAAAAAATAACAGACTCTATTACGCGAATATGGTTTAATTGTTTGACTGAAATAAAATATTATTACTCATATTAAACCATATTATCATCCTCACTGTCATAACTAAAACAAACAAAACACAGCAAAACTAAAACGAAAAGTTATGAAAAGAATTGGATTAGCAGCAGTAGCTTTATTATTCGCAGCAGCTACGTTTGCCCAAACAAGTACCCCTGCTGAAACTACCTCTACTACTTCCTCTACTGAGGTAAAAGCACAGATGAAAAACATGCGCCACGATATCCACGCCTATAATAAAGAAAAAGCCGAAGCTAAACATGAAATAAACAAAGGCAATCTGGCCGCAGCTAAAGCCGACTTTGCAGCGGCAAAAACCGACAAGCAGGATATTAAAGCAGATGCTAAAACCCTGAAATCAGAGGGTGTGGCACACCCGGTTAGGCTGGCTGATAAACAGGTAAAAAAGATTGATGAAAAAGATGTAAAAGCCGACCTGAAAGACATGAAAGCCGATGCAAAAGCCGAACAAAAAGATATAAAAGAAGGCGATCTTGCTGCTGCAAAAGCCGATCGGAAAGATTTAAAAGCTGATAGAAAAGATCTGAAAAGGGATGTGAAAGCAGCCCGCCGCGACGGCATCAAACATCCGATCCGTCGCGCTAAATAACCCTCAATTAATTTAATTGTTCTATTGTTAGCTAAGGGGGTACTGCAGTGCGGTACCCTTTTTATTGGCTACCCTTTTTTCTTAATTCGGAAAACAATATCATCAAAACTACCGACAGCAGAATACCTACGGGCATATCGCGCGTAGCAAGGCCAACGGACAAACCTATCACAATAGCAGCCACATAATAGCTCTTTGAACGCGGACTAATCACGGCGGCGAAGATAATTTTTTTTAATCATCCCGCTGTTTTCTACAGCAAAAGGATTGCCAGATTTATGTCACCACTCGCCTGTTTGATTGCAAATAGAATTTATCCGGCTATCTTTGCCGCATATTATAGGGCGATATTTTAATATTTATCAAATCCATATTGACCCTATTATGTTTATAAAGTACATACTATAGAATATGAAAAATTCAAGAACAAAAATTGCTACAATTGCTGTTTCAATAGCCACAGCAAGTATTTTATTTTCAGGCTGCAGTTCGTTTACCAAAACAGAAAAAGGAGCCGCCATTGGTGCCGGAGGTGGCGCCGTTCTCGGTGGGTTCATCGGTAAAGCGGCTGGTAACACCGCATTGGGCGCTATAATAGGTGGTGCAGTAGGCGGTACCGCCGGCGCTGTAATTGGTCACAAGATGGATAAACAGGCAGCCGAGATAAAGCAAACCGTACCCGGAGCTACTGTTACACGCGAAGGTGAAGGTATCCTGGTAAAATTCGACTCGGGCATTTTGTTCGATATCGATAAAACCAATGTGAAACCAGCAGCGCAAACCAGCCTGAAAAAACTGGCTATATCCATGCAAAATAACCCGCAAACTAATATTCTTGTAGTCGGCCATACCGACAGTACAGGCACCGCCGCCCATAACATGGACCTTTCTGTCAGAAGGGCCGGTGCAGTAAAATCATTTTTAGTTGGCGAAGGGTTGGATGCTTCCCGGTTAAATACAAAAGGCAAGGGAGAAACAGAACCCATTGCATTGAACAGCACTGCTGATGGTCGCGCGCAAAACCGCCGCGTAGAGATTGTAATTGTTGCCAATGATCAAATGAAACAGCAGGCTACCCAGGCTGCACAATAAATAAGATTTCTATAAAATAGAATACAAGCTATGAAAAAACTATTGCAAACATCAGCCCTGATTATAATCGCGCTATTTACGTTTTCAGCATGCTCGACAGTTAAGAAATTGCCGGCCACAGTTGCCGGAGGTTCAAGAGCACGGTTTGTGGGTAACTGGACACTTACTAAGGTCAATTACGAAGGCCTGGTAGCTGGATCAGTCCAAACAGTATTTGACCAGGGCGCGCCTGAGGATTTTAACGGCAGTACCTGGAATCTGACCAATAGCGGTAATGGAAAGTATACGCTGGCTAATGGTACGTCGCAGACCATATTCTGGTCGTACACTAATACCAATGGTGAGCTATTCCAATTCAAAAAACTTTACCAGGGCGATAGCGCCAGAAAGGTGCAGGAAGGATACCAACTGATAGTAGCCAGTATCGATGATAACTACATGACTTTAAAATCTCCTATAAACCTGGGCAATAAAACAGCCTACGTGGTTTATTCATTCGCCAAAAACAAATAGCAAGAGATAACAAACCCAAACAAAAAAGGATAAACCCGAACAGGTTTATCCTTTTTTGTTTGATTGTATTTGCTGCAAATGATATATCTATCCATAGACATAATAAAGGAATATGAGGTGCCATTAATATCTAAAAGGCCACCCAATACTAAAACGCAAAGTATTATACCAAAAACATCACGTCAAATTTTACAATTTTTAACATTGTTGCCTAAAATAGGTTAAACCTATTTTCGTTTATACAGTCATAAGAACGCCCTGGGAAATTTGATTCATATTGATTTGAATGGAAAAACCTGTACGCAACAACCCCTTAGAACCACACAATTATGCTAAAGCGTATTTTGGTATTAGACGATAACCAACACATACTGGAAGCTGTAGAAGAAGCTCTTACGTATGAAAAATTCCAGGTGCTGATTACCACCGACAGCAACAACCTGATAGAAATTGCCAAAATTTTTCAGCCTGATTTATTTATCCTGGACGACAGGCTTGCCGGGCGCAAATCATCAGATGATATTTGCCATCAACTCAAATGGCATCCGCGGTTTGGAAACACGCCCGTTATGCTATGTTCCTATTTTTATCACCGCGGTGCTGATTTTTCATCCCTGCCCTGCGACGATATCATTGCCAAACCATTTGGCCTCGACGAATT
>Ga0207644_10002446_pt1 | contig 11979 bp, 13 predicted proteins | sample KBSS73metaG_FD_184326 | JGI IMG/M metagenome (GOLD analysis project Ga0207644, IMG submission 184326) | Switchgrass rhizosphere microbial communities from Kellogg Biological Station, Michigan, USA - KBS S7-3 metaG (SPAdes) (version 2) | ecosystem: Host-associated > Plants > Roots > Rhizosphere... | reverse complement strand
CTACGACCAGGTCCGCGACCTGGCCCGCGAGCACCGGCCGAAGATCATCATCGCGGGCGCCACCGCGTACCCGCGGCTGATCGACTTTGCCCTGTTCCGCGAGATCGCGGACGAGGTCGGCGCCAAGCTGATGGTCGACGCCGCCCACTTCATCGGCCTGGTCGCGGGCAAGGCGATCCCGTCGCCGGTGCCGTTCGCGGACGTCGTCACGGCGACCACGCACAAGGTGCTGCGCGGCCCGCGCGGCGGCATGATCCTCACCCGCGCGGAGCACGCCAAGGCGATCGACAAGGCCGTCTTCCCGTTCTCCCAGGGCGGCCCGCTGATGCACTCGGTGGCGGCCAAGGCCGTCGCGATGCGGGAGGCGGCGCAGCCGGAGTACCAGGCCTACGCGAGCCAGGTCATCGCGAACGCCCAGGCGCTGGCCAAGGGGCTCGAGGCCGAGGGCATGCGGGCCGTCTCCGGCGGCACGGACACCCACCTCGCGCTGATCGACCTGCGGCCGATCGGCGTCACCGGCAGTGAGGCCGAGGCCCGCTCCGACCTGGCCCGGATCACGCTGAACAAGAACGCGATCCCGTACGACCCGGCGCCGCCGATGAAGCCGTCGGGCATCCGCGTGGGCTCGCCGAGCACCACGACCCAGGGCATGGTCGAGACGGACATGGCCGAGATCGCGACCCTGCTGGCCCGCGCGGTCAAGGCCGAGCACGGCACCCCGGGCGGGGACCGCGAGCTCGCGGACGTCGCGGAGCGCGTCTCCGCCCTGGTCGGTCGCGTCCCGGCGTACGCCCGCTGACGGTCGGTGCCCTGGGCGGCGGGCCGGGCGTGCGGCGCGGGACACTAGCGCCGTGACCCTGGCCCAGTCGAGCTTCGGCCTCGGGCTCCCGATCCGGGAGTACCTGCTGGTCGGGCTGGCTGCCGCCGTCGTGACGTTCCTGCTGGTCGGGCTCGTCCGCGTGCTCGCCCTGCGGCTGGGCGCGGTCGCCTGGCCGCGGGGCCGGGACGTGCACGTGACCCCGACCCCGCGCTGGGGCGGGCTCGCGATGTTCGGCGGGGTGCTCGCCGGGGTCGGCCTGGCCGCGCAGCTCCCCGCGCTGCGGCTGGCCTTCGACTACTCGCGCGACGTCCAGGGCGTCCTGCTCGCGGCCGCCCTGCTGGTCGCGGTGGGGGCTCTGGACGACCGCTACGAGCTCGACGCCGTCACCAAGGCCGCAGGCCAGGTGACCGCGGCCGGCGTGCTGGTCCTGTTCGGCGTGCAGTTCTCGGTGTTCTGGATCCCGTGGGGCGGCGGCGGCACCGGGATCTCCGGTTCGATCCTGTCGCTGGGCCCGGAGCAGGGCGTCGTGCTCACCGTGGTGCTGACCGTCGCCCTGGTCAACGCCATGAACTTCGTCGACGGGCTCGACGGGCTCGCGGCAGGTATCGGCCTGATCGCCGCCACCGCCACCTGCGCCTTCGCCATCGGCCTGGTCCAGGAGAACGGCAACGACGCGGCCGCGTACCCGCCGGCGCTGATGGCCTCGGTGCTGGCCGGGGCCTGTCTGGGCTTCCTGCCGCACAACTTCAACCCGTCCCGGATCTTCATGGGGGACTCCGGGTCGATGCTGATCGGGTTGATGCTCGCCGCGGCGACCACCAGCGCGTCGGGCCGGATCCCGATCACCACGACGACGGACGGCACGGACGTGCTGGCCCTGTTCGCCCCGCTGATCGTGCTGCTCGCGGTGGCCTTCGTGCCGATGTTGGACCTGCTCATGGCGGTCGTGCGGCGCACCCGGGCCGGGATGAGCCCCTTCTCGCCTGACAAGATGCACCTGCACCACCGGCTGCTGGAGATCGGCCACAGCCAGCGTCGGGCGGTGCTGCTGATCTACCTCTGGGCGGGGATCCTCGCGTTCGGCGCGGTGGCCCTCGCCCTGATCGACGACCCGGTGTTCGTGCTCTGGGCGGTCGCGTTCGGCCTCGGCGTGGCGGTGTTGGCCACCGCCGTGCCGCGGGCCCGGATGATCGGCCGGGCGCGCACCGGACCCACCGGCCCCTCGAGCCCGCCGCGGCCCGGGGCCCGACCGCGGAGATGACCCTCGCATGACTTCCCCCGAGAACGACCCGCCCCCGGCCACACCGGACGCGCCGCACGTCAAGACGGTGCTGACCCTGGCGAGCTCCATGCAGCGCTTCGCGCTGATCGCGGGCGGCGCGGCGGCGGTGATCGCGCTGGTCCTCTGCTTCGTGCTGCGAGGCACCTCGGGCCTGGTCGGCTCCGTCATCGGCGTGGTGATCGGGCTCGGGATCGGGTTCGTGGGCACCGGCGTCATGAAGGCCACCGCGCGTGCCACCCCGGGCGGGGTGATGATCGGGGCGATGGCCTCGTTCGCGGGCAAGTTCGTGGTCCTGCTCGTGTTCCTGCTGGTCTTCCGCGGCACGGAGCTGTTCGACAACCGGACCTTCGCCTTCACGCTGCTGGGGATCACGGTGGCGTGGATCGGCGGCGAGATCGTCGGGTTCATCCGGGCCAAGGCGCCCGCGGTGGACGTCTGAGCCGTCACTCGTTGGGCTGAACGAGTGAACTTTCGGACGCTGTCCGCAACGTCCGAAGTGTCCGTGATCGCGGTCTCAAAGCGATCCGGGTCACACGAGTTCGGGAACTTCTACAGGCGATAGAGCGACGTCGGACGGTGTTCGGGGTGCCGGAGGGTGAGGATCGTGCCCCGAGGCCCCTCACGGCAGGTCGTACCGGGTAAGGAGCACGTAACCCGGCTGATAGGGTCCGTCTCGATGGAGCAGGAACAGTCGCGCGAGGTGAGCGGCGCGCCCGGTGAGAAGAAGCCGGACCGGACGCCGCCCCCCGCTGAGGCCATGACCGCTCTGTCGCACCTCCTGACCGGGATCCTCCTCTTCGGGGCGATCGGGTGGGGCGTGGACCAACTGTTCGACCTACGGGGCTTCACCGTGGCCGGCCTGCTGGCCGGAGCGGTTGCCTCGATGTACTTGATCTACGTCAGGTACGTTAAGTCCTGATCGTCTCGATTCTGCTGACGCCGGGCCATCCGGCAGGCGGAACCGAAAGGAGCATTTGGGTGACCACGACGGCCACCGCCCCGGCACCGGGTTTCGAGGCGCCCGGGGTCGACGCCTTCCAGCTGCCGCCACTCTTCGGCGATGTCACGAAGCCGGTTCTGCAACTCGTGCTCGCGGCGATCATCATCGTCGTGCTGTTCCGGGTCGCCACGACGCGGATGCAGCTGGTTCCCGGCAAGGCCCAATTCCTCGGTGAGTCCTTCCACGGGATCGTGCGGAACACCGTCGCCCGAGACATGATCGGGCCGGAGTTCCTCAAGTACGTCCCATTCCTGACGGCACTGTTCGCGTTCGTGCTGGTGAACAACCTGTTCGGGATCATCCCGTTCCTGCAGTTCCCCACGTTCTCGCATCCGGGCGTGCCGTATGCCCTGGCGGGGCTGGTGTGGGTCGTCTTCACCTACGTCGGCGTCAAGCACCACGGCTTCGGCGGGTACATGCGGATCTCGACGTGGCCGCCGGACGTGCCCTGGTGGGTCCGGATCATCCTCACGCCGATCGAGTTCCTGTCGAACATCATCCTGCGGCCGGTCACCCTGTCGCTCCGACTGTTCGGCAACATGTTCGCAGGCCACCTGCTGCTGGTGCTGTTCATCCTCGGTGGCGAGTACATGCTCGTCGTCGCGGACAGCATCACCTTGAAGATCCTCTCGCCCTTCGCCTTCCTGATGGGCATCGTCTTCACGTTCTTCGAGGCCTTCATCCAGGTGGTCCAGGCGTACATCTTCGTGATGCTCACGGCGTCGTACATCGGCACCGTGCTGGCGGACGACCACTAGCAGCCCCCGTCCCAGACCCTTCGGATCCGCGGACAGTCCGCGGCCCGCATCGAAAGGAAAGCGGTAACCGTGAACATCGTCGGTAACCTCAACACCATCGGCTACGGCCTCTCGGCCATCGGCCCCGGTATCGGCGTCGGCATCGTCTTCGCCGCCTTCATCAACGGCGTGGCCCGTCAGCCGGAGGCGCGTGGCCAGCTGCAGGGCATCGCGTTCATCGGCTTCGCGCTCTCCGAGGCGCTGGCGATTCTGGGCCTGGTGCTCGCGTTCGCCCTCCAGGCCTGACGGATCCTGTAGCCGGGTTGTAGGCGGAGGAGCACACACCCATGATTGTTCTGGCTGCGGAGGGGGAGCTCGACCCACTCCTGCCACACACCGTCGAGATCATCGTCGGCCTGATCGCCTTCGTCCTGCTCGTGCTCGTTCTCCGGCGGGCCGCGGGCCCCATGTTCGCCAAGAGCTACGCGGCCGCGACCGACAAGATCGCAGGTGGCCTCAAGCGCGCCGAGGAGGCGCAGACCGAGGCCGAGGCGCTGAAGAAGCGGTACCAGGACCAGCTCGACGGGGTCCGGGCCGAGACCGCGCGCATCCGGGACGACGCCCGGGCGGACGGCCAGCAGATCAAGGTCGAGCTCCGGGCGGAGGCCGAGGCGGAGGCCGCGCGCATCCGTGCGCAGGCCGAGCAGCAGGTCATCGCCCAGCGCGAGGCCGCGCAGCGGTCGCTGCGCGGGGAGATCGGTGGCCTGTCCGCCGACCTCGCCGCGCGGATCCTGGGCTCCGAGCTGGCCGACCCGGCCCGCCGGGCGGCGACGGTCGACGGCTTCCTCTCCGAGCTGGACGGCATGCCTGCACAGAGCGGGGCCCGCTGATGGCGCTCGCGCTGGCGGCGACCAGCCGCGAGTCCCTGGAGGCCGTGTCCACCCGTTTCGAGGAGCGGCTCACCCCGCTCGCCGCGGGGGACCGGCAGAAGCTGGGCGAGGAGCTGTACGCGGTCACCCGCCTGCTGGTCGCCGAGCGCGGCCTGCGCCGGGCCTTCTCCGACCCGGCGACCTCCGCCGAGCAGCGCGCCGGGCTGGCGCGCGAGGTGCTCGGCGGCAAGGTCGGGGCCGCCACGCTGGACAGCCTGGCGGACCTGGTCGGGGCCCGCTGGTCCGCGCCGGTGGACCTGGTCGAGGCGACCGAGTCCCTGGCCCGCACCGCCCTGCTCGCCGCGGCGGAGAAGCAGCGCGCCCTCGACGACGTCGAGGACCAGCTGTTCCGCTTCGGCCGGATCCTGGAGCGCGAGCCGCAGCTGACCGGGCTGCTCGCCGACACCGACACCCCCGCCGACAAGCGGATCTCGCTGCTCGACGGCGTGCTCGGCACCAAGGTCTACCCCGTCACCGCCGCGCTGCTCCGCGACCTGGTCCGCACTCCGCGGTCCCGGCACCTGGACATCGCGGCCGAGGAGCTGGCCGAGCTCGCCGCCGGGCGCCGCCGCCGGTCCGTCGCCTACGTGCGCACGGCCGTCGCGTTGAGCGCACAGCAGGAGCAGCAGCTCACCTCGTCCCTCACCCGGATCTACGGGCGGGACATCGCGCTGCAGGTGGAGCTCGACGAGAGCCTGCTGGGCGGCCTGGTCATCCGGGTCGGCGACGAGGTCATCGACGGCAGCGTGAGCGGGAAGCTCGCCGCCGCCCGTCGGGCGATCCCGAGCTGACCAGCGAAGATTTCTCTAGAGAAGGAACAGACGACCCCATGACAGAGCTGACGATCTCCCCGGAGGAGATCCGGAGTGCGATCTCCAGCTACGTCTCGTCGCTGGAGACCGGGACCTCCCGCGAAGAGGTGGGCACCGTCTCCGACACCGGTGACGGCATCGCCCACGTCGAGGGCCTGCCCTCGGCGATGACCAACGAGCTCCTCGAGTTCGACGGCGGCGTGCGGGGTGTCGCGCTGAACCTGGACGCGCGCGAGATCGGTGCCGTGATCCTGGGCGACTACGCCGGGATCGAGGAGGGCCAGTCCGTGAAGCGGACCGGCGAGATCCTCTCGGTGCCGGTCGGCGACGCCTTCCTCGGCCGGGTCATCGACCCGCTGGGCACCCCCATCGACGGGCTCGGCGACATCGAGGCGGAGACCCGCCGCATCCTCGAGCTGCAGGCCGCGGGCGTCATGGACCGCTCCGAGGTCCGCGAGCCGCTGCAGACCGGCATCAAGGCCATCGACGCCATGACGCCGATCGGCCGCGGCCAGCGCCAGCTGATCATCGGTGACCGCAAGACGGGCAAGACGGCCGTCTGCGTCGACACGATCATCAACCAGAAGCAGAACTGGGAGTCGGGCGACCCGACCAAGCAGGTCCGCTGCATCTACGTCGCCATCGGCCAGAAGGGCTCCACGATCGCCGGTGTCCGGCAGTCGCTGGAGGACGCGGGCGCGCTGGAGTACACGACGATCGTCGCGGCCCCCGCCTCCGACCCGGCAGGCTTCAAGTGGCTCGCGCCCTACACCGGCTCGTCGCTCGGCCAGCACTGGATGTACCAGGGCAAGCACGTCCTGATCGTCTTCGACGACCTGTCCAAGCAGGCCGAGGCCTATCGCGCGATCTCGCTGCTGCTGCGCCGCCCGCCGGGCCGCGAGGCCTACCCGGGAGACGTCTTCTACCTGCACTCCCGCCTGCTGGAGCGTTGCGCGAAGCTGTCGAAGGAGCTCGGCGCGGGCTCGATGACCGGCCTGCCGATCATCGAGACCAAGGCGAACGACGTCTCGGCGTACATCCCGACGAACGTCATCTCCATCACCGACGGCCAGGTCTTCCTGGAGTCGGACCTGTTCAACCAGGGTGTCCGGCCCGCGATCAACGTCGGCATCTCGGTCTCCCGGGTCGGCGGCTCGGCGCAGATCAAGGCGATGCGCTCGGTCTCCGGCTCGCTCCGCCTGGACCTGTCGCAGTACCGCGAGCTGGAGGCCTTCGCGGCGTTCGGCTCGGACCTCGACGCGGCCTCGGCCGCGGCGCTGGGTCGCGGTGAGCGCCTCGTCGAGCTGCTGAAGCAGGCGCAGTACCAGCCCTTCGCGGTCGAGGAGGAGGTCGTGTCCATCTGGCTCGGCACCACCGGCCAGCTGGACTCCGTGCCGGTCGGCGACGGCGGTCGCTTCGAGACGGACTTCCTCGCGCACGTGCGGCGCAACCACGAGGGCGTCTTCGCGGAGATCCGGGACACCGGGCTGCTGAAGGACGAGAACGTCGAGCGGCTGCAGAAGGTCGTCGACGACTTCAAGCAGGACTTCACCGCGTCGGACGGCTCGTCGGTCGTCAAGGAGGCGAAGGCCGAGGCGCTGGAGGCCGACGAGGTCGACCAGGAGACGGTGAAGGTCAACAAGCCGGCGCCGGCTTCGAGCTGACGGGCGGGAACCCATGGCGGCACAGATCCGTGTGCTGCGGCGGCGGATCAGGTCGACGCAGTCCATCAAGAAGATCACCCGGGCGATGGAGCTCATCGCGACCTCGCGGATCGCGAAGGCCCGCTCCCGGGTGGACGAGGCGAAGCCCTACGCCGAGCAGATGACGGCGGTCCTCACCGAGCTGGCCTCCAACTCGGCGCTGGACCACCCGCTGCTCGTCGAGCGCGAGAACCCGAAGCGGGCGGCGGTCCTGGTCGTGACCAGCGACCGCGGCCAGTGCGGCGGCTACAACGCCAACGTGCTCAAGGAGGCCGAGCAGCTCCAGTCGCTCCTGCGCGAGCAGGGCAAGGAGCCGGTGCTCTACGTGATCGGGCGCAAGGGCGTGAGCTACTACCGCTTCCGCAGGCGCAAGGTCGAGGCCTCGTGGACCGGGTTCTCCGAGCAGCCGAGCTATGAGAACGCGGCCGAGGCGGCGCGCACGCTGGTCGCGGCGTTCATGGCGGGCGCGGACGACGTGCGGGACGGCTCGGACGAGGGCCCCGGCGAGGACGGGATCCACGGCGTCGACGAGCTCCACCTCGTCTACACGCAGTTCAAGAACATGGTGACCCAGCTGCCGCAGGCGCGGCGGATGGCACCGATGGAGGTCGAGTACGTCGGCGACGACGGCCCGCTCGGCGACGTCGCCTCGGAGACCGAGACCGGCGGGGCCACGGGCACCACGGCGGAGTCCAGCGCGTCGGACGGCCCGGGTCAGCTCTACGAGTTCGAGCCGAGCGCGGAGACGCTGTTCGACGCCCTGCTGCCGAAGTACGTCGGCGCGCGGCTGTTCGCGGCGCTGCTGGAGTCCGCGGCGTCGGAGTCGGCGAACCGGCAGCGGGCCATGAAGGCCGCGACGGACAACGCCAACGAGTTGATCCGTACCCTGACACTGGAGGCCAACCAGGCCCGCCAGGCCCAGATCACCCAGGAGATCAGCGAGATCGTCGGTGGCGCCGACGCTCTTGTGACCGCAGGAAGTGAGAGCTGATGACCGCCACTGCTGATACCCCGACGAGCACGGACACCCGGGTGGGCCGGGTCGTCCGGGTCACCGGCCCGGTCGTCGACGTCGAGTTCCCGCGCAACCAGGTGCCGGAGCTCTACAACGCCCTCACGGTCGAGATCGAGTTCGGCGAGCTGTCGAAGACGCTGACCCTGGAGATCGCCCAGCACCTCGGCGACAACCTGGTCCGCGCCATCTCGATGCAGCCGACGGACGGTCTCGTCCGCGGCCAGTCCGTCACCGACCTGGGCCGCCCGATCTCGGTGCCCGTCGGCGACCAGGTCAAGGGCCACGTCTTCAACGCCCTCGGCGAGTGCCTGGACGACAAGGACTTCAAGCCGACCGGTGACCTCTGGGGCATCCACCGCAAGGCGCCGAACTTCGACCAGCTCGAGGGTCGCACCGAGATGCTGGAGACCGGCATCAAGGTCATCGACCTGCTCACCCCGTACGTCCAGGGTGGGAAGATCGGCCTGTTCGGCGGCGCGGGCGTCGGCAAGACGGTGCTCATCCAGGAGATGATCACCCGTGTCGCCAAGAACTTCGGCGGTACGTCGGTGTTCGCGGGGGTCGGCGAGCGCACCCGTGAGGGCAACGACCTCATCACGGAGATGACCGAGTCCGGCGTCATCAACGACACCGCGCTCGTCTTCGGTCAGATGGACGAGCCGCCCGGCACGCGTATGCGGGTGGCGCTGTCCGCGTTGACCATGGCGGAGTACTTCCGGGACGAGCAGGACCAGGACGTGCTGCTCTTCATCGACAACATCTTCCGGTTCACCCAGGCAGGCTCCGAGGTCTCCACGCTGCTCGGCCGCATGCCGTCCGCGGTGGGGTACCAGCCGACCCTGGCGGACGAGATGGGCGAGCTGCAGGAGCGGATCACCTCGACCCGTGGCCGCTCGATCACCTCGATGCAGGCGATCTACGTGCCCGCGGACGACTACACCGACCCCGCGCCCGCCACCACCTTCGCCCACCTGGACGCGACGACGGAGCTCTCCCGCCCCATCTCGCAGAAGGGCATCTACCCGGCGGTGGACCCGCTGACCTCGACCTCGCGGATCCTGGACCCGCAGTACATCGGCGACGAGCACTTCCGCGTCGCCAACGAGGTCAAGCGCATCCTGCAGAAGTACAACGACCTGCAGGACATCATCGCCATCCTCGGCATCGACGAGCTGTCCGAGGAGGACAAGCAGCTCGTCGGCCGGGCGCGGCGCATCGAGCGCTTCCTGTCGCAGAACCTGCTGGTCGCCGAGCAGTTCACCGGCCAGCCGGGCTCGACGGTCCCCCTCAAGGAGACCATCGAGGCGTTCGACAAGATCGCCAAGGGCGAGTTCGACGACGTCCCGGAGCAGGCCTTCTTCCTCTGCGGTGGTCTGGAAGACCTGGACAAGAACCGCAAGAAGCTCGAGGGCTGAGTTCTCATGGCCCACTCTCGACGAAGGAGCGAGCTCAGTTGGCAGAGATGACCGTGGAGCTGGTCGCGGTCGAGCGGCGCCTCTGGTCGGGGCAGGCGAGCTTCGTGCTCGCCCGCACCACCGAGGGTGAGCTGGGCATCCTGCCCGGCCACGAGCCGACCCTCGCCCAGCTGGAGGAGGCGGGCGTCGTCCGCATCGACCCGGTCGACGGTGCGCCGCTGACCGTGGCGGTGCACGGCGGCTTCCTGTCGATCGGGCCGGAGACGGTCTCGATCCTCGCGGAGTTCGCCGAGCAGGCGGACGAGATCGACGTCAAGCGCGCGGAGTCGGCGCTGAGCCGGGCGACGGGCGACGAGCCGGACGACGTGGCCGCGCGCAAGCGGGCCGAGGTCCGGTTGAAGGCGGCCGAGTCCGCAGGCGCGAACTAGCCCGGCCGAGTAGAGCGCGAGGCACGAGCAGCAGTGGCCCAGACCGTGGCGATCGTGGTCGGAGTGGTGCTGCTGCTCGGGTGTCTCGCCCTGGCCTCGCTTGCGGTACGGCGGGTCAGACTGATGCGTGGCGGCGGCGTGGACCTGTGTCTGCGCCGCCGTTTCGCGGTCACGGACTGGCACTTCGGCGTCGCGCGCTACCGGGGGGACCAGTTCGCCTGGTACCGCCTCACGAGCTTCCGGGTCGGACCGACCGTGGCCATCGACCGCAACGAGGTGGAGATCGTCGACCGGCGGGCGCCGCTGCCGAGCGAGGCCTTCGCCATCCCCTACGCCACCGCGGTGCTCCGCTGCCGGGACGAGAAGGACCGGGACGTCGAGCTGGCGATGAGCGCGGACGTCCTCACCGGCTTCCTCGCCTGGCTCGAGGCGGCCCCTCCCGGCTACCGCCAGGCCAGCTAGCCGCAACGCTCGTCTCCCGGCCTCGGACGGGCGGATGTGGCCTCCTACTGCGTAGGGTCTGGCTGTGGCTGTGCACCTGACCAGGATCTACACGAAGACCGGGGACGACGGGACGACCGCCCTCGGCGATTTCAGCCGCGTCCCGAAGACGGACGTGCGGCTCGCGGCCTACGCGGACACGGACGAGTGCAACGCCGCGATCGGCGTCGCGGTGACCGTCGGCGGCATCGAGGAGCGGCTGCTGGTGCCGCTGCGGCAGATCCAGAACGACCTGTTCGACGTCGGCGCGGACCTCTGTGCGCCGATCGTCGAGAACCCGGAGTACCCACCGCTGCGGGTCGAGGAACGCTACATCTCCAGGCTCGAGGGCTGGTGTGACGAGTTCAACGAGGAGCTGCCGAAGCTCGCGTCGTTCATCCTGCCCGGCGGCACGCCCGGCGCGGCGTACCTCCACGTGGCGCGCACAGTGGCCCGTCGGGCGGAACGCAGCGTCTGGGCGCTCCTGGAGCAGGATGCCGAACGGACCAACCCGCTCACCGCCAAGTACCTCAACCGACTCTCCGACCTGCTGTTCATCCTCGGTCGCTGTGCGAATCCGGCCGGTGACGTGCTGTGGCAGCCGGGCGGGCCCGAGGGTGGGCGCCGAACGTGAACCGCTACCGTCGCTGCTCGTGACGGAGCATTTCGCGGTGCGAGGCGGGGCCCGCCTGTCGGGCGTCGTCGACGTCGTCGGGGCGAAGAACAGCGTGCTGAAGCTGATGGCGGCGGCACTGCTGGCCGAGGGCACCACGACCCTGACGAACTGTCCGGAGATCCTGGACGTCCCGCTGATGGCCGACGTGTTGCGCAGCCTCGGCTGCACCGTCGAGGTCGACGGCGGGACGGTGCGCATCGACGTCCCCGCCGAGCCGGGGTCCCAGGCGGACTACCGCTCGGTGTCGAAGCTGCGGGCGTCGGTCTGCGTGCTGGGTCCGCTGGTCGCGCGCTGCCGCAAGGCGATCGTGCCGCTGCCCGGTGGCGACGCCATCGGCTCCCGCCCGCTGGACATGCACGCCAACGGCCTGCGGAAGCTGGGCGCGACCACCGAGATCGAGCACGGCCGCGTCGTCGCGCAGGCGGACGACCTGCACGGCGCGCAGATCTGGCTGGACTTCCCCAGCGTCGGCGCCACCGAGAACATCCTGATGGCGGCGGTGCTCGCGGAGGGCACCACGGTCATCGACAACGCCGCGCGCGAGCCGGAGATCGTCGACCTCTGCGTGATGCTGCAGCAGATGGGCGCGAAACTCGAGGGCGTCGGCTCGTCCACGCTGACCGTGCACGGCGTCTCGTCGCTGCGACCGACGCAGCACCGCGTCATCGGGGACCGCATCGTG
>Ga0207644_10002444_pt1 | contig 11980 bp, 13 predicted proteins | sample KBSS73metaG_FD_184326 | JGI IMG/M metagenome (GOLD analysis project Ga0207644, IMG submission 184326) | Switchgrass rhizosphere microbial communities from Kellogg Biological Station, Michigan, USA - KBS S7-3 metaG (SPAdes) (version 2) | ecosystem: Host-associated > Plants > Roots > Rhizosphere... | reverse complement strand
CGCTGACGAGGCTGAGCTCTGCCACATGGTCCACACCATGGCGTTTCACGACAGCGGGCCGAGCGCGGTGCGCTATCCGCGCGGCGAGGGCAGGGGCGTGCCGCTTCCGGTTGAGCCGGAGCAGCTCGAGATCGGCAAGGGCCGCATTGTCCGCGAAGGCAAGACGGTCGCGATCCTGTCGCTGGGCACGCGGCTGGAAGAAGCCGAGAAGGCTGCCGAGCAGCTCGATGCCATGGGCCTGTCGACGACGGTGGCCGACCTCCGCTTCGCCAAGCCGCTCGACAGCGAGCTGATCCGCAAGCTGCTGACGACCCACGAAGTCGCGGTGACGGTGGAGGAAGCCTCGATCGGCGGTCTTGGCGCTCATGTGCTGACGCTGGCGAGCGACGAGGGTCTGGTTGATGCAGGGCTGAAGATCCGCACGATGCGCTTGCCGGACGCCTTCCAGGAGCATGACAAGCCTGAGAAGCAGTATGACGAGGCGCGCCTCAACGCGCCGCATATCGTCGAGACGGTGCTTAAGGCGCTGCGTCGCAATAGCGTCGGCGTCGAAGAGGTGCGGGCGTAGGCGAGAAATCTAGACAGCGGGTCCGGGCAGACCAGCTGCTGGTGAGCCAGGGGCTGGCCGAGAGCCGGACACGAGCGCAGGCGCTGATCATGGCCGGTGCCGTCTTCTCGGGCGAGAAGAAGCTGTCGAAGGCGGGCGACATGCTCGCCGAGGACACGACTCTCGAAGTACGCGGCAAGGACCATCCGTGGGTGTCGCGCGGTGGCATCAAGCTCGACCATGGGCTCACCCAGTTCGGCTTCGACGTGACTGGCGCCGTGGCGCTGGACGTCGGCAGCTCGACCGGCGGGTTCACCGACGTGCTGCTCAGCCGGGGCGCGGCCAAGGTCTATGCGGTCGATGTCGGCACCAACCAGCTCGCCTGGAAGCTTCGGCAGGATCCGCGAGTGATCGTCCACGAGCAGACCAACGCTCGGGCGCTCGACAGCAGCATCATCCCTGAGCCGGTGGACATCATCGTCTGTGACGCAAGCTTCATTTCGCTCGCTAAGGTGCTTGAGGCGCCACTCAGGCTAGTAAAGCCCGGAGCGAAGCTGGTGGCTCTCATAAAGCCCCAATTTGAGGCTGGGCGCGGGGAGGTGGGCAAGGGCGGCGTCGTCCGCGACCCCGCCATTCACGAACGCGTCTGCACCGAGGCCAAAGGCTGGGTTGAATCGCAGAGCTGGTCAGTGCTTGGCGTGACGCCGAGCCCGATCACAGGGCCCGAGGGCAATGTCGAATTCCTGCTGGGAGCGGTGAAGAATGGCTGAGACGGCGCTGCGACGCGACTGGTGGAAGACCGCAATTGTCGCGGTGATCGCCATCGAATTACTCGGTGGCCTAAGCGGCTGGCTGTCGAACAGCGGCTACGGCAACGCCTGGTTCGATGCACTGCAGAAACCAAGCTTCATGCCCCCCGGCTTCCTATTCGGTATCGTTTGGCCCATCCTTTATGCGCTGCTCGGCGTCGCGCTTGCGATGATCCTAGCTGAGCCGCCATCGCCGCGGCGGCAGGCAGCGCTAACCCTGTTCGGCATACAGCTGATGCTGAACTTCGCCTGGTCGCCGATCTTCTTCGCGGCCCACGACATCCAGCTGGCAAATATCGTGATTTTCGTCATGGCGGTCGTCGCCGCAATCGCTGCGCGGCAATTCCTGAAAATGCGCCGGGCTGCGGGCTTGCTGATGATCCCGTATCTCGCCTGGCTGGTGTTCGCGGCGACGCTCAATTCGACCATCGGAAGCCTCAATCCCGGCGCGGGGAGTTCACTCCTCGGCTAGCTAGCCAGAAATCTGGGGATAGTTGAAGCACTTGGGGATAGGTTCAGGCCCCAGGGTGGCGGATTGCAACACAAACCCCTATTTCCGCGCCGAAAGGGAGGTTGTTCGATGCAATCCGAAAACCGGATGTTCGACGACATGGTCAAGATGGTGAATGGCCTGGCCGGGACCTTCGCCGGCATGGGCCGCGAAGCCGAGGCGTCGGCACGCGAGAAATTCCGCGAGTGGATGGCCGGAAGCGACTTCGTTGGCCGCGACGAGTTCGAGGCGGTCAAAGCGATGGCGGCCGCAGCCCGTGATGAGAATGAGATCCTGAAAGCCCGCATCGCGGCACTCGAAGCCAAGGTCGCAGGGCCCGCCGCCGGAGCTGCCAAACGCACGCCGAAGGCAAAGCCCGGAGCGTGATCCTGAGCGAGGAAGAAATCCAGGAAGAGCGGGACGACGGCGCGCCGATTGAGGTCCTCGAACAATATTTCGAGGCGCGCGGCTGGGCCTGCGAGCGGACAGCCGAAGGTGAGATCGTCGCGTCGGCTACCGGCAGCTGGGCACAGTATGAGCTGCGCGGCGTGTGGCGGCCCGAGGACCAGGTGCTGCAATTCCTCGCCTTTCCGGACATCAAGGTCGGTCCGGAGAAGCGGACGGCGATCTTCGAGGCACTGAGCCTGATCAACGAGCAATTGTGGCTCGGCCATTTCGAGATGTGGTCGGGGTCCGGGCTCGTCGTCTTTCGCCATTCGACGATCCTCGACGCTCGTGAGGGCGAGGGACTGAGCCTCGAGCAGGCCGAAGCGATCGCCGAAGCGGCGGTCGAGGAGTGCGAGCGCTTCTACCCCGTGTTCCAGTTCGTGCTGTGGGGTGGCAAATCGCCGGGCGAAGCGATCGCCGCGGCACTCATCGATACGCACGGAGAAGCATGACCGATACATTTCAGCTTCCGGCGCCGACGTGGTTCGTCGGATGCGGCAACATGGGCGGGGCAGTCGTGGACGGCTGGCGCCTCGGCGGTGTCAGCCTTGAGCCGCTCACGGTCATTCGCCCGAGCGGAAAGCTAGTGGAGGGCGCTCAGGTCGTCACCAGCGCTACCGAGGCCGGTCCGCCGCCACGGGTCGTTGTCCTCGCCTTCAAGCCGCAGAAGCTCGATGAAATCGCGCCCGCCCTGCGCCAGCGGCTCAGCTCGCGGACGATCGTCGTGTCATTGCTCGCGGGCGTCGAGACCGCGAGCCTGAGGCAGCGTTTCCCAGGCGTCGGCGCGATCGTCCGGGCGATGCCCAACCTTCCGGTTGCCGTCCGGCGCGGAGTGACCGGCCTCTACAGCGACGATGCGGATGCAGCCGTTCGCGACGAAGTGGGCAACCTCTTCGCGGCGCTCGGCTTCGCCATGTGGATGGCCGACGAAGGCAAGCTCGCCGCGCTGGGATCGGTCGCCGGCGCCGGCCCGGCCTATGTCGCGCGATTCATCGACGCACTGGCCAAGGCCGGGGTCCAGCGCGGCCTCACCGAGGACATTGCCGCGACCATCGCTCGTGAAACGGTGCTGGGCACGGCCTGGATGGCGGCGACCACTGGCGAGGACATGGATTCCGTCGCACGCCGCGTCGCCAGCCCCAAGGGCACGACCGAGGCAGGACTTGCCGTGCTCGACGGCGATGACCACGTGCTCGATCGGCTGATCCAGGTCACGATCGACGCGGCCGCGCGCCGCGGTGCGGAGCTCGCCGTGGAAGCGCGCGAAACCGCCGCCTAGCTTGCCGAGGCAACGCCGCTGCCCTAGTCGCGTTGCACTTCCGTAACAGGATACGATTATGGCTGAGCTTCAGGGCACTTTCGACGACCGCGACGGCTGGATTTGGCTCGATGGCGAGATGGTGCCGTGGCGAGATGCCCGCGTTCACGTGCTCACCCACGCCCTCCATTATGCCAGCAGCGTGTTCGAAGGGCAGCGCGCCTACAATGGCGAGATCTTCAAGCTCAACGAGCATAGCGAGCGGCTACGGCGTAGCTCGAGCCTGCTCGGTTTCGAGCTTCCCTGGTCGGTCGACGACATCAATACCGCCTGCAAGGAAGTGCTGAAGGTCAACGGCTTCACCGACGCGTACATGCGCCCGGTCGCGTGGCGCGGTTCGGAATCGATGGGCGTCGCGCCCGGCAAGACCCAGCCGCACCTTGCTATCGCCGCCTGGGAGTGGGGCAAATACTACGAGCCGCGCGAGAGCGTGAGCGGTATCCGCCTGGACATCGCGCCATGGCGGCGACCCGCCCCTTACACGGCGCCGACCGAGTCCAAGGCGGCGGGCCTGTACATGATCTGCACCTTATCGAAGCAGCATGCGGAAAGCCGCGGCTATAACGACGCGCTGATGTTCGACTGGCGCGGCCGCGTCGCTGAGGCGACCGGCGCCAACGTCTTCTTCGTCCGCGAGAATGAGCTCCATACGCCGACGCCCGATTGTTTCCTCGACGGGATCACCCGGCGGACGGTCATGGATTTGGCCGAGCGGCGCGGAGTCTCGGTCAAGGAGCGGGCAATCTGGCCGGAGGAGTTGGAGAGCTTCGAGCAGATGTTCCTGACGGGTACCGCTGTCGAGGTGACGCCCGTCAAGTCGGCGGGCCCTTGGAATTTCGAGGTGGGCGATAACCTCACGCGGCAGCTCGCCAAGGACTATGACGACCTGGTCAACGGGCGCATCCCGAACGAGTAGCCCTTCCAAGTCGTTCGCGGCTGGCTATAAGCCCGCCCTTCCCCGCACATTGCGGAGCGCCTGCTGGGGCGTCGCCAAGTGGTAAGGCACCGGTTTTTGGTACCGGCATTCGCAGGTTCGAATCCTGCCGCCCCAGCCAATCGCAATGCCTGAGGTCCTGTTGATGCGAATTGTGGTGACCGGAACCGAGGGACAGCTGGCGCGAAGCCTGATTGAGCATGCGCGGCTCCACTCCCAGATCGAACTCGTCACGATCGGCCGGCCTGATGTAGATCTCGAAACACCGGGCAGCGCCGCCGCAGCAATTGAACTGGCCGCGCCTGACGTCGTCATCAATGCCGCCGCTTACACGGCCGTTGACCAAGCCGAGGATGAGCCGGACCGCGCTTTCCGGATCAACGCTGACGCGGCGGGAGAGGTCGCGGCTGCCGCCGCAAAGGCCGGAGCTGCCGTGATCCACGTCTCGACCGACTATGTCTTCGACGGCAGTGGCACGGGTCCATACCGGGAGGACGCGGCGGTCAATCCGCTCGGCGTCTATGGCCGCAGCAAACTGGCCGGGGAAGAACAGGTGCGCGCCGCCAACCCACGCCATGCCATTGTCCGGACCGCCTGGGTTTACAGCCCGTTCGGGCGCAACTTCGTGAAGTCGATCATGGCCGCGGCGGACGTTCGCGATCGGCTGACTGTTGTCGACGACCAGCGGGGAAGCCCGTCAAGCGCGCTCGACCTTGCCGACGGCCTGCTGGTGATGGCCCAATCCGGAGGCGGCTGGGGAGGAACCTACCATCTCGCAGGCGGCGGCGAGGCGAGCTGGTGCGAATTCGCGCGCGAAATCATGGCGCAATGCGCTGCCAACGCGTTGCCGAGCGTCCCTGTCGACCCGATCCGGACCGACGAGTGGCCGACGAAAGCCGTTCGGCCGCGCAATTCAGTGCTCGATTCAGCGAAGTTTGAGCAGGCATTCGGTTTTGTGATGCCCGACTGGCGTCAATCGCTGCGGGTGGTCGTCGAGCGCCTTGCCCGGGAAACCACCTAGCCCACCATAAAGGGCAGACCCAAAGCCCCAGTGGCGCAATGGCTAAGACCCTGTTTAGGTTACGGCCCGTCCTGCCTCATCCTGTTGGCAGAAAATTAACCATCACCGCGCATTGTCACTTCCTAAGCGAACGTCACTGAACAGGGATAATAAATCCTTCCGGTGGCTCTCGTTCAGACCGCGTCGAGCATTCGGCTTGGTACGTCGTAATTGGGGCCAAGGGGGAAGCAAGTGAACACTGTCGAAGCAAAGATGCTCGATCTTCTGAAGCGTGGACGTGACGAGCATGGCGTTGTTGCCGTCAAGGCGGAGTTCGAAGCCGAAGGGACGCGCCCCGACGAGTTCCTGCGCCTTCTCGAGCTGGCTCGCCGAGCCGATCTCAAGGTCGCGCTGAAGATTGGCGGTTGCGAGGCTGTCTCCGATCTGCTTGCCAGCCGGCTGTATGGGGTGGACCACATCATCGCGCCGATGGTCGAGACGCCCTACGCGCTGTCCAAGTTCATCGAGGCCAAGGACAAGGTTTATGCCCCGGGCGACCATTCAACCCAATTCCTGTTCAATCTCGAGACCGAGACGACGCTCCGCAACCTCGACCGGATGATCGATGCCGCTCGTGGCAGCGTCGACGGCGTCGTGTTCGGACGCGTCGATTTCACATTGTCGCGCGGAATGGACCGCGGCGCGATCAACGACCGTACGATCACCGATGCGGTTCTGCGCGTCGCAACGGCATGCGCCGAAGCGAATCTCCAGCTGGTTGTGGGCGGTTCGGTGTCCACAGACGCGATCAACGCGCTGCGCGAGATCCAGATGATCCGGCTCGACCGGTTCGAGACCCGCAAGGTGATCTTCGCCGGCGAAGCGATCCAGAGCCACGCGATCCATGCCGGTATCCGCAATGCGGTCGAGTTCGAGCTGGCCTGGCTCAAGAACAAGCGCGATTATTACGGTACGATCGCGGCCGAGGATGAGAAGCGGATCCAGATGATGGAAGCGCGTCTTACGAAGCCCGAACCGGCGTCTTACGCCCGGGTCGCCTAAGCCTCGGCGGGTGGCGGATGACCTCCCGCGCAAAGCCCTCGGGGGCAGTAGAATCGCCGCGTAAAGTCGTTACGTTGAACCCTGCTGCCATCGCTCCAGACGGCAGCACATGCCTGGCAGAAGTGGCGATGATCTCCGACCGTGACCGTCCAGAACTGTCGATCGTTGTGCCTTGCTACAACGAGGAAGCGAACGTCGTCGCCATGTACGAGGCGGTGACGGCGGTGGCCGAGAAGCATGTCTCTAGCCACGAGATCATTTTCATCGACAACAAGTCGTCCGACCGGACGCGCGAACTGCTGCGTGAGATTTGCGAACGTGATCGGCACGTCCAGGCGATCTTCAACAACCGTAATTACGGCCAGATGCGCTCACCGACTTACGGTATCTACCAGGCTCGGGGCCGCGCTGTTGTCGCCCTATGCTGCGATTTCCAGGACCCGCCCTCGCTGATCCCAGAGATGATCGCGCAATGGCGCGCCGGCGCGCAGATCGTGCTCGGCAAGCGCCGGACCGAGAAGGCAGGCTTCACCATCACTATGGTCCGCAAGGCCGGCTATGCTTTGTTCAACCGGTTCGGCGATTATCCGCTGATCCCAGGCGCGACGGGCTTCGGCCTGTTCGACCGCAAGGTCGTCGACACGCTGAAATCCTGGAACGAGCCCGAGCCTTTCTTCCGCGGGATGCTGATCGAGAGCGGCTACCGCCTCGCGGTGATCCCGTACGATCGCCCGGCACGCGCCGGCGGCAAGAGCAGCAACAATTACGGCGCGTTGCTCAATTTTGCGCTGTCCGGCGTCGGCGGCTCCGCCAAGGGGCTACTCCGTCTCCAACTGATCTTCTCGATCTATCTCTGCATGTTCGCCGGCGTGCTCGCTGTCGCGACGGTGCTGCGCTTCATGTTCCACGGCTATTCGCCGGCCCTGCTGATCCTGACCTTCGTGGTGGGGCTGTTTTCTGTGATGCTCCTGTCCCTCGGCCTGATCGGCGACCAGGTCCGTCTCCTCGCCGAGCGCAGCCGCAACGTGCCGCTGGTGATCGAGGAAGAGCGGGTGAACTACGCTGCCGATGATGTCCGGGTGCGCGTCGCGGGACGATCCTGATGTACGCCGAGGGGCGCGGCTCTTTCGGGCGGACCAGGCCCCAGTCATCGTTGCTACCGTCCAGCGACCTTGAAGCGATCGCCGCCGACCTTTCCGCCGACTGGCCCAAGCTCGCCGGCAAGCGCCTCTTCATGACCGGCGGCACCGGGTTCATCGGCCGCTGGATGCTTCACGCGCTGGCCGACGCCAACCGGCGTGTCTCGCTCGGCGTCGAGATCGATGTCCTGACCCGTGACCCGGACGCCTTCGCAAAGCGCGAACCCGATCTCGCAGCGGCGCCAGGATTCCGTTTCGTTCTCGGCGATGTGCTGGCGATGGCACCGGGCGGCGAACGCTACGATTTCGTCCTGCACGCGGCGACCGACGCCAGTGCGGACCTCAATGAGAATGATCCGCTCAAGATGTTCGACACGATTGTCGAGGGGACACGGCGCGCGCTCGATTTCGCGGTCGTGTGCAAGGCGCAGCGCTTCTTCTTCTTCTCATCGGGCGCGGTCTACGGCGCCCAGCCGTGGGACCTGACCCATGTGCCGGAGACTTACGTTGGCGCGCCGGACCTCACGAGCCACCGCTCGGCCTATGGCGAAGGCAAGCGCACCGCCGAGATGCTGTGCACCATCTACGCCCGGCGGCACGGCCTGGACGTCATCAACGCCCGGATATTCGCTTTGCTCGGACCTTTGCTGTCGCTCGACATCCACTTCGCTGCGGGCAACTTTATTCGCGACGCGATGGCCGGCAAGACGATCGTCATCGAGGGGGCAGGAAAGGCGGTTCGATCCTACCTTTATGCCGCCGACCTGACGGCCTGGCTGTGGGCGATGGTGCTGCGTGCGCCGGCCGGAGCCATCTACAATGTCGGCTCGGAGGAATCGGTATCGATCGCCGAGCTCGCCGAGCGCATCGCGCGGCTGCTCGGCACGCCGGGCATCGAGATTCTCGGGCGCGAGGATCCGGGCTGGAATCCCGGCCGCTACGTGCCAGACACGCAGAAGATCAGGAATGAATTGGGCGTTGCTCCAACGGTCGGCCTCGACGAGGCGATCGTGCGTACGGCACGCTGGAACGGGTGGGGTGGATGACTGAAGTGAAACTCTCGCACTGGGTCGCCGACCAGCTCGTCGCGAACGGGATCAGCGATGCGTTCATGCTGACCGGCGGCGGCGCGATGCACCTCAACCATTCGATCGGCACGCATCGGGAGATCAAGACGACCTTCTGCCATCACGAGCAGGCGCTGGCGATGGCCGCCGAGGCCTATGCCCGGCTGACCCAGCGCATGGCCTTGGTCAACGTTACCTCGGGTCCCGGCGGCACCAATGCGATCACCGGCGTTTATGGGGCCTACGTCGATTCCATTCCGATGTTGGTTATCTCCGGGCAGGTGAAGAACGAGACCACGGTCCGTTCGACCGGCCTGCCGCTCCGGCAGCTCGGCGATCAGGAGCTCGACATCGAGCCGATCGTCACGCCCATCACGAAATATGCGGCGATGGTCACCGATCCCAAGACCATCCGCTATCATCTCGAGAAGGCAATCTACCTTGCTCGGACGGGGCGTCCTGGGCCGGTGTGGCTCGACATTCCGCTCGACGTCCAGGCGGCCAAGATCGACCCCGACGAGCTCGACCCGGGCTTCGACCCGTCGGAGCTAGACGAGCCGTGGAAGAAGACCGACGTCGCTGCGGCCGCAGCCGAGATCATCGCCAAGCTGCGCGAAGCGGAGCGGCCGGTGGTATTCGCCGGCGGCGGAGTCCGCATCAGTGGCGCTCACCGGCAATTCCTCGACCTGGTCGAAAAGCTCGGCTTTCCGGTGGTAACGGGCTGGAACGCACATGACGTGATCTGGAACAGCCATCCCCTTTACTGCGGTCGGCCAGGGACGATCGGCGACCGCGGCGGTAACATGGTGACCCAGAGCGCCGACTTCCTCTTGGTGCTCGGCAGCCGGCTCAACATCCGCCAGATCAGCTACAATTGGGCGAGCTTCGCGCGCGAGGCGTTCAAGGTCTGGGTCGATGTCGATCCGGTAGAGCTTCAGAAGCCGACGGTGAAGGCGGACCTGCCGGTGTGTGCCGACCTCAAGAACATCATTCCGGCGCTGATCGATGCCGCGCCAGAGGCTCCGACCGACAAGCAGCGCGAATGGCTTGCCTGGGCGAAGGAGCGGGGCCCGAAATTCCCGGTCGTGCTGCCCGAATATCAGAATCACGAGCCCTGCCATCCATACGTCGCGGTCGAGGCCCTGTTCAATGAGCTCGCCGAGGACGAAGTCATCGTCACCGGCAATGGGAGCGCCTGCGTCGTCAGCTTCCAGACCGCCGACCTCAAGCGCGGACAGCGGCTGTGGACCAATTCCGGTTGTGCGACGATGGGCTACGATTTGCCCGCGGCAATCGGCATCAGCACGGCGATCGGTAAGGACAAGCGCGTCATCTGCATCTGTGGCGACGGCAGCATCATGATGAACATCCAGGAGATGCAGACCATCGCCGGCTACGGCCTGCCGGTGAAGGTCTTCCTGCTCAACAACAACGGCTACGTTTCGATTTTCCAGACCCACCGCAATTTCTTCAATGGCGTCGAGGTCGGCGGCGGGCCGAAGAGCAACGTGACCTTCCCCGAATTTCGCAAGGTCGCCGAGGCGTTCGGCTTCACCTACAACCGCGCCGAGCGCCACTCGGAGCTGGGCGACGCGATCCGGTCTGCGCTCGAAACGCCGGGGCCGACGATGTGCGAGATCTTCATCGACGAAGCCGTTTCGTTCGCTCCGAAACTCGGCGCCAAGCAGCATCCTGACGGACGTATCACCTCGCCGGCGCTCGAGGATTTGTCGCCGTTCCTGCCGCGCGAGGTTCTGCAGGCGAACATGCGCATCGACCTGGCGGACGAGTGAGCCGGGCGATGGAGATTTCCCTTTCAGATCGGATGCGCGATGCGAGCGGGCGGCGTCCGTTCCGCTATCTCGTGGCCGCCGGGCTCAACACTGCCTTCGGCCTCGCGATCTACCCGGCGCTGCTGTTGGCCTTCCCGGCTTTGCGCGTTCGCTACTTGGTCGCATTGTTCATCGCTCAGGCGCTGAGCCTCGCCTTCGCCTACACCAGCTACAAGCTTGGCGTGTTCCAGACGCGCGGGCGCTATGCGCGTGAGCTCACCGCCTTCCTTTCGTTCTACGGCGTCAATTACGCGGCCAACTGGATTGCGCTTCCGGCGCTGGTCGAATTCGCGCACATTGGGCCGATCATCGCGCAGCTGATGTTCAGCGCGGTGATCATGGTCACCAGCTATTTCTGGCACAGCAAAGTCACGTTCAGGGGTGCAAAGTGAACGCGGTAACGGACTTCCTGAAGCGTGATTGCCCCGCCTGCGGCGCAAAAGCCGGCAAGGCCGAAGCGTTTAGCGAGAAGGCGGCGGAGACGCTCAGCCTGGATGACCTTAAGCCCTACTGGCGTGGCCTGTTCCAGGAGAAGGTGTTCTTCACCTATGACCGTTGCGGGGAGTGCGGCCTACTCTATGCGCCCGTGTTCTTCGACCAGGCGCAGCTCGGCGAGCTATATTCGGCGATGGAGCCGAACATGGATGCCGTCGGCACTGATGCCATCGAGGCGACGCAGCGCGTCTATTTCGAGGAGGCGACCGATGGCCTTGCCGTCTCCGGCAACTTCCTCGAGATCGGACCGGACATCGGCTACATCGTCGGCCATGCCGCCAAAGATCCGCGGTTCGAGCACTTCTATCTGTTCGAGCCCAACAAGTCGGTCCATGCTGAGCTTGGCACGGCCGCGAACGGCAAGCCCTTCACCATTTCCGAGGATATGAACGACCTGTCGGCTGTTCCGGACGGCTCGGCGGCGCTGGTGGTGATGGTCCACGTCCTCGACCATCTGCTCGACCCCAAAGCGATGCTCGAGCAGATCCGGCGGAAGCTGAAGGCCGGGGGCCGCGTTGCGATCGTCACACATAACGAGGGCTCGCTGCTGCGCTCGGTCATGGGCAAGCGCTGGCCGCCGTTCTGCCTGCAGCATCCCGAGCTCTACAACCCGAAGTCTATCACCAAGCTGTTGAAGGGCACCGGCTATGGAACGGTCGAGGTCCACGGCAGCAAGAATTTCTTCCCGCTGAGTTTCATGGTCCGCCAAGCCGCCTTTACCGCCGGCATCAAGCTTGAGCGCATGCCCCTCCCGAAAGCGGTCCTCGGCCTGAGGCTCGGCAACATCATGACCATCGCGAGCGCCTGATGGCGGCGTTGGTCTTAGGCGGCAGCGGGCAG
>Ga0207644_10002443_pt1 | contig 11983 bp, 9 predicted proteins | sample KBSS73metaG_FD_184326 | JGI IMG/M metagenome (GOLD analysis project Ga0207644, IMG submission 184326) | Switchgrass rhizosphere microbial communities from Kellogg Biological Station, Michigan, USA - KBS S7-3 metaG (SPAdes) (version 2) | ecosystem: Host-associated > Plants > Roots > Rhizosphere >... | reverse complement strand
CGGCCTCATCATGTTCCTCTACGGCATCGGCATCCTTTACGGGCGACAGTTTTTTGAGGGAATGAAGGGGGTCGGCCGCACTTACAATTTGTTGGCGCTCGTTGGCTGTATTGCAGGCCTTCTGGTCGCTCTTGGTCTCGGCAAGATTTTTGGAATCAAGATTGGTCACACCCTCGGCATTTACGCCGGATCGATGACAAGCACGGCCACGCTACAGGCGGCTCTCGATGTCATGAAGAACAAAGATCCCTCGATCGGTTATTCGATCGCTTATCCGTTCGGAGTCATCGGTCCGATCCTGTGCATATATTTCATGACGCAAATGGTGAAGCCAAAATTCCCGGCCAAAGCGCAGCGCTTTCACATGGGAGAGATTTCCATCGGGGAGAAAGTGTCCGGTCAGACTCTCGATGAAATCGAAACGAAGCTTCCGAGCGGGGTTCAGGTGACGATGGTTCGCAAGGGCGGGCGTAACGTCGTTCCGGCGGGTGACATGACCCTGTCACCGGGCGATGCCCTGCTCGTGGTCGCCGAGCGTCAGGATGATATCGCGGCAGTTGCCGCACAGCTCGGAAAACTGGAGCCGGGACGGTTGGCCAAGGACAGGGCTGACCTTGATTACATTCGCGTGTTTGTGGGCAAAGCCAATGTGGTTGGCGTGCCTTTGTCGCGTCTGCCGATGCCTGAAGGCTTTCCCGCACACCTGTTGCACGTAAGGCGCTATGACGCCGATCTCGTTCCGACGCCTGACCTGATGCTTGAGTTTGGCGATCGCGTCGGCGTGTTGATGCCGCCTGACCGCAGAGAGGACATCCGCAAGCATTTCGGCGACACAGTGAAAGCCGCGGCGGAATTCAGCTATGTCTCGCTCGGCTTGGGAATGGTACTCGGCGTGCTGCTCGGTCTCATTCCTATTCCAATTCCCGGTCTCGGCACGGTCACGCTTGGTATCGGCGGCGGACCGCTGATCGTCGCTCTCATTCTCGGCAAATTGCGCCGCACGGGCCCGATGTTGTGGACCATGCCCTTGCCGGCAAACATCGTGCTTCGCAACTTCGGTCTGGCCATGTTTCTGGCCACTGTCGGCGTCAACGCCGGCCAGCCCTTCGTTCGCACAATCGCCGAATCTGGCTTCACGATGTTTTTCATCGGGATTGCGGTCTTGATGACGACCGTGCTGATCGTTCTGGTCGTCGGGTACTATCTGCTGAAAATCCCCTACGATGATCTGGTGGGTGTGGCATCTGGCGCGACCGGAAATCCAGCCATTCTTGTCTACTCGACGCGAATGGCACCGACCGAGCGTCCAGACATCGGATATGCGATGATTTTCCCGTCGATGACGATTGTGAAAGTTATCGCCGTCCAGATTGTCGGCCTTCTCGTCGCCGCGGGAGCGAGTGGGGGCTGAGTTGCCTGGGGCGTGGCCAGGGGGCGGCGCCGGTGCGGGCGTAATGTTGCCGCGGGGTTTGGGGCGCCATGAAAAAGCAATCTAACGAGGACTTGGCGGCCTCGCCTCAAATCGTCACCTTCGATGCCATCATGCCGCCGGCAATGGCGGTGCGCGCCGAAGCGAGTGGCGTGAAGCGGGCGTCGTTGGACGTAACGACGCTGCTGGCGCTTAGTGTCTTGGCTGGCGCCTTCGTTGCTTTTGGCGCGATCTTTGCAACGACGGTCAGCGCCGGGGCAACCGACATGCCTTATGGCGTCGGGCGGCTCCTGGTCGGACTTGTGTTCTGCGCAGGCCTCATCATGGTGATCATCGGAGGGGCGGAGCTGTTCACGGGAAACAACCTTCTCGTGATGGCCTGGGCGAGCAACAAGGTCACGACGGGCGCTGTCCTGCTCAATTGGGTTCTTTCTTTTGTCGGCAATTTTGTAGGTGCGATCGCGACTGCGGCACTGATGTTTTACACGACGCAATACACATTTGGCGGCGGCTCGGTTGGGTTGGCGGCATTAAGTATCGCCAACGCGAAAACCTCGCTGGCGTTCATTCCGGCGTTGACTCTTGGCATCATGTGCAACGCGCTGGTCTGTGTGGCGGTCTGGATGTGTTTCAGTGCCCGCACCAACATCGACAGGGTGATCACCGTAGTTCCACCGATTGCCGCGTTCGCGGCGGCGGGGTTCGAGCACAGCATCGCGAATATGTACTTCATTCCGACAGGTCTGTTCATCAAGGCCGGCGCGCCGGACTCATTCTGGAAGGCAATCGGGAAGACGCCGGCGGACTATCCGGAGTTGACCTGGAACAATTTTTTTGTGGGAAATCTTCTTCCAGTGACGATTGGAAACATCATAGGCGGATCGATTATGGTTGCCGCCGTCTACTGGTTTGTCTATCTGCGAAAAGAAACGGCCTAGGATTTCCGGCTGAAAAAACGTGCGCTTGCCAGACCCATTGCCAGTGCGCCAATTGCGAATCCGCAGACGGCGAATGCCTGAAGTGCTTCGAGCATTTGCCCCTGATTAAACAGAACGATCATCTCGAATACATACACGCCGGGAATCATGATGACGATTGGCGCCACCGTCATCGCCAGGCGTGGCAAGCCAAAACGTTCGTCAACGGCAAGGGCGACAAGCCCTATCAGCAGGGCAGCAACGAATGCGGAAGGCGCAAGCATCATGCCCGCGTCGTTCAATATTAAACGCAGGCTATTGGACACCAGGGCCAAAAGGCCCGCAGCGAGCAACAAGCGCACGGGCGTGTTGAACAACATTGCGAACGCACCGGCGGCAACGAAGCTTGCAATTGCTCGCAGCAGCAGCTTGAGCGGATACGCCAGTTCGAGCGGCGGTTGGCGAGTGATATCAATGTTCGCAACGGCGATGACAACGCTGAGACCCAAGGCGACCGCCAGCAGAATCATCACTCCATAGGCGAAGCGGCTAACCGCAGCGACGGTCTGATGTCGCAGCAGATCAAATAGTGCAGCGATCAAAGGAAAGCCCGGAATCAGAAAGAGGACCGAGGCGATGAAGCCGGATGGGTAATGCAGAAACCCAACGCCGGCGTGTCGTGCCAGCGCCACCGCCAGGACGTAGATCCCCGAAGCGGCAACGGCAGATAACGCGGCAGCACCGTATTGATTAATGTGGTGACGAGACAGCCAGGTCCGGAAGCCCTGGCCAATCCCTGCGCCGATTGCTGCCGCAATCATTTCGGGTGCCGCGGCGCCATTGAGAAATGCGAAGGCGGCGCTTGCCACGCCGAGAGCCGCGGCAATCTGCACGCTTGAATAGAGCGGTTTAGCCAATTCTATATCTTCGAGGCTTTGTGCGACTTCACTCGGCGTCGATACGGGCGCCTTTGCAAGCTGTTCCAGCTCGGCAATGCGCCAGACATTGATCCCGGGCGGTCCGATCTCGCGCACTGCCGTAACGCGCTCGCCTGAACGGCGAACGCTGGCCGTGATGCTGTCGAGAGACAGGCTTATCGAAATTGCCTCGAAGCCCATCTTGCGGGCTGTCACCCCAATCCACTCGCGCGTCCGGGTAGCGGTATTGCCGGCCCGCATCATCAGGGCGCCAAAAGCCAGCAGTACGTCCATAGCGTCGCTCGATACAGGCGTGGTTCGGGCATCTTTTTCGAAAGTCGAAGGCATACGGACCCTGGCGCTATTGCCAATGCGCGGACTGTGGCGCGGCAAACACGCGAATGGCAAGTCGACCTGTCGTCCGGCGCAGACCGGGTCGGTTTTTTGCCTCCGCTTTGGGTGGGATGACTACCGCGCGGCTTTTTGCTGCTTCGCTACTGGCGTATTGTATAAACTGAAAGAAAGTCACACCGGCAGGGGGATTGAAGTGGTGGCCCGCGACAAGAAAGAGACCGTCAGATCTCAGCTGACCACGACATCGTTTATCGAAGTGGCGATCCGGCTCGCAGCGCTGGCGTTGCTTCTTTACTGGACTTTGATCCTTGTCCAGCCGTTTCTATCGATCGCGATCTGGAGCGCGGTGCTCACCGTTGCGCTTTATCCCGTCTTTGAGTGGACGTCGCGTCTGCTCGGCGGACGGCGGCGCATAGCGGCAGCGCTCATTACGCTATTGAGCCTGCTGATCATCGTCGGACCGGCAACCTGGCTCGCGCTGGGCCTGGTTGACAGTTTGCGTGTGATTTCCGAGCGGCTTGATTTTGCGAATCTCACCATACCCGCCCCGTCGACTTCGATAAAAGAATGGCCACTAATCGGCGAGCCGATCTATCAGTTCTGGGACCTCGCATCGACAAATCTCAGCGCCGCGATGAGCCAGATATTGCCCCAGCTGAAACCGCTCGGCAGCAGCTTGCTGCGCATCGGTGCGGATACGGGCCTCGGCATTATCATGTTCCTCGCAGCCATTGTGGTTGCTGGATTTCTCTTTTCGCCAGCGCCGAGGATAGCCGAAACGATCAAAAAATTCTCGCACAGACTCAATCCTGATCGTGGCGAGGAGTTTGTCGAACAGGCCGGCGCGACTATTCGCGCGGTGTCGCGTGGCGTTATCGGAATATCCGTGCTGCAGGCTCTTCTGGCGGGTATCGGTCTGATGGTCGCCGGCATCCCACAGGCCAGCTTGATTACTTTCGGCGTTCTCGTATTTGGAATTATTCAGATCGGCCCGTCGATCATATTGATCCCCGTCGTTATCTGGGCCTGGACATTCATGGGCACGCTGCCGGCCCTGCTATTCACGGCGTACATGGTGCCTGTCAATCTGCTGGATAATTTGCTCAGACCGATCGTGATGGGGCGGGGATTGAAAACGCCGATCCTGGTTATTCTCATCGGTGTGATCGGTGGCACTCTTGCCTACGGGATCACCGGGCTTTTCCTCGGTCCGATCGTGCTGGCCGTCATCTGGGAATTGTTCGTTTCGTGGATCGAGGAGCGCGACGGCGCCTGACAGGCACTTGTTCGGCCACACGAATCGTCCACGGCTTGACGCACGACAATGACCGGAGCTTTGCTTGAGTCACCATGGGACGGGAACCCCGAGAGGTATCGCGCTATGGCAAGCAAAGAAACGACAGGTTCGCAAACTGCGAAAGCAGGCACGCCGCCATTTCTGAATTGGGGGCAAACCGATGCAGCAATGGCCGTTCAGAAAGCGTTTCTGGAATCGTGTGACCACGCGAGCCGAAGCTGGCTCACCCGCATGCAATCTGAAGTTTCGCTGTGGTCGGATCTGGCGAACAAGCTGAGTACCACCCAGTCCGTTCCCGAAGCGGTCGAGGCTTACTCGAAATGCGTGTCACAGCGCATGCAGATGGCAGCGGACGACGCTCGACAGTTTGTCGATGAATCGCAACAGATGATGCAAAAAATCACGCACTCGCTGGGAAACAAGTTGCCGACTGCGACGACGTGAGCCGTTCAACCGGTCTGCGCCGGGCAGGAGTTGTTAGTCCGCGAGGCCAACAGCCTTGCGCAACTCTCCCTTTACGTCCTTGAACTCGTTTCGGAACGATTCGTTGCTCAAGAGCGATGCGGCAATTGCCGCCCCGGCGACATTTCCTGCGTAGACGTCGCTCCGGAAATGGGCGCCCGAAACGATACGGCTGTAGCCGTAGTCCTGGATCCGCTTGTAGATGGCGTCCTTTTTCTCCGGAATCATTTCCGCGAGCACCATTCCCAGTGTCGCACCGTAAGTCGCATGCGCGGAAGGATACGAGGCGGAATCGCGATCGCTCAGTTTCTTCAAGGTTTGAAGATTGTTGTGGGGCAAGCGATAAGGCCGCGTTCGATCGAATGTGCTTTTCGCCTCGTGAACCGAGTGACGCACTGAAGCATCGATGCAGTCAAAGAAGCGCGTCGCAGACGCCGAAAGATTTTCCACCTTGATGCCAATTCCGCCGAGGAACCGTTCGAGCGTCCGGCGATCGTCGTCCCGTACATGTTTGACCTGCTCCGGAGTGCGCGACTCCTGCAAGCGCTGCAGTTCTTGCAGCTCTGCCTTGGTTTGCGCACTGTCGGGCTTCGGTGGGGGCATGAGCAACACCGCCAGTGGCACCGTCGCATTCGGGCAGGATGGATCGGCGGCGGTTGCCGGAAGGCCTGACAGGCAGAGGAAAGTCACGGCGACGGCGCACGCACGACTGCGATTGGGTCTCATCCGCTGAACTCCCAAAAGAAGCCGTGTCAGGATGCCTTTGCTTGCGGTTTCTTTGCAACCTCCCGCAGGTGGGGGGCGGTCGGGCTGCCACTGACGCCAAACAGCCGGGCGAGTTCACTCATCCTTCTCTTGCTTTCCTCGGATAGTTCGCCCCGGACGCTGATCAACTGGCGAATGAGCCCGTATGCTTTCTCCCGGGTTTCCGCATCGGGCGGGAGCATCGTCGGAATAGCCGCGAGCGCCGCTTCCTCGTCGACCAGCAGGATGTTGAATTGATCTCTTACCAAAGCTTTGAAATCCGCGAGCGACATATCGCCATGCTGCTCGCGCAGGCGACGCGCCATCTCGAAGCCGCGCTCGTCAACGCCTCCACGACTCACTCCGGCGTAGACAATTCCGCGAATGACAGCCGAACGGAGACCACCGGCCGAGATTTGCGATTTGAGCTCGGCGATCCGCTTCTGCAGAAGCTCGCGATGCAGCGGATTTTTCGGCGCCTTCCGCAACGGTTGCGTTCCGGCAGGATCTACTCCAACCGCGGCCTGCAGGGTCGGCGAGCCATAGACTGAAAGGAATGTCCGTTCCGCAATTTTCTCGCTGGCCTCCCGCCATGCCTCGAGCCCGGCGACAATCTGGTTGGAAAATTGTTCCTGCATCGCAATAAGTGGATTGTCGCTTGCGACCTGCTTTCGGTTTTCACGAACTTGCTCGGCGAGGCGCGCGACCTGGGCCATCGCCGGGTTCTGGTCGGAAAACAGTTCATACTGCAGACGCAGCGGATGCATTTCACGCATCCAGTCAGCGAGCGGGTTTGAGACCATCGCCCGCACGAAGGGCTGTGCGAAGGTGCGATAGAGCGAAAGGTTTATCTCGGAAACGCGCGCGGCTGTCGCGAAACGACGTTCATCCGCGATGTCGTTGCCGCCGAGCGCGCGGATGTCGTCGAGCGTTCTTGCTTCACATCGCATGACCCAATTTCCGAGCGCGAGGTCGGGATTGGCGGTTTCCGCTGTTTTGTCCTCAAAAATCGCCTCATAAAGACCGGGTGGCAGCGTATCAATCAGGTCGATATTGCTCGAGAACTCTCCGTGTTCCTTCTTTGCGACGCCGCCGGAAACAAATATGCCGAGATGTCCCACGGTCTCATGGATCGTGTACACGATCGTCTGCCCGTAGGATCGGATGTCATCGACACTCTCGTAGAGATCGAGAATCCAATCGAGCGCTTGCTGCGGCGGCGTGACGTTGTCGCCTTTCGAGCAGAACACAACAATCGGAGAGCGGATATTGCGCAAGTCGATCACCGTGCCGTCCGACGTCTTGATGCGTCCAGCCGCAAGGTTGTTTCCGACGAACAGCTCGTCGACGATGAACTGGATTTCCTCGGCGTTCAGGTTGACGTGGCCACCCCACCACTTCTCAAAGCCCAGATAGCGGGGAGCCTCGGTGTCGATCTTCGAATAGAGGTTGTATTGCTTGGTCCACAGCGTGTTGGCGGGGTTCTGATTTTCGAAATTCTGCACCAGCCAGGCGCCATCAAATTTGCCGTGGCCGAGGTCGCTCGTAAGCGCCGCCAGCCAGCTGCCGCCCAGCAGTCCGCCTGAATACCGCATAGGATATTTGCCGTGAATGCCCGCCCAATAGGAGAGCGGTGATCCGGCGACGATGATGGGGCCGAACAACTCCGGCCGCATCGCAGCCAGCATCATGATCGCCCAGCCGGCCTGGCAATTGCCGATCACGCAAGGCTTGCCGTTTGCCTCGGGATGCGCGGCGGCCACCTTCTCGATGAAAATCGCTTCTGCGCGAGCAATGTCGTAGATTGTCTGACCCGGAACGGGTTCGGGCAAAAATCCAACGAAATAGCACGGATGGCCGGCCTTGAACGCAACACCGATTTCGCTATCGGCCTTGAAGCCTCCAATTCCGGGACCGTGCCCGGCACGTGGATCGACAATGATGAAGGGCCTCAGCTTTGGATTGATTTCGATGCCCGCGGGCGGAATTATCCGCACCAGCACATAGTTGACCGGACGCTCCAGTGTGCGTCCATCGACGACCAGTTCGGCCTTGTAATCGAGCACGTGCGGCGCCGTTTCGGCCATGTGCTCGCGATACTGGTTCCCGCGCTCACGCATGACATCCCAGAACAGGACGCTGCGCTGGAACGCATCTATCGCGTAGCCTATGGCAGGCGCGAAAATGCCAAACGCGGTCGTGCTCGGCTCCGCTGGCGGAAGGTTTGTTTGCGTTGGCGACATTGTTTTGTTCCTTCTCTCTTGCCCCTGGCACGAGTCCATAGTTCTCGCCAATGAAGGCGAATGCTAGTCCATGATGTGGTAGCCGCCGTCGATATAAAGCGTTTCGCCGGTGATCAGCCGTGCCGCGTCGTGGGCCAAAAAGGCCGTTGCGACGCCGACATCATCGATACTGACCAGGCTGCGTGCCGGCGCCTTTGCCTTGGCCTTGTCGAGCAGCGCATCGAATTCGGGAATTCCGGAAGCGGCTCTCGTCGCAAGCGGCCCGGGGGAGATTGCGTGGACGCGAATGCCCTTGGGACCGAGCTCAGCGGCGATATAGCGCACCGCGCATTCGAGCGCCGCCTTCGCGACACCCATGATGTTGTAGTTCTTAACGACCATCTGGCTGCCGTAGTATGACATCGTAAACAGAGTGCCGCCCTTCTTCATGAGCGGCTCGGCCAGGTGCGCCATCCGGATAAAAGTCCAGCACGATACATCCATGGTTTTCGCGAAACCTTCGCGCGACACGTCGACCACGCGTCCCTGCAGTGCGTCCTTCGGCGAAAAGGCGATAGAGTGGACGACGAAATCGAGCTTGCCCCACTCTTTGGCGATCCGTTCGAAGACGGCCTCCATCTGCCCAGGAACGGTCACATCGAGCGGCAGCATGATGGGAGCTTCGAGAGCGCGCGCGAGCGGCTCCACGTATTTCTTTGCCTTGTCGTTGAGATAGGTCACTGCGACTTCGGCTCCGAATGCTCGGAAAGCCTTCGCACAGCCCCATGCAATCGAATTTTCGTTGGCAATCCCGACGATAAGACCCTTTTTCCCTTCAAGGAGCTTGGCCTTTACCGCCGGAAGCGTGAGTGAACTGTTCTTGCTCATGTGAGTCTCTGCGTAACGTTCTGCGATCTTCTTGATTTCGCGAAAGGCCTGACGTCGATCCTTGGCGTCGTCGATACGAGCTATGTCACGGCCATTGATCCTGAGGTGGCCTTCGCCCCAAGGCGCGATTTCTGCCTCCAGGCGGTCATCTCCCAAAATTGCGACAAATTGCTGAACAGTGGCGCCTTTTCCGGCGGCCAACGCACTATTCGTCTTCCAGTCCAGCATTTCTGTGGGTCTCGCCCGATTGATGCCAAGTTCAATGCCGCCCGTCCGGACACTAGTGGCGGCATGCCTGATACGTATTGACCTGGATCAAACTGGGCGTGGTTCAGCCATCGCCAATAGGCTGAAACTCCTCAATTTTTTATGCGCGACAGCGACGGACGGTTCAGCAATACGAGCGTTCGAGGAGACAGTCGCGCAACCAGCTGTAGACGTTCCAGTTCGGTGATCGTGCGGCTGATCGTCTCGATGGTCAGGCCAAGGTGATCGGCGATGTCCTGATGCGACATGGGGAGATCAAGGTACTTCGTCTTTCCCAATCTCCTGGACATGTCGAGCAGGAAAGTCGCCATACGGCTTTTCGCGCTTCTGCCGATCAACAACGCATGTTCCTGCGCTCGCCGAAGCTCGCTCGTCGTCACAGCCAGTAAAAAGCTTGCAACCCGACTGTCGCGTGCAGCGATCGAGAGCAATGCGCTGCGTTTTAGATAGAGGATCATCGCGTCGTTTGCGGCCTCCACTGAGAGCACATGCTTCTGGTCGGTCGAGCCAAACAGTTCTCCAGGGAAATAGAAACCAAGTATATTGCGTGTGCCGCTTTGAAACGTCCGGCAACTTCTCACAACTCCGTCCACAACCAGGAAAATATAATCGGCAGGATCGCCCTCACACACGACCACCTGGTCGCGGCGGTGACGGATCGGCCCGCGCCGAAGTGAAATGATCGAGCGTTGAACTGATCTCTGCTCATCGCTCAGGACGGGCCAAGCCGGGTCCGCGGGGAAGGCAAGCTTGTCAAATATACCAGCGCGCTCGAAGGCGGCTGGGTCGCTGATGCCGCGAAGCTGGGCCATTTTGTTCCCCCAAACGTTATCGGCCTCAAGCTGAAAGTCATTGCCTCAGGCCATTGGATAGAGCCTTGCGCTCACTACAAACAGTTGGACCTTGGCCCAACTTGTAGTTGATCTTGGGCACGCTACCCAAACAGGTGTCAGTTTAACGAAGGTTTTATGTCGCGTTTTGCGGCGCAAAAATGCTGCGGCAATTCGCTGCGCTGGCTTTAGCGATAAAGCGCCTCGCGCCCGACCCAATCGCATCGCTCCTGCCGGGGTACACGCACACAGAAGTAGGATTTCGAAGGGTCTTCCTCTTCGATCGTCACCCGACGACCAGCGCTCAATGCTGTGCATTGGTGGTGCCGGAGAAAATCCGAGAGTTGTCTCATGCTGGGATTTTCACGCGCCAATTTATAGAACTCGGACAGATCCTGCTGCTGGAGGCACGCCGGAGACCGGCGTACGATGACCATTTCCCGGGCGAAGGAAGGCACGATCGTTGCTGCAATGATGACGGCGGCGAGCGTTGCCGTTTTCACGTATTGAATCTCCCGTCGTGTCAATCAGCTATCAGACCGCAGGGTTTGCTTCAGGCAATCTTCAATCGATCGACGGGGTACGATCGGTCCAAGATCTTCTTCGGCCCCCACGGCTTTGAGATTTTCAAGGACATCGTCGCGCAGCCCAGCCAGAGCGATTTTGATTCCGCGCGCTTTGAGCGATCGCGCCAATACGCGCAATGTCGTTCCGGCCGTTGTGTCTATGCGCGGGACAATCGAGCAATCGATCACCAGCAGCCTCGTGCCGTCCGGCGCATTGGCAACCATCTCGAGGACGCTGCGGCGGATGTGCTCAGCATTGAAATACAGCCACGCACCTGGGCTGCGGATCACGATCGCTCCTAGCGGGTCTCTCGCATTCGGGTATCTGGCCCGATTGACGAACTCTCCGGTCAGCGGCTCCCGTCCAAGAAGCGCTACGCTGGGTCGGGCCGCATGCGCGATGAGCATCACCAGCGAGCCGGCTGCAGCGAGTAGAAGGCCATCGAGCAATCCGAAAAACAGCACGCCGAAAAATGCGAGCAGGGCGATACGAAATTCGCGCGGAGACGCAAGACGCAGCCGTTGCAGATCGTCGATCTTGACCAAATGTGTCGCCGCCATCAGCACGATGGCTGCAAGAACCGGTTCGGGCAGGTTGTGAAAGAACTTCGCGAAGTACAACAGCGTCAGGGCGATCGCGGCCGACGTCACGACAAGCGCGGCCGGAGACGATGCGCCGCCAAGGTCGTTGACGGCGGTTTGCGACATTCCGCCGGCGACGGGGAAGCCACTGGTCAAACCGGTTGCGATGTTGGCTGTTCCGATCGCCGTGAGCTCCTGCTCGGGATTGATGTCATAGCCATGCTTCTGCGCGAAGCTGCGGGCGACCGAGATCGATTCACCATAGGCGAGCAGGAAGCAGGCAAGCGCGATCGGTATGAGTGTCCCGATATCGGATACGTGGATATGCGGGAGGCTGACGTCAGGCAGGCCGGTTGGAAGGTCACCAACAATGTGGATGCCTCTGTCCGCCAAGTGGAAAACAGTCATTGCAAGAATGGCGGCAACGACGACAACGAGCGTTGTTGGACGGCCAGGGAAAGCCGCTTCAAAACTTATAAAGAGACCGATGGCGGCGAGGCCGATCGTA
>Ga0207644_10002440_pt1 | contig 11989 bp, 12 predicted proteins | sample KBSS73metaG_FD_184326 | JGI IMG/M metagenome (GOLD analysis project Ga0207644, IMG submission 184326) | Switchgrass rhizosphere microbial communities from Kellogg Biological Station, Michigan, USA - KBS S7-3 metaG (SPAdes) (version 2) | ecosystem: Host-associated > Plants > Roots > Rhizosphere... | reverse complement strand
TCCTGCAACGCGCGGACAAGATCGGCGCGCATCAGTGCTTCGAAGAGATCGATCACGCGCGTGCGGTCGGCAAGCCCGAGCATCTGCCGCACGTCCTCGCCGCGCACCGGGCCGGCAGCGTGGGCGATCGCCTGATCGAATAGCGACAGCGCATCACGCACCGAGCCTTCGGCCGCGCGCGCGATCAGCGCCAGCGCCTCGGGCTCGGCGGCAATCTGCTCCTTGGCGGCGATGCCTTGCAGATGCTGCACCAGCAAGCCAGCATCGATCCGGCGCAGGTCGAAGCGCTGGCAGCGCGACAACACGGTGATCGGCACCTTGCGGATTTCCGTCGTCGCAAACACGAACTTGGCGTGCGGCGGCGGCTCCTCCAACGTTTTCAGCAGCGCGTTGAAGGCGGCACCCGACAGCATGTGCACTTCGTCGAGGATGTAGACCTTGTAGCGCGCGGAAACCGGCGCATAGCGGATCGCATCGTTGATCTGGCGTACGTCGTCGACACTGTTGTGCGAGGCGGCGTCCATCTCGATCACGTCGAGATGGCGGCTTTCCATGATCGCCTGGCAGTGGACGCCGAGCACCGGCATGTCGATCGTCGGGCCGGTGATTGAGCCGTCGGGCAGTTCGTAGTTGAGCGCGCGCGCGAGGATGCGCGCCGTCGTGGTCTTGCCGACCCCGCGGACGCCGGTGAGGATCCAGGCCTGTGGAATGCGTCCGCTCTCGAAGGCGTTCGAGATCGTGCGCACCATGGCGTCCTGGCCGATCAGGTCGGCAAAGGTCGCCGGCCGGTATTTGCGCGCGAGCACGCGGTAGGAACCGGCGGCAGTGCTGGTTGCGGCAGCCTCGCTCCTGGTCGCGGCGTCGTTCATGGTGTCGTGGGACTCCGCCGCCCGGATGCGAGTTGCGCCGGCCGGGCGTCAGCATGGATGTAGCGAGACGAAATCCGGGTTCCCGTGCCTGTGTTCAATTGCTGCTCCCGCATTTCGCTGCGCTTCATGCGGGCCACCGACCAAGTATGAGAAAGTGGGAGGCTGACGAGCGACCCGAACCGCGCTCGTTAGGGCTGCTTCCTTCCGGACCTGACCCGGTTGGCGAGTGGCTCGTCCACCGCCAACCTCCCGCGCCTATATCGGCCGCGACCGGCGAGAAAGCAAGCGCCGACCGGACCTTACTATAGCCCCAAGCCTATCCTATCGCCCCAAGCCTATCGTCCCGTGTGCACAGGACGTATAGTGCGCACCTTCCCACTGCCTTCAGGACGTGAATGAACCCGCGCAGCATCATCCTCGGCGTCACGATCGTGGCCGTCTCCTTCATCGGCGCGACCTTGGCGATGAACGTCCTGTGGCCGCGCTCGCCGGCGACGCTCAAGGAGGGACGCCCGGCGCTGGTCGCGGTACCGCCGCTCAAGCCGTTGGCTGGCGTATCGACGGTGCTGGCGCCCGCCGCCATCACCATGTCGGCGATCGGCGAGGCGCTTGAAGCCCAGGCTCCGCGCAATCTTGCCGGCAAGCGGCCGGGCGCGGTCTCGTCGCTGATGCCTGATGCCGACATTCATTGGACAATAGCGCGCGGACCGCTCAACGTTTCCGGGCAGCCCGACGGGCTCGTCGTGACGACGCCGCTCTCGGGCGCGTTCCAGGCGCGCGGCACCATCAGCAACACCGCCAACGCGGTCGGCGGCACCGTCGGCAGCATCATCGGTGCCGTCGCGGGCGGCACCGGCCAGCAGGTGCAAAATCTCGTCGGCAGGACGTTCGATCAGCGCGCCGATATCCACGGCACGGTGATGGCGACGGCGCGGCCGAGCATCGCGCCGAACTGGCGGCTCACGCCCAATCTTGCCGCCCAGATCAATGTCGCTGATGCCGTCGTCCCGGTCGCCGGTGTGGTCAAGCTCAGCGTCGCCAAGGAGGTGAAGCCCTTCCTTGACAATGCGGTGCATGAGCAGACGACCGCGCTGGAGACGCGGCTGCGCAACGATCCGTTCATCGAAAACGCCGCCCGTAGTGAATGGAGCAAACTCTGCCGGTCGATTTCGCTGGGCGCGGCCGGGCAAGGCCTGCCCAACCTGTGGCTCGAAGTCCGTCCGACGCACGCCATCGCGGCGCAGCCGAAGATCGACGGCAATACGGTCACGCTGTTCGTCGGGGTGCGGGCGGAAACGCGCATCGTTCCCGCCGAGACCAAGCCCGATTGCCCCTTCCCCGAGCAGCTTGAGATCGTGGCGCAGGCCAACGAAGGTACGCTCGACATCACCGTGCCGATCGACATACCGTTCACCGAAGTGAGCCGCCTCGTCGATGCGCAGATCAGGGACAAAACCTTTTCGGAGGACGCCAGCGGCAAGTACGCGATCACCGTCAAGCAGGCCGAAATCGCTCCCTCGGGCGACCGGCTGCTGATTTCGCTATTGGTCAATGTGAAACGGCACGGTTTTTTCAGCGTCGGCGCCGACGCGACGTTGCACGTCTGGGGACGGCCGGTGCTCGATCAGGAGCACCAGCTTCTGCGCTTCACCGACGTGAAGCTCGATGTTCAATCCAAAGCGGCGTTCGGGCTGCTCGGCGAGGCGGCGCAGGCCGCAGTACCCTACCTGCAGCGCACGCTCGCCGAGAAGGTAGTCATCGACCTCAAGCCCTTTGCCGCCGACGCCAAGAAGCGCATTGCCTCGGCCGTCACCAATTTCACCAGCCAGGCCGGCGGCCTTACCGCTGACGTCAACATCACCGCGCTGCGGCTCACCGACATCGCCTATGACGCCAAGGCACTGCGCGTCATCGCCGATGCCGATGGCACGGTGAACGTGATGGTCTCGTCGTTGAACATGCAGTAAGGGACCGTGTCGATCCCTTTCTGTGGTCCGCGCGTTTTTCACCGCGCGCGGCCCGGCCGCTGCTGCCGACCGATCCTCCTTCAGCGCCAGAACAGCGCCAGGAGGATGATGATCGGGATGGGGACGCCCAGCAGCCAGAGAAGAATGGCTCTGCCCACGGGAAATACTCCTTATTAAATCGGCCGGGGGGTGAGGACGCGGTCGTTCCAGGTGCCGTCGCGCAGGGCGCCGCCCTCGGCTGCCGCAAGGCTCGCGGCGAAGGCGCCGAACAGCAGCGCGGCGGTCAGCCAGAAGGAAAGTTTTGCGGCGCCGCGGCGGGTCTTGTCGAGGGCGGCCTTTGCTTCCGTGACCACCTCGTTGACGCGCTTTTCCGCATCAGCCTGGCTGAGGCCAGTCCGCGCCGCGACCACCTGAGCGACGTAAGACTTGTCGCTTGGGTCGAGATCCTGATTCCTGGCGAAATCGGCGGTCCACAGCCGCAGGATTTCATTTCGCGGCTGGTTTGGATTTGTCATGCCGCCAGTCGCGTTGCTTGCCGCATTGGCATTCGGCTCGGTCGAGGATGCGGGCGCGGCCGCCTGCGGGGCGCCCGGCGCAGGCCGGAACAGCTTGTCAACGTAGAGGTCCGCGGGGTTGACGGAACGTGCCGCCTGCCCAAGCGCACCGATGCCCGCCGCCGCGCCGTTCGCGAGATACGCGGTGCTCGTACTCAAGATCGTCGCGCTCAGCAGGGTCGCGAATCCCCAGGCCAGAAAGCCGTGCGCGGTGTCGCGAAAGAAGACTTCGTTGGTATGAACGCTGGTCCACTTGGTCCGCAATCGGCCGGCAAGATAGCCGCCCACGGCCGAGGACATCACGCCGACGATCACCAGATAGATGCCGGTGCCGACCTCGAAGGTGGACGCCGACACGCCGGTATCGCTCCACGGCGATATGGATGAAAAGCCGATTCCGGCCCCAAACGCGATGAGGAGAAGCGTCAGCGCCGCTGCGGCGACCGCTCCGGCCGCGATTGCCGGCCATGAGACGCCGGATTCCGCGTGCACAGCGGCAACTGCCGCACTCGCCGTGGTCACTGGGTACGTAGTGGCTTCCATCGAAAAAACTCCTGGGAGGAGGGCCATGACGACCCTCTGAAATTCAGTTTCTCAATTCAGCGATCTGCGGAAAGTTCCGCCCGTTCGCCATCTGAAAGTCGCAATGCCGACTTGGCGCGGGTGACGACCAACCAATAATTCCTTTACAGCTTACTTAAATGGCCTACCGCAGAAGAATCTGGGAATCAAAACGCCGCCGACGTGTCAGGCGTCGGCGGCGTTGACGTCGCGGCGCTCCAGCGCACCGCGGCACCGAAAACGACGGCCTCGGCGGCTTACGCCGGCGCGGTACCAAATCCGTTCGGAATCTCGATATCGACTGCGAGCGTCGATACCGATTTGCCGCGATCCATCTTGATCTGCACCTTTTCCGGCTCGAAGGAGACGTGCCGGCTGATCACGGCAAGGATCTCCTCGCGCAGGAGGCCTAGGAGGTCGGTCTGACCGCGCGACGAGCAGCGCTCGTGCGCGAGCAGGATTTGCAGGCGTTCGCGCGCTACCGGCGCGGAGCCGCGGCGAAGGAATTTGAACAGGCTCATGCTGCTTTCCGTCCGAACAGCTTGTTGAGAATACCCCTGCTTTCACTGGGAACAGACATTGCGAGTTTCTCGCCCTTGAGACGGCGCGCGGCGTCGAAGTAGGCGCGCGCCGGGGCGCTCAGCGCGTTGTTAAGCGTTACCGGGGAGCCGAGATTGGAAGCGCGCAGGACTTCCTGGCTTTCAGGAATGATGCCGAGAAGCGGGATGGAGAGGATTTCGAGCACGTCGTCGATCGAGAGCATCTCGCCGCGAGCGGCGCGTGCCGAGTGGTAGCGGGTGATCAGGAGATGCTTCTCGACCTGTTCGCCGCGCTCAGCCTTGACCGTCTTCGAGTCAAGAAGCCCGATGATGCGGTCGGAATCGCGCACCGAGGATACCTCGGGATTGGTCACGATGATCGCGGCGTCGGCGTTGCGCATGGCCAGCGTCGCCCCGCGTTCGATCCCCGCTGGGCTGTCGCAGATGATCCAGTCGAATTTGGTGCGCAGCTCGGTGATGACCTCGGCGACGCCTTCCTCAGTGAGCGCCTCCTTGTCGCGCGTCTGCGAGGCCGGCAACAGGCAGAGATTGTCCAGCCGCTTGTCGCGAATGAGCGCCTGTTGCAGCTTGGCGACGCCGTGGATGACGTTGATGAGGTCGAAGACGACGCGCCGCTCGGCCCCCAGCACCAAGTCCAGGTTCCGCAGCCCGACGTCGAAATCGATCACCACGACCTTGTCGCCGCCTCGGGCCAGCGCCGCGCCGAGCGCCGCCGTTGAAGTGGTTTTGCCGACGCCGCCTTTACCCGATGTCACGACCAAGACCTGGCCCATGTCGTTACCTTTCGTTGTCTCAGACGTTCTGAGTCCTAGTTGAGGGCGGAAATTTTCAGCGTCTCGCCTTCGAGCCAGGCCTGGATCGGCCCGCGCCGGAGGCTCTCTTCAATGTCGTCCGCAGTCTTGTAGTAGGAGTCGATGGCCAGCAGTTCCGCCTCCACGCGGTGGCAGAAGATGCGGGCGCGGGAATTGCCATTGGCGCCCGCCATGGCCCGGCCGCGCAGCGTGCCGTAGATGTGAACCGAACCTCCGGCCACGATCTCGGCGCCGGATCCGACCGAACCGAGCACGGTCACGTCGCCGTCGACGAAAACCACCGACTGCCCCGAGCGCACCGGCGTCTCGATCAGGAGCGATGACGGCTGCTGCCGCGGCGGCGGGGCGGGGTTGACCACCAGCGTGGACGCCTTGGGCATTTCGGGTGCCGTCATTTGCGGGCCGCGGCCACCGCGCAGGATCGGAGGCAGCCCCGGCTCTTCGATGGCGGGATCGACCCCGGTAATGCCGAGAACGCGGATCCTGCGTTCGGCGAGATTCTCGACCAGGTGCATGATCGCGGCCGCGCTGAGATTCACCGACGATAGATCCAGCGCCACCGGGTGTCCGGAGAAGAAGCTTTCGGAGCGCTCCAGGCTGGTGTCGAGCTCGGCGAGCCAATCGACGATCGGCGCCTGCGGCGTGATTGCGAACGCCATGTAGGAGCGCGCCCGAAACATCAGCGACTGGCGTTGGCGAACGGCGCTTGACACTGGCCTCTCCGCGTCGGTGCGATTCTGATTGGTTAACAAACTGCGCACAGAGGGTTAACGGCCGGTTAACGCCTCTGGGGCTTCCGACGGGCCGCCGGATTTCCAGGCTCCTGTGGTGCGGCGGGCACAGCGAAGGCGGGGGAAAACCCGACCAGCAACCTCCCTTGACCTCGATAGGTCGCGTGGGTTCTATCGAGGCAAGCACCCGCGACTCGGAGGAAGCATGACGTTCTGCATCGCCCATTTGCCGCCGATGCCGTGCCGTTCGCGGGTCCTGCCTGGCCCGGGCGGGTAGCAGCTTACCCTCCCTGACGTGTCCGATCCCCACGACCTCCGGCTGGAACCGCGCCTCGCCTATGCGGGGAGCGGTATCGAGCGCGCCGCGTTCCGGCGCGAAGACGCGGCCGCGCTCGCGGCGTTGGGGCGGGATGAGCGCGCAGGTTACTACGCGCTCGCCGGCGAAATCGTGGTGCTCAAGAAGCTCGGCGAGGACGTTGATCCGCTGTTCGCGTTTGCCGACGCCCGCGCGCTCGGCGACGCGCACGAGACCGCGTTCCTCGGTCTCCTCGGCGAGACGCCGCGCTTCGCCATCGGCCTCGGTCCGGCCGCGGTCGACGCGCTCAAAGCGCGCAACGATCTCAGGCTCGTCGATTTGCGCACCATCGCGGTGCAAGCCCTCGTCGCCGCCGAGCACCTGGCGCCGCTCGCCGAAGCCAAGGCGCTTCTCGGCTGGCATGCGCGCCACCGCTTCTGTCCCAATTGCGGCGCGCCGACAAACCTGGTGCAGGGCGGCTGGCGGCGCGATTGCCCGGCCTGCAAGGCCGAGCATTTTCCGCGCACCGATCCGGTGGTCATCATGCTGCCGATCGCCGGTGAGCGCTGCGTGCTCGGCCGCTCGCCGCGCTTTCCAAAAACGATGTGGTCGGCACTCGCCGGCTTCATCGAGCCCGGCGAGTCGATCGAGGAGGCGGTGCGGCGCGAGGTGCAGGAGGAAGTCGGCGTCGGCTGTTCACGCGTGACCTATTACGCTTCGCAGCCCTGGCCGTTTCCAAGCTCGCTCATGATCGGCTGCCACGCCAAGGCGCTCACGGATGAAATCGTCATCGACAAGAGCGAGATCGAAGAGGCGCGCTGGTTCAACCGCGAGGAGCTCAAGCTGATGCTGAGCCGCAAGCACCCGCAGGGTCTTACGGCGCCGCCGCCGATCGCGATCGCGCATCATCTCATCAGCGCGTTTGTCGAGAAGGGCGCCGATGTGCTCGGCTGACGCCACCGGAGACTGAGGTCTCGGCGGACATGTCTGGGGTTGAGAACTCCGATCGCGGCGGGCGTCCAGCGGAAGCGGGCGCGCTGCGCATCCTGTGCGCCGGCATCAGCGTGGTCGATGAGGTTTTTCACGTCGAGAATTTCCCGCCGCCCGACGGCAAGGCGGCGGCGAAAGGGTTTTTTGTCGTCAACGGGGGCTGCGCCGCCAATGCCGCCATCACCGTTGCCCGCCTCGGCGGCCGCGCCGCGCTCGCCGGGCCGATGGGCTCCGACGCCAACGGCGACTTCGTGCTGGCGGCGCTCGCGCGCGAGCCGGTGGACTGCACCGGATGTCAGCGTGTTCCCGGAGCCGCAACGGCGCTCTCGGTGGTCTTCATCAACGCTCGCGGAGAGCGCACCATCGTCACCTACCGAGACGAGAGCGTCGCCGCCGTCGTCCCGCCCGATCCGGAGGGACTGGTGGCGGCGGCCGACGTGGTGCTGGCCGACAACTGGTACCCGGTTTTTGTCCAGCCGATCTGCGAGGCGGCGCGGCGTCGCGGCCTTCGCGTCGTGCTCGACGCCGACAAGCCGTCGCTGGTGGACGACCCGCTGTTTCGTATTTGCACCCACGTCGTCTTCTCGTCGGAGTGCCTTCGGGCCACGACCGGCTGCGCCGACCTTGCCGAGGGCTTGCGCCGCGTCGCTCCGCACACCCACTCCTTCCTCGCGGTCAGCCACGGGCCAAACGACATTCTCTTCCTCGAGGGCAGTTCGGTCCGCCGCGTGCCGGTATTCGCAATCGACGCGGTGGACACGGTCGGCGCCGGCGATGCATTGCACGGCGCCTTCGCGCTGGCGCTTGCCGAGGGACGCGGCGAAGCCGAGGGGCTGCGCTTTGCCGCCGCTGTCGCTGGATTGAAGTGCACCCGCATGGGCGGCTCCGTCGGCCTGCCGACGCGCGCCGAGGTCGAGGCCTTCATCGCCGAGTACGACGGGCAGGGCGCCCCTTTGGCGCCGGAGGCATTGATGCAGTCTCGGCTTGATTTGGAATAATTTTCTCTCTACATTGGTTTTGCCTCGCCATATTGAAATAATATTGTCTGGGCGGGCATAACGCGGTTCTCCCGAGGCCACTGCTCCATGGACGCCATCGACCGCAAGATCCTCTCTGTCCTGCAGGAGGATGCAGCGCTTTCAGTCGCCGAGATCGGCAGCCGCGTCGGCCTGTCATCGACCCCGTGCTGGAAGCGCATTCAGCGCCTGGAGACCGAAGGCGTCATCCTCAAGCGGGTCGCCTTGGTCGATCAGGACCGGATCGGCCTCGGGATCTCCGTCTTCGTGTCGATCGAAACCGACGACCACTCCCAGGAGTGGCTCGACCGCTTCGCCAAGGTGGTTGGCGCCATGCCGGAGGTGATGGAGTTTTATCGGATGGCGGGCGACGTCGACTACATGCTGCGCGTCGTGGTGCCGGACATGGCCGGCTACGACACCTTCTACAAGCGGCTGATCGCGGCGGTGCCGCTGAAGAACGTCACGTCACGCTTCGCGATGGAAAAGATCAAGTCCACGACGGCGCTTCCCATTCCATGAACCATCACGCTGCGCAGCGCGGCAGCCACGTGCGCGCGGTTCAGCGCCCGGCGCCCGCGGCCGCAGCCTGCGCATTGCGCGTGGTGGTCTGCTCGATCGCCTTCTTGAACGGATCAAGCTCCAGGAAGGTGTCTTTGTCGAAGTAGTCCTTGCCGGTGTCGCCGAGCGCGACCAGCGCCGAGCATTCAGGCGTGCAGCTGTAGGTCTGCCGCGTCGAGCCGCGAACGACGACCACGATCGGGCCGGCCGGCTCCTTCACCTCAATCGGCCGCTCCATCAGCACGATGCCGTCGGCGTCGAGGACAACGATGTTGGTGGTCCCATGGCCCTTGGCGGTAACGACGGCGACGCCGCCGCGCTCGACCGTGACATCGGCGACGAGCGGATTGCCGATGACCAGCGTCGCCGCCCGGTCGGGAATTTTCACGATGCGGGCCTGGTCCATCGGGACGAAGATCGGCTCGGCGGCTGCCGCCGGGGCTGCTGCGGCGAACGTGACAAGGACCGCCGCAAGGAAGCGCATCAAGGGAGAGGCCGCCAGGGCCCCCACGCACGACGCCGACATCGAAACACTCCGGAACGCTACGCGGACCAAACACTACGCAGACCAAACGATGCAAAGTGCCGCACCGTCATCTTCAGTTGACTCTAAATTGGTGAACGAACTGCAAATAGGCTGCGGCCCGGCTGGGCTTACGCGGCGGCACAGACGCGTAGCGCAATCGCGCGCTTCCTATTGCGTGAACGGACGCAGCAGCTGGGCGCCGAAGGTCGTCGGAAACTCGCGGTCGTCGATGCCGTATTTGTCGGGCTTTTCGCCGGCGGGCATGTAGAAAGTGCCGAAGATCAGGTCGAGGACCGGGAAAGTCGCGGCGAAATTCTTTTCGCCGCCGCGTTCAGCGGCGGTGTGATGCCAGCGATGGAATACCGGCGTGGCGATCACGTATTTGAACGGCCCGAACGTCCAGTCGAGATTGGCGTGCACGAAAGCCGAATGCGCGATGGTGACCGGCCCGAGCACGACGAAAACGTTGGGCGAGATGCCGGCGATGAGCAGCACGACGTCGGCGATCACTGCGCCGAAGAACAGATTGATGGGATGGAAACGCGCGGCTGATATCCACTCCAGCTCCTCGGAGGAGTGGTGCACGGCATGGTACTTCCACAATTGCGCGCCGTGAAAGAGACGATGTGTCCAATAGGTGATGACGTCTTCGCCGACAAGGAAGATCACCATCTGCACGACGAGAGGAAGCGCAGCGAGCGGGCCGTGGCCGTTCTCGTAGAAGGCGATCAGGCCGTCGGCGGTGGTGATGTGAAAGAAGACGGCCGCTCCCGCGACCAAGAGCCCGATGCGGAAATAGCGCGTGACGACCGGAATGAAGAACCAGTAGCAGAGATCGGTGACGAGGTCGCGCTTGCGCCACCACGGCCGGCCCGGATTGCAGGCCCAGAACTGGGTCAGCACGGTGAAGACCGCCGCAAGGGCCAGCGAGATCGGGATGCTCTTGAGGACCATCCGACCGATGTCGACGACGACGGCGACAAGTTCCTCGTGCATGGCGATCGGCATTTTTGTTGTTTGACGTGGCCTCGCTGCGCGTCGGCGCGACCGAACGGGTGGTATCACTTAACTGCATTAATAGGTCATGAATCCCGTCATGAGACAGCATTGTGGACAGCCAACCTTCTCGTGTTGCGCCAAAGAACGTGCCGGCAATTCAAAGAACGTGACAATTTTCAGGTCTGCGTTGATATTTGACCTGAATTCCGGGGTTCTGGCGCCCGAACGCGCCGGCTAAGACACCGTAGCAATGGGGAAATGTGCCGTTAACTAAACCTCCCATCAAAATGTTAGCACGATGTTTGCGAGGTTGGCTTAACCGCATTGCAATTTCTCGTGGCTAGGTTTGGGTACGATCCAAATGGTCCGACGAACGGGCATTGGGTCACGCTCAGACAGCCAGTTGTGGACCTAAGGAGCCAACTATGAAGACCCTCGTTTCTCGCTTCGTGAAGGACGAGTCGGGTGCGACGGCCATTGAGTACGGCCTGATTGCCGCCGGCATCTCCGTTGCGATCATCGCCGTCGTGAACGGCCTCGGCACCAAGCTGAACGGGACGTTCAGCAGCATTTCGAGCCAGCTCAAATAGGGGGCTTGTGTGCTTGGTAGCGATGGGCTCCGGTCATCACCGGGGCCTTTTCGCGTTACTGCGGCGCTGCGTCACGCCGTCCGCCGGCGGCTCGCGACGCGTACATAGCCGCTTCTTAGCGACGCAGGAACAACATCGACGATGCGATGGTGATGTTGACTGAAGCGATCAGCTTGACGGTGTTCCCGGCGGTCATGGCGTTTGCCGCCCTGAGCGACCTCCTGACCATGACGATCGCCAATCGCGTCTCCCTCATTCTCGTCGGCGGCTTTGCGCTGCTTGCCGTGCTCGGCGGAATGAGCGCCGCCGATATCCTGGCGCATGTCGGCGCTGCCGCCTGCGTCCTCGTCGTGACCTTCGCCCTTTTCGCCTGCGGCTGGATCGGCGGCGGCGATGCCAAGCTCGCGGCCGCCGCCGTGCTCTGGCTTGGGTTCGCGCACCTCGCCGACTATCTGCTCTATGCTTCGCTGCTGGGCGGAGCACTGACCGTGTTGCTCATCCAGTTTCGCGCGTTGCCGCTGCCGCGCATGTTGGTTGGTCGCGAATGGGCCGAACGATTGCACCGCCGCGGCGGTGGCGTGCCTTACGGCATAGCGCTCGCGGTGGCTGCGCTCCTGGTCTATCCGCAGACCGAATGGATGACGGCGGTCGGCGCCTAGCGCGTCGCAGAAACCGGGGCGTAACGCGTTGTTAACGCGCTTTGGATACGCCTCATTAACCATGCCTTGACGTTTGGCTGGTGAAATCCGGTGCTGACGGTGGTTCCAGCCGTTCGCGTCACCGAGGAAAGTGAAGCGTAATGAAACCCGCGCGTCTGATCGTACTTGCCATTGCTCTCGTCGCCGGCGGCATCGCCGCTTGGCTGGCGAGCGGCAGTCGCGCGCCCGAGCCGCCGAAACCGGCGCCCGCGCCGCCTCCGCTCGCCACCGTCGAGGTGCTGGTCGCCAAGTCCGACCTC
>Ga0207644_10002436_pt1 | contig 11995 bp, 8 predicted proteins | sample KBSS73metaG_FD_184326 | JGI IMG/M metagenome (GOLD analysis project Ga0207644, IMG submission 184326) | Switchgrass rhizosphere microbial communities from Kellogg Biological Station, Michigan, USA - KBS S7-3 metaG (SPAdes) (version 2) | ecosystem: Host-associated > Plants > Roots > Rhizosphere >... | reverse complement strand
CGGAATGACAGCTGGTCAGCCGCCTGCCGCCCTGCGCTTCATGTCGATGTCGTAGTACTGCCAGGGATGCACGTAGAACGTGTTGTATTTGTAGCCCTGCAGCCAGGGCTGCACGAGGATGGTTTCGCGCCGATAGACGCTCAGCTGCCACGGCGCATAGGCGGTAACGAGCTCGGACAAACGGTGAAACATTTTCACGCGCTCCGGGCCCTCCGGCATCAAGCGGGCGCGGGCGAACAGCGCGTCGAACTCGGGCAGGCGGAAGCGTGCGAGATTCTGATCGCCGGCGTTCGGGCCGTAGAGCAGATCGAAGAATCCGACACCATCCGGCGTCGAGCTCGTATTCGCCAGCGTCCACATCTGCAACTTGCCGGCGCGCCCCATCTTGTACAGATCCGGCCACTTCTGCTTGACGAATTCGACCCGCAAGCCCACCGCCGCGAGGCTCTTTTGCCACAGCTCGTCGTAGAGGCGGTCGCTGCTCGACGGCGGCGAGGCCAGCGACAAAACCAGCGGCTTGCCGTCCGGCAGATCGCGCCAGCCGTCGCCGTCGCGATCGACGTAGCCGAACTTGTCGAGCAGCGCCTTTGCGCCACGGACGTCGTAGCGAACGTAGCCCTGAAAATTCGGATCGTGGCCTTCGACATTCGGTGGCAACGGTTGGGTCGACGGCTCGGCCTGGCCCTGGCGCGCTATGCGGATGTCCTCGTCGACGTTGTAAGCCATGCTGATCGCGCGGCGCAGCGCGATCCTGTCGGTGGTCAGCCCGCCGACCACCGGGTCCTCCATGTTGAAGTAGGTGTATACGACCGCGGGCTGGATGCCGGTGCCGACGCGGATGCCGCGCTTGGCGAGCTCGGGCTTGAGCTTCTGGTCCGGACTGAGCACGTTCCAGATCAGCTCGTTCGGTATCTGCAGGTAGTCGAGGTCCCCGCCCTGGAAAGCGAGCAGGCGCGGATTCGATTCCTCCATGATGCTGATTTCGATCCGGCCGATCATCGGGATTTTCTTGCCGCGCATGGTCGCGAGCAGCGACTTGTCGGCCGGATCGGTGCTGTCGGGATAGCGCTGGTCGCGAAAGCCCGGGTTCGCTTCCAAAGTGATGCGCTGCCCGCGGCGCCACTCCTTCAACCGGTACGGCCCCGAGCCGACCGGGTTGGCCATCGCCCAGCCATTGCCGTCGCCGTAGGCTTCGATGACCTCGCGCGCGACCGCGGCGGTGTTGATCGTCGTCAGGTCGGACAACAGCGAATACTCGGATTGATCGAACTTGAGCCGGATCGTGTACCGGTCGATCGCCTGAAGGCCTTCGATCGGCGCATCGTAATCGAATCGGGCTCCGGGCTTTTTGGCGGCCGCGATCGGCGCCGCGATGCCGCTTAATTTGCCCTCGAACACTGCCAGCGCCGGCGAGCGCATCTTCGGATCGAGGATGCGCTTCCATGCGTAGACGAAATCTCCGGCCGTCAGCTCGCGCTTTTTTCCCTTGAACGCCGGATCGTCGGCGAAGTAGATGCCCGGCCGAATCTTGATCGTCCAGGTCTTGCCATCGGCCGACACCTCGGGCAACGCCACCGCGACGCTCGGCACCAGCTTGTATGGACGCGCCAGCAGATCGTAGACGTAGAGCGTGTCGAACATCGCGCGGTTGACGTATTGCGAATAGAGGTCGTTGACGGCGGCCGGATCGAATCCCGTCTCGGCGATCGGCAAGGCCACGTGCAGCACCTTGTCCGGATCGGCGGCGTGCGCATTCAGACTTGCGCAAAGCGCCAGCGCGACAGCGAAACCGCGCGTAAGAGCTGCGAAGCGACGGAGCGACTCGGTACTCACGATCGTCAGGCGATCATTTGACCGCGGACGCGCGGCGCGCCACATCGATGTCGAGGTATTGCCACGGATGCTGCTGGATCGGGTTGTACTTGTATCCGAGCAGCCAGGGCTGCACCAGCGCGTTCTCGTAGCGGTAGATCGTCACCGCCCATGGCTCGTAAATATCGATCAGATCGGTCATGCGGCGGATCAGCCTCTCGCGCTCGGGCCCATCCGGCAGGGCGCGGGCGCGCACGTAGAGAGCGTCGTACTCGGGAAGTTTGAAACGCATCAGGTTGGAAAATCCCGCGTTCTCCCCATAGAGCAGGCCAAGGAATGCGAAACCCTCTGCTGTCACGCTGATGTTCGCCGCTTGCCATACCTGCAGCTGTCCGAGCCGCGCCGCCTTGAGCTGATCGGGCCATTTCTGCTTGACGAATTCGACGCGCAAGCCTATCTCGGTGAGATTGCGCTGCAACAGCTCGTCCTGCTGACGCGCCAGCGTGTCCGGCGGGGACGAGAAACGAAGAGTCAAAGGCTGCCCATCGGGCGCCTCGCGCAGCCCATCGCCGTCGCGATCGGTGTAGCCGAACTTGTCGAGCAGCGCGCGAGCACCCGCGACGTCGCGCCGCGCCGGCTTGTCGATTTTCGCGTCGTAGCCGCTGACGTTGGGGGGAATGAACTGCGTCGCACGGCGGGCCTGGCCGTGCCTGATCACCCGTGCGTCCTCCTCCGCGTCATAAGCCATCGCGATCGCGCGGCGCAGTGCGATCCTGCTCTTGTCATAGCCGCCGACGACCGGGTCTTCCATGTTAAAGGCGAGACCGGTGATCACCGGCTGCGCATCGCGCTCGAGGCGGATGCCTTTTTGAGCGAGCCTCTGTTTGAGCTTGTTGCCGGGGTCGAGGACATTGCTCGCAAGTTCGGGCGGAACGAGCAGGTAATCCTGAAGATCCTGCTCGAACGAAAGCAGGCGCGGATTGGCTTCCTCGATGATGCTGATCTCGATTCGCCCGATCATCGGCATCCGCTTGCCCGCGAGCCCTTTCGCTGGCGCGCCGTCGGCGCCGTCGCTGCTCGCCGGGTAGCGCTCTTCGCGAAAGCCGGAATTGGCTTCGAGCACGATCCGTTGGCCGCGACGCCACTCGGCCAGCCGGTACGGACCGGTGCCGACCGGATTCGCCATCGTCCATCCGTTGGTCTCACCGTAGGCTTCGATGACTTCGCGCGCTACCGCGGCGCTGCCGGTGATGGACAGATTCGACAGCAGCTCGGCGTCGGGAAAATTGAGCTGCAGGCGCAACGTATAGCGGTCGAGAACCCTCAAGCCTTCGATCGGAGCGTCGTAGTCGAACTTACCGCTCTGCCTCGCCTTGGCGACGACCGCGTCGGCGCCGACGAAGCGCCCTTCGAAAACGTTCAACGAGTTCGAGCGCATCGCGGGATCGAGGGTGCGCTTGAGCCCGTAGACATAGTCCGCGGCGGTGAGCTCGCGGCGGCGGCCCTTGAACACCGGATCATCGGCAAAGTAAATGCCCGGCCTGACCTTGATCGTCCACGTCAAGCGATCGGCTGAGATATCGGGCAAGGCCGCCGCGGTATTCGGAACCAGCTTGAACGGCCGCGCCAGGTAATCGTACTTGTACAGCGCATCGAAAATCACGCGGTTGATGTAGTTCGAATAGGCGTCGCCCGCGGCCTGCGGGTCGAAGCCGGTTTCGGCGACCGGGATCGCCACGTGCAGAACCTTGGCGGAATCGGCGGCGTGCGCCGGCGCGACCGCCGCTGCGATCGCCGAGGAAAGCAACACCGCGAGGGTCCACGCGGCGCCGCGCCGGTGCGGCGCGAACGTGGACACGCTAAAGCAGCTTTTCGATGTCGTCGGCGATCGCCTCTGGCTCGACCTTCGGGGCATAGCGCTCGACGACCTTACCCTTGCGGTCGACCAGGAACTTGGTGAAGTTCCACTTGATCGCCTCCGAGCCCAGCAAGCCGGGCTTGGCGTCCTTCAAGTACTCGTACAAGGGCGCGGCGTTCTTGCCATTGACGTCGATCTTGGCGAACATCGGAAAGGTCACGCCATAGTTGACTTCGCAGAACGACTCGATCTCTTCCTCACCTCCGGGCTCCTGCGCGCCGAACTGGTTGCAGGGAAAACCCAGCACTTCCAGCCCGCGCGCGTGCATTTTCTTGTACAGCGTCTCGAGGCCCTTGTACTGCGGCGTGAATCCGCATTGGCTCGCGGTGTTGACGATCAGCAACACCTTGTTCTTGTATTGGGCAAGCGACTGCGGCTTGCCGTGGATATCGGTCATCGAAAAATCGTAGACGCCTGTCATCGGAATCTCTCGAAAAAATGGATGGGAGAATTATGCGCTGCCGGCATCCGGCTTGCGAGCGCCCGCCGCGTCGGTCCGATCCTGCGGCGCGCCGAAGCCGCCGCCACCTGGCGTCCGGACCACAAAGACGTCGCCGGCGCGCATTTCGACCTGAAAGGTTGCGCCGAACTCCTCTTTGTCGCCGCCGTTGCGCTCGACCCAGTTCCGCCCCGGCTCGCCGGCGCTGCCGCCGGCCAGGCCGAACGGCGGCACCCGCCTGCGGTTGGCGAGCATGACCGCGGTCATCGGTTCGAGGAAGCGGACGCGGCGCTCACCGCCGTCGCCGCCGCGGTGGGCGCCGGCACCGCCGCTGCCGGGACGAATGCGAAACTCGTCGAGCCGCACCGGAAAGCGCCATTCGAGCACCTCCGGATCGGTCAGACGGGAGTTGGTCATGTGCGTCTGCACGACGCTCTCGCCGTCGAAGTCCGGCCCGGCGCCCGAACCGCCGGAGATCGTCTCGTAATACTGGTAGGTGTCGTTGCCGAACGTGAAATTGTTCATCGTGCCCTGCGCCGCGGCGAGGACGCCAAGCGCGCCGTAGAGCGTGTCGGTGATCGCCTGCGACGTCTCGACGTTGCCGGCGACGACCGCGGCCGGATACCGCGGTGCGAGCATCGATCCTTCCGGAATGACGATGTCGAGTGGCTTCAGGCAACCTGCGTTCATCGGAATCTCGTCGTCGACCAGCGTGCGAAAGACGTACAGCACCGCCGCCTTGCACACCGCCGACGGCGCGTTGAAATTGGTCGGCTGCTGGGCGCTGGTCCCGATGAAATCGATCACCGCCTTGCGTCCTGCCTTGTCGATCGAGATCGTGACCGCGATCTTCGCGCCGCTATCCATTTCGTATTCGAAATGGCCGTCGGTCAATACGTCGAGCACGCGGCGCACCGCCTCCTCGGCGTTGTCCTGCACATGCTGCATGTAGGCGCGCACGACCGCGAGGCCGAAGTGCGCGACCATCTGCTTGAGCTCGTCGATGCCCTTGGCGCACGCCGCAACCTGCGCCCGCAGGTCGGCGAGGTTCTGGTCGATGTTGCGCGATGGATAGCGCCCCGAGCCCAGGATCGCGCGCATTTCGTCGTCGAGAAAGCGTCCCTGCGCGACCAGCTGAACGTTGTCGAGCAGCACGCCCTCCTCGTCGACGTGGGTGGAATCCGGCGGCATCGATCCCGGCGTCGTTCCTCCAATGTCGGCGTGATGGCCGCGCGAGGCGACGTAGAACTCCGGGCGAATGGCGTCTGGTCCGCTCCCAGTCGCCTCGTCGAGAAAAACCGGCGCAATCACCGTGACGTCGGGCAGATGCGTGCCGCCGTTGTACGGCGCGTTGAGCACGAACACGTCGCCCGGCTGCATCGTGCCGGCGCGGCGATCGATGACCGTCCTGACGCTCTCTCCCATCGAGCCCAGGTGCACCGGCATGTGCGGGGCGTTGGCGATCAGATTGCCTTCGGCGTCGAACAGCGCGCACGAAAAATCGAGTCGCTCCTTGATGTTGACCGAGTACGCGGTATTGGCGAGCGTCACGCCCATCTGCTCGGCGATCGCCATGAAAAGGTTGTTGAACACCTCGAGCAGCACCGGGTCGGCGCTGGTCCCGATCGCATGCGCGCGCGCGATCGCCGTCGTCCGCTCGAGCACCAAGTGATCGCGGGCGGTCAGCGTCGCCCGCCACCCCGGCTCGATCACCGTCGTCGCGTTCTTTTCGGCGACGACCGCGGGACCGGAGATCGCGTCTCCGGGCCGCAGCTCGGCGCGGGCATATACCGGCGCCTGGTGCCATGCGCCGCCGGTGTATACGCGGTTGATCGTCGCGGCTCGCAATGCGCCGGCGCGCGGCGGGAACGATGGCGCGGTCTCGTCGGTCTTCGCCGCGGCGCCGATCGCTTCGACTGCGGCGGCTTCGATGATCAACGCCTTGCCTGGCATCAGGAAGCCGTATTGCGTCCGATAGCGCTGCTCGAAGTCGGCGACCAGCGCTGCAACGTCGGGGCGGTGCCCCGCACCGGGCGTCGCCGGGGCGGCCGAGGGATCGGCGCCGAAGCCGATTTCCAGCGTCGTATCGGTTCCGTCGTATTTGAGATGCAGCGAGCGCTTGACGGCGATCGCGCCGGCCGCGATGCCTTGCGCGGCGACCTCTTCACGAGCCACCCGCCCGAGCTCATCGAACACCGGCTCGGCGTCGGCGAGCGCTGCCGTCGATAATGGCGCCTCGACCGCGCGCTGGCGCAGCGCCCGCACGTCGGCGAGACCCATCCCGTAGGCGGACAGCACGCCGGCCAGCGGATGGATGAATACCCGCGTCATGCCCAGCGCGTCGGCGACGGCACAGGCATGCTGGCCGCCGGCGCCGCCGAAGCAACACAGCGTGTACTCGGTGACGTCGTAACCGCGCTCGACCGAAATGTGCTTGATCGCGTGCGCCATGTTGTCGACCGCGATCTGCAGGAAGCCTTCGGCGATCGCTTCCGGAGTTCGCCGGTGTCCGGACCGGGCGGCGACGTCGGCCGCCAGCGCGGCGAAACGCTCGCGCACGACGGATGCATCGAGCGGCAGATCGCCTTGCGGGCCGAACACGTGCGGGAACAATGCCGGGTCGATCTTGCCGACCATCAGATTGCAGTCGGTGACTGTCAGCGGCCCGCCGCGGCGATAGCATGCCGGTCCCGGATTGGCGCCGGCGGACTGCGGTCCTACGCGAAAGCGCGCGCCATCGAACGTGCAGATCGAGCCGCCGCCGGCGGCCACCGTATGAATGCGCATCATCGGCGCGCGCAGCCGTACGCCGGCGACTTCGGTGACAAACGCGCGCTCGTACTCACCCGCGTAATGCGTCACGTCGGTCGACGTGCCGCCCATGTCGAAGCCGATGATCCGGTCGAATCCTGCCTGCCGCGAAACCTGCACGGCGCCGACGATCCCACCGGCGGGTCCCGACAGGATCGCGTCCTTGCCCTGGAAACGGTGCGCATCGGTCAAGCCGCCGCTCGACTGCATGAATTGCAGCCGCGGCGCTTCGGCGCTCGAAGGGTGCGACGGGCCGAGCAGATCGCGCTCGACCTCGCCGACATAGCGGCGCAGGATCGGCGAAAGATAGGCATCGACCACCGTCGTGTCGCCGCGCGAGACCAGCTTCATCAGCGGGCTCACTTCGTGGCTCGACGAGACCTGTGTGTAGCCTATCGTCCGCGCCAGTGCCGCGAGCCGCTGCTCGTGCTGCGGATAGCGATACGCGTGCATAAGCACGATCGCGCAGGCGCGCATGCCGTCTGCATAGGCGGCGCGCAGGGCGACTTCCGCCGCCGCGAGATCGAGCTCGCGGACGATGTCGCCATGCGCGCCGATGCGCTCGTCGATCTCGATCGCTCGCTCGTAGAGCATCGTCGGCAGGACGATCCGGCGCACGAACAGCTTCGGCCGGTTCTGGTAGGCGATCCGCAACGCATCGCCGAAGCCGCGGGTGATTGCCAGCACCGTGCGCTCGCCCCGGCGCTCGAGCAGTGCATTCGTTGCGACCGTCGTGCCCATTTTCACGGCTTCGATCGTCTCGACCGGAATGGGCGCACCGGGCCGCAAGCCGAGCAGCTCGCGGATGCCGGCGATCGCGGCGTCGCTGTACCGCTCGGGGTTTTCCGACAAAAGCTTGTGCGTCGCGAGCGTCCCGTCCGGCCGGCGCGCGACGATGTCGGTGAACGTGCCGCCGCGGTCGATCCAGAATTGCCAGCGAGCCTGCGGGGAATCAGTCATCGGAAAGGGATTGCCGGCAAGGTTGGTCGCTTGGCAACGGCGTCAAGCCGAAGCCCATTATATCGGCGCTTCAGCTAGCGCTAAGCGGTTTCGCCACATCGGCCGATATGATACAAATGCACGTTCTTGAGCCCGCGCACGTGGGCGCGCGTTCCCGCGCGCGAAGTTCGCTCGCCATCGTCTTGGACAAGCAGGAGATTTCAATGCAAAGGGTTCAGATCCTCGCCGCCGCGGTCGGGCTGTCGCTCGCGCTGGGTGCGGCGGCGCAAACCAAATGGGATATGCCGACCGCGTACCCGGCGACCAACTTCCATACGGAGAACATTACGCAGTTCGTCGCCGACGTCGACAAGGCGACCGGCGGCAGGCTCAAGATCACCGTGCACGCCAACGCGTCGCTGTTCAAGGCGAACGAGATCAAGCGAGCGGTGCAAGGCAACCAGGCGCAGGCCGGCGAGATCCTGCTGGTCAACTTCGAAAACGAGGACCCGATGTTCGGGATCGACGGCGTCCCGTTTCTGGCCACCGGCTACGGCGATGCGATGAAGCTCGCCAAGGCGTCGAAGAAGGCGCTGGAAGACCGGTTGGCCAAGCAGGGCATCAAGCTGCTCTATACGGTCGCCTGGCCGCCGCAGGGCATCTTCACCAACCGGACGCTGAACAGCGTCGCCGACCTGAAGGGCTTGAAGTGGCGCGCCTACAGTCCGGCGACCTCGCGCATTGCCGAGCTGGTCGGCGCGCAGCCGGTGACCGTGCAGGCCTCCGAGCTCACGCAGGCGCTCGCCACCGGCGTCGTCGAGTCGTACATGTCGTCACCGTCGACCGGGTTCGACACCAAGACCTACGAGAGCATCAAGACCTTCTACGACACGCAAGCGTGGCTGCCGAAGAATGCGGTGATCGTCAATCAGCAGGCGTTCGGTGCGCTGGACAAGGCGACGCAGGACGCCGTGCTCAAGGCCGCTGCCGACGCCGAAGTTCGTGGCTGGAAAGCTTCGGAGGAAAAGAACGGCTGGTATATCGATCAGCTGAAGCAAAAAGGCATGGCCATCGTCAAGCCGAGCCCGCAGCTCAGCGCCGACCTGAAGAAAGTCGGCGATACGATGCTCCAGGAATGGCTCAAAAAAAGCGGACCAGACGGACAGGCCGCTGTCGACGCGTTCAGGAAGATGTGACCGCTCCGGCTCCGTCCCCGCAGGCGCAGTAATCCGGCATCCTCCTGCGTCCAGCAACGATGCGCCGTTCGCTTGACGCGCTGTACAACGCTGCCGCCTTTCTGGCGGCGTTGTTCCTCGTCGGCACGCTGGTGATGGTGCTTCTGGGCATCTTCGGGCGGCTGCTCAGTTTCCAGATCCGCGGCACCGATGCGTACGCCGGCTATCTGATGGCCGGCGCAGGCTTCCTGGCGCTGGCGCACACGCTGATGCGCGGCGAGCATATCCGGGTCACGCTGGTGCTCGAGCACGCCGGCGCCGTCGGCAAGCGCTGGCTCGAGCGCTGGGCGCTCGCGGTCGCGCTTGTGCTGTCGCTGGCGTTCGCCTGGTACAGCGTGCGGCTTGCCTGGCAGTCGTATCAGTTTCACGACATTTCCACCGGCAACGACGCGACGCCGCTGTGGATTCCGCAACTCTCAATGGCTGCGGGCAACGTCATCCTGGCGATCGCCTTCGTCGATCTTCTGCTCGCCGCGATTTTGGGCGGCCGCACACCCGCGGTGCGCGCCGACGAGCCGGCGCACGTCGAGTAGCGATGGACCTGCTGATCACGACCTTGCTGATCGTCGCGCTGTTCGCGCTGCTCGGCAGCGGCGTCTGGATAGGCATCGCGCTGGCCGGCGTCGCATGGATCGGGATGGAGCTTTTTTCGTCGCGTCCGGCAGGCGATGCGATGGCGGTGACGATCTGGGGTTCGGCATCGTCGTGGACGCTGACCGCGCTGCCGCTATTCATCTGGATGGGAGAGATCCTGTTCCGCACCCGGCTCTCGGAGGACATGTTCAAAGGCCTGGCGCCTTGGCTCGAGCGGGTGCCCGGCCGGCTGCTGCACACCAACATCATCGGCTGCACGATATTCGCCGCAGTCTCGGGATCCTCGGCGGCGACCTGCGCGACCATCGGCAAGATGACGCTGCCCGAGCTCAAGAGCCGCGGCTACCCCGAGGCCATCACCATCGGCACGCTGGCGGGCGCGGGCACGCTCGGCCTGTTGATCCCGCCTTCGATCATCATGATCGTCTACGGCGTCGCCGCCAACGTCTCGATCTCCCACCTCTTTATCGCCGGCGTGATACCCGGTCTGTTGCTGGCTTCGCTCTTTTCCGGGTACATCGTCGTCTGGGCGCTCTTGCATCGGGAGCAGGTGCCGATCATCGCCGAACGGACCACGATCGCACAGAAGCTCCACGCGTCGCGGCACCTGATTCCGATCGTTCTCCTGATCGCGCTGGTGCTGGGCTCGATCTACACGGGCATCGCGACCGCGACCGAGGCCGCCGCGTTCGGCGTCGTCGGCGCGCTGCTGATTTCCGCCGTACAGGGATCGCTTAGTCGCGCCACGTTCGGCGCCAGCCTGATGGGAGCGACTCGCCTGTACTGCATGATCGCGCTGATCCTTTCGGGTGCCGCGTTCCTGACCTTGGCGATGGGTTACATCGGGCTGCCGCGGCACCTTGCCGAGTGGATCGGCGGTCTCGGCCTCACCAGGCTAGAGCTGATCGTCGCATTGATGATCTTTTACATCATCCTCGGCTGCTTCCTCGATGGCATTTCGATGGTCGTGCTGACGATGGGCGTGATATTGCCGACGGTCGAAAAGGCGGGGATCGACCTGGTCTGGTTTGGCATCTTTATCGTGCTGGTTGTCGAGATGGCGCAGATCACCCCACCGGTCGGCTTCAACCTGTTCGTGCTGCAGGGGATGACGCAAAAGCAGATCACCTGGATCGCACGCCAGGCGCTGCCGATGTTCTTCCTGTTGATCGCGGCGACGCTGCTGATCTACTTTGTCCCGCAGCTGGTAGGCTATCTGCCGCAGCAGATGAAGTTTCGTTGACGATGGCTACCGGCGTATGCGTGCGATCGTAAGTCACGACTATGCGGCCAAGCTCGACGCGCCGTTCGCGGTGCTCGGTATCCGCACGTCCGGCGGCGCGGTCACCGGCATCGAATACCTGCCGAAGGATGAGCGCGCGACGGCGCCCGCCAATGCGCTCGCCGAGCGAGCGTGCCGCCAGCTCCAGCGCTATTTCGCCGATCCCGGATTCCATTTCAGCTTGCCGCTCGCGCCTGCTGGCAGCGCGTTCCGGCGCAAGGTGTGGGACGCACTGGCGGGCATTCCGGTCGGCGAGTCGCGCACCTACGGCGAGGTGGCCCGCAGGCTCCATACGGCGCCGCGCGCGGTGGGCGGAGCCTGTGGCGCAAACCCCATCGCTCTGGTCATTCCCTGCCATCGCGTCGTCGGCAGCCAGGGCTCGCTCGGCGGCTTCATGGGAACGACCGACGGCGACCCGATCGCGATCAAGCGATGGCTGCTGACGCACGAAGGTTATCGCTTCGGAAAGTAAGCGGGATGCAAAACTCAGCCGAACTGATCGACGCGTTCTGCGACCAGGTCTGGCTGCAGGACGGGCTCGCCGCGTCGAGCCTCGCTAGCTACAGGCGCGATCTCAGCGCCTGGTCGGCGTGGCTCGAACGCCACGCGCACAGGAGCCTGCTTGCGGCCGAGCGCACCGACGTCGAGGCTTTCCTCGCCGCGCAATTCCAGAGCAAGGCGAAGATCGCCTCGATCAATCGGCGGCTGTCGACCTTGCGCCGCTTTTATCGGCTGCAGGCGGCGCAGGCAACAATAGCCGCCGACCCGACCTTGCGCGTCAAGTCGCCGAAGCTGCCGCGCAGCCTGCCGCGCAACCTGTCCGAGGATCAAGTGGCCGCGCTGCTCAGCGCGCCGGATACGGAGACGCCTCTCGGCTTGCGCGACCGTGCGATGCTCGAGACACTCTACGCCACGGGGTTGCGCGTCTCCGAGCTGGTCGGGCTCAAGCTGTCGCAGGTGAGCCT
>Ga0207644_10002420_pt1 | contig 12027 bp, 11 predicted proteins | sample KBSS73metaG_FD_184326 | JGI IMG/M metagenome (GOLD analysis project Ga0207644, IMG submission 184326) | Switchgrass rhizosphere microbial communities from Kellogg Biological Station, Michigan, USA - KBS S7-3 metaG (SPAdes) (version 2) | ecosystem: Host-associated > Plants > Roots > Rhizosphere... | reverse complement strand
CAGTTCCAGCGGTACCGGTTTGAGCGAGGGCGGCGCGGCCTTGGGCGCAGAAGCAGGCGGCGCCTTAACCTCGCCTTGCCGGATCTTCACCCGGGCGACGGCATTGTAGCCGAAGAAGCGGTTCACCCGCTCGATGATCTCGGGGATGACGTGCTGGACGATCGGCGCATGGGCGGGGACGACCACCAGCTGCAGGATGCCGTCCTGCTTCTCGCCGGGGGGGAAGCGGATCGATTCCGGCGCGCAGATGCGGGCGTGCCGAGCGCCGACGATCTCGGGCCAGCGGCTGACCACGCTCGATTGCACGAAGCCGAAGCGGCGAAAGGCGGTGCGGCCGATTTCGGGCATGAGGTCGGAGATCGCGCGCGCCTGGCCGCCGCGCGGGCGCTCGAAGCGCTTGAGCCCGCCCTTCTGGCCACCGCCGTCCTTCGCGTTCTTGCTTGTCTTGCGGTCTGCCAAGTCTCGCGCCCGTTCCATTGCCTGCTCGCCAATGCCATAGCAGCGCGATGGACGCCAGTTCGCACGATGTCTCCGGCAAGCTGCTGGCGTGGTACGACAAGCACGCGCGTACGCTCCCGTGGCGCGCGCCGCCCGGAGCTCCGCCGGGTGCGCCGCCGCCCGATCCCTATCGCGTGTGGCTCTCCGAGGTGATGCTGCAGCAGACGACGGTGGCGGCGGTGAAGACGTATTTCGCCGAGTTCACGCGCCGCTGGCCGACGGTGACGGCGCTGGCCGCGGCGTCCGACGAGGACGTGATGGCGGCGTGGGCGGGGCTTGGCTACTATGCCCGCGCACGCAACCTGCTGGCCTGCGCCCGCGAGGTCGCTGGCCGAGGCGGCCGCTTCCCGGACGACGAGGATGGCTTGCGGGCCTTGCCGGGGCTGGGCGCCTACACCGCGGCAGCGGTGGCGGCGATCGCGTTCGACCGGCGCGCGGTCGTCGTCGACGCCAATGTCGAGCGAGTCGTGGCGCGGCTGTTCGCGCTTGCCGAGCCGCTGCCGAACGTGCGGCCGACCATCCGCCGCCACGCCGATTCGATCACGCCGGAGCGGCGCGCGGGCGATTTCGCGCAAGCGATGATGGACCTTGGCGCCACGATCTGCACGCCGCGCGCGCCCCGGTGCCTGCTCTGCCCGATCGCGGGTGCCTGTGCCGCCCGCGCCACGGGCGAGCCCGGGCGCTTTCCGGTCAAGGCCGCCAAGAAGGCCAAGCCGCAACGGCAGGGGCGGGCGTTCTGGATCGAGCGCGAGGGCGCGGTCTGGCTGGTGCGGCGCCCCGGCAGCGGCATGCTCGGCGGCATGCGCGCGCTGCCGGACGACGGCTGGAGCGCGCGCGGCGACGGCAGCGGCGCCGAACCGCTGCCGGGTCGCTGGGAGCCGGCGGGCACGGTCGCGCACGGCTTCACCCATTTCGGCCTGGACTTGCGCGTCGCGATCTATGGTGGGACCGCCTGGTCGGGGCTCGCCGGGATGCCGGGCGAGTGGTGGCCGGTGGCCGAGCTCGAACGAGCAGGCTTGCCCACGCTTTTCGCCAAGGCGGCGCGGCTCGCCATGGCGCAATCGGGAGAGACGGTATGAAGGCCAATCTGGACGCGCTCGGCGCGGCGCTCGATCGCCGGGCCCTGCTGATGCTCGGGGCGCACGCGGGCCTCGGTGCCACGCTGATGCCGCGCCTCGCGCTCGCCGCGACGCAGCCCGAGCTGATGCCCCGCGTGCGCGCGGTGGTCGAGCGCTGGGTGGGGCCCGGCAAGTTCCCCGGCCTCGTCGCCTCGCTGGGCGCGCCGGGCCGCGATCCCGAATTCGTCGCGCGCGGCACCGAGGGCTTCACCGATGCCGACGCGGTCGGTCCCGACAGCCTGTTCCGCATCTATTCGATGACCAAGCCGATCACGGGCATGGCGGCGATGCAGCTGGTGGCGCAAGGCAAGCTCAAGCTGGACCAGCCGCTCTACGACATCCTGCCGAAATACCGGCACATGATGGTGCAGAACAAGTACGACGGCTCGGTTACCGAGCTGCACCCGGCACCAAGCCCGATCACCATCCGCGAATTGCTGACCCACACGTCCGGCCTTGGCTACACGATCATCCAGAAAGGCCCGATCAAGGCGCTGATGGAGAGCAAGGGCCTCGTCGCCGGGCAAGTGACGCGCCTGCCGATCCCCGGCATCTTCCGCGCCGCCGCGGTGAAGGGGCTCGACGTGTTCGCCGATCGCCTGGCCGAGGTGCCGCTGGTGTTCGATCCGGGTACGCGATGGAACTACTCGATGGGGCTCGATGTCATGGGCCGGGTGATCGAAGTGGTCTCGGGCAAGCCGTTCGACGTCTACTTGCGCGAGACGATCTTGGAACCGGCGGGGATGAAGGACACGTTCTTCCAGGTGCCCAGGGCGGATGCCGGTCGGCTGACCACCAACTATGGCGTGGTCAAGGGCGTGTTCGTGCCGATCGACGAAGGGCGCGATTCGATCTTCCTCGACAAGCCGTCGTTTCCGTTCGGCGGCGCCGGGCTCGTCAGCAGTCCGCGCGACTACGACAGGTTCCTGCGGATGCTGGCGCAGTTCGGGACGATCGGCGACCGGCGAGTGCTGTTCGAGCAGGCGGTGCGGCAGGGTACGTCCGACCTGCTGCCGCCCGGCGTGCCGCGCCCGACGATCATGGGCCCGGCGAGCGGCTTCGGCGCCGGCGGGCGTGTCGGCATCGGTGCCGAGGCGGGCATCTACGGCTGGGCCGGCGCTGCGGGGACGGTGGGTATGGTCGACATGATCCACGGCCTGCGCTCGCAGATCTTTGCGCAGTTCATGCCGCCCCAGGCGCTCAATCTGCTTCCCGAGTTCCAGACCGCGATCAAGGCGGACGTGCTCGCCCTCCTGGAGAAACACTGACGTGCTCACTACCGAAATGAGTCTCCCGATCGCCTTTGCGGGGTCCCGCCTCGATCGCGCCGATCACGTGCGCTCCGATCCCGAGGCATTGCGGGCGCTGCACAATGCCCAGGCGCGACTGCTGCGGCTCGAAGGGCTCGACCCGGTTCTGAACGAGGATGCGCGGCTCGAGTGGACGGGGCTGGCGTCCGCCGCTGCTGGATCGGAGCTGGCCTTCCTGGGGCTGGACGAAGAGGGGCGCGGCTGCTTCGCCGAAGTGCCGGCGCAGTTCCCGCCTGAGGCGATGGTCTCGGGTTCGCGCAGCTGGCAGGCGATGGCGGTGCTCCCGGCCGACGAGCTTGCGGTCTTCGGAGCCGCGCGGTCGCTGGTGGGATGGCATGCGCGCCATCGCTTCTGCGCGGTCTGCGGCAGCGCCACCGAGCTGGTGAAAGGGGGCTGGCAGCGGACCTGCACCAATCCCGCGTGCCGCGCCGAGCACTTTCCGCGCACCGATCCGGTGACGATCATGATCGTGGAGCATCAGGATCGCCTCCTGCTGGGCCGCCAGCCCCGGTTTCCCGCCGGGCGTTTCTCCGCGCTGGCCGGCTTCGTCGAGCCGGGCGAGACGATCGAGGAAGCGGTCGCGCGCGAGGTGTTCGAGGAGGCGGGCGTGCGGGTCCGCGATGTCCGCTACGTCGCAAGCCAGCCTTGGCCGTTCCCCTCCTCGCTGATGATCGGCTGCCATGCCTTCGCCGACGACCCGGCGATCACCATCGACACGACCGAGCTCGACGATGCGCGCTGGTTCTCGCGCGCCGAAGTCGCCGAGGCGATCGCAGCGGCCGAGCGGGGGGAAGAGGGCCGCGCCTTCATCCCGCCGCCCGAGACGGCGATCGCCTCCGTGCTGATGCGCTGGTGGCTCGGCCGGGGCTGAGCGGCTGGCGTTTGTTCTGCTTAAGCGGGACCGGGCCACGCCCGCACCCGACCTCCCAACGATAGTACCCTGTGGGAGGCCGGGTGGGGCCGTGGGCCGGTGCCGCTCAGGCTATACAGGACAGACTCCAGGCCCTCAGACCAGCCCCAGCTTGGCGAGTTCGCCGATCAGCCGCGCCGGCAGCACGTCGCCGGCGGCCTCGCCATCGCCGAGGTCCGCAGGGGCGTCCGCCTCGTCGAGATAGCGCCAGCCCTGGTGCGCGCGGCGCGGGCGCGTGTGCACCGGGATGAGCAGCGGCGCCAGGCGGATGTGCCAGCGCCCGTCCTCGCGCTGCGCGAAGCCCTTGAGCGGCGAGCGGCCGATCAGCGCATGCTCGAAGATCCAGTAAAGCGAGCCGCCGGCCATCTCCTCGTGCCGCTTGGGCAAGTACCGGGTGGTGAGGAGGGCTTCGTCGGCATGCGACTCCAGCCAGGCCTTGAGGCTGGCGGCGCTCTCGGCGCTGTAGGCGATCTTCGTCATGTGGAGCGGCATGGCCGGCGAGATAGGGGGTGTGGCGCCGGAATGGAACGGTGGGCCGTTCTTCTTCCCCCTCGATGGGGGAAGGATACGAAGGCTTGTGAGCGACAGCGAACTAGCCGGAGTTGGATGAGGGTGAGGGTGCGGCCTGACGCGGCGCGTAAACCGAGAGCGCACCCCCATCCAAGCTTTGCTAGCACCGTCCCGGTGCAAGCTCTCGCTATCCTTCCCCCATCGAGGGGGAAGGGGGTCTCTCACGCCAGTCCGGTGGCCACTGCGAGGCCGAGGAACGAGAAGAAGCCCATCACGTCGGTCGCCATCGTCACGAACACGGCCGAGGACACCGCCGGGTCGATCTTGAAGCGGTCGAGCGTCACCGGCACGAGGATGCCGGCGAGCCCGGCGACGAGATTGTTGATCACCATCGCCATCCCGATCACGAGGCCCAGCAGCGGCATGCCGAAGATCAGCGCGGTGCCGGTCCCGATCATCGCGCCCAGCGACAGCCCGTTCATCGCCGCGATGCGCAGCTCGCGCAGGATCATGCGCCAGGTGTTGGAGCTGGTCAGCTGGTTGGTGGCGATCGCGCGCACCACCACCGCCAGGGTCTGGGTGCCGGCATTGCCGCCCATGCCCGAGACGATCGGCATCAGCACCGCGAGCAGCGCCAGCTTGGCGATCGCGTCCTGGAACAGGCCGACGACCGAGGAGGCGATGATCGCGGTTCCCAGGTTCACCACCAGCCAGGTCAGGCGGGTGCGCACCGTGAGCATGATCGGCTCGTTGATGTCGCCGTCGCCCGCGCCCGAGAGCAGCAGGGCGTCCTCGCCCGCCTCCTCCTGGATGATGTGGACGATGTCGTCGACGGTGATCTGACCGACCAGGCGCCCGGCGTCGTCCACCACGGCGGCCGAGATCAGCGCGTACTTCTGGAAGCGCAGCGCCACTTCCTCCTGGTCCATCAGGACCGGGATCAGCGTCTGGTCGCGCTTCATCACGTCGGCGAGCCGGATCGAGCGCGGGGTGCGCAGGATCCACGAGAGCGCGCACGTGCCGACCGGCCGGTGCATCGGATCGACGATGAACACTTCCCAGAACTCGGTCGGCTGCTCGTGATCCTCGCGCAGGAAGTCGATGAGATCGCCCACCGTCATCGTCTCGGGCGCCGCGACGAAATCGCGGCTCATCAGGCGGCCGGCGGACTCGTCGGGATAGGCGAGGGCGGCCTCGATCGCGGCGCGGTCCTCGGGATCGAGCTCGGCCAGGACCGCCTGCTGGTCCTCGCGGTCCAGGTCCTCGATCATGGCGACTGCGTCGTCGGTCTCGAGTTGCTCGGCGATGTCGGCGACGACGTCGGCGGGCAGGGCCTCGACCAGGGCTTCGCGTACCCAGTCGTTGAGCTCGGCGATGACCTCCACGCCCATCAGGTCGCGGATGGCGAGCGCGAGCGGCAAGCGCTGGTCCTCGTCGATCAGCTCGAGCAGGTCGGCGACGTCGGCGGGATGGAGCGGCTCGACGAGGTCGTAGACCCGCTCGAGGTCGTCGTCGCGCAAGGCCTCGCGCACGGCGCGCAGGAACTCGGGCTTGAGCCGGTTCTCCTTGTCGTGATGTTCGTTCTCGGGGGCGGGCTCGTAGGCGTGCTCGAAGCCGTGATCGAGCGGCGCTTCCGCCACTTCCACCAGATCGTCCTCGGGATGCTCGGCTGCCATGCGTGCGGTCTACGCGGATGCTCTCCGAAAGCAACACCGATGGTGCAGTGCAGCGTGTCCCGCCGATGTCGGGCGAAGGTGACATCTGCGGCGCAGGCCCTATATGGCGCCCGAACACAGAGGAGACCCCCATGGCCGACGAATACCTGACGCTCACGCTCGACACCGGCAACGGCGGCGGCGGCGACGTGAAGATCAAGCTGCGGCCCGACCTGGCGCCCGGCCACGTCGAGCGGATCAAGGAGCTGGTGAGCGAAGGCTTCTACGACGGCATCAAGTTCCACCGCGTGATCCCCGGCTTCATGGCGCAGGGCGGTTGCCCGCACGGCACCGGCACGGGCGGCTCCGACAAGCCCGACCTCAAGGCCGAGTTCAACGCCGAGCCGCATGTGCGCGGCGCGGTGTCGATGGCGCGCACCAGCGCTCCGCACTCCGCCAACAGCCAGTTCTTCATCGTCTTCGACGACGCGACCTTCCTCGACAAGCAGTACACCGTCTGGGGCAACGTGGTCGAAGGCATGGAATACGTCGACGCGCTGCCCAAGGGCGAGCCGCCGCGCGATCCGGGCAAGATCGTCAAGGCGACGCTCAGCGAGGGCTGATTGACACACCGTCGTCCCGGGCTCGACCCGGGACGACGTGCCTAGGGGCACTGGCGGACCGCTATCCGCTCTGGCAGGAGCGGCGCCATGAGGAACTTACCTATCGTCAAGTGGCGCATCGCGGTGCTCGGTGCCGTGCCTTTGCTGCTGGCCGGCTGCGTGACCCGCGCCTTGCCCGATCTCACGCAGGCGCACGGGCCGTGCACCGATCAGGACGGCGGCTGGTGCGGCTTCACCCGCGACACCGCATCGCTCTCCTGGCGATATGCGCAGCTGGCGAGCAACGCCTACTGCGACGACGTCGACGCCTTCGAGCTGCCGGCCGGCTACACCGTCGTGCGCCGCTTGCCGACGCAGGACGTATGCGACCTGGAACGCGCCGCTGCGAAGGGCGACAAGGCCGCCAAGGCCAAGCTCAAGCCGATCCACAAGGCCGAGGGCAAGCTCAAGACCCACGGCTTCAACTACACCGTCTACGACAAGCGCGACGGCGCCGGCGCGCTGGTGCAGCGGGTCATCGCCTTTCGCGGCACCGACACGCGCCAGCTCGCCGACTGGTTCTACGGCAACATCGGCAGCACCCAGCGCGATCAGGGCCTGGCGCTCTACAAGGCCGAGCGCGACAAGCTGGACGCGGAGGGCCGCAAGTCGGTCCCGATCGTGGTGACCGGCCACTCGCTGGGCGGCGCGATCGCGCTGCAGGTCTCGGAGGAGAACGCGGGCGTCGATGCCTACGTCTTCAACACCTCGCCGCGCTACACGCTGCTGCCGCCCAACGCCAACAAGCGCGTCGCCATCGCCGAGCGGGGCGACATCCTGGAGGGCTTGCGCAATCGCTCGATGCCGGTGCGCCAGGACCTGCTTGTCATCAACTGCCGGCCGCTGGGCAGCAACGTGCTCGACCACTCGATCCGCAAGCTCGCCGAGTGCGTCACCTGGATCGCCGCCAAGTCCGACGCGGCTGCGAAGGCGTCGGTCTCGGCCAACCGCATCGAACAGCCGCCGGGCGAGGCCGACAACCTCAAGTGGGGATTGCCGCCCGAACCCTCCACCGACGCACCGCCCCCGGTCAAGAAGGACAAGATGGCCGGCAAGACCAGCAAGCGCGAGCGGCGTGCGAAGTCCGCTCTCGCCCCGGCACCCGTGCCGCAGCCGGAGGCGGCGCCGGCGGACTAGTCGCGACGCTATGCGTCATTGACTTATGGGCGGCAGCTTCGATATGTAACTCGTATGGCCAGGCTGCAGACCGTCGTCGAACTTCCCGAGTTCGTCAGGCGGGCCAAGGCGATCATGAGTGAAAGCGAGCGGGCCGCCCTGGTTTTGTACATTGCCGGCAATCCCGAGGCGGGAATCTCTCTGGGCGGTGGACTGCGCAAGGTCCGTATTCCGCGCCAAGGCGGCGGAAAGAGTGGCGGCTACCGCACTGTCTACGTGTTCGCCGGCTCTCATATGCCGATCTTCCTGGTGACGGTATTCGCCAAGAACGAGAAGGCCAACTTGTCCCGGTCCGAGCAAACGGCGGCCGTGTTGCTCGCGCGGGAGCTGGTCGCGAGGTATGGAGAACGTCGATGAGCGCCTACGAGAGTGTCATGCAAGGTCTGAACGAGGCGCTGGACCATGCCCGGGGTGAGCCGGGCGCGCAGGTTCATGAGATCGAGGTGCCGAGCGTGGACGTCGCGGCGATCCGGGCCCGTACCGGGCTGTCACAAGGGGCCTTCGCTCGCAGCATCGGCGTCGCCAAGGGCACGCTCCTGAACTGGGAGCAGGGCCGCCGGCAGCCGACTGGCCCTGCCCAGGTGCTCCTCGCGATGATTGCGAAGAAGCCCTCGCTGGTGAGCGAACTGCTGCGCTGACGGCTCAGCGCAGCGTCGCCCTTTCGCTTTACTTCGCCGCGGCTTTGGCGGCGTCGACGCCGAGCTGGTCGAACAGGAACATCGTCATGTCGGTCTGCTGGGCGATGATCTCGTCGAGCGAGGAGCCCTGTCCGTGGCCCGAGTTGGTCGAGGTGCGCAGCAGGATCGGCGCCTTGGACGCGGTCGCCGCCTGCAGCGCGGCCGCGAACTTGCGCGAGTGGAACGGGTTCACGCGGCCGTCGTTGGCGCCGGTCATGAACAGGATCGCCGGATAGGCGGTGCCCTTCACCACGTGGTGGTAGGGCGAGTAGGCGTAGAGCGCCTTGAACTGCGCCGGGTCCTTCACCGTGCCGAACTCGGTGATGTTGAAGGCGCCGTTGGGATCGAGCTCGACCCGCAGCATGTCGTAGATGCCGACCTGGCTGATCACCGCCTTGGCGAGGCTTGGGTGCTGGGTGATCTGGGCGCCCATCAGCAGGCCGCCGTTCGAGCCGCCCTGCAGCGCCAGCTTGTCGTGGCTGGTGTAGCCGAGCTTGATCAGCGTCTCGGCCGAGGCCGCGAAGTCGTCGAACACGTTCTGCTTCTTCGTCAGCATGCCCTGCTGGTGCCAGGTCTCGCCATATTCGCCGCCGCCGCGGATGTTGGCCAGCGCGTAGATCATGCCGCCGTCGAGCAGCATGCGGGTGCGCGCGGCCGAGAAGCCGGGGGTCATGTTCACGCCGTAGCCGCCGTAGCCGTAAAGCAGCAGCGGGTTCTTGCCGTCGAGCTTGGTGCCCTTCTTCATCACCAGCGTGACAGGCACCTTGGTGCCGTCCTTCGAGGTGGCGAAGATCTGCTTCACTTCGGCATCGGCGTAGGAGACCGAGGTCGTCATCTTGAGCGCGGTCGGGGTCGACTTCATGGTCGACGCGGCCCAGCGCAAGTAGTGCGGCGGCTGGGTGTAGCCGTTGACGTCGTAGAGTACGTCGCCGCCGGGCAGCGCGACGATGTTGCTGACCGAGGAGACCGGCGGCACGTCGAGAGCACCCAAGTCCTTGCCGCTCAAGTCGTAGACGCCGACCGAATTCGGGCCGCCGGCGATGCGGGTCACGAACAGCTTGCCGTTCGCCAGCACCAGCGGCTCGTCGGCCTGGCCGCCGTCGACGATAGCGCCGTCGGTGCGGGCGGGCACGATCGTCTGCGCGCTGGCAAAGCCGCCGGTGTAAGGCGCGGCGAGCTTGACCACCTTGCCCATCGGCGCGTCCTTGCGGCTGACGCCGTAGACGGTGCCGTCCCTGGCGATCACCGCGCCGCCGATCACGCGGTCCTCGTACTCGGCGATCTTCCTGGCCTTGCCGTCGGGCGTCAGGACGAAGTGCAGCCACTGGCCGCCGTCGCCCCATTGCACCGAGGCGAGCGCGGCGGGGCCGTGCTCGGCGTTGCTGAGGAAGATCTCGGCCGTGCGCGGGATGCCGTCCTTCTCGCTCAGCACCAGCGTGTCCTTGGCCGGGTCGCTGCCGATCGTGTGGAGATAGGTGCTCTGGTTGAAGTGCCACTCGCTCTCCGGCTGCGAGTGATCCGGGTAGCGAGTGTACCAGTAGCCCTTGCCGTCGGCGGTCCAGGCGAGCGAGCCGCCGGCGGTGGGGAACTGCACCCGATCGATCGGTGTCTCGACTTCCTTGCCGGTCATGGCGTCGTAGACGTGGAGGGTGCCGTCCTCGCTGCCGTTCTTGGAGATCGAGACCGCGACCTTGCTGCCGTCGGGCGAAGGCACGAACCAGTCGATCGCGGTGTGGCCGGTGGGGTCCATCGTGTTCGGATCGAGCAAGGCCTTGCTGCTGGCCGGATCGCCGGCGGCGTTCAGCATCACGAGCGAGGGCTGCTGCTTGGCCGGATCGATGTACATCGCGAAGATCTTGTCACCCGCGGCGTGGAGAGCGCCGAACGAGGGCGAGCGGTCCTTGAACATGCGCGTCAGCTTGGCGGCGACGGCGGCGCGGCCGGGCAGGGCATCGAGATAGGCGCGGGTACGCAGGTTCTGCGCGTCGCTCCAGGCCTGGACCTTGGGATCGGTGGCGTTCTCCAGCTCGCGATAGGGGTCGGGAATCGTCTGCCCCTGGATCGTGTCGGTCGTCGTCCCTGCCGGGAACAACGTGGGCGCAGGCGGCGCCGCGGCCGTCAGCAGGAGGATGGCGGCGCTGCCGAGAAGTCCTTGAACGAGCATGCGATTGGCCATGATTCTCCCCTGTGTCGAGCGACGAAGCCAGGGTGATAGGCGGGCCGCGCGCGATCCGAAAGCGGCGCGAAGGCGTGACGTGGGCTGCGATCCTTCTTCCCCCTTGATGGGGGAAGGATACGAAGGCTTGTGAGCGTTAGCGAGCTAGCCGCAGTTGGATGGGGGTGAGGGTGCGTCGTTGAGCGACGGTGCCAGGACGCACGCTCACCCCCATCCAAGCTTCGCTAGCGTCCTTCGGCCGCAAGCTCTCGCTATCCTTCCCCCCATCGAGGGGAAGAAGGACTTGCGCGCGCTTGGCCCGTTACAGTCCCGCCTTCACCAGCCATTCGTGGAAGATCTTCACCGGCCGCGCTTCCAGGTCCTTGGGGCGGCAGATGAACCAGTAGCGATACGGGCTCTCGACGTTGATATTGTAGAGCAGCGCCAGGCGATCGTCCTGCGCGCGGCGGAAGTGATCGTCGTGCATGATCGCGATGCCGAGCGACTGGGCCGCCGCCTCTAGCATCAGCTGGCCGGCATCGAAGCGATCGACCGAGGCGGGGTGGAGGTCGGCCATGCCGATTTCCGCCTTCCAGGCATCGAGGCTTTCAGGCAGGTCGTTGTGGATGAGGAAGGTCTGGCGCGACAGCTTGGCCTCGTCGGGCGTGGAGCCAAGCTCGCTCGCGGTCTGCTTCGAGACGATCGCGTAGACCTTGTTCTGGTCGAGCTGCACCGAATAGAGCGAGGGATCGGGCTCCTTGGACAGCACGATGGCGGCGTCGAGCGTGTCGCCCACGCGCGCCTCCAGGTTGGGCCCGGTGTCGATGTCGATGTGCAGGCGCGGGTGCAGCTTGCGCAGCTCGGGCAAGCGCGGGAACAGGCGCTGGCCGCCGAACAGCGCGGGCACGCCCAGATGCAGGCGCAGCACCTGGCCGCGATCGATCTGCGCCTCCACCGCGTCGGCCAGCTCCTCCAGCTTGGGCGCGATCGCGTTGTAGAAGGCCTGGCCCTCGTCGGTCAGCTTCATCGCCTGGTGCTGGCGGGTGAACAGGCGCTTGCCGGTGAAGTCCTCCAGCGCGGCGACGCGGCGCGACAGGGCCGAGGGCGAGAGCGCCAGCTCGCTCGCCGCCGCCTTGGCCGAACCGAGGCGGACGACGCGCACGAAGGCTTCCAGGGCACGCAGGGGAGGGAGGCGACGTACAACCAAGAACTGTCTCAATTCATGTTAGAAATCGCCGCAGGCCCGCGCCGGCGGCTTATTCGGCTTCTCGCTCACGCTCCTGGGCCGGGGGGTGCAGCCGGAGCCTGGTGACGTGGCGTTCATTGCCATCTGTCACTTCGAGGCGCCAGCCGCTA
>Ga0207644_10002418_pt1 | contig 12030 bp, 12 predicted proteins | sample KBSS73metaG_FD_184326 | JGI IMG/M metagenome (GOLD analysis project Ga0207644, IMG submission 184326) | Switchgrass rhizosphere microbial communities from Kellogg Biological Station, Michigan, USA - KBS S7-3 metaG (SPAdes) (version 2) | ecosystem: Host-associated > Plants > Roots > Rhizosphere... | reverse complement strand
GTGCTGTTCGACGCGCTCGAGACCGACCCCGCCGAGCCCGAGCGCGTCGAACAGCACGGGGACCACGGCGACGAGCGCGACGGCGAGCAGCAGGAACGCGACGGCGCCGAAGGTCAGCGCGAGGGCCGTGCCGCGCAGTCTCAGGAAACCGCGCGACTCCTTCTCGTCGTAGGCGAGGTTCGTCGCCTTGATCAGGTTCATCGTGCCGCCGGAGGCGCTCCACAGCGCGGCGAGCACGGAGATCGCGAGCCCGACCCCGAGCGCCCCGTCGCTGCTCGCGGTCACGGAGGCGAGCTGGTCGGTGATGATCGGCCGGGCGGTCTCGGGCAGCGCCGCGGCGAGGTCAGCGACCTGGGCGGCGACCTGGGCCGGATCGGCGACGAGGCCATAGAGCGTCAGGGCGGCGATCAGCGCGGGGAACAGGGCGAGGAACGCGGCGAAGGCGACCCCGCCCGCGAGGATCGGGACGTTGTCGTCCTTCGCCTCGGCCCAGGCGCGTTTGACGACCTGCAGCCAGCCCTCGGCGGGGATCGCGGTGGGGGTACCGGCGTCGCGGCCCGGGGGGCCTGCGGTCGCGGACGGGGGGTCTCGGAGCTCGGTCACAGGGCGGGCTACCCGGATGCCCGGGGTCCACTCGTCGCGTCGCGGCGTGAGGCATCGTCGGGGTCAGGACGGGTATGCAGGCGGTGTGGCCCTCACCCGTGGAACCCGTGCTCGACGCGACCCCGCCGTCCGGCTGCTCGACCAGCTGGCCGAGCGGGGGCTGAACTACGACGAGTCCGCGGCGCCCCCCTGGGTGACCGAGGGGTGGAACCAGGACCGGCAGACCGTCCACCTGGGCGACGAGGTTCCGGGCGAGCCGGTGGCGGGCGGGCTGTTCGAGCGGGCGGGCGAGCTGGTCAACGGCTACGAGTTCAGCGACCCGGCGATCCTCCGGGCGGCGTACCGGGCGCCCGCGGACCTGCTCGGGCGGGACATGGTGCTGGTGGGCCGGTTCCTGGTCCTGCGGCTGTTGATGGGCGTACGGATCACCCACCGCCACGACGAGCTCGGGGAGGGCCCGCACGGCCCCGAGCGTCGGGTCGGGTGGGCGTACCAGACCCTGGAGGGGCACATCGAGCAAGGCAGGCTCACCTACGAGGTGGCCAAGGAGATCGAGACCGGACGCGTCGAGTTCCGGATCATCGCCCACTCCCGGCGCGCCCCGATCGCCAACCCGATCCTGCACCTGGGCTTCCGGCTCTTCGCCCGCCGCACCCAGCTGCGGTTCTACCGCCACGCCCTGGCCCGGCTGCAGCTGCTGGTCCGCAGCCCGACGCCGACGCCGGAGCCGGACTCCGACGGCGTCGTCCGGGCCCCGACGGGCGCCCACGCGGGCCGGCTGGAGGCGTTGACCATCCGGGTCGTCGACGCAGGCGCGGGCGGGGGACCGACCCGACACTAGGAGCCCGGGCCCGCCGAGTCGGCGACCAGCCCGTCGAGCAGGTCCCGGGCGGCCTCGGTCGTGGAGTGTCGCGGGACCCAGCCCAGGACGTCGTGGGCCCGGGTGCCGTCGACGACCGGCTTGCCCATCATCATCGCGAACCAGCCCGGGGTCATCGTCGACAGCCCGGTGGCGTGCAGCAGCCGGACCACGGCGCCCACCGCGCGGGCGGGCAGCGGGAGGGCCCGCGCCCCGACGACGGCGGCGATGCCCCGCAGGTCCAGGGCGTCCGCCGTGACGTTGAACGCCCCCGGGGCCCGTTGCTCCACGGCGCGCCAGATCGCGTCGGCGATGTCGTCGGCGTGCACGAGCTGCACGGACAGCCCGCTCGGCAGCGGGATCGGCGTGATCCGGCCGTTCTGCAGCGCCCGCACCAGCGCCGGGGGGAGGAGCCTGCCGACGAACGGTCCGGTGATCTCCCGCGCGGCCTCGCGCTGCACGATCAGCCCGGCGCGCAGCCGGGTCACGACGGTCTCGGGGTGCTCGGCCTCGAACCGGTCGAGCAGGTCCTCGGCCGCGACCTTCTGCGCGCTGTAGGCCGAACCGTCGATCCCCGGTCGGGCACCGTCCTCGGTGACCGGCACCCCGCCGGGCGCCGGGGCGTAGACCGCGACCGACGACAGGAAGACGACGTGCGAGACGCCGGTCGCCGCGACGGCGTCGAGCACCGCCCCGGTGCCGTCGAGGTTGATCCGCGCGGAACCCTCGACGTCGCCCTCCGGCTCGATCAGCCACGCGAGGTGGACCACCACGGCCGCGCCCGCGAAGGTCTCGCGCAGCGTGGCCGGGGCGTCGTCGGCGGCCAGGTCGACGGCCGTCCAGTCGGCGGAGTCGAAGGGCGGCACGGGATCCGGCGGATGCCTACATACCCCGACGAGATCGTGGGTCCCCGCCGCGGCCGCGTGGCGCAGCAGGGCGACGCCGACGTTGCCGGACGCGCCGGTCACCACCACCCGGGCCGGTGACCGGCCCCGAACCGCGCTGCGGGTCACGACAGGTGGTGGGGATCGGGGTGCGACTTGGCGTCGTCCCCCGTCGCCGCCTGGCCGCCGTCGCGGTCGCACTCCACCTCGCCCGGGCGGGTCAGCCGGACCACCACGGACTTCGACGCGGGCTGGTTGCTGCCCAGCGCCGTCGAGTCCAGCGGGACGAGCGGATTCGTCTCCGGGTAGTAGGCCGCCGCGGTGCCCCGCGGGGTGTCGTAGGCGACGATCCGGAAGTCCCGTGCGCAGCGGACGTGGTCGTCGTCCTCCCAGCGGGTCACGAGGTCGACGTGGTCGCCGTCGTCGAAGCCGAGCGCGGCGATGTCCTCGCGGTGCAGGAAGACCACCCGCCGCCCGCCCTCGATGCCGCGGTAGCGGTCCGAGAGCCCGTAGACGGTGGTGTTGAACTGGTCGTGGCTGCGGAAGGTCTGCAGCAGCACGTGCCCCTCCGGGACGTGCAGCACCTCGATCGGCGAGACGACCATCTCGGCGCGCTTCGAGTCCGTCTCGAAGGTGCGCGAGTCCCGCGGCGGGTGGGGCAGGACGAACCCGCCCGGCCGCCGGGCGTTGACCTCGTAGCTCTCGCACCCCGGGACGACGCGGGAGATGTGGTCGCGGATGCGCCGGTAGTCCCCGCGCATGGCGGCCCAGTCGATGCCGTACCGGTCTCCGAGCACGGCCTCCGCGATCGAGGTGACGATCGAGACCTCGGACCGCAGCAGCGGGCTCGCGGGCTCGAGCGGACCGCGTGAGGCGTGCACCGAGCACGTCGAGTCCTCGACGGTGATGAACTGCGGTCCCGACTCCTGGACGTCCTTCTCCGTCCGCCCGAGGGTCGGCAGGATCAGCATGGTCTCGCCGCCGATCAGGTGAGAGCGGTTGAGCTTGGTGGAGATCTGCACGCTCAGCCGGGTGCGGCGCAGCGCCCGCGAGGTGACGTCGGTGTCCGGCGCGGCCTGCAGGAAGTTCCCGCCCAGGCCGACGAACACGTGGACCTTCCCGTCGCGCATGGCCCGGATGCTGTCCACGGTGTCCAAGCCGTGCTCGCGCGGCGGGTCGAACCCGAACTCCTGCTGCAGCGAGTCGAGGAAGCTCTGCGGCGGCCGCTCCCAGATGCCCATCGTCCGGTCGCCCTGGACGTTGGAGTGGCCGCGGACCGGGAAGAGCCCGGCCCCCGGCTTGCCGATGTTGCCCTGGGCGAGCGCGAGGTTGACCAGCTCCTTGATCGTCGCGACGCCGTTGCGGTGCTGGGTCAGGCCCATCGCCCAGCAGAAGACGGTGCGCTCGGAGTCCCGCAGCAGCGCGGCGGCTTCGGTGATCTGGCCGCGGGTCAGCCCGGTCGACGCCTCGACGGTCGCCCAGTCGACCTGCGCGACGTGGGCGCGCCAGGCCTCGAACCCGGTCGTGTAGCGCTCCAGGAAGGGGTGGTCGAGCGCGTCCCACTCGACGAGCAGGGAGCCGATCGCCTGGAACAGTGCCAGGTCGCCGTTGATCCGGATGGGCAGGTGCAGGTCCGACAGGTCGGTGCCGTGGCCCACCACGCCCTTCGGCGTCTGCGGGTTCTTGAAGCGGGTGAGCCCCGCCTCGCGCAGGGGGTTGATCGTGAGGATCGTGGCGCCCGCCTGTTTGGCGTGCTCGAGCTGGGTGAGCATCCGGGGGTGGTTGGTGCCCGGGTTCTGCCCGGCGATGACGATCAGGTCCGCGCCGACGAGGTCCGGCAGCGTGACGCTGGCCTTGCCGATGCCGATCGACTCCTGCAGCGCGATGGACGTCGACTCGTGGCACATGTTGGAGCAGTCCGGCAGGTTGTTGGTGCCGAACGCGCGGGCGAAGAGCTGGTAGACGAACGCGACCTCGTTCGACGCCCGACCGGAGGTGTAGAACGTGGCCTCGTCGGGGGAGTCGAGGGCCGTCAGCTCGTCGGCGATCGTGCGGAAGGCCGCGTCCCAGGAGATCGGCTCGTAGTGCGTGCCGCCGGGGCGTCGGACCATCGGGTGGGTGATCCGGCCCTGCTGGCCGAGCCAGTACTCCGAGTGTCCGTCGAGCTCGGCGATGCTGTGCCGGGCGAAGAACTCCGGCGTCGCGCGGTCGGTCGTCGCCTCCTCGGCGACGGCCTTGGCGCCGTTCTCGCAGAACTCGGCGACCGCGCGGTGGCCCGGGTCGGGATCCGGCCAGGCGCAGCTCATGCAGTCGAAGCCCTCGGCCTTGTTGAGCTGCAGGAGGGTCCGGGCGGTGCGCGCAGGCCCCATCCGCTCCAGGGCCCGCTTCATCGACACCGCGACGGCGGTGGGGCCCGCCGCGTGGTCCTCCTGCGGGCGGACCTCGAGATCGGCCTCCGAGAAGTCGGTGCGCTGCCGCTTGCTCGTCTGTCTCGATGCCATGCGGGCCGGATGCCCCGCAGCGCGGGCCCTAATCCTCGGGCCTAATCCTCGAGGCGCCGGGTGCGCACCGTCAGCCCGCCCTTGCGCCTGCCGTCGGACAGGTCGACGGCCCGCAGGCAGGCGTGGGTCCACATGACCAGCTGTATCTCCTTGGCCAGCAGCAGCCGGTTGTAGAGCACGTGGGAGAAGCGGTCGCCGGGGCGGGCCCAGGACTCGATGACGAACAGCATGTCGGCACCGTCGGTCTCGGTGCGGAACTCGATCTGGCCCGCCTCGAGATGTCCGCGCAGCGTCGCCAGCCGGAACCCTCGCGGTCCGGTGGCGATGACCCGCACGGGGCCGTTCCACGGGCCGGGGAGTCGGACCACGAACTCGTCGCCCAGGCTCATCGCACCCGAGTCCCCGCGGGTGCGGCGGAACACGGCCATGCCCGACGGTGCCCACCGGTTGGGGTCCGCGGCCAGCCGCGTGATCAGCTCCTCCGGGGCGCAGCCGTCCGCGATGCGCACGGCGTAGCGGCGGTGCAGGAGGGGACCGTAGCCGTCCTCGGCCTCCTGGACCCGGTCGTCGAGCAGGTCCGGCGGGGTGGGGTCGGGCAGGTCGGAGGGGTCGCCCTCCTCCTGGTGGCGGTAGACGGCGGTGGTGCGCCACAGGTACTGCCAGGACACCACTGCGATGCCGACCGGCCACCGGACGACCGCAGCCACGTAGCGGTTCTCACCCGACGGGCGGAGGGACGGGAGAAGGTGCACGGGCATGGATACCCGGCGGATCGGGAACCTACCTCCGTGACCATCGGAACTCTCCTCCGTCGCGCCGGCGTGCGCGCGATCCATCTGCAGTCGGCGTCGATGGGCGCCGTCGGGCTCTGCATCGGGCTCTGGGTGCGGGCGAAGACCGTCAGCCAGGAGGAACGGGGCAACGCCGAGCGGCGGGCCCTGTTCGTCGGGCTGTGGCCGTCGACCATCTGGCTGATCGGCGAGTCGGTCCGGCAGGCGGAGCGGCGTGGGCGCTGACCGACGCAGTGTGGGGGTCGAGGAGGAGTTCCTGCTCGTCGACCCCGACGACGGGGCGGCGCGCGCCGTCGCGGCCACCGTGCTGCGGCTCGACGACGGGACCCCGACCGACGACGGCGCCGGGCTGGAGAGCGAGCTGCACGCCGAGCAGCTCGAGACCGGCACCCGGCCCTGCCTGGACCTCACCGACCTGGCCGCCGAGCTGCGGCGGACCCGCACGCACGCGGCCGAGGCCGCGGGCGCGACGGGGGCCGCAGTGGCCGCGCTGGGCACCTACCCGCTCGACATCGTGCCGACCGGGTTCCCGAAGCCGCGGATCCGCCGGGTGCTGGAGCGGTTCGCCCTCACCGGCCGGGAGCAGCTGACCTGTGGCTGCCACGTGCACGTCGCGGTCGACGGCGAGGAGGAGGCCGTGGCGGCGCTGGACCGGATCCGGCCGTGGCTCCCCCCGCTGCTCGCGCTGTCGGCGAACTCGCCGTTCTGGTCGGGCGAGGACTCCGGGTACGCGAGCTACCGCAGCCAGGTGTGGTCGCGGTGGCCCTCGGCCGGGCCGTACGGGATCTTCGGCTCGGCGGCCGAGCACGAGCGCGTGACCGCCGCGATGCTCGAGACCGCGACCCTGGTCGACGAGGGCATGCTCTACTTCGACGCCCGCGTGTCGCGGCGGCACCCCACGGTCGAGATCCGGGTCGCGGACGTCTGCCGGGACCGGGACGACGCGGTGCTGCTGGCGGCCCTGGCCCGGGCGCTGGTGGAGACCGCGGTGCGGGAATGGCGGGCAGGCCGTGAACCCGACCCGGTCCGGGTCGAGGAGCTGCGGCTGCACACCTGGCGGGCGGGTCGGTCCGGGGTGTCGGGGGAGCTGGTCGACCCCGGCACCGGTCGTCCCGCGCCGGCCGGGAAGGTGCTGACCGGGCTGGTCGAGTACGTCCGCCCGGCCCTGGACGACGCCGGTGACCTGGCGGTCGTGCGGGAACTGATGGCCTCGGTCACCGGGCGGGGGACCGGTGCGGACCGCCAACGGGCGGTGTACGCGGAGTCCGGCGACCTGCGTGCCGTGGTCCGGGACGCGATCCTGTGAGCTCGAGCGGAGCCGGCCCTCGACCGGCTCCGCCCGGGGGTCAGAACCAGACCTTGCGTCCTCCGACGGGGCGGCCGACGCGGCCGAGCACCAGGAGCACGAGACCGACGATCAGCAGGATCCCGCCGATGTAGTACAGCAGCGAGATGCCTGCCAGGTAGCCGATCAGCAGCAGGATGAGACCAAGGATGATCATGGGGAGCGGAGTCCTTCCATAGGGGTGGTGAGCGGACCGTAGGAGCTGCGGGGCCGGTCCGCTCGATGGGGCGGCAAGATCGTCCGTCCTGGCGCCGCGGAGTGCCGCCGACCGCCTCAACTCCGACGGCGGACGGAGCAGGACAGGCGTGCGGGGAGCGTCGCGGTGGTGTGTCAGCGGATGCCTGCGGCGTCCTCGGCCAGCGTCGCGGAGCGCTCGCGCACGGCGGACAGCACGCCGGCGCGGTTCTTGTGGCGCTGCTCGTAGGCCTCGACCGCGCGCAGGTCGGCGGGCTCGTCGAGCTTGCGTACGGCGGCGGTGGCGTCGTGGACCGAGAGGCCGTCGTAGTTGCGGACGGGGAGTTCGGAGGCGTCGAGCGACCCGGTCTCGCGGCGCACCGCATGGGCGACGGCCGCGGTGTCACCGGCGCCCTCGTCGCGCGAGACAGCCTCGGCGCGGCGGGCGGCGGCGTCGAACCCGGTGGTGACGCCGGTGCTCAGCACGTCTCGGCCCCCGGAGGCGACCCGGCCGAGCCGGTCACCGGTGCGGCCCACGCGCTCGGAGACGCCGCGGCCGGCCCGGGCGACCTCGTGTGCGACGCGGTTGACGCCGTCGACGGTCAGCTTGACGGGCAGCTGCGCGGCCTTGGTGACGCCGGCGGCGACGGTCTGCAGCGGGGTGGGCTTGAGCGCGGTGGGGCCGCCCACGGCCTCCTCGGCGAGCACGGTCTGCAGCCAGTCGATGGTCTCGGTGTGGGCCGCGACCAGGCGCTCGGCGAGGCGGTGGACCGAGGTCGGGCCGCTGCGGGTGAGCGCGAGCAGGTACCGGGCACGGTCGGCCATCTGGTGCTCGAGCGCGAGGTCGCCGAGCAGCGCCTCGTCGATCGGCTGGGCCTGCTCGGCGGTGCTCTTGGCCAGGGTGATCGCCCAGCCGACGACCGGCGCGACGACGTCCGGCACGGCGTCGAGGTCGCGCAGCGCCTTCGCGATGTCCTCGGACCGGGCCTCGGCCTTGCGGGCGTTGCCCTCCAGCTCGCGGCGGACCGCCTCGCTGCGGGCCTGCGCGGTCCGGGTGCGGGCGAGGGCGATCTCGCTGCGGGTCAGGTGCTCGAGGGCGCGGAGCTGGGTGACGATCGGAGTGGTGCTCATGACGGGAGGCTGCCCGCTGACCGGACGACCACACCCCGATGTGAGCGCACGCACCGCTCGGCGGGGTCCCCTACGGGAGCAGGCTGCTCTCCCCGCGCTCCCAGCTGCCGAGCAGATGCTCCCCGAGGCGTTCCCCCAGGTGCAGGCTCGCCCGGATCCCGAACACGACGTCCGCGGCCAGCTCCGGCTCGGCGGCCAGCAGCGGGGCCAGCACCCCGCGCCGCACGACCTGTTCGTGCACCGCGTCGGCCTCGACGTGCTCGTCGTAGAACCGGACCGCCGCCTCGCCGAGGCCCATCCGCCGCATCCCGCGGACGAGACGCTCGGAGCCGGGGGAGGAGGTCAGCTCGACCATCGCGAACTGCCCGACCGAGGCCCCGCGCAGCTCCCGGTGCAGTCCGCAGAGGGTCATCAGGTTGACCTCCGCGAGCGTCACGCCGGGGACCCGGTCGACGTACGCGCCGTAGGTGTCGTCGAGCTCCAGCTCGCGCATCATCTCGGCGAACAGGGTGGCGTGCATGCGCTCGGGGCGGCCGCCGCCGTACTCGTCGTGCTCGACGGTGACCAGCCCCGCCTTGGCGGCACCGGTCAGCCGCGGGATCACCCAGGCCTGCGGGTCCGCCTCCTTGAGGTGGTAGATCGAGCGGTGGGTGACGTACTCGCGCAGCTGCCACAGCTCGCCCGCGCGTCGCAGGTGGTGCGAGACCCCGCGGACGTGTGGGCCCGTCGGCTCGACGAGCAGCGCGGCGACCTCGGCGTCCACGTCGTCGCCCGCGGGGACCTCGGCGCGCAGCGCGGCGAGGAAGGCGCGCTCGAGCTCGCGGCGCAGGGTGAGCAGCGCGGGATCCCACTCCAGGTCCGCGGGGACGCCTGCGAACCCGCGGTAGTGCAGCTCGTAGCAGCAGTGCAGGGCGAGCTGGAGGTCGTCGCCGTACGGGTCGCCCGGCTCGACGGTCCGCACCGGACCGCCGCGCAACGCGTCGACGACCACCTCCGACACCGGTCCGCGCGGGGTGGGCGGGGCGGGGGCGCCTGTGGCGGTCAGCATGGGTCGTCCTCCTCGTCCGCCTCGTCTTTTGGGGTCTCGCGCACCTTGGTGCGGTGGCTGGTGTCGCAGATCGGCCAGCGCCTGCTGCGCCTGCACAGACACAGCGCGGTGACCGGGCGGTCGGAGCGCACTCGACGGCCGTCCGGCAGCTCGATCTCGACCGGCCCGGTGACCAGGGCGGGGCCCTCGTCGGTGAGGGTCATCCGGGTGGGGTCAGACACGGTGTTCTCCACTACGGCGGGCCTCCACGACGACGAGCTCCTCCCGCTGCTCACCCGGCGCGATCAGGCCCTGGCGCTCGAGCAGCTCGGCCCGCGACCGCATGACCGGGCCGAAGGGTATCCGGGCCCGCTCGACGACCTCGGCCGCCAACCCGCCCGCGGCGAACCGGGCGATCGTCTCCTCGGGCCCGCACACCGCGGAGTGCACGAGCAGCACCCGGCCGTCGGGGGTGAGGTGGTCGGCGGCGCCCGCGCAGATCCGGTCCAGGACGGCGCGGCCGTCGGGGCCTGCGTCCCAGCAGCGTCCGGCGGTGTGCCGCGGCAGCACGGAGGTCTCGGACGGCACGTACGGCGGGTTAGCCACGATCAGCCCGAACCGCCTGCCCTCGACCGGGCCGAACAGGTCGCCGCGGCGGACCCGGACCACGGCGCCGTGCAGCAGGCAGTTGAGCCGGGTCGCCAGGACGGAGCGGAGCGAGAGGTCGACGCCGGTCACGGAGGCGGCCCCGGCCCGCGCGGCGGCGAGGGTCAGGGCACCCGAGCCGGTGCCGAGGTCGAGGACGTCGCGGCCCTCGGCGTGCCGGGTGAGCTGGTCGGCGAGGACCACGGTGTCGGACTGGGCCCGGTACACCCCGGGCGGGCAGAAGAGGATCACGGCTGAACTCCGGTGGTCAGGTGGTCTCGGGTCGGGTCGAACTCGACGGCGCCCGCGGCGGCGAGGTCGTGCAGCCAGCCCGTCATGGGCCAGCTACCCCAGCGCCGGTGGAACAGTCGGGCGTTGGCGACGATCTCCGCGACGCGCGCGGGATCGGTGCGGGTGGGCGGGTGGTGCTGGTGGAAGGCGTGGGCCCCGCCGACCCAGGCCATGCCGATGCCGCGGTCGCGGGCGGCGAGGGCGAAGTCGGTGTCCTCGGCGCCGTACCCGCGGTACTCCTCGCAGAACCCGCCCGAGCGCCGCCAGGCCTCGGCGGTGACGGCGAAGGACAGCGACCAGAACAGCTCGCGGCGCTCCTCGGGGAGCAGCGTGCCGTCGGGCGGGTCGGGGCGGGCGGGATGCGGCTCGGGACGCAGCTCGGTCGCGCCGGGCCGCAGGTAGGTGACGGGACCGCACAGCAGGGTCGGGCCGGTGGCCCGGGCGGCGGCCCGGTAGCGCTCGACGAGCGCGGGGCCCGGGATGCAGTCGACGTCGAGGAAGACCAGCAGCTCGGCGCCCGCGCCCAGCGCGGCCTCGGCTCCGGCGTTGCGGGCCCGGGCCAGGGGGAGTGGGCCGTCGATCGGGACGACGAGGGTGGCGGACTCCTGCGCCCCCATCCCGACGACGACGTGGTCCACCTCGGGCCCGCGGGCCAGCGCCGCGCGCTGCCGGGCGAGGTGCTGCTCGCGACCGGCGACGATCGTCACGACGGCGGTCCGCAGGGCGCTCCTCGTCCCGGTCGTCATGCCGGGGCCCCGTGTCCGGCGAGCGACGGCGAGTCCGGGCCGAGCCCGACGAGGACGTCGGGCCGCGGCGCGTCGAGGGCGTCGAGCTCGGCGGCGGCGCGCCGGGCACCGTCGCCTGTGGACCACGCGACCCAGCCGCTCCCGCCGATCCGCTCGGCTCGGGCCAGCAGCGCAGGCCACTCGGGCCCGGCGGGCCAGTGCGGTGCGACGGCGGCGAGCCCGGCCCGGTCCAGCGCCTCCGCGGTCGCCCGCTGCTCGCCGTGCGGGCGGTCCTGCGGCACGACGACGGCGGGTCGGCGGGCGGCGGCGACCTCGGCCAGCGCGTTCTGCCCGGCGTGGGTGACCACGACGGCGGCGCGGGACAACGCGGCCCACACGGAGTCCCCGGCCCGGGGGGCGCGGCTGTGGGGGTCGGCGGTGGGTGCCGGGTCCGCGAGCCAGCCGAGGCGGCGCAGGTTGGGCGGGTCGGCGGCGGTCCCGGCGGGAGCACCCGCGACCTCCCAGGCCCGGTCCGGGGTCGCCGCGGCCGCCGCGCGGACCTGGGCGTCGTCGACGTCCAGCCCGCCGCCGCCCCACAGGACCAGCACCCGCCCGGGCTCCGGGGCGACGGGCGGTCGGCCGTCGAACCGGGAGATCCCGCCGAGGTGCACGGTCTTGGCGCGCCACTCGTCGGGCCAGTCGCTCGATCGCTCGGGCCAGGGGGCGAGCAGCGCCGCCGCGAGATCGTAGGCGAGCCGGTGGGGGCGGTCGGTGCGGTCGCCCGGCTGCGCCAGGATCGCGACGGGCACCCCGTGGAGGCGGGCGAGCAGACCGACCTCGACGGACACGTCGGCCACCAGCAGCCGCACGTCGTCGCGCGCGAGCACGGCGCCGATCGCGGCCATCCGGTCCCGCAGGCCGGTGTGGTGCAGCGGGGCCCAGTGCAGGACCCCGCCCGCGGTGACGTCGGTGGGGTCGCCTGTCACGTCGACCGAGTCGTCGGGCGGGAGGACGACCCACTCGCCCGGCCAGCCCGCCGGCATCGGCCCGCTGG
>Ga0207644_10002416_pt1 | contig 12033 bp, 10 predicted proteins | sample KBSS73metaG_FD_184326 | JGI IMG/M metagenome (GOLD analysis project Ga0207644, IMG submission 184326) | Switchgrass rhizosphere microbial communities from Kellogg Biological Station, Michigan, USA - KBS S7-3 metaG (SPAdes) (version 2) | ecosystem: Host-associated > Plants > Roots > Rhizosphere... | reverse complement strand
GTCTGTAGCGCGCAGGGCCTCGCCCGGTCGCAGCCATCGTTGCTGAGTGTTCACGTTACTGGCCACGAGGGTCACCAAAACGGGTATCCCTAGCGTCCACAGCCATTTGCGCGTCATAATAAGGGGTCGGGCCAGCTTCGGGCCCTGGTAGTTTACCTTCGGGGAGGGTGGATGCGCCGAGACGCGCTCCTGATAGCAGTACTTGCCGTGCTCGCCGCCGGTATTGGCCACGCGACGGGCGACGGAGGTCAGGCGGCTGGTGCCGCCCCGCCTCAGGTCGCGACACCCGCGGCCACGCCCAGGCAGGGTGCCGCGGCGATCCGCGCGGCGCACACCGCCGCGCCGCCGGATGGCGCGCTGGTCCAGAAGTACTGCGTCACCTGCCACAACGATCGCATCAAGACCGGCGGGCTGTCGCTGCAGGGCGTGGACCCTGCCGCACCGGCCATCGACGGCGAGGTGTGGGAGAAGGTCGTCCAGAAGCTGCACGGCGGCATGATGCCGCCGCAGGGGATGCCGCGTCCCGACGCGGCGGCGCTCGACACCTTCGTGACGTCGCTCGAGGCGGTGCTCGATCGCCAGGCGCAGGGCGTCGCCAACCCCGGCCACAAGCCGCCGCACCGGCTCAATCGCACCGAATACGGCAACGCCGTCCGCGACCTCCTGAATCTCGACATCGACGTGTCGAGCCTGCTGCCCGCCGACGACGAGAGCTTCGGCTTCGACAACATCGCCGGCGTGCTGCGCGTGTCGCCCTCGCTCCTCGAGCAGTATCTCGGGGCCGCGCGCAAGGTGAGCAGCCTTGCGGTCGGCACCGACAAGGACGTCATCCGGCTTGCCTTCCGCGTGCCGCCGGACGACTCGCAGGAAGAGCAGGTCGACGGGCTGCCGCTCGGCACGCGCGGAGGGTTGTCGTTCGCTCACACCTTCCCCCAGGACGCGGAGTACGAGTTCAGCGTCTTCCTGCTTCGCAACATCGTCGGCTACATGACCGGCTTGGAGTTCGCGCACCAGCTCGAGATCTCAATCGACGGTGAGCGCGCATTCTTGGCGCAGGTCGGCGGCGAAGAGGACAACCTCGCGTCCGACAAGAACATGTCCGAAGCGGCCAACGCCATCGACGCGCGACTGAAGACGCGAGTGAAGGTGAAGGCCGGCCCACACACGGTCGCCGTCACGTTCGTGCGGCGCAATCACGCCGCGTCGGACGAGCCGCTGCAGCCGCACGAGCGCAACCACGATCTGCAGGACATGAACGGGCTGCCGCAGGTCGATCACGTCAACCTTACCGGGCCGTTCAATCCGACAGGCCCCGGCGATACGCCGAGCCGGCGCCGCGTCTTCGCCTGCCGTCCGACCGGTGCCGCGGACGAAGCGACGTGCGCACGCAAGGTGCTGTCGACGCTGGCGCGCCGCGCCTATCGCCGTCCGGTGACCGCGGACGACATGGCACCGGTGATGGAGCAGTACGAGGCGGGCCGAAAAGGCGGTTCTTTCGACACCGGCATCGAGCACGGGCTGCGCCTGATCCTCGCCAACCCGAAGTTCCTGTTCCGCGTCGAACGCGCGGTCGACAAGCCCGGACCGGCGAGCGATCTCGAACTCGCGTCGCGCCTGTCGTTCTTCCTTTGGAGCTCGATACCGGACGATGCGCTCGTCGATGCCGCCACCAGCGGTCGCCTCAGCACGCCGGCGGGGCTCGAGCGTCAGGTGGCTCGCATGCTCGCGGATCCGCGGTCGCGCGCGCTCACCGACAACTTCGCGAGCCAGTGGCTGCTGTTGCGGAATTTGAAGAGCCACATTCCGACGCCAGGCGACTACCCCAACTTCGACAACGAGCTGCGGCAGGCGTTCCGCGAGGAGACGGAACTCTTCTTTGCGAGCATCGTCCGGGACGACCGCAACGTCCTCGACCTGATCAACGCCGACTACACCTACGTCAACGAACGGCTGGCGCGGCACTACGGCATCCCCAACATCTACGGCAGCAACTTCCGGCGCGTGACGGTGACCAACGAAGCCCGCCGCGGCCTTCTCGGCCAGGGCAGCGTGCTGACGGTCACGTCCTATCCGAACCGCACCTCTCCGGTGCTGCGCGGCAAGTACATCCTCGAGAACATCCTGGGCACGCCGCCCCCGGCGCCTCCCGCGAACGTGCCGGCACTGTCGGACAACGAAGCCGGCCAGGAGCCGAAGTCGCTGCGCGAGCGGATGGAGCTGCACCGCAGGACCCCGTCGTGCGCCACCTGCCACCGCGTGATGGATCCGCTCGGTTTCGCGCTCGAGAATTTCGACGGCATCGGGGCCTGGCGGGCGAAGGAACCGGGCGGCGCCATCGACCCTGCGGGCAAGCTGGCCGACGGCAGCGACGTGGATGGTCCGGTGGCGCTGCGAGCGGCTATCATGCGGCACCCGGATCAGTTCGTGCGGACGCTGACAGAAAAGCTGATGACCTACGGGCTGGGGCGCGGGCTCGAGTACTACGACATGCCGGTCGTGCGCGCGATCGCGCGGGACGCGGCGAAGAAGAACTACCGGTTCTCGGCGATCGTGGCGGGCATCGTGAGCAGCTCGCCGTTCCGGCAGAAGGCGCCGCAGGCCGCCGCGACTCAACTTGCAGCCTCGCACTGAGGGAGACGATGTTCATTACTCGAAGGCACCTGCCGCGTCGGACGTTCCTGAAGGGCATCGGCGTCACCATGGCGCTGCCGCTGCTCGACTCGATGGTGCCGGCACGCACGCTGCTGGCGCAGACGGCCGCGAAGCCGCTGCCCCGTCTCGGCTTCGTCTACGTGCCGCACGGCGCCATCATGGACAAGTGGACGCCGGCCACCGAGGGCGCCGGATTCGAGTTCACGCCGATCCTCAAGCCGCTCGAACCGCTCCGGAATTACGTCAACGTGGTAAGCGGGCTCGGTCACCGTGCCGCGGACTCCACCGCCGTTCACTCGCTGAGCCCGACCACGTGGCTGAGCGGTGTCCGCCCCAAGGCCACCCAGGGGGTAGACGCCTACGCCGGCATCACCGCGGATCAGGTCGCCGCGCAGGCCATCGGGCAGGATTCGCCGCTGCCGTCGCTCGAGATCGCCACCGAGGATCATTCGGGGCTGATCGGGTCGTGCGACGTCGACTACGGCTGCATCTACATGAACACGCTGTCGTGGCGCACGCCCACCACGCCGCAGCCGATGGAGATCAACCCGCGCAAGGTGTTCGAGCGCATGTTCGGCGAGGGCGGCACGGCGGCGCAGCGCGTCGCGCGCATCAAGGAGGATCGCAGCATCCTCGACGCGATCGCCAAGGAAGCGGCCGGCCTGGAGCTGCAGCTCGGCCCCTCGGATCGCCAGACGATGGCGCAGTATCTCGAGAACGTGCGCGAGATCGAGCGCCGCATTCAGCGCGCCGAGAAGAGCCAGGGTGAGGCGGACCTGCAGCTGCCGACCCGCCCGGCCGGCGTGCCGTTCGATTTCGAGGAGCACGTGCGGCTGATGTACGACCTGATGACGCTGGCCTATCAGGCGAACGTCACGCGGGTGATCACCTTCATGGTGTCGCGCGAGGTCAGCAACCGCACCTACACGCAAGTGGGCGTCACCGACGGGCACCACGCCGTTTCGCATCACCAGAACCGCGCCGAGAAGATGGCGAAGAACGTTCTCATTCAGACGTTCAACGTCAACATGTTCGGCGAGTTCCTCACGAAGCTGAAGGCGACGCCCGACGGCGACGGCTCACTGCTGGATCATTCAGTGCTGCTGTACGGCAGCAACATGAGCAACAGCAACGCCCACGACCACTTCCCGCTGCCCAACCTGGTGGTGGGCGGCGGCGCTGGCTCGCTGAAGGGCGGGCGGCACCTGCGCTATCCCGATCACACGCCGATGACGAACCTGCTGGTGTCGATGCTCGACAAGGCCGGCGTCAAGCAGGAATCCCTCGGCGACAGCACGGGCCTGCTGGCGAATCTTTAAAGGACGACGGGCCGCCTGAAGGCGGCCCCTACGAAGAACCGATGCGCACAAAACTCGCTTCGTTCGTCGCCGTTCTGTCACTGACAGCGACCGCCGCTTCTGCGCAGACCGCGGCGCCTGCCGCGCCGCCGAGCGCGGCGCGGCTCGTGGCGGCCGTCAAGGCCGGCGAATCGGCCATGGCGTTGTCGATGCTGCAGCGCAAAGCGGATCCCAATGCGGCTGAAGTGGACGGCACCACGGCGCTCCACTGGGCAGTGCGCAACGGTGATGCGACGCTCGTGGATCGGCTGCTGCGCGCCGGCGCCAAGCCGGCGGCGGCCAACCGCTACGGCGTGACGCCGCTGCCGCTCGCCTGCGAACAGGGCGATCCCGCCATCGTCGAACGCCTGCTCAAGGCCGGCGTCAGCGCCAACCTCACCGGACCGCTGGGCGAAACGGCGCTGCACACCTGCGCGCGGACGGGTCATGTGGCGGCGGCCAAGGTACTGGTGACGCACGGGGCGTCGTTGAACGCGATCGAGAGCTGGCGCGGTCAGACACCCATCATGTGGGCGGCGGAGCAGGGACACGCCGAGATGGTCTCGATGCTGGCCGAGGCCGGCGCCGACGTGAACGCGCGCTCGGGCATCATCGCGTGGGAGCGGCAGCGCAGCTCGGAGCCGCGCGACAAGTGGCTGCCACCAGGCGGCCTCACGCCGATCCTGTTCGCCGCGCGCGAAGGGCGCGTCGACGCCGCCAGGGCGCTCATCGCCGCGGGTGCCGACATCAGCGCCATCGATCCCGACCGTCAGTCCGCGCTGGTCATCGCGCTCATCAACGGTCACTTCGACGTCGCCAACCTGCTCATCGAGCACGGCGCGGACGTGAACCTACCTGACAAGGTGGGGCGCACCGCGCTGTGGGCGGCCGTGGACTATCACACGCCGCCGCAGTCCAACCGGCCGGCGCCGAATCCGTTCGACGAGGACACCACGGCCCTCGACGCGATCAAGAATCTGCTCGCGCGCGGAGCGCGGGTCGACGCGCCGCTCACGGCGCAGGTACCGTATCGGACCAAACTCGACCGCGGCGCCGACGGCGTGCTCGGCGCCGGCACCACGCCGCTGCTGCGGGCGGCCAAGGCCGGCGACACTCAGGTGGTGAAGCTGCTGCTCGACAAGGGCGCCAACCCGAAGGCGGTGACGCGCAACGGCGTAAACGGCCTGATGATGGCGGCCAACGTCGCCGCGCGCGAAGAGGACCGCACCGGCCGCGGGAAGACGCAAAAGGACGCCATCGACACGATCGCGCTGTTCCTGGCGGCCGGCGTCGACGTCAACGCGGTCGACACGCAGGGGCGCACCGCAATGCACGGCGCGGCGCTGTGGGGCCTCACCGACGTCGTCCGGTTCCTGCACAAGAACGGCGCGAAGCTCGACGTCGAGGACAAGCGGCGCTTCACGCCGCTCGAAGCCGCGCTGGGCCTGTCCGGCGGGTTCGGCTTCGACTCGAAGGCGAGCGTCGTGCGCGAGGACACCGCCAAGGCGATTCGCGAGCTCATGGGCGTGGCGCCCGACTTCGTGCCGCCTGTGCGTCCCCACCCGCCGGCGCAGGGCGGCGGCCGCAACAACCCCAACGTCGACGACAACTAACGGGCGGATGTGGGGTCGGACCTAGGTCCGCCTTGAAATCGGACATCACCGTAGGCTGAAAATGCCGATCTTACGGAAAGGTCTGCTCTGAACCGCTGGGGCGAGTACCCCAAAGATCCCCTCAATTGATTGGCAGTATTCGGGTAATCTCCGTGGCGCGGGGGCCCGGGCACATGGCCCCCAAGTTGCTCCAGCGAAGGGCATGATGTTCAACACACTCGTCGAGCGCGTCGAAAAGGACTTTTCGGAGATGCCGGGGCTCGAAGTGACGATGGCCCAGGGCGTCCGCCTTTGGAACATCGGCGCCGACGATTGTCGCTTCGTCATCGACGCCCTGGTGGATGTCGGCTTCCTGAAGTGGACGACCAAGCGCACGGTCATCCGCACCGGGCGAGTGCTGTCGATGGAAAGGGCGGCCGCGAACTGAGGTACAAATCAGTGCGGCTGCCGCATCCATCCAACAGAATCGTCGCCTTCTTGACCCGCTGACCTGCCTTATTTCTGCGCCACCAGCTTCTTAATCTGTTCCACGGCGCTCGCCGCCTTGTAGTCCAGGAAAACCTTGCCGATCTCCGCTGTCGCACGCGACACGTCGGCCATCACCCCCGTTGACGGTTCGGGGCCGGCCGCGCTCGCGGCAAAGCGGTCGCGACGGATGTAGCGGCCGTCCTTGTCGAGCGCCTCCACCTGCGCGGTCTCGGCGACGCCGGCATGGCCGCCGGGAGCTATCTTCCGCTCCGCGAGGTACGCGTTGATCTGCTGCCCCGACTGCGTCGCCATGTCCACGTAGTACACGCGTGCCCCCTTGCGCCGCGCGTCCGCGTCGAGCCCCTCGGCCGCCACCCGCAGTTCCGCCTGCCCGCCGCCGTGGTCGCCCATCAGATAGACCTGCTTGAACCCTGCCGCGACAGCACTCTGCGCCACTTGGCGCATCACGCCCAAGTACACTTCCGAGCTCAGCGTGACGGTGCCAGGAAAGCGCATGTGCCCTGTCTTCTCGACGGCGTCGCCGGCCGGCGAGAACGGCATCACCGGATAGACGAGCGCGGTCCCGAGCTTCTCGGCAATCTGTCCGGCCACGTGGTGCGCAATCAGGTTGTGCTTGACGAGCGACATGTGCGGCCCATTCTGCTCGGTGCCGCCGGCATAGATGATCGCGCCGGTCTTTCCCGCGGCCATCGCGTCGCGGATCTCGAACCAGGTGAGATCCTCGATGTAGACCGAACGCGTTTGCGCCGAGACGGCGGTGGCCGCCATCAGCAGTCCCGCGGCGATTGTCAGAGTTCGCATCGTATGCCTCCTGCTTGGCGCGGCCCGCCAAGAACGCAGACCGCGCGACAGTATCTGGCAAACCGGCTTAACGCCGGTTCGCTATTTCAGATCGGTGGCGGATTCCGCTCGGCAAACCCCCGCTGATGCCAGTAGGGGTAGGCGAGCGTGACGGCGCTGGCCGCGTCGAGGCGAGCCACCTGCTCGCTCGACAACGTCCACCCCGTCGCGCCCAGATTCTGCCGCAACTGCTCCTCGTTGCGGGCGCCAATGATCACAGTGGAGACCGACGGGCGGCGCAGCAGCCAGTTGATCGCCACCTGAGGCACGGTCTTGCCGGTCTCACGCGCCGCCACGTCGAGCGCATCGACGACGGCGAAGACCCGCTCCTGGCTCACCGGCGGTCCATAATCGATCACCTGCTGGTTGCGCAGCCGGCTCACCTCTGGCAGCGGCTGTCCGCGCCGGATCTTGCCGGTCAACCGCCCCCATCCCAGAGGGCTCCAGACCACGGCACCGACACCTTGGTCGAGCGCCAACGGCATCAGCTCCCATTCGTACTCGCGCCCTACCAGCGAGTAATAGGCCTGGTGGGCCACGTAGCGTGCCCAGCCGTGACGGTCGGAGACGGCGAGCGATTTCATCAGATGCCAGCCGGAGAAGTTCGAGCATCCGATGTAGCGAATCTTGCCCGCGTGCACCAGGTCGTCGAGGGCGCGCAGCGTCTCCTCGACCGGCGTGCCGGCGTCGAACCCGTGCATCTGGTAAAGGTCGATGTAATCGGTGCCGAGTCGTGTGAGGCTCGCCTCGACCGCCGCCACCAGGTGGTAGCGCGACGACCCGATGTCGTTCGGCCCCTCGCCGGTCCGGAAAGTGCCTTTGGTAGAGATGAGCACCCGGCTTCGGCGCCCCTTGATGGCCTGACCGAGGGTGGTTTCGGCTACGCCGTCCGAGTAGACGTCCGCGGAATCGAACATCGTGGCGCCCGCCTCGAGGCAGATGTCCACCAGGCGGGTCGCTTCGGCCACCCCGTTGGCGCCCCAGGCCTGGAAAAACTCACCTTCGCCGCCAAACGTGGCGGTGCCCAAGCTCAGCACCGGCACTCTCAGGCCAGATGCACCCAACTGCCGATATTCCATGCCACCTCCAGCCCCGATCCAGTCAAGATAGGAGCAGCGCCCCGAAAATGGTCAAGAGCCATAGCTTGCACACAAAATTCGCTAGCCGGTCGAAGGACAGTACTGGACGCCCAGGAAGCGTAAGATCAGAGTTGCCTCGATGGTCGAACAAGTTCACTATCCTCAGCTGAGCCGAACAACGGCATAGACCCAATGGGCTCCCTCCGAGTCGTTCTGGTCGAAGACCATACCCTGATGCGCGCGGGCATACGGGCGTTGCTGCAGGCGCTCCCGGATGTCGACGTGGTCGGGGAGGCGGACAACGGTCCCGATGCCATCGAGCTCGTCTCCACGACCCGTCCCGATCTGATCCTGCTCGACATCACGCTGCCGGCCATGAACGGGCTCGAGGTGGCGGAGCGCGTCGCCAAGGAGTTTGCCCCGACGCGCACCATCATCTTGTCGATGCACACCGACGCAGTGTACGTGCGCAAGGCGCTGCAGGCCGGAGCGTCCGGGTACATCGTCAAGGACGCCGGCGTGCAGGAGCTCGAAGCGGCGATCCGCGCGGTGATGCGCGACGAGACGTATCTCAGTCCAGGCGTCAAGGGCACGCCGGCGCAATACCTCTCGGACGATCCCACCGAGGATCCGCTCAAGAAGCTCACGCGCCGCCAGCGCGAAACGCTGGAGCTGATGGCGCAAGGCTTCGGCACCCGCGCGATCGCCGAGAAACTCAACGTCAGCGTGAAGACGGTGGAGTTCCACCGGGCCGAGCTGATGAACCGCCTCGAGATCCATGACGTGCCTGGACTCGTGCGCTTCGCGATCCGCGCCGGTCTCGTCTCCTCCGAGCACTGAACGTCGCCGCGCGTTCGCACTCGCGCGAACATCGAGAGACCGGACGCGACGCGCGCAGCGTTTCCACAGAGAGAGAACGACGCGACAGAGGACCAGGGTTTTCCCAGCTTAGGGATCCCCTAGTTCCGTTTCGATCGATCGGATGGGAACATCGCGGCTATGGCTGGGTTACCGACGGTGCACGAGAAGCTCACAGAGAGTGTGCAAAGCGAGTTGGAAAAACAGACGAGCTCCCAGAGCATTCGCGTAGCATCAATCGCAGTGACTCGAACCGGCACCTATGCGGGGGCGAGAGCATTTGGGATCCCGATGGACGAGCACGAACCGCAGCCCGCACCGGATGCCGCAGACGAATCGCTGGCGTGGCTCGATTTCCTCGAGGAGTGCCGGCAGGTTCTGGCGCTCTCCGAGCAGAATGATCCGGCGCAGCCGGCCGCGCTGACGCCCGCGCTGTTCGACACCGCGAGCCGCCTTCGCACGCGCACCGCGCGCGTCCTGGCGCGCGTCATGATCACGCGGCTGGCCGAGCGGCTGGCCACCGCCGCGACGCCGGCGAAAGCCGTGGAGCGCGCGCCGCTCGACGTCGCCAGCGCCGATTCGCTGCTGCAGTCCTCGGCTCCGGCGGTCGTCGATCCCCGCGTGCGCACCGTCCTGCAGTACGTAGAATCGCGGCACGTCAACTCCGGCTGCCGCCTCGACGACGTGGCCCGGAACCTGCGCGTCTCCCGCTCGTATCTGAGCCGCCTGGTCTTCAAGGAAACCGGCGTGACGTTCAACCGACACCTGCAGTTGGCGCGCATGAACACGGCGGCGCGGCTCCTTCAGGAAAGCGAGTTGAGCATCAAGGAGATCTCGTCGGGCACCGGCTACGAGCACGTCCCCAGCTTCGATCGCCAGTTCCGCAGCCACTTCAACCTGACCCCCGGCGACTTCCGCCGCGCCGTCCGCCTGTCCTGATCCTGGATTTGCACAATCCGGCGCAATTTCATGGAGATGCGAACGCGGTAGGTCTTGTGCAGCCACGGATCTGAGTCGAAAAGAAAGAAGGAATGGCGGAGACGATCCTTCTCGTCGAGAACGAATACGCCCTGCGCGAACTGATGCGGCGCTTCCTCGAGGGCTCGGGCTACGCGGTGCTGAACGCGCGCGACGGCGACGAGGCATTGTCCGTCGCGACCGCCCACCCCACCCCGATCGATCTGCTTCTGACCGATGTCGTCATGCCGGGCATGAGCGGGTTCGCCCTGGCCTCCCGCGTGTCGGAACTGCGGGCTGAAACCAAGGTCCTCTACATCTCGGGGTATGCGGACGACTACGAGGTCATCCGCGAAGGGCTGACCGACTCGGGCCAGCCGTTCCTGTTGAAGCCGTTCTCGCAGGCCGAACTGTTCAAGAAGGTGGACGAGATCCTCAGGACTCCTGGATCCTCGGCAACGCTCCGGAACTGAGGGGCACCCCACCGCCATCCGCGCCCCGGGCCGCCAAGGCCCGTCCCACGAACTCCCAGGCGCGTTCCGCGGGCGTGCCGTTCGAATGCGTGCGCGCCGCCGCACCCAGAACCCCGGCGCTCTTGACCAGCTGCGCGTCCAGCGCCGCTCCGCTCCCCGCCAGTTCCTGCAGCAGATCGACCCATCGCTGGGCCATCGCCTGGGCGTCGGGGCCTGCCGGATCGGTGTGCGACACCCCGGCCACGTCGTCCAGGAGCTGCTGCCAGCGGCGCCGCAGCTCCACCCGATCCGGCGTCCGAGCGATCGCGGGCGCCATCGTCTGGGCGGCACCGTCGTCGAGGCCGGCGAGCGGCTCCTCCTGCGGGCCAACCGCCTCGATCAGGCTGCGAAGCGCGACCGGGTCGGCCTCCTCCCCCTTTTCGAGGGCCAGCTCCACGTTCTGAATGGCCGTGATCGCCTTTTCGAGCAGGGGCCGCCGACGTTCGAGGACGGCGCGCTGCATGTGGAGCGCACGTGCCAGCCCCGGCCCACCCGACCGGCGAAGCGCCGCGATCTGCCGCAGCGGGACGCCGACCGATTTGAGGGCCAGAATCTGCACGAGCGCCTGCAAATCCTGATCGGAGTAGGTGCGGTGGCCGGCGCGGCTCCGCACGGGTTTGAGCAGTCCGAGATGGTCGTAGTGCTGCAGCGCGCGAACCGTCAGGCCGGTGAGCCTGGCAAACTCGTGGATCTGATACCCGCGCGCTCCTGTGGTGTCACCCATACGTCTATTAAGAACGATGAAGACCGTTGGATCGGCCGCTGGTTGCACGAAGATTGGAGCACGGAACGCACTTTTTGGATCAATTAGCAGGATGTTCGTTTCGTTAGCCGTCGATGCCTGAGGCCGCTCGAATCTGCACCAAGCGCCGATACACCCCATCGGACTCATGCATAGCCTCCTGGCCGATGTGGCACTGCTGACGCTCGCCGCGGTCGCGGTAAGTGCTTGGTACGCCGCGGCCCGGCCGGCCAAGGCGCTGACGGCGGCCAAGCTGGCGCTCAAGGCGGAAGCTGAAGACCGCCGGCGGCTGGAGGACGAGCTGCGGCAGGCTCAGAAGCTCGAAGCCATCGGCCACCTGGCCGGCGGCGTGGCCCACGACTTCAACAACATCCTCATGGTGATCCAGGGGTACGCCGACATGCTCCTGGCCGAGGCGCCCGATACCGGCACGACACGGAGCGACCTGCGGGAGATACAGGAAGCGGCCCGCCGGGGCAGCGACCTGACCCGCCAGCTGCTGGCTTTCGGCCGCAAGCAGGTGCTCACCATCCGGCCGGTCGATCTGAACGCGGTGCTCTCGGACACGAGCCACATGCTGACGCGCCTCATCGGCGAAGGCGTTCAGCTGGAGCTGCGCACGGCCTCTGTGGCCTGTCCCATCGAGGCCGACCGCGTGCAGCTCGAGCAGGTGCTCATCAACCTGGCGGTCAACGCCCGGGATGCGATGTCGGGACGCGGGACGCTGCGTCTGGAGCTCGATCGGGTGCTGGTGGAGACCGAGACTCGGGATGTGCCGTGCGGTCACTTCGTCCGGCTGACCGTTCGAGACACCGGCTGCGGAATGGATCACGCGACCCGCGAACGCATCTTCGAGCCCTTTTTCACGACCAAGACGGCAGCCAAGGGCAGCGGGCTCGGGCTCTCGACAGTCTATGGTGTCGTGAAGCAGCTCGGTGGCCACATCGCTGTCGA
>Ga0207644_10002412_pt1 | contig 12051 bp, 10 predicted proteins | sample KBSS73metaG_FD_184326 | JGI IMG/M metagenome (GOLD analysis project Ga0207644, IMG submission 184326) | Switchgrass rhizosphere microbial communities from Kellogg Biological Station, Michigan, USA - KBS S7-3 metaG (SPAdes) (version 2) | ecosystem: Host-associated > Plants > Roots > Rhizosphere... | reverse complement strand
GCGGACGATCTTTCCGGCCGGCGGCGGCGAGCCTGTCATCCAGCCGAGCGCCACCGGATCGGTGGCGCTCGCATCGGGAAACGACGGCGCCGGACCCTGGGCCCACACCAGCGAAACGCCGAGTGCAACAGCGGCAGCGGCCGCCAGCGCGCGCACGCGCATCACGCCTCTCCTGGCGGGTCTGAAGACCCGTAACTACCTACTCCAAGCACGGCCTCGATCCGCAACGGCCCGAGATCGGGCTCGACCCAGCGCGCACGGGCGTCGGTCGACATGAGACGCTCACGCGAGTAGAACGTCAGCAGCATATCGCGCCCGGCGAGCGGACCCGCGAGCAGCCGCTCCACGCGCGCGTCGAGCGGCAGACCCGGGGCACAGGCCGCCAGGTAGGCGGCGAGCAACGTCACGTAAGCCGCGGTAATCGTCTCGTGATAGCCGTTGGTGGCGGTATTGACGTTGCCGTGGCTCTCGTTCAGACGGCGGATCCCGTCGCGCAACAGAGTCAGTGCTTCGACGGGCCCGTGGCGATCGACGTGCCAGGCGCCCACCGTCAAGTGCGCGGCGTGCGTCCATTCGTCCTTCGGGAGCGTCAAGGCCGCAAAGCGTGCCGCCAGCGCCGCTGCGTCCACGGTCATCTCCCTCGCGCCTGGTCCCACCCGCCGGGAGGCAGGTAGTGGAACCGGATCAGGTACACGTTTCGCCCGGGACCGTGCTGTGCGATCTCCAGCAGCGCCTTCACGGTGGCAAACCCGGACTCGCGCGCCAGATCCCTGGTGATGTCGCGCCGGCTGATCGACTCCACCGAATCCACCACGATGTGCCCGTCGTCCATCGGATATCGGCCACCCACCTTCACTTTGGCTCGCTGCCAGATCCGGACACTGCAGCGGATGCGTCCCCGGCGCACCCCCTCGCGCAGCTGTTTGGCGAAGACCACGGTCCCCTCAGCGGGCCAGCCGCCAGATCGAGAACACGACCCCGACGGCGAAAATCGACCCGAAGATCCGCTTGTTGTTGGCCGCCAGCCACAGCGGCAGGTAGATGTCGAAGTTGGCGCGGCGATCGTCGGTGTAGCGCGCCGCCAGATCGGTCAGCGGACAGCGCCACCGGTTGACCACGAGCACCAGCACCTCGGTGAGCATGATGCCGGTCAGCACCGCGGTGGCGGTGACCCGATCCTGCCAGGCCATCACCGGGATCGCCAGGATGACGGCCACCAGGAGCGCCCACACCACGGTGTGGGCGAGCTTGATGAGCCGCAGCATCAGCGGCCGGGCTCGACGAGCAGCCCGCGCGCCGTCCAGTCGCTCCACGAGCCGATGTAGTTGCGGGCGTCCAGACCGGCCAGCCGCGCGCCGACGTACAACAGGCTCGACCGCATGCCGATCTGGCAGTAGGTCACGGCCGTCGCCCCCGGCGCGGCGCCGGCAGCTTTGAACATCGCGACCAGTTCGTCGCGGCTCTTGAACGTCTGCATGCGCGGGTCGGCGTAGACGTCCTGGAACGTCACGAGCTTCGCGCCGGGAATGTGGCCGGCCTCGTACTCACGCGGGCTGCGCGCGTCGAGGATCACGGCGCCGCCCTTCTGCACATCGTCGGCCGTGGCGCGCAGCTGCGGGCGGGGCGACGGCGTGAACGTCCCGGGCGGCGGCACCAGCGGCGTCCGCGCAATCGGCCGGTTCTCGGAGCGCCATTTGGTGATGCTGGCGTCGAGCATCGACACGCGCGGGTGGCCCAGGTAGTCGAGCACGAAGAACAGCCAGGCCGACGAGAGCGGCTCGCCGTAGATCACGACGTGCGAATCGTTCGAGACGCCGGCCTTTCGCAACACGTCGACGAGCGTGTCGGTCGGGGCCAGGCCGTGACCGCCCTGCATCGTCATCAGCGACTCGTGCGGCACGCGGCGGGCGTTCGCGATCAGCGCCTCGTCGTGCGCGCCCTGGTCGGTCCACAGAATCACGACCTTCGGGTCCTGCAGGTGTTCTTCGAGCCAGGCGGTGGACACGAGCAGCGGCACGGCGCCGGAGGGAGTCTGCGCAACGGCTGGCACGGCGCAGACGACGGCGGCGAGCAGCAGGAGGAACAGGCGTCGCATGAACACGATCCTACCCCGCAGTCGTCCCGGCCAGCTCCTTCCGCATAAGCACGCACGGCACCGACACGCCCGAACGCAGGCGCACCTCGCAGGGTTCAATCTCGACGAACCCGTGCGTACGATAGAACCCGATGCCCGGCAGCGACGCCTCGAGGGTAATGGCGCGCGCACCCTGCTCGCGGGCGTGCGCTTCGGCCAGTCGCCACAACGCGCTGCCGACACCCTGCCGCGCCGCGCTCCCCCGCACGTAGACCGACGCCCGGTCATCGCCGCCGGCGGGCACGTGGGACGAAAAGCCGAGCACGCCGGAATGGCCGTCGAGGGGAGCGACGGCGATGAAGAACACCTCGCCCGCCGCCATCGCGCGCACGTACATGTCGGGGCTGACCGCCGCGGCCCAGCCGTCCACGAGGTCGGCCGCGTAGAACGCCGGCCCCAGAGAACGAATCGAATCGACGTGGGCCAGCGCCATCGCCGGCGTGTCGTCCGGCGTCGCCCGGCGCATCTCCACTTGGGAGAGGTTCAACGCGAGACCTCGCGCCGGCGCCTCAGACCGGCTGCGGCGGCTCGACACCGAGCTGCTGATACATCGTGACGAAGTCGTAGTTGTTCCAGCCTTCGACGATGACTCCGTCCACCACGCGGGCCATCGTCATGCCGGTGATGTCGATCGAGCGGTTGGTCGCCGCCATCCCCATCAGCTCGCCGGTGTTCGTACCGGTCACGCGGCAGTGCACCACGCCGAGGTCGCCCTCGGTGACCGCGTGCGTGACTTCGATGTGAATGTTGGGAAAGGCGGCGCGGAACGCGCGATAGTACGACTTGAAACCCTCGGGGCCCGGCGCCAGTGCGGCGGGGAGCCCGTTGGCGACCGCCGTCGGGCCGTAATACCGATCGATGGTCGACTCGTCACCCTGGTTCCAGACGCGCTCGAACCAGATCCGAAGAATGTCGGCGGGTGTAGCAGACATGGGACCTCCTTCAGTGCGCGGTGAATGAAAGATGCTACACCGCGCGGAGGCCTTTTGCCTTTTGCCTCTGGCCTTTAGCCTGGACGGCTAGAGGCCAAAGGCTAGAGGCGAGAGGCTCAGAAGAGTCCCACCGTATTCCCGTTGGCGTCGATGTCGATGTTGTGGAACGCCGGCGTCTTGCCGAGCCCCGGCATGCGCTGCATTTCACCGCAGAGCGCCACCACGAAGCCGGCCCCGGCGCTCGGCACCAGCGCCCGCACCGGCAGCGTGAAGCCGGAGGGGCGGTTGCGCAGGTTGCCGTCGTGCGACAGCGAGAGGTGCGTCTTGGCCATGCAGACCGGCGCCGTGCCGAGCCCGAGCTTCTCGATCTTCTCGAGATCCTTGCGCGCCTGCGACTCCAGATCCACGTTGGCCGCGCCATAGAGCTTGGTGGCGATCGCCTGGATCTGCTGGGTGATGGGCGTGCCGGGTGGCGTCAGGAACTGGAACGTATTCGGCTTGTCGGCTGCAGCCACCACCGCCGTGGCCAGCTCGGTGGCGCCGGCGCCGCCGTTCGAGAACCCCGTGTGCGCGACCACCGTCTCCGCACCGGCGGCGAGCGCCAGCTCGCGGACCAGCGCCAGTTCGGCCGGCGTGTCGGTGGGGAAGCTGTTGATCGCCACCACGCACGGCAGCCCGTACTGCTTGACGATGTTCACGTGCGCCGCCAGATTGTCGGCGCCCTTGCGCAGGGCCACCAGGTCTTCCTGGGCCAGATCCTTGAACGGCTTGCCGCCGTGCGACTTGGTCGCGCGCACGGTCGTCACCAGCACCGCCGCGCTCGGCGCAAACCCGCCCACACGGCACACGATGTCGCAGAATTTCTGGAACCCGAGGTCGCTCGCAAACCCCGCTTCGGTCACCACGTAGTCGGCCGCCTTCAAGGCGATCCGGTCCGCGATGATCGAGTTGGCCGCGTGCGCGATGTTTCCGAACGGGCCCGCGTGCACCAGCGCCGGCTGCCCTTCCAGCGTCTGCACCAGGTTCGGCTTGATGGCATCCTTCATCACCACCGTCATCGCCCCCGCCACCTTCAGCATCTCGGCGGTCACCGGCTCGCCCGTGTAGGTCGAGGCCACCACGATGCGTCCCAGCCGCTGCCGCAGGTCTTGCAGGTCGCTCGACAGCGCGAACACCGCCATCACCTCCGACGCCGCCGTGATCACGAACTGGTTCTCGCGCGGCACCCCGTGCGCCTTGCCGCCCAGCCCCACCACCGTGTAGCGCAGCTCGCGGTCGTTCATGTCCAGGGTCCGCGGCCACATCACCGACGACGGGTCGATCCCCAGGGGGTTCCCGTTGTAGATCGACGCGTCCAGCGCCGCCGCCAGCAGATTGTGCGCCGCCGTCACCGCGTGGAAGTCGCCGTTGAAGTGGAGGTTGATGTCCTCCATCGGCCCCACCTGCGCGTAGCCGCCGCCGGTGCCGCCGCCCTTGATCCCGAAGATCGGGCCCATCGACGGCTCGCGGAGGCACAGCATCACTTTCTTATTCAGCTTGCCCAGCCCCATCGTCAGCGCGACGCTGGTCGTCGTCTTGCCCTCGCCGGCTTTGGTCGGCGTGATCGCGGTGACGATCACGAGCTTGCCGTTCGAACGGCTCTGCAGCCGCTCGAGCAGCGCGGGGAGCACTTTGCCGCGATACAGTCCCGCGGCTTCGAGCTCCTGCGGCTCGATGCCGGCGGCGGCGGCAATGTCGGTTATCGGACGCAGCTTGGCTTCCTGGGCGATTTCCAGTCCTGATTTCATCGATGTCTCTCTCGTCGTCTGTGCGGTCAACGGGCGTCGTCGGCCGCGGCTTGCGACTCGACGATCCCCTTCTTCGGCCGTCCGGGACGGCTGTCGCGCTCCAGATAGTAGTTGAGCCACGACGCGGTGCCGGTGAGTGCACGATCCGGCGGCGGAATGAAGGTCTTGAGGCTTTCGATCTGGTTCGACGCCTCGGCCCGCTCCATCACCTTCACCCAGATGCACGGCTGCTCGGGGATGACCTCGCACTGGCCGTGGTCGGTGCCGCCGCACGGGCCGTTGCGCATCTGCTTGGGACAGGTCTGCGGACAGACGTACTCCATGCTGCCGAGCACGCAGTTGCCGCAGTTCTGGCAGCCGAAGATCTCCTTCTTCGACAGGTACTCGAAGCGCTCGAAGGCGTGGCTCAAGGCCGGGCGCTTGTCCAGCCATGCGAACACGCTCTTGAGCGCGCGGCGGCCGGCGGTGTCCTGCGGCTGCTTCACCCACGGGACCGGCAGCGCCGTCGCCGCGGCGTCGAGCACCATCGGCAGGAACGTGCGGGCGGGCTTCGGTTCGCGCGGCGGGTCGTACAGATAGAAGCCGCCGGCGCGGCCGAACTGCAGATCCGGCAGCAGCTCCTTCCACCGCGGCGCCAGCTCCTCGCCGCGCTCGATGATGCGGGCGATGTGGTTGGGGTCGTGCGTCCCGCCGATGTAAGCGCCGGCGTAGCCGATGCCCTTCAGGATCGCGACGGCGATCGCCGCGCGCTCGAGGCGGGCCGCCAGCCCCTTGTCGGGCCCGGCCGCGTCGCGGGCGGTGGCCGCCACGAGCTCGGGCGACGCCCAGCAGCCGGGCGGGTTGCCGGTGCCCATCCGCTCGGCGGCCTTGGCGCCCAGCACGTAGACGTTGCCGATGATCGGCGTGGTGAGACCGCGTTCGTCGAGGTAGCGCTTCAGTTCGATGAACTTCTTGGCGTCCCACCCCACCTGGGTGATCGCCATGTTGGCGCCGGCGGCAATCTTCTTTTCGAGCTTGAGGTACTGATACAGACAGTCCTCGCGCTGGTACTTGAACGGCGAGACCGCGCACGAGATGTGGAACGGCGTGCCGCTCTTCCGCCGCAGCTCCGCCACGGCGCCCGCCAGCTGCACCGAGTCCACGTCGAAGACCGGCGGCGTCGGCGAGTTCTTCGGCCAGTCGCCGCTGATGCAGAACGTGTTGTGGATGCGCAGCGACTCGAGCGTGGCGAGCGTGTTGGCGATCCCCTTCCGGTCCTGCCCGACGCAGGTGATGTGGATGTTCGGCGTCAGGCCGAGCGAGGCGACGCCAGCGGCAATGCGCACCGGGTCGTGCCCGGTGGCGCCGCCGGCGTAGCTGGTGACGCCGATCGCGGCGATCTGCGGCACCGCGCCCATCTTGGCCGCGACCTCGAGGACCTCTTCCTCTTTCTTGGTCGCCGAAGCGACGAGCTCCGCCATGTAGACGAACTGCCGCGACTGCAGGCGCTCGGCCAGCGCGTTGGCCTGTCCGGCCGGCTCGCTCATTTACCCAGTTCCTTGCGGACGGCGCGCGCACCTTCCACCATCGCCGCCAGCTTGTTGAACGCCACCTCGCGCGGCAGCCGCACGCAGCCGCAGTCGGGGTTGATCACCAGCTTCTCGGCCGGCACCACTTCGAGCGCGCGCCGGATGCGGTCGGCCACCAGCGCCGCCGATTCCACTTCCTGGCTCTTGACGTCGATGACGCCGAGCCCGAGCTGAAACGGGACGTCGTATTCCTTGAACAGCTGCAGATCCTCTTCACCGCGGCGCGCGAACTCGAGCGACACCGCCGAGATTCTGGTGTCGAGGATGGCCGGGAACAGATAGCGGTAGCTGCCTTCGAACGACGGCTTGCCGTAGCGGTTGCCGTAGCAGATGTGCAGCGTCACCGGCACCGCGATGCCGTCGGTGAGCACGTTGATCGCTTTGAGCGCCCACGGCAGGTCCTCGGGGAACCCGGAATAGTACGGCTCGTCGATCTGGAGCTGCTGCGCGCCCGCTTTGACCAGCTCCTTCATCTCGAAGTTGAGGACGCGGGCGATGTCGAGCGCGAACGCTTCCTCGCTGGGATAGAACTTGTTCTGGATGCGCTTGACCAGCGTGTGCGGCCCCGAAATCGACACCTTCGTCGCGTGGTCGGTGAACCGCCGCAGGAAGCGCGCCTCGTCGGCGATGCCGAGCGCTCCGGTGGCCAGCTTCGAGCGCACCAGGCTGTCGTAGAAGTCGTAGTAGAACCGCTTGGAGCTCTGATCGATCTGCACCCCGGGCATCCGCTCGGTGAAGTAGTCGATCATGTTGTCGCGCTGGGCTTCGCCGTCGCTCACGACGTCCACGCCCGCGGCTTCCTGATCCTTGATCGCCGCCTTGCGCACCGCGTCGTGCATCTCGTCGAGATCGCGGCGGCTCACGCGGCGCGACAAGTAGTCGTTCTTCGCGCGCTCGAGCCATTCCGGCATCGAGTAGCTGCCGATGACGGTGGTTGGAAGGATAGGCAGTGCCGAGCTCATGATCCAATTATCCTCTAGCGACGCTGCGTCGCTGGCCAGTCACGACTCCGGTCAATCACGCTGAGTCGTGAAAAGGATGGTTGTCTTCGTGCCCGGACGGTACGGGAAGGGCGCGAAGTGGACGTCGTAGCCGGCCCGCGCGCCGACGGCCCGCAGCAGCGCGCCGTTCACCCAGGTCACGAGCGATCCGTCCAGCTTGCCCGGTCCCCGGAACCCCTTCCGATAGTCGTCCATGTCGCTGACGAAGATGTCCTGCACCTCGAGATAGCCACGCGGGTGCAGCAGCGGCAGCGTGTTGGCGAAGCTCTCGCCTGCGCCACGCGAAATATGGAAGCGCACGTCGTCGGGCGCTTCGGCCAGCAGGTCCTCGAGGTGCTCCTTGCGCAGCCCCGGCGGCACGTGCGCGTCATCGCGATCGTCGAGCGCCAGCAGCCGCTCTTCGAGCTTGAAGGCGTCCCACAGCCGGCGCCAGAACTCCACGCCGCGCTCGTCGCGGAAAACCGCATACGGGCCGCCCTCGAGCAGCTTCTTCGTCACCTCGGGCAGCTCCTCGCGCGAGAACCCGAAGTCCGTCACCAGCGCGTCCACCGCCACGCCGTTCAGATAGGCCCGCACCTCCACCAGATACAGCTTGCCGTCGCGGCGCACGAGGTCGTCGAACGGCAGGTTGTCGTAGGTGTTGGTCGAGTGGACGTACATGATCTTGAAGCGGTACGGACCGAGCGACCGGTAGGGGTTGAGCGCGTCGAGCGGCACGCCGCTCACGTGATCGCCGTGATGCGCCACCGCGGCGAGCGCGCGCTCGAGGCTGGTCGGCGAGTAGTCGCCGAGCAGGAAGTGCATGCGCGGATAGAACTTGCCGCCCGCCTGGGCGTCGAACTCCTTGAACCTGTCGAGCCACGACGCCGCGCGCGCGCCGGTGCCGACGCCGATCTCGAGCCCCACCAGCTCCTGCGGGCACTGCCCCTTCACTTCGAGCGCCTGCACCCGCGTCAGGAACTCACGGGCCGAGGCCGCCACCGCCTCGGGATGATTGGCGTCGGACGACCCTGCCGGCAGCGCCGCCTCGAAGCCCTTGCCCGAGGCCGCTTCCCAGTCCGCCAGATGACGCCAGAACAGCCGGTTGAAGTCCCAGATCAGGCAGTCGCGATACGGCTTGTAGACGTCGAGATAGACGTGCCGCTCGGGGTTGGCCTCGGGCCCGTCGGCCAGGCTCTTCACCGCCTTCGCCAGATCCTCGGGCAGCCGATCGGAGGCCGCCTGCCGCAGATCCACGGCGATTTCCGCCAGCGGGAGGAGCTTCCCCCAGCTGTCGGCGGTGCGGCGCACCACGACCGGGTCGCGGAAGTTGGTCTTGTACTGAATCCAGTCGAGGTGCACGCGCAGCGACGGCGCGAGCTTGGGGTCGAGGATGCCTTCCTCGACCATCGACATCATCTGCCCGGTGACGAGTCCGGCCAATTCGCTCTGCGCCGAGCGCTGACCGGCCACCTTCTTCTTGCTGGGAGCAATGTGGTTGATGTGGACGATCACCGAGGGAGCGTTGCCTCAAAAGAAGGGGCTGGGCCCGACGAGGGACCCAGCCCGTGCCTGATTGCTCTCTTTACTCGACGTCGCCCGACGGCCGCCCGCCGAGCGCTTCCTCGGGCTCGAACGCGTATTCCATGTCGCGATCGAGATCGAGATCGAGCTCGTCCTCGGCCGGCTGCGGCGGCAGCGGCGGCGGCGGCGGTTCGTCCGCCGGAATCCGCACGTGCCGATACCACTCGAACCCGGTGCCGGCCGGGATCAGGCGGCCCATGGTGACGTTCTCCTTGAGGCCGCGCAGATGGTCGATCTTGCCGGAGATCGACGCTTCGGTGAGCACGCGCGTCGTTTCCTGGAACGACGCCGCGGAGATGAACGAGTCGGTCGAGAGCGAGGCCTTAGTGATGCCGAGCAGCAGCGGCTGCGCCGTCGCCGGCCGGCCGCCCGCCTGGATCACCCGTTCGTTCTCTTCGAGGAACCGGAACTTGTCGGTCTGCTCGTCGATGAGGAACTCGGTGTCGCCCACATCTTCGATTCGCACCCACCGCATCATCTGCCGCGAGATGACCTCGATGTGCTTGTCGTTGATGTTCACGCCCTGGAGCCGGTAGACCTCCTGGATTTCGTTCACCAGGTACTTCTGCAGCTCCTTCTCGCCCAGCACCCGCAGGATGTCGTGCGGATTGCTCGGCCCGTCCATCAGCTGTTCGCCGGCGCGCACGCGCTCGCCCTCGTGGACGTTCACGTGGACGCCGCGCGGCAGCGCGTATTCCCGCGGCTCGGTGCCGTCGTCGGGGATGATGATCAGCTTGCGCTGGCCCTTGACCACGCCGCCGTCCTTGACGATGCCGTCGATCTCGGAGATGACCGCCGGATCCTTCGGCTTGCGCGCCTCGAAGAGCTCGACCACGCGCGGCAGACCGCCCGTGATGTCCTTCGTCTTGGTGGTCTCGCGCGGGATCTTCGCCAGCACGTCGCCGGCTTCCACCGATTCCCCGTCCTGCACCATGAGGTGCGCGTGCGACGGCATGTGGTACTTCCGCAGGACCTTGCCCGCCTTGTCCTTGATCTCGATCGTGGGCTGCTTCTTCTCGTCGGGCGAGTCCACGATAATGAACCGCGACAGCCCCGTCACCTCGTCGACCTCTTCGTGCACGGTGAGGCCGTCGATGATGTCCTTGAACTTCGCGATGCCGGGCTCCTCGGTGAGGATCGAGAAGGTGTAGGGATCCCACTCGACCAGCACCTGACCCTGTTCGACCTTCTGGCCGTCGCGCACCTTGAGGCGGGCGCCGTAGACGATCGGGTAGCGCTCGCGGTCGCGGCCCTTGCTGTCGGCCACCACCAGCGAACCGCTGCGGTTCATGACGATCAGCTGCGCCTGGTCGGTCCCCTTATGGGTCTCCACGACCTGCAGCCCCTCGTAGCGGGCGTTGCCGGCGTGCCGCGCATCGAGCGTGTTCTGCTCGGACACGCGCGACGCCGTGCCGCCGATGTGGAACGTGCGCATCGTCAGCTGCGTGCCCGGCTCGCCGATCGACTGCGCGGCGATGACGCCGACCGCCTGACCCAGCTCCACCAGCCGTCCGGTGGCGAGGTCGCGGCCGTAGCACCGCTTGCAGACGCCGCGGCGGGCGGCGCACGTCAGCACCGACCGGATGCGGACCTTCTCGATGCCCGCTTCCTGGATGTCCGACGCCTTGTCTTCGTCGATCTCGCCGTTGATGTCGACGATCGACTCGTTGGTGAACGGATCGGCGATCCGCTCGAGCGTCACGCGGCCGACGATGCGGTCGCGGAGCGGCTCGATGATCTCGCCCGATTCGACGATGGCGCGCGCCTCGATGCCGTCGAGCGTGCCGCAGTCGTCTTCCGAGATGATGACGTCCTGCGCCACGTCCACCAGACGGCGGGTGAGATACCCGGAGTCGGCGGTCTTCAGCGCCGTGTCGGCCAGACCCTTGCGGGCCCCGTGCGTCGAGATGAAGTACTGCTGCACGGTGAGGCCTTCACGGAAGTTCGACGTGATCGGCGCCTCGATGATTTCACCCGACGGCTTGGCCATCAGGCCGCGCATGCCGGCGAGCTGACGGATCTGCTGCTTCGATCCGCGGGCGCCGGAGTCGGCCATGATGTAGACCGGGTTGAAGCTCCGGCCCGTCCGATCGAGCTCGGCCATCTCGCCGAACATTTCGTCGGCCACCTTTTCGGTCACTTCCGACCACACGGCGATGATCTTGTTGTAGCGCTCGCCGTTGGTGATCGCGCCCTCGAGGTACTGCTGTTCGACCTTGATGACCTCGCGGCGGGCGTCGCTCACCAGCTGCGCCTTGTTCGCCGGGATCACCAGGTCGTCGATGCCGATCGAGAGCCCCGACCGGGTGGCGTAGGTGAACCCGAGGTGCTTCAGCGCATCCAGCATCTCGACCGTGCGCTCCAGACCGAGGTCCAGATAGCACTTCTGCACCAGCTGCTGCAGCCCCTTCTTCTTCAGCAGGCCGTTGACGTAGGGCATCTCCTTCGGCAGCTGCTCGTTGAGGAGCACGCGGCCGACGGTGGTGTTGATGATCTTGCTCTTCACCGCCTGCGACTCGGTGTGCAGGATGTCCTGGTTGTCGCGCGCCGTCGTCAGGTCCAGCAGGTTGCCGCTGAAGCGCAGACGGATGGGCGACAGGGTCTCCAGCTCGCCCGCCTCGAGCGCCAGCAGCACGTCGTCGATGTTGCCGAAGGCGCGCCCCTCACCCTTGGCGCCGCTCTTCGCCTTGGTCATGTAGTAGCAGCCAAGGACGATGTCCTGCGACGGCACCGCGATCGGCGCGCCGTTGCTCGGCGACAGGATGTTGTTCGACGACATCATCAGCACCGAGGCCTCGATCTGCGCCTCGGGTGACAGCGGGATGTGCACCGCCATCTGGTCGCCGTCGAAGTCGGCGTTGAACGCCGTGCAGACGAGCGGATGGATGCGGATCGCCTTGCCTTCCACCAGCACCGGCTCGAACGCCTGGATGCCGAGGCGGTGCAGCGTCGGCGCGCGGTTGAGCAGCACCGGATGCTCGCGGATCACCTCTTCGAGGATGTCCCACACCTCCGGCCGCTGCTGTTCCACCAGCTCCTTGGCCTGCTTGATCGTGGCCACGAGCT
>Ga0207644_10002409_pt1 | contig 12053 bp, 11 predicted proteins | sample KBSS73metaG_FD_184326 | JGI IMG/M metagenome (GOLD analysis project Ga0207644, IMG submission 184326) | Switchgrass rhizosphere microbial communities from Kellogg Biological Station, Michigan, USA - KBS S7-3 metaG (SPAdes) (version 2) | ecosystem: Host-associated > Plants > Roots > Rhizosphere... | reverse complement strand
CGACGAACCGCACGGCCGCGAACTGGTCTGGGTGATGCTGGCCAACCGCGCCGCGCGCGGGCTTGCCTCGCTCCGGGTCCAGAACAATGAGATAACGTTGGAAGAGGCCGGCAAATTCCACGCCGGCTGGACTCCGCGCGGCTGGTCCGACGCAAAGAGCAAGTTGGTCGGTTTCGAACAGCTCTTGTATCTGCGCCAGCCCGGCTATGGCCCCAGCTATGTCGTTGGCAAGTCGCAGCTCGACAAAATGATCGCGCGCGCCAGCCACCAGGCTGAAGCGTCGGGCAAACCGTTCAGCCTCCAGCAAACCTTCGCAGCCATCTGGGCATCCGGTATCGTTCCGCCCTCGATCATCGACAGCGAGTTTCTCGAGAGGTAGGTCGCAGGACAATGGTAAGATGAAAAGAATTGTCGAATGAACGAGCACGATGGCGATATCCGCGCGGCGATCGATCGACATTGGGCCGCTTCCGCTGCGGGAGATCAAGTGGCCGAACACGACATCTATCATGATGATGTTGTCTGTGAGTATCCGCAATCAGGCGAAATGATTTATGGTCGCCAAAATCTGCAGGCGCTGCGCAGCCATCACCCTGATAAGCCATCGGAGTTTACCGTCACACGAATCGTAGGAGCAGGTAATCTCTGGGTGAGCGAGTACCTGATTAACTACGGCGGCAAACGCCTTTTCACCGTGAGTGTGATGGAGTTCCGGGAGGGGAAGGTGTCGCACGAGACACAGTATTTTGCCGATTCGTTCGATCCTCCTGGCTGGCGGGCGCGATGGGTTGGGACACGTACCTAGTTACGGAAATTACTCCTAGTCCTTCCCTAACCCGGATGTGAGGAGCGGACTCTAACCGGTTCGCAGCTTCTTGCCGCACAATCGTAACTTTACTTTGCTGCCCTAGCCTGAATATTCGGTCGACGCGAGGTCCAGTCTTTGCAAGACGAGCGCCCCTGACTGACTTGTCGCCGAGAACGTGCGATCCCGTCGATCGCACAATTACAGGTCACATGAGAGATTTTTTTGCACACCGGTCTGTCCGATTGCAGGGCAACAACCCTTCGTGTTCTTCGACCTTTGAAGTCGTTTGGCTAACTCCGGGACAAGCGGACTGCAGAGGCAATTCGGCCTTATGGAAAAACGGAAGACAGTAATCGTCACCGGAGCGTCACAGGGCATTGGGGCCGGCATAGCCCAGTCGTTTCTCGCGCGCGGCTATGATGTGGTCGCGACCGCGCGACACGCGACGAAATCAAGAGAGCTTTCGGCTTCCGACCATCTCGTCCTGGTCGACGGCGATATCGGGCAGTTTGAGACGGCCGAGAAGGTGGCAAGGGTGGCGATCGAGAAGTTTAGGTCGATCGATGCTGTGGTCGCGAACGCCGGCATCTTCATCGCGAAGCCGTTCACGGAATATGGCGCGGACGATTTTCGCGCCCTCCTCTCGACCAACCTCGCTGGATTCTTTTTCATCACGCAGCTGGCCGTGAAACAAATGCAGGCGCAGCAGAGTGGCGGCAGCATCGTCAGCATCACGGCCGCGCTGGCCGACAACCCGATTGCGGCCGAGCCGGCTTCCCTCGCCATGATCACCAAGGGTGGTTTGAACGTGGCGATAAGGAGCTTGGCTCTGGAATATGCGAAAGAGCGTATTCGCTTCAACGCCGTCGCGCCTGGCGTCGTTGACACCCCGCTACAGGCGGGTGCTCCGGAGGAGTCGCTGAAACGCGCGTCGCCCATGGGCACAGTCACGACGGTCGAAGACATTGCCAGCGCGGTCGTTTATCTGACCGAAGCCCGTCAGATCACTGGAGAGGTGCTGCACGTGGACGGTGGTGCGCACATCGGCAAATGGTAGAAAACTCTAATCCCACCAGCGCCGAGCAGCGCTTGCAAGAACTGGGTCTAACGCTGCCTGATCCGCCGAAACCGTTCGGCACTTATGCCGAGGCGGTGCAGACCGGGAATCTGCTTTTCCTCACCGGCATGCTTCCCACGGCGGGCCATTCCGCGAAATACGTCGGACGTATTGGCGCCGAACTCGATTTCGAAGCCGGGCGCGAAGCCGCTCGCCTCGCGGCGCTCAATTTGCTCGCGGTGACGCGAGAATATCTCGGCTCGCTCAACCGGGTGACGCGAATCGTCAAGCTCGGTGTTTCGATTGCGACGGTAGGCGACGTCCGTGACCAGCCGAAGGTCGCTGACGGTGCGTCGGACCTGCTCCAGGAAGTGTTCGGAGAAGACCGGAACCCGTGCCGATCGGTCTATGGCGTGGCCAGTCTCCCGCTTGGCACACCGGTGCTATTGGATGTGATCTTTGAAGTGTCCACTTAAACGGCGCTCGTTATGCAACGAACATTAGCCGCGCGAATTTTTTTGGCCGCGACTTGGTTTGCACTGGTCGCGCGCGGCCAGGTTGATGGAAAGGAATCCGGCATGGAACACCCTACTTTTTATCGCAGTAAACAGATCGATGGATTGTCGATCTTCTACCGGGAGGCAGGCCCGAAAGACGCACCGACACTTCTCCTCCTGCACGGGCTACCAACTTCTTCGCGGCAATTCGAGCCGCTCTTCGCCCGGCTGGCGGATCGCTATCACCTGTTCGCGCCCGATTACCCGGGTTTTGGACACAGCGACTGGCCGGACCCAAAAAGATTTGCCTACACCTTCGATCATATCGCCGAGGTCATGAACCACTTTACCGAAGCGCTCGGGCTCTCGCGTTACACGCTATACATGCACGACTACGGTGGCCCGGTCGGCTTTCGCATGGCGCTGGCGCATCCGAACCGTGTAGCAGCGCTCATTGTTCAAGACGCCGCCGGGCATAACGAAGGCTTGGGCGCGAACTGGAATACGCGACGCGAATTCTGGAAGGATCGCGCCGCTCACGAGGATGCGCTGCGGACGAATCTTCTTTCTCTGCCCACGACGCGCACCCGCCACGTCGGCAGTGATCCCAATGTCGAAAGATATGACCCGAGCCTTTGGACCGACGAGTTCTACTTTCTCAATCAGCCCGGTCAGGCCGACATTCAGAGCGATCTTTTTTACGATTATCGAACTAACGTCGATGCCTATCCGAAGTGGGGGGCATGGATGCAAAAGGCTCAACCACGTCTCCTCGTGATCTGGGGTAAATACGATCTCTCCTTCGATCCTGGCGAGCCGGAGCGCTATCGCAAGGACGTGCCTCACGCCGAAGTCCACGTTCTCGATGCGGGACATTTCGCGCTCGATACCAAACCAGACGAAATAGCGGCGCTCGTGAGGGAATTTATGAAATAGACGCAACGCGGCCCCACGCGCTCGGGTTCGCATTTCGTGATCGCGAGGCCGGGGCCGCTCGCATAACTGGAGGATAAAATGAAGATACTGATGGTCCTGACCTCCCATGATCAGCTCGGAAACACCGGTCGCAAGACTGGCTTTTGGCAGGAAGAATTTGCCGCGCCCTACTTTGTCTTTTGTAAGATTAGGAGGTCAGATCTAAACATTTAACATTCCGCAGGCGAAGTAGACGTCGCGAAAGCTTCGTCGGAGGGCGATGAAGCTTTTTCTCGAAAATTGGCGACGCGATTTCTATTTCCGTGCGGCCTGACAACTAAAACGGCCGAACGTTTTCACGTTCGGCCGCTGTTAATTCAATACTCGTTGGAGACGAGGTCTACAGTCGAGTTGTTAGGCTACGATTTATCGTAAGCTAACGTGCTTGTGACTTTCTCGCCTTTGGCGTTCGTCATCGTGCTCGTGACGGTGCGTGTTTTGCCGTCGTCGGACACGACGATCGTGCCCCCACCGACAGTTTTGCCGTCCTTCTTGCTCACCATGTCAATCTTGTGTTCGCCATTCAACATGAACGAGCGAGTATCGGACTGCGCATCGCCCGTGACTGGATAATCTTTGCCGTCCAGTTTTCCCGTCCATACCGTGTGGGTTTTCTTTCCGGCAGCGTCAATGCCGTCGACCGTGCACTTTTCCTCGTTACCCGCTTTTTCCCACACCACCATTGTGCTCTTACCGGCGCCGTCGCCAAAGGTGGATTTGCTTTCATTCAATTTCCACGTGCCTTCTGTCGGGTTGCCCGCGAAGCACATTGCCGCTGCCGCGACTGAAAGCAGCGCGCCCAAACTAACTGTTTTTGTTCTCATCAATATTCATTTCTAATTCACGAGTAATGTCTCGTGTGTATGAGCGGACCATGCCCAATGTTTAGACCGCGACGGGCAACGGTCGATGCGATTGCCGCCGAACCGGTTGAGAAACCGGATACTCGCTTGCTGGGCGTTAAATCCTGTTAGTCCATGACGCGGGTAAGCGCAATCGGTTTCGACTATTCGGCAGCGACGCCAAGATACTTCCTAATGCCCATAGCTGACAACGCGAGCGAGTTTTTACTCGGCGGGTTGAGCCCTGAAATCTGCGATCGAAAACGCGCTCATATATAATAGGTGCTTTAGGCACCTAACGGGCGATAGTGCCGGCCTCATGCCATTTCGCGCGCTAAACCTTTCCCCCCAAATCCTTCAGGCCGTTCATGACGCTGGCTACACCGAGCCAACTCCGATCCAGGTCGCAGCCATTCCACCCATTCTCGCCGGAAACGATGTCATCGGCATCGCCCAAACCGGCACCGGAAAAACCGCGGCTTTCGTTTGGCCGATTTTAATGAAGCTGGCAGCCTCAATGCATAACGGGCAAAAACGCGGGACGCGCGCACTGGTCGTCGCGCCGACGCGAGAGCTGGTGGTGCAAATCGAAGAGAACGTGCGCGCTTATGCCAAACATGTTCCACTGCGCATGGCCACGGTTTTCGGCGGCGTCAGCGAACGCCCGCAGATCGCGGCTTTGCGCTCGGGCGTCGATCTGGTGGTGGCGACACCGGGGCGGTTGATCGATTTGATGGGGCAACGGGCAGCCAATCTTTCGGGCATAGAGTTTCTCGTGCTCGACGAGGCTGATCGAATGCTGGACATGGGTTTTCTTCCGCCGATTCGACGGATTGTGAAAGCGTTGCCGCAGAAACGGCAGACGCTGATGTTTTCCGCGACGCTCTCACGTGAGATCGAGGCGCTCACCCACGAGTTCCAACGCTCGCCCAAAATTATCGAGATTGGTCGCCGCGCGAATCCGGCGGAGACGGTGACGCAGTTCGTTTACGAAGTACGATCGCATTTGAAAGCGGCGCTGCTCCTGCATCTGTTAGGCAACCCGGAGTTCGACACGGTGCTGGTTTTTACTCGAACAAAGCGTGGTGCGGACAGGATCGCGCGGCGTCTTGAAAGCAGCGGCATTAAGACGGGCACGATCCATTCGAATCGCTCGCAAAATCAACGGCTGCGCGCGTTGAAAGATTTTAAGTCGGGCGTGGTGCGGGTGCTGGTCGCGACCGATATCGCGGCGCGCGGTATCGATGTCGATGGGATTTCGCACGTGGTGAATTACGATTTCCCGATGCACCCGGAGGACTATGTGCATCGCATCGGGCGCACCGGTCGTGCGCACGCGGTGGGCGACGCGATCAGTTTCGTCACCTCGGAAGACCAGGGTCCGTTGCGTTCGCTCGAGCGTTTCATCGGTCGCGGAATCGTGCGGAAAAAGGCGGACGGCTTCGATTACAATGAAGCTGCGCCGCCTAACGATGAGCGGAACAGGGGAGGACGCGGCCAGCCACGAAAGATCGAACCGCGGTTACCGGGAAATTCTCTCCATGGAAGCGGCGATGCCCCGCACAGCCAGAACGGGCGGCGTTTCCGGAATTCTTCAGCGAACAACCGGCCGCCGCGCAGATCTTATCGGCGGCACCGCTGAACGCCGCGGCGGTCGGGGAGGTGCAGCAAGGTATTGGGCCAGTCTGGAAGAACGAAGTAAGAAGGAAGAATTAGGAAGAATAAATCGGGCCGATTATTTCTCGGAGAGATCTCCTCAATCGGTCGAGTCGTGCAGGGGTCGGTCCTTCGACCCGCTCCCGCTCTCCAGCCACGAATTCCACTGGATCGAGCTCGCCAAGCTCGCTCACGAGACGCAGCCGACGCCGATCCGTTCCCAGCGTCCGATATTCAACATGTATGCCGACCGCTCCGAAGGATTCGCCACCGCGATGGAAGAGATCGCGAGGCGGAAAGGAATCTACGATGACGAGCCTCACGGCCGCGAACTGGTCTGGGCGATGCTGGCCAACCGCGCCGCGCGCGGGCTTGCCTCGCTCCGCGTCCAGAACAACGAGATGACCTTGGCTGAGGCTGGCAAATTCCATGCCGGCTGGACTCCGCGCGGCTGGTCGGACGCGAAGAGCAAGCTAGTCGGTTTCGAACAGCTCTTATATCTGCGCCAGCCTGGCTACGGCCCCAGCTATGTCGTTGGCAAGTCGCAGCTCGACAGATTGATCGCGCGCGCCAGTCACCAGGCCGCAGCGTCCGGCAAACCGTTCAGCCTCCAGCAAACCTTCGCCGCCATCTGGGCGTCCGGCATCGTCCCACCCTCGATCATCGACAGCGAGTTCCTCGATCGCCTGCCCTGAGGTCCTGGCAACGCCTCTTTGGTTAATTCGTGCCGCTCATCTGCTTGAGCAGTCGATAAGTAAATTCGACGCTCTCGTCGAACTCGCGCGCACCGATGCGCTCGTCGCGGCCATGGGCGCGGTTTTCGTTCACGTCGTTCCATGTACCGCTCACGTCATAGCTAGGGATGCCCGCATTGCGCGTTTGGCGGTCGTCGCTGAAACCGGTCGCCATCGTTGGCACAAGCGGCACACCGGGCCACATCGAATGCGCTAGATCGGCGATTTTCGCCACCAGCTGCGGCGACGGCGGCGACTCAGGGCTCACGATTGGCGGCGCGTCCTGCGTAATACTAATCTTGGGATCGGCCAGCGTTGCGGTTAATTCTTCCTCTACATGCTGTGCGGTGTCGCCAGGCATGAGGCGGCATTGGATCGTCGCCTTTGCGCGCTGCGGCAGCGCGTTTTCTGCATGGCCACCAGAGATCAGCGTCGCCACGCACGTGGTGCGGAGCTGTGCGTTGAAGCGCGGGTTCGCGCTCAAGCGATCCGCGGCGGCGAGATCCAGCGGCGTTTTCGCGACGGCGCGCATGTCCGCGCTGTCCGAGCCCGGATCTAGATCCGCGAATTTCGCGAAGCTCGCCCGCGTCGTGTCCGTGAGCTTGACCGGGAACGCGTGCGCTTCGAGGCGCGCGAGGCCATTCGCGATGCGATAGATGGGGTTGTCTTTGCCGGGGAGCGAGCCGTGGCCTCCGGGGCCGGTCGCCTCGATCGTGAAAGTGAGGTAAGTCTTTTCGCTAGTGCCGATCTCGAAGAACGCGCGTTTACCATCTTTGTAATCGCCGCCCCCGCCGTCGAGGTTGATCGCCATTTCGGCGTCGATGAGCTCACGATGGTTTTTCAGCAGAAATTGCGGGCCGTTGGAATCGCCGCCCGCCTCTTCGTCCGCGGTGAACGCGACGATGAGATCGCGCGGCGGCGTGAAGTGCTCGCGCTTCAGGCGGATTAGCGATTCGACCAGCGCGGCGTCGCCGTTCTTCATGTCAACGGTGCCGCGGCCGTAGAGCCAGCCATCCTTCTCCGTGAGCTTGAACGGATCCATGGACCAATCGGCGGCCTTTGCTTCGACCACGTCAAGATGGCCGAGGAATAGGATTGGCTTGGCGCTGCCTTTTTTGCCGCGGTAGCGCACGACGAGATTACCCTTCGCGGGACGGTCGGTTGGGGCGATGAAAGTTAGATCGTCTTCGGCGAAGTCTGCCGCGAGCAGGCGGCGACGGATGGCTTGCGCGGCTTCGGTCGAGCCGTGCTCGTGCGTAGTGTTGATCTCGATCAGTTCTTTGAAGATCTCGCGCGCGAGAACGCGGTCGGGCTCAGGGGGCAGCGGGCTGGGCGAAGCGGCCGCGTGCACGGCGGCGCAAAGGGCGAAAACAGCCACGCTGCTTGCTCCGGAGTGAGCTCGCGCAATCGACAACATTGCAGGGAGTTGATTGTTTTCCTGCGGACCTGTCGAGCAAATGTCGGCACACTAGCCTTCGCAACCGCAGGGACAGATCCGGAGGGCGGCCAGACGTTGAGCGCATCTTTCGATATTGCAGCCACAAATTGCGCGAGCACTTTGGATCTGACACTCAGATTTGATTCGCTTTCGTCTCGAAAGGAAGATCGCGGATTCTGCGCGACCAGAGCCTTGACTTTTCCAGGCATGAGTGGACTCTCCGCAATCCGCCCGGGAGGCAAAACGCGCGGACTCACATGTTGAAAATGACCTCTGATTCTTCGAGTTAAACTCTGGGGTTGGAGCTGTCTTCGGGGGTATAGCTCAGTTGGTAGAGCGTCTCGGATGAACTGTAACTGTCGCTTCGGGTGAGATCTGCCATTCACGCGAGCCAAACTTCACACGGGTGGCCGCATTCTGATTCGCGCGGCCGCTTCTGTTGGGATGGCTGCGGTCCAAATAGAGCGCGCTGCGCGCGCAACTGCTATGGCACTCCAAGTACGACGGGCAAGCTCGAACAAATCGATCGACTAAATCTGGGTTCGATGGCGGCGTTGTCGTCGCGGGTGAGCCGGGGCCAAGCGAAAAGTGACTCTCCCATAAACGCGCATGCGGTGCGGCGTGTTTATTGGAGAAAGCCTGTGCGGATCGCAAGAAATGCTCAGAAAAACGCAAGCCAAGGGGGGCAACAGGACAACAGCCTGGGGAATGTATGGCATGAAAACAATCACACTTATTCAATCCCAGTTCGGGAACGCGGTGCCTAATCGGCGCGTTTCATCTTTCATTGGCCTGATCTTGCTGGCTTTCTGTGTGAGCGCTTTGGCAGCGCCTCCATGGTCACCGCCGGCAATGCTATCTAAGGCGGCGGTTAATGCCGAATCACCCTCGGTCGCCATTAGTGACAGCGGGGCGATGGCAGCCACGTGGGCTCGACAACAAGGTTCGTCTTTCCTGGTGCAGGCGTCAGTCAATCTGAATGGCACTTGGACAAGAGGCGTAAATCTCGCTAACGGTTTCGAGCCGGCAGTTGCGATTGATAACTCTGGCGTTGCGACAACGATTTGGTCTGGCGGCAATGTGGTTCAAAGCTCGACGCTGCTGGCAAACGGCGCTTGGAGCCCTCCACTTGCAATCTCCGCTGTTGGCACGTTGGTCAGGAATCTAAACATCGTCGTTGATGCAGCGGGTAATATCACAGCCCTTTGGGTTCGCTACGATGCTAACGGCGCAGCCGGAGTGGAAACGGCCAGTCGTCTCGCTGGCGGCAATTGGAGCACACCGCTGCTCCTAAGCGCGGGTGCGCCAGATGAGTTCAGCTTAGTGGTAAATGCGGCCGGAGATGTTGCCGCTATCTGGAGTTCCTTCGTAGGCAATGCGGCCGTGGTTGCGTCTGAACGACCTTTTGGGGGAACGTGGAGCGCGCCGTACAGCGTCGCGCTGCCAGCGTACCGACAAGGCGGAGCGACCATAGGTATCGACGCAAACGGCAATCTCACCGCTGCCTGGCGCACTTACACGGAAATCCGTGTCGCTGATAAGCCTGCTGGTGGAAATTGGGGAGCGCCCATGACACTCTACACGAACAACTCAGTCTCCGATCTGCCTGTAATGGCCAAGACAGCATCAGGAGATGACATGGTGGCTTTCGTGACTTATGTGTTTAACGGCAGCGGCTATAACTATCAAATCCGCACCTCGGTTCGGCCCGCCGGTGGGGCCTGGGGTGCGTCGGGACTTCTGACAGGTAAGAATGAATACGACTCACAGCTCCACGCCGGTACCACCCCGGGTGGATCGTTTGTCTTGACCTGGGTTGATAATAACAGCCTAAACTTCAAAAGCAGCACGCGCACGGCCACTACGGCCTGGTCGCCCTTGGCCGTCATTGCAAATGGCGGGAGTTTCGGGACCGATCTTGGCGTAGCTGGAGATAAAGCGGTAGCGATTTGGCTCGCCGGTTCTTTTCAAACGATGGTGTCGACGTTGTCGGTATCACCATAGCCTAAGCTTAGCTCATCTAACCGGGGCGTCTCGCTCTGAAGTGAGACGCCCTTTTCCCATCATAATGAGAGGAACTATTCTCCCTGCTGACGCCGCCGCGGTCATAGCGTCGGCGAAATCACCGCCGCCTTCCACCGGTCGAGGAGGGGTCGACCCGGGACCTTTCTTTGCGGAAACAAAGTGATTGATGACGACGCGTGACCCGCGGGAAACATTCTGAAACGCCGATGTCCAAGTGTATTGTTAGGGCCGATGCATTGGCGAACAAACTCAAAAGGATTAAAAAATTCGCGGTTCTCTCTCGCGGCGCAGGTCGCCTCGATTTTGTGAACCATCGGTTTTGGCTTCGATGACTTTTGCACGCATTGGGATGGCGCAAGCTGGGTTATAATCCCTAATCCGGGCGATCACTAGCCGGCCTTGGTGATGTTTGTAACGGTGAACAGTCCTCTAGGGGGTCACAAAAGTTCTGCCCGTGTATGGATCCTTTACTGGAGTGCCGCGGGGAAAGCCGCGGGCATCGATCAAGGCTTGATTGCCACCGTAGGGGCTTCTCAGGAAGCCCGGTTTGTTGGGCACGGGAATGCCAGCGGGCAACTGCGGGTCAATTTCCTTTCTTGCCGGGATGAGTGGAGCCTCTCGCGACGAAGCAGGGGGCGGCTGGTCGACCGAATTTTGTTGTGTAGACTCGGGCCGAACTGAGGCCGTTTCCGGGCTGGCACTGGGCGCGTCTTCGCCGACGAGTTTATGCCGGTGCGACGCGACGTGCTGATGATGTGGATGCCTAATGGAATAGAAGAATCTTGCAAACGGGTTTGCTTCTGCCGTGACCACAAATACAAGCAGTCCGGCTACAGCCCACGCTGCAATTAATCTGGCCGACAATAAGTTGCACATGGCACAGCCTGCTTAATTCCTCTTTCCCAAGTGTCTGCAGAATCCCATGTCGCCACGATCTGACGCGCTAAATTTCTTCCTCGTCATGTTCCGGCTCCAGTGTCTTCGTTCCTAACTAGAATACGACCGCCACGATCAGGGGATGAGTTCGCTGACCCGACGGCACGCGTCCTGAAATAGATTCGTAATTGTGGCCATCGGCGGCCCGGTTCGGTTGGAGCCTTATTCGTTACTGTGAATCGTGACAGTCCCGGCGTTGGGCGAACCGATCGCATAAGCTGCGTTTGGCAATAGCGTGAGGATCACGGTCTCGTCCGGTTCGGGGGTTGTGTCATCGATCGGCTGAATCGTTATTTTGGCCGAACTTGCGCCGCTTTTGATGATGGCCTGACCCTTTAGTTTTTTATAATCTCTGCCGTTCTTCGCTGTGCCGCCGAACGTGTAGAAAACAGTGAGAGGACTGGTGGTAGCACCAGTGCGAGTAATCTGCACCGTGCCCGTGTCAGTCGACGGGACTTCGGAGGCACTGCCATCAGTCGCCTTCAGCGTAACGGTTGGCCCACCCCCCACGATAAACTGGCCATAGCCCTCCATGGGATTTTGTGTTCCTCCGCCACCGGAGTCAGTCGTAAAAAAGTTCAGATTGATCGTCGCACCCCCACTGGGCACGGCCCATGGGTCGCCGCCATCGGGGTTGTTCGACCCATTGCCCCAGAGAAGCGGGTTGTAGGTGCCGAAATTGTTGCCCGCAACTGGGGTGGTTCCAGCATTGAATTGCGTGAGTGAAATCTGCGGAAACCAACGCAAGGCGAGCAAGTCACCGACGGCTAGTGTGGGAAAATTGGCGGTGCTGATCGTCAACGCATTGATCGTTTCGTCCGGGCCGCCCGAGTTATTGAAGCCAGCAGCCGAACCCGGGACGGTGGTAATCGAAAGCACAATATCGTTGCCGGAAGCATATTGTCCTGCCGCGAGGCTGTTCGAGAACGCGCCATCCCCTCCCGCCGCCACGAGCACTAACACCGAATCCAGGGCCATTGGAGTTGCTGCGCTCAGTCGCAATCTCCCGGCGTCGAGAATGACAGTGAAATCAGCCACGGCAGGCGTCATAACTGCGAAAAAGAAAAGTGTGAGAAGCTTTCTCA
>Ga0207644_10002406_pt1 | contig 12056 bp, 10 predicted proteins | sample KBSS73metaG_FD_184326 | JGI IMG/M metagenome (GOLD analysis project Ga0207644, IMG submission 184326) | Switchgrass rhizosphere microbial communities from Kellogg Biological Station, Michigan, USA - KBS S7-3 metaG (SPAdes) (version 2) | ecosystem: Host-associated > Plants > Roots > Rhizosphere... | reverse complement strand
CATTGTCGTTGAAAGCGACAGGCCGGTCGGCATCCTGCATTTCCACGATCTGTTGCGCGCCGGCGTCGCCTGAGCGACGGTTCGCGGCTAATACAGGCCCCCGCGCTGCATGACGTTCGGCTCGTCCGCGGGTTGCTCCCGAGCGGGAAGCGCCGCCGCGTTTGTCCTGACATCGGCGGGAGCGGGGGCGTTGGGGTCGTTGGCAGCCGGTTTTGCAGCAACATTGCCCGGTTGCCCGTGGGCAATGAACTCATCATATCCGGGCGCTCCGGGCCGCGGCGGCACGTCGTCGGGCATTCCGCCGGCCCAGCGCGGCCAATGATCGGCCACATATCCCGAAAACGAACTGCAGGAGCTGAGGATCAAGCCGAGACACAACACCGCCATCGGCGTGCCCAGCGACTTCGCCATTCCGGCCGCGATGCCGAACCTTGGTCCCCTCCCCCCGGGGGCTCTATCTCGTGGGCTCCTGAACATCTCACCCGAACGCGACACGGCGCCTCTGAGTGGCCATTTTGGACGGCCGGGGTTATCAAGGATCGTCTGATGCAGAGCTTTCGTGGCGGGACTGTGTCTCTTTGGCGGCGCTTCCAGCCGGCATGCTCAAGACCCCAGCCCGATGCTTTTGCGGCTGCCTCTATCCGTTTGCTATCAACGTGTTAGTTCTGGTGAAAATCGCGGATTGCTTGGACTTTCCGCATGGTCCTTGACCGATGACCAAGGGATCGCTGCGACTGATCCTGGGTAAGTGGAAAAGGACGACGTCCCTCCAGCACGTCGCCCATGCGGCGCTCCTTCTGGCCTTGCTTCTGTTGTCTGCCTGCAGCGACCTCGCTCTGCCGAACGAGGAGATGCCGCCGGCAGCGGCGGATCCAAGCTACTTCAACGTCGTCGCCTACTATCTGAAGGGTTTGTTCAAGGATCAGGCATACTATGACGCCTTCGAAGTATCGGCTTTTCGTTGGGTGCACTCGCTGAAGGGCTGGAGCTGGCTCGCCTGCGTTCGGTTCCAGGATCGCGGTCATCCCCGCCTTTACTCCGTGTTCGTGAGAGACGGCAGGGTCGTGGACAGCCGCTACGCCGTACAGACCGACGCCTGTGACAGCCAGTCTTATGTCTTGTTCGACGCAATGCGCACGGGTAGGCCGGGCGTTCAAAGCCCGTTGTACTAAGGGCGCTGGTACATTCTCGTCGATGCGACTGACACGAACTCCAGCTTATGCCGCCCGCCGCATGGCGAGTGCCCGGTCGACGGCGACCAGGACCTGCACGGCCGAGAGTTCATCAAGACAGCGGCTGTAGCTGTCGAGGCGCCGTTCGCAGCCTTCTTCCTGGCAGGGCAGGCACGGCAGCGGATTTTGCACCAGCCACACATTGCCGCGATTCTGGATTGTGCCGGAGGCCGACCATGCCCGATCGAGCCCACCGGCCGGCCAAGGACCCCACATACGCGGATCAGTCGGCCCGTAGAGCGCGATTGTCTGCGTGCCCGTGGCCGCGGCGAGGTGAGTGACGGCGGTATCAGGGCCGACATAAATGCGTGCCGCGCCGATTAGAGCTGAAAGCTCCGGCCATTCGAGCGCACCGTCGAGCCGCGCCACGTCGCACCCCTCCCAAACCTCATCGAGATAGCCACGATCCCCCTTGGCGCCGCAGGCGATGGTCGCAAGGCCGCGCTCGCGCAGCGCCGCCGCGAGCTTGCGCCAACCGGCGGCGGTCCAGCGCTTGTATCGGTACATCGGGGCGGCGTGCACGACGGCGAAAGGATGCGTCGGTATAAGCCCCGAGCGCACGTCGCCGGCCGGGCAGACGACGTCCGGCAACGCCGGGATGCCGAGCCGCTCCGCGAGCTGCAGCACCTCGAGAACGCGATGTCGGCCGCCGTCGGTCGGATACGAGAGGCTGAGCGCAAGTCGCTTGATCACCGCGACAATTCCATCCTCCTCGACAGCGCCCGCGCTTTGCCGGCCCGCAATCCATGCCCATGCGGTCGGCCGGTCGCCGGTTTGCGTCGAGAGCGCGAGGTCGTAACGCCGCAGCAGCCCTTGAGCGAGCGCGAGGTTTTCGCCGAGACGCGGACGCTGCGGGATGGCGATGACGTCGGCGAGGTCGGGATTTCCCGCAAGGATTCCCTCGGTGCCGGCGAACACCAGGGTGTCGATCGTAGAAGCAGGAAACGCGCGCTTGATGCTGCGAATAAGCGGCGTCGTCAGGAGGACGTCGCCGAGACGACGCAAGGTGACGACAAGAACGCGCGGGCGTTCGGGAAGTGGCTTCATCGCCGGGCTCTGAGGATATCGCGACTGAATTTCACCCTAACAAAATCGACCTCGGCGGTATATCGGAAGGGGATGCAGAGGACCGCCGAAATTGCTGTCGGAATTGCCAGTGCGACCGGGCATTGAACCTCCAAGGGCCTTAGCCGGCGAATCCGCCGCTTTGCCGGCCGATCCGAGGCGCGCGTCAATGGTTCCGGGGCAGATCGTTGCGTTCTGGCACGCCGCATCAACGCGCTGGAATCCGGTCGCCATCATCGTCGGCGCGTGGGCGGTGCTGACGGTGCCGCTGATATTCTTCCGCGGCTACAATTCCGACGAGGGTCTCGCCGTCCTCATCGCGCGCACCGCTCTCGAGGACGGCTACTGGCTCAACACCCACATCTTCAATGTCCGCTTCGTCGAGCGGCCGACGCTGCTGTCGTGGATCATTGCCGCCGTTAGCGAGCCCTTCGGCCAGGTGAGCCAGATTGCGGCGCGCCTGCCGGTCGCGCTGTTTCTGCTTCTCGGTTGCCTGCTGATCTACGCGCTGTTGCGAAAGGTGGCCGCCAGCGTTCCTGCGGCCCTTCTCGGCGTCGCCTTGTTTCTCGCCTGCCCGCTGGTGATGCGGTCATACGTGATGATCACCGCCGACATGCCGCTCGCGGTCCTCTTGTTTCTCGCTTTCGTGCTGTGGTGGGACGGCTACGCCAGCGGCTCGATCGGCTTTGGACGGTGGGTCGCGATCGGCCTCGCGCTGGCGCTGGCCGGTTTGATGAAGGGACCACAGCCGGTCAGCTACTTCGCGCTCGGCATCGGCCTGTTCGTTCTCGGCAGCCGCTCCTGGCGACAGATACCCGGGTTAGTCGTGGCCGGCATCGTGTGCGTCATCCCGCTCGCGGCCTGGTACGGCGCGGTCTATGCGCAGGGCGATGAAGCACAGTGGGCGGCCTTCATGCGGCTGCGGCCGATCGCATTGCTGCCGGGACCGATCATAGCAAGCTTCAATCTCTTGACTGAGACACTGCCGGCGATGCTCCTCGCCGGCGCATTCGTCGTCGGGCGGGGGTTTCGCGGCAAGAGTTTCGGGCATCCCGGCTTTCTTCCAGCGATCGCCTGTTACGCCTTCGTTGCCTCGGTGATCATCTTGTTCTGGCCGGGCGGCTCGACACCGCGCTATTTCTTCCCGATGGTGCTGCCGCTCTGCGTTCTCGGCGGCCTCGCCTACGATTCGTTCAAGGTGCGGCGGCCGGAAATCGTGGCGCCGGTCTTACTGTTGACCGCGGCTCTCCTGGTCTACGTGCTCGTTTACTCTGTCGCGTCGCCGTTTTTCCCCGCGCGCTTTCGTCACACGCAAGTCGAAGCAACGCAGCTCACCGAGCTGGTCCAGGCGCAACCGGCACCGATCTACACGATCGGCGCAACCGCGCTGAATGTGATCCCCTATGTTCCGGGCCGCAGCGTTTTCGCATCGCTCGGCGAATTGGCGACGGTTTCGGCGCCCGCATGGATGGTGCTGTCGCCTGCCGAGTCTGACGCGTTGTTGGCGCAGCGGCGTGGCGGTCTGCGCGAGATGACGCCAGGCGGCGTAGAGGAGTGGCGCCTGCTGCGCCTCGACAAGTAACACTGCCGCCGTCCGCCGCTCAGCGGTGCCGCTTCAAGCTTCGCGAAAACCGTGCAATCGCCAGCGCACGAGCAACAGCAACAGCCGCCGCGTGTGGCTGCCGACTCCCATCTTGGTTTCGGTCGGTTTCTGATCGTAACGCAGCTGCAAGGGAATTTCCGCGAACCGGGCGCCGAGGCCGTTGAGCTTGAGCAGCAATTCGACCATGCAGGCGAAGCCCGCTTCCGCGATCAACACGTCGCCGTAGCGCATCGCCGCTTTCTTCAACACACTGACGCGATAGGCGCGATAGCCGCAGGTGTAGTCCCAAACGCCGCGCACCGGATGAACGAGCTTGAACAAAGCCGCGGCGCCGAGCGCGGTGAGCCGGCGCAATGGCGGCACGCCACGCACCAGCGCGCCGCGCACGTAGCGCGAGCCGATCACCACGTCGGCTCCTTCGCCAAGGCGCCGCAGCATATCGGCGATTTGTGCGGGATCGTGGGTGTCGTCGCAATCCATGACGACAAGAATGTCGTCGTCATTGGCGTTGGCGACGGCGTACTCGACGAGCGCACGCAGGCCGGCGCCGAGCCCTTTGTTGACGGGACAATCGAGGATCACGAGCGGCATCTGCTGTTGCCGGCTTCGGGCAATCGGAACGGTGGAATCGGTGCTGCCGTCGTTATAGAGCACGACCGTCACCGGCTGCGGGAATGACGCAGTCAGCCGCTCGATACGGTCAAGCAGGCGCGGGAGCGCGATCTCCTCGTTGTACGCTGGGAGCCCGACCAAGACCCGTCGGGTTGTTGTCAGCATGCTGCAGGTCTTGTTCTGGGTCAGGTCGTTGCGGTTCTCATCATCCGACCGCGCTCACCGGACGTTGGCAGAGACCGAACGCCGCCACAATGCGTTCCGCCGCATAGCCGTCCCCATAGGGCGAGCCGCCAGCCGCCATCTTCGCGTATGCGGCCTCGTCGGTCAGCAATTCCCTCGCCGCCCCAACGATTGCCGCCGTTTCGGCGCCGATGAGGCGCGCCACGCCGAGTTCGACGGCTTCGGGCCGCTCGGTCACGTCGCGAAGCACCAGGACCGGCTTTTTCAGGAAGGGCGCTTCCTCCTGAATGCCGCCGGAATCCGTGAGGATGAGGTGCGACCGTGCCATCTCCAGGACAAGCCGCTCGTAGGTCAATGGCGGCAGCAATTGAACCCGGTCGTGCGCCGCGCGCAGCGCCTCGAAGGTGGTGCGCACGGTCGGGCTGGGATGGACCGGGATCGTGAACTCGATGTCGTCGAACTCCTTCACCAGGGCGATTACCGCTTGGCAGATCGCCTCCATGCGGCGTCCCTGGTTCTCGCGCCGATGCGCCGTCAGCAGGATGCGCCTGCGACCGCCGCCGGCGGGCGGTTCCGGCGCAAGGCGTTCGAGCGCCAGCCGCAGCGCGTCGATACCGGTATTGCCGGTCAGGAAAATCCGCGACGGATCGGCCCGCTCGGCGCGCAGATGCGCGACCGCGCTGCGCGTCGGGCAGAAGTACCAGCGCGCCAGCCGGTCGGCGGCGACGCGATTGAACTCCTCCGGAAACGGCGCCTGCAGATTGCCGGTCCGCAGCCCGGCCTCCACGTGGGCGAACGGGACGCCGAGATAGAACGCCGTGAGGGCTGCGACCAGAACGGTCGTGGTGTCGCCCTGCGCGATCACGATGTCGGGGCGATGCTTAAGGATCATGCGCTCCATCTGGGGGAGCATGGCGCCGGTGCGAGTCGCCAGAGTCCTCGATCTTGATCCTACGGTAATGTAATCGTCGGGCGTGATGCCGAACCATGCGAGCGGCTCATGCGCAAGCTTGCCGTGCTGGCCGGAGCACAGCGTGGTCACATGCGAATGCCGCGCCAGTTCCAGGATGACCGGCGCCAACTTGATCGCTTCGGGACGCGTTCCGACGACACAAAGAAACCGCATGGGCCCGCCAGCGAAAGTCAGCCTCGATCAGGGTCGGCCGCTTATATCATCGGTTTCGTGGTGCGCAGTCGCCGATTTTGGCGCCAGCGCGATGCCCGTCACCCGCCGTGCCCCAGAAGGGCTGCCGGCTTTCCGGCGTCAGCTTCATCGCCAAGCAGGGACAGCCCCTTCAAGGCGCGCACGCGATCGCTGTGAATTGCCGCATCGAGCCGCGCCTCATTCGCCGGCAGTTGCGAACGGTCGTTCTGCACGTGCCACAGATGCAGCACGCCAGTCGCAAACCGGCCGTCCTTGCGCCGGACGCCGGCATGCTGGAGACGCACCACCAGATCGGAATCCTCGCGGCCCCAGCCGGTATAAGCCGCATCGAACCCGTCGATGCGGTCGAGATCCTCACGGGCCACTGCCAGATTGCAGGACTGTACGCCCCTCCAGCCGCGCGGAAGCTTGCGCAAAGGCCCGAGCGGGAGGCGCAATGCCGGCAGCAGGCGATTGATCCCGCCGCGCCAGCGTTCGCGTATCAACGCGCCGAGACTCAAGTCTTCCACGGCCGTTCGCCCCGCGAGCGCGGCGGACGTGAACTCGCGCGAGAGCAGGATGCGGTTCCCGGTCACAAAAAATCCGGGCTGCGCCAATGCGCGATGGGCGGCGACGAAGTCCGCGCGCGGCAGGCAATCGCCGTCGAGGAAGATGCAGTAGCTTCCCGCACTGGCGCGAATGCCGCGGTTGCGGATTTCGCCACCGCGGAAGCCGTCGTGTTCCTGCCGCACATGCTTGACCGGCACCGGAAGGCGCGATGCCCAGCGCTCGACAACGCGTGCCGTTTCCGGACGCGAGCCGTCCTCGGCAACAATGATCTCGAAATTGCGGTCCGATTGCCCTGACAACGCGCGCAACGCCGCGTCGAGCGCGTCGTCGCGGTTGTACGTCGTCATGATGACCGAAATCAGCTCCGCGCGAGCCGAACGCGAATGGCGGCCCCAGGCGCCGACGCCAAGCCATTGGTAGAGCCGATCGCGCCATCGCCGCTTGCGGTCGCGCAGCACGCGGAACGGCAGCGCGAGATAGTATTTGCGCGCGATCTGCCACCAGCCGAGTCCCATGCGCGGAGCCTCCGCCCGCGGCACGTACCAGCCGTTGAGACCGGTGCGACGGATCAGGCGATAGCCGGCGCGCGTCAGAAAGCGATGCGTGGCCAGGCTCGAAACATGGTCTTCGATCAGAAGGAGCCGCGGCCGCCAGCGGGCGATGTCAAAACCGCTGAGAACGTCAACCTCGTGGCCCTCGACATCGATCGAGATGAAGTCGATCGGCGTCGGCGCACCGCCCTCGGTCAGAATGTCGTCGAGGGTGCGCGCGGGAACTTCGATCGTTCCGTGCGGAACGACCCCGGTCACGACGAGATCACGCTTGAGCGACGAATGCGGCCCGGAAAGAAATAGTGTCACCTTGCCGCCGGCATTGACCGGCGAGGAGCACGCGGCGGCGACGATACGGGCGCGCCGCGCTGCGCGAAGGCGCTCGACGAGTTCGGGTTGCGGCTCGACCAGAACGCCGTTCCAGCCCGCCTGTTCGAACTGCCAGGTCTGCGAGCCGTGCCGCGGCTCGTTCGCTCCCACCTCGACGAAGAAACCGGCAGGCGACCGCGCGAAGAACTCCGCCTTGAGCTCGTCCTCGACGCGGTCGGGAAAAACGGTGCGCATGCCCCGGCCTACTCCCCGGCCGGCTCTTTCACCGGCTGCGCGCGCTTCACGATCGCCGTGGTGCTGTGACCCGGCACCGGTTCGACGAGGATCACCTCGCCGCCGGCGGCCTCGACGAACTCGCGGCCCACGACCTCTTCGCGCTTGTAGTCGCCGCCCTTGACCAGCACGGCCGGCTGCACGCGCTTGATCAGCTCCAGCGGCGTATCCTCCTCGAACACGACGACGAGGTCGACCGCTTCGAGCGCGGCGAGCACCTCGGCGCGCCCTTCGACCGGATTGATCGGCCGCGTCTTGCCCTTGAGGCGCCGGGTCGAGGCGTCGCTGTTGAGGCCGACCACGAGACGGTCGCAGGCTGCACGCGCCTCGGCGAGAAGCCGGATATGGCCACGATGCAGGAGATCGAAGCAGCCATTGGTAAAGCCGATGCGCAGCCCGCGCCGCCGCCATTCGGCGAGGCGCTCGCCGAGCACGGACCAGTCAAACGCAATCTTGTCCTCCGGGGCGAGCGAGGCCGCGGGCAGGATGCGGTGGCGCAATTCGGCGAGCGAGACTGTCGAGGTCCCGCGCTTGCCCACGACGACAGCGGCCGCCGCATTGGCGGCGCGCATCGCCGTCTCCAACGGCGCTTTGAGAGCGAGCAGCACCGCCATGACCGCGGCGACCGTGTCGCCGGCGCCGGAGACGTCGCGTACCTTGACCGGATAGGCCGGGACATGGACCGGCGCGTGATCTTCCACGTGGAGGGTCATCCCCTCCTCGCTGCGCTTGACCAACACCGCCTCGCTCTCGACCAGACGCGCAAGTTCAGCCGCAGCAGCTGCAACTTCATCGGAGTTTGTCACCGGCCGGTGCACGGCGGCGGCCAATTCCTTGAGGTTGGGCGTGAGCAGCGTCGCCCCGCGGTAGACGCGGTAATCGTGGAACTTCGGATCGACGATGACCGGCGTGCCGCGCCGACGTGCCGCGTCGATGATGGCGCGGATGACCCGCTCGGTCAGCACGCCCTTCACATAGTCCGAAAGCACCACCGCGCCGACCTGCGGCAGCGCCGCCTCGGCATAGGCGATGACGGCGGCCTGGCTCTCGGCGCTCGCCGGCTCGACGTCCTCCCAGTCGGCCCGCAGCAGGTGCGTTGAAAAATGCTCGGAAACGAAGCGCACCTTGCGCGTGGTTTGCCGCTTACGGTCGACCACGAGATCGGGGACGATGGCCCCGTCGAACTGAGCGAGCGCATTGGTGAGCAGGAGACCCGCATCGTCGTCGCCGATAAGGCCGACGAAAATGCAGCGCGCTCCCAGAGAGGCGATGTTGCGCGCCACCGTGCCGGCGCCGCCGATCTCGGCCGCATTGTGCCGCACCGTGAGAACCGGTGTCGGCGCCTCCGGCGAGATGCGCGAGACCTCGCCATAGACGAAGTCGTCGAGCATGACGTCGCCGACGCAGAGAACCGTTTGCGCCGAAACCAGCTTGAGGGCTTCTTCGAAATCGAACATGCGTCCTAGCGGTGGCGGTCCGGGCGATCGAGATAACCAGTCACATAGCGCTGTACCGCCTCTTCGAGCGGCGTGAAGTCCGCATTATACCCCGCGCGGCGCAGATTGGTGGTCTCGGCTTGGGTGAAATACTGGTAGCTGTCGCGGATCGAAACGGGCATGTCGACATAGTCGATCGTGGGCCTGCGGCCGAGCGCCGCGAAGGTCGCGGTCATCAGGTCGCGGAAACTGCGCGCCTGGCCGGTGCCGACGTTGAAGATGCCCGATACGGCCGGCGTCGCCAGCAGCCAGCGGACCACGGCGACGGCATCCTCCACATAGATGAAGTCGCGCCGCTGCTCGCCATCGCCGACGCCGGCGCGGTGCGATTTGAACAGCTGGATCGCTCTGCCCGCCTTGGCGTCGTCGAAACGCTTGGCGACAAGGCTCATCATCTCGCCCTTGTGATATTCGTTGGGTCCGAAGACATTGAAGAACTTAAGCCCGGCCCATTGCGGCGGCAGCTTGTCCTTGCGCGCGACGCGCTCGACGACGGCGAGGTCGAAAATGTGCTTGCTCCAGCCGTAGAGGTTCAGAGGCTTGAGCCGCTTCAGGGCGGCGGGAGACCAGTTGTCCGAATAGCCCGCCTCGCCGTCGCCATAGGTCGCCGCCGAGGACGCATAGATGAAGGGCGTGCGCGCCGCCGCGCACCATTCGAACAGCCGCATCGGCAACCGGAAGTTGGCCTCGATGACAAGATCTCCGTCGGTGGCCGTGGTCGACGAAATGGCGCCGAGATGCACCACGGCCTCGAGCTTGCGCCCGTCGAGCCACCCCATCAGCTCACCCGGCGGCACGAAATCGGCGATCTGCCGGGCGGCGAGATTGCGCCATTTGCCCGCACTGCCGAGGAAGTCATTGACGGCGATATCGGTGCGCCCGGCTTCATTGAGGCTCGCAACGACATTCGATCCGATAAAACCGGCCGCGCCGGTGACCAATAACATCGAGCCCCAAAGCCGCCTGCAGTGCGATCGGCCGGGCTTGGCCGCGGGGCTCATTTGCCCCAGTCTCGCCGGCGGGGCAACTGGACAGCACCGGCACGGCCGGCTAGCGCTTGTGCGGCGCTCGCGAACGAGAAGTGAATCTAAATTCATAATTACTGATGAACACTGATTCGGATATTGAATCTGGCGATCACAAGCCAGCCCGAGGCGGCAGGAACCCGATCTTAGTCGTTCCCTACATGTGGATTGGCGATTTTGTGCGCTGCCATTCGGTCGTGCAGCTTTTGCGCACTCGCTTTCCGGAACGCCAGGTGGATGTCCTTGCGACCGCCCTGTGCGCTCCGCTGGCCGACTACATGCCCGGCCTGCGCAAAGCCATTGTCGTAGACCTCCCGCGCAAGCGCATCGGTCTTGCGCGACACCGGGAGCTTGGCCAGCGCTTGCAGAACGAGGGCTACGGCGCCGCGCTCGTGATGCCCCGGACCTGGAAGGCAGCGCTCGCGCCGTTTTTCGCCGGGATTCCCGAACGCACCGGCTTTGTCGGCGAAGCGCGCTTCATCCTGCTCAACGATGTGCGATTCGGCGAGCGGGCGCTGCCCCGTATGATCGATCGGTGTGCGGCGCTGGCGCTGCCGCGCGGTGCCAAGCTTCCTGAGGCGTGGCCGGCGCCTCGGCTCGAGGTGCCCGTGGCCGAGGCCAGGGCTTGGCGGGCCAAACGCGGCGCGCCCGCCGATGGCCGGCCGGTCGTCGCTCTCGCCCCGGGCGCGGTCGGCCCCTCGAAGCGCTGGCCTGCCGCCGCCTATGCCGCCCTCACCCGCCGCCTCACGGCCGACGGGGTTGCGGTGTGGGTACTGGGCGGCCCCGGCGAGAAGCCGCTGGCGGCGGAGATCATCGGCGATACGCCGGCACGCGACCTCACCGGGGCGGATCTGCGCGAGGCCATCCTGGCGCTGGCGTCGGCTTCCGTCGCAATTTCCAACGATTCAGGGCTCCTGCACGTGGCTGCTGCGCTCGGCACGCCCGCCGTCGGGATATTCGGGCCGACCAGCCCATGGCACTGGGCGCCGCTCAACCCGCTCGCCGCCACGATGGAGATGAAGGGAGAGCTATCCTGCCGGCCATGCCACAAGCCGGTGTGCCGGCTTGGCCATCACCGCTGCATGCGCGAGATCACAGAGGAGGAGGTCTTGGCGGCCACCCGGCGCGCCCTCTCGGCAGTTTCCGCAGGGGACGCTCCCGCTGTGCCGAATAACGCGGCCTTCATCAAATCGGAGTAGGCGGAAAACCGCGCCACCGACGAAAAAGACGACGCAGACGGACGTAACAAATGACGGTACTGGTCACCGGCGGAGCCGGTTATATCGGCAGCCACATGGTGCTCGAACTCGGCGATGCCGGCGAGCGCGTCGTCGTCCTCGACAATCTCTCGACCGGGTTCTCCTGGGCAGTCGCTGAAGGCACGCCCCTTATCGCCGGCGACAGCGGTGACCAAGCCCTCGTCGCCCGCCTGATCCGCGAACACGGGATCGACGCCATCATCCACTTCGCGGCGTCCGTTGTTGTTCCCGAATCCGTGCGTGACCCGCTCGCGTATTATCGAAACAACACGGTCAACACCCGCGCGCTGATCGAGTGCGCGGTCAACAACGGCGTGCGCAATTTCATCTTCTCCTCGACCGCTGCCGTCTACGGCAACCCGACCGAAGTTCCGGTGAAGGAAGATTCGGCGACACAGCCGATCTCGCCTTATGGATGGTCGAAGCTGATGAGCGAGACCATGCTGCGCGACGCCGGCAGCGCGCACGATCTGCGCTATGTGATCCTGCGCTATTTCAACGTCGCCGGTGGCGACCCAAGCGGCCGCACTGGGCAGTCGAGCAAGGACGCCACGCATCTGATCAAGGTCGCCGTCGAGACGGCGCTCGGTCAGCGCTCCGCGCTCCAGGTTTTTGGCACCGACTATCAGACACAGGACGGCACCTGCGTCCGCGACTACATCCACGTTACCGACCTCGTGCGCGCCCATTCAGATGCGCTGCGCCACCTGCGC
>Ga0207644_10002404_pt1 | contig 12061 bp, 12 predicted proteins | sample KBSS73metaG_FD_184326 | JGI IMG/M metagenome (GOLD analysis project Ga0207644, IMG submission 184326) | Switchgrass rhizosphere microbial communities from Kellogg Biological Station, Michigan, USA - KBS S7-3 metaG (SPAdes) (version 2) | ecosystem: Host-associated > Plants > Roots > Rhizosphere... | reverse complement strand
GGCGGGCCTTCGGCAGCGGCTGGCGCGGCGCCTGGGCGCGCGGTCGGATCGTCTTCACGCGAACGCCTCGCGCACGGCGCGGGCGAAGTCGTCGCCGCGCTGCCCGTAGTTCCGGTACCAGTCGAACGACGCGCACGCCGGCGACAGCACGACCGCGTCGCCGGGCTGGGCGAGCGGGCGAGCGGTGGCGACCGCGGCGTCCATCGATGCCGCCGTCGTCACCGGCACCTTGCCGGCGAACGCGGCGGCGACCTCGGGCGCCGCTTCGCCGATGGCGACGACGGCGCGCACGTGATCGGCTTCGTCGGCGAGCACCGACAGGTCGAGGCCCTTGTTGCGTCCTCCGGCAATGAGCACGGCCGAGTCGAAGGCGCGCAGCGCGGCGACCGCCGCATGCGGGTCGGTCGCCTTCGAGTCGTCGTAGTACCGCACCCCTCCATGGTCCCCGACCAGGGCGAGCCGATGGGGGAGCCCTCGAAACGATCGCAGCGCATCGCTCACGCCGTCCTCGGTCGCGCCGGCCGCCAGCGCGGCGGCCGACGCCGCCAGCGCGTTCGCGCAGTCGTGCGGCAACGATCGCCACAGCTCGTCGACCGGCAGCAAGGAGCGCCCGTCGGGCATGCGCAACTGGCCACCTTCGACCCGCCAGTCACCCGTCGACAGGCCGAACGTCACGACCTTCGACGGCGCCGACGCGGCGTGCACCATGACGATCGGGTCCTCGGCGTTCACGACCGCGACGTCGTCAGCGCGCTGGGCCGCCCAGATGCGCGCCTTGGCCGCCGCGTACGCCTCCATCGACGGGTGCCAGTCGAGATGGTCCTCCGCCAGGTTCAGCCACACGGCGACGACCGGTCGGAACGTCTCGGTGAACTCGAGCCGGAACGACGATGCTTCGACGACGATCACGTCGAGGTCATCCACGATGGCATCGACGAGCGGCACGTCGGTGTTGCCGGCCGCGATCGTGCGCAACCCGCTGGCGCGCAGCATCGACTCGACGAGCGTGGTGACCGTCGTCTTCCCGTTCGTGCCCGTGATGGCGACCATCGGCACGGACGACCATCGAGACGCGAGCTCGAACTCCGTCCACACCGTGCGCCCGGTCAGCAGCGCGCGCTGGATCGCCGGGTGCGCGATCGGCACGCCCGGGCTCGGCACGACGACGTCGGTGGCGTCGACGTAGGTCGCGACATCGGGCGGCGACTCGACCACCGCGGCCAGCAGCCCCTCCGCACGCGAGCGCGACGCGTCGGACGGATGATCTTCGACGACCGTCACCTCCCAGCCGCGCTCGGCCAGCCGCCTGGCCGCCGACGCGCCGGCGACGCCGAGCCCGATGACCAGCGCTCGCTCAGCCACGGATCCCGGGGATCGACAGGTAGTCGGCGTAGAAGAGCCCGACGCCCATCGCGGTGACGAGAGCGGCCACGATCCAGAAGCGGATGATCACGGTGGTCTCCGGCCAGCCGAGCAGCTCGTAGTGGTGGTGCAACGGCGCCATGCGGAAGACCCGCCGATGGAACAGGCGGAAGCTCGCCACCTGCATCATCACCGACAGCGTCTCGACGACGTAGATGCCGCCGACGATCGGAAGGAGCAACTGCGTGTTGGTCAGCAGGGCCATCGCCGCCAGGCCGGCGCCGATGGCGAGCGCGCCCGTGTCCCCCATGAAGATCTGCGCCGGCGCCGCGTTCCACCAGAGGAACCCGGCACACGCGCCGACCATCGAGGCCGCCACCACGGCAAGATCGAGCGCCTGGGGGATGTGGTACACGCCCTCGTGCCGGAAGGCCCAGAACGCGATGACCACGTAGGCCGAGTACGAGAACGACGCCGAGCCGCCCGCGAGCCCGTCGAGCCCGTCGGTGAGGTTGACCGCGTTGGTCGAGCCCACGATCAGGAGGATCGCCCAGATGCCCCAGACCATCGGCGACAGGTGGATGCCCGACGTTCCGGAGCGCGTGAACGACAGATCGGTGTTGACGTTGACCTTCTGGGTCGCGATCCACGCGAACGCGACGCCGACGAGGATGAGGCCGGCGAACTTGGTGCGCTTGTTGAGGCCGAGGTTGCGGGCGTTGCGGACCTTGATGACGTCGTCGAGCAGGCCGACGCCGCCGGCGCAGATGACGACCGCCATCGTGAGCATCCCGCCCCACGTGAAGATCGCGACGCGCCCGAGGTGGGCGGCGACGTAGCCCGCCGCCGCGCCCCCGACGATCGCGACGCCGCCCATCGTCGGCGTTCCCGCCTTGGTGAGGTGGCCCTGCGGTCCCTCCTCACGGATCGGTTGGCCGATGCCACGAGCACGCAACCACCGGATCAGCAAGGGCGTCCCGACGAGCGAGACGATCATGGCGACGCCCGCGGCGATCAGCAGGCCGATCATCGGTGCAGCTCCTCGCGCACGACGGTGCGATCGTCGAAGGGGATCACGCGATCGCCGATGAGCTGCTCGGTCTCGTGGCCCTTGCCGGCGACGACGACGATGTCGCCGGGTCGCGCCTCGGCGAGCGCCATACCGATGGCGGCCCGCCGATCGAGCTCCACGCGCACGTCGGCGGCGGTGCCCGACGCGCCGCGAGCGACGGCGTCGGCGATGGCGGCCGGCTCCTCGTGGCGCGGGTTGTCGGACGTGATGATCACGACGTCGGCGAGGCGCGCCGCCGCGTCGCCCATGAGCGGTCGCTTCTCGCGGTCCTTGTTGCCGCCCGCACCGAACACGACGAGCACGCGCCCGGACGGCGTGACGGCCCTCGCCGCCCGCAGCACCTGCTCGAGACCGTCGGGCGTGTGGGCGAAGTCGACGACGACCCGGAACGGCTGACCTTCGTCGATCGACTCGAACCGACCGGGCACGGCCGGCGCCGTCGCCAACGCCGCAACCGCGTCGCCTTCGTCGAAGCCGAGCTCGACGACCGTGGTCAACGCCGCGAGCGCGTTGGCGACGTTGAACGCGCCGCCCAACGGAACGAGCAACCGGTGGCCGCGCCACGTGCCGGTGCTCGAGGTGGCCCCGACGTCGAGGCCCGACACCTCGCGCACGGAGTAGGTCTTTGTCGGAATGCGTGCCGCGTCGGCGAGGAGCGACCCGTGCGGGTCGTCGGCGTTGACGACCGCGGCCGCCGCGTACTCCGGTTCGAAGAGACGAGCCTTGGCGGCGAAGTACTGCTCCATCGTCCCGTGGAAGTCGAGGTGGTCCTGGCTGAGGTTGGTGAACACGGCGACGCGGAACGACGTGCCGGCGACCCGATCGAGCACCAAGGCGTGCGACGACACCTCCATCGCGACGGCTCGCATGCCCTCGTCGCGGAACGCGGCCAGCCGCGCCTGCAGGTCCGTCGCCTCCGGCGTCGTGCGCAGGCCGGCGAGCGTCCCGATGGCGCCCGTCGGTCGACCGAGCGTCGTCAGGACGTGCTGGAGCAGCAACGTGGTCGTGGTCTTGCCGTTGGTGCCGGTGACGCCGATGACGTCGAGCGCGTGCGATGGGTGGCCGTGGAACGCGGCGGCGACCGGGCCCATCGTGGCCCGGGCGTCGTCGACGACGACCTCGGCGGACGCCACGTCGAGCGGACGCTCGCAGAGCAGCGCCACCGCGCCCGCCGCAACGGCGGCGGCCGCGAAGTCATGGCCGTCGGTGACGCGACCGGGAACGCAGCAGAAGAGGGCGCCCGGGCGCACGTGCCGCGAGTCGTGGGTGACGTCGGTGACCGTCACCGACGTGTCACCGCGCACCTCCCGAACTGCGACGCCGCCGAGGAGCCGCGCGAGCTCAATCAACCCGGTCGACGCTAGTGGGCTTCGCGGATGGCACCCGGACGCCCAGGCCCTGCGACGGCGGCGGGATCTTGAACAGCCGCAGCCCGTACTGCGCGACGCGAGCGAAGACCGGCGCGCTCACCTGACCCGCGTAGTACGGGTGGGGCTCGTCGAGCACGACGATGGCCGAGAGCTTCGGCGCCTCCGCCGGGACGAAGCCGATGAACGACGAGAAGTAGGCGCCCGACTTGTAGCCACCGTGCTCGTCGGGCTTCTTGGCCGTGCCGGTCTTGCCGGCGACGTTGTAGCCGTCGATCTTGGCGTTCACCCCGGTGCCGACCTTGACGACGTTCTCGAGCATCGCCGTCATCTGCTTCGCGGTCTCCTGGGAGACGACCCGACGGGTGGAGGCGGCCGGCGACTTCGTCTCGGTGCCGTCGGGGCCGACCACCTCCTTGACGAGCTGCGGTTGCACCCACACCCCGCCGTTGGCGAGCGTGTTGAACACCTGCAGCATCTGGAGCGCGTTCACGGCCACGCCCTGACCGATCGGGATGGACCCGATGTCGGTGCCGTCCCAGTGGCCGCTCTTCATGATGCCGTTGGTCTCGTTGGGGAAGTCGAGGCCCGTCGTCTGCCCGAGGCCGAACTTCTGCAGGTACTCCTTGGTCTTCGGCACGCCGAGCTGCTGGGCGATCTTGATCGTGCCGATGTTCGACGACTGCGTGAGGATGTCGGTGACCGTCCACTTCTGCGGCGGGTGCGGCTCGTGGTCGGAGAACATGGCGGACGACACACGCATCTGATCGGGCACGTCGATCACCGTGCTCGGCTTCACGACACCTTCTTCGAGCGCCCCCGACATCGTGATCGCCTTGTTCACCGAGCCAGGCTCGAACGCGACCGTCAGCGCCCGGTTGTCGGTGGTCGGCACCGGCTGGTCGTTGTCGTCGCGACCAAGGTTCGCCATGGCGAGGATCTCGCCCGTGGTCGGGTCCATGACGAGCGCAGTGCCGTGCCGCGCGCTCGTCTGGTTCATCTCGTCGGCGAGGGCCCGCTCGACCTCGTACTGCAGCGACCGGTCGATGGTGAGCACGAGGTCGCTCCCCCGCTTCGCCGGGGTGACGTGCTCGCGCCCACCCGCGATCGTGCGGCCGTCGGGCCCGGTCTCGATCTGCAGCTTGCCCGGCACGCCGAGCAGGCTGGCGTCGTACTGCGCCTCGAGCCCCGAACGCCCGGCGTTGTCGAGGTTGACGTCACCGATGACGGAGCGGGCGAGCAGGCCGGCAGGGTCGAAGCGCTTCGACTCGTCGACGAGGTGCACCCCGGCGAGGTGGAGCGCGTCGATCTTGGCCGCCAGGGCCGGATCGATCTGGCGGGCCAGGTACGCGAAGGCACCCTGCTGCGCCAGCTTCGACCGCAACCCGGCCACGTCCTTGCCGAGCAGCGGGGCCAGTGCGGTCGCCGTCGCGGTGGCGTCGTGCACCTCGCGTGGGTCGGCCCACACCGTCTTCTGCTCGACCGACATGGCGAGCTCGGCGCCGTTGCGATCGAAGATCGATCCGCGCTCGGCCGTGAGCGGAACGGTGCGCAGGCGCTGCGCGAGCCCCGCGGCGGCGTAGTGACCAGGCGCCACGACCTGGAGGTCGACGAGCCGCGCGATCACCAGCGCGAACAAGACGGCGAGGGCGACCAGCAACGCGATGCAGCGATGGGCCGGCGTGCCGACCCGAACGGGCCGGCGCGGTCGCGGCGGCGGACGCCGACCCGCGGGCGGGCGCCGGCTCGACGGACGGTAGGGCGGCGGGGAGCGGCGAACAGGCGGCCGCGCGGTCGTCGTCACGTCACGGGTTGCCGCCGAGGTACGGCTTGGCTGCCGCCCACGACGCTCCGCCGTCGCGCTTCGCCGTCGTGTCCGGCGTGGTGGTCGAGGCGTGACCCGCCCCGCGATCGACCTGCGCCGCCATCGCTTCCGATGGTGTCAGGTATGTCACGCCGGGTGGGGGAACCATGCCGAGGCGCTGCTGCGCGACCTCGACGATGTGGCTCGGCGCCTCGAGCTGGGCGACCTTCAAGCGGTTGGCCGAGTACTCGGTCTGGGCCTCGGCGACCTTCTTCTGCAGGTGATCGATGCGGCTCTGCCCGGTGACGAGCATGGCGTTGAACGCGGCGAGCAGGAACAGCGTGCCGGCGGCCAGCAGCGCGGCGACCACGACGACGAGCCGCGCCCGCCGGCGCCGGTGGGCCGCCTTGCGCCGCGCGTCGTCGACCAGCCGGAGCGGCGGACGCGCCCCCCGACCCTCCCGGTTGGGGGCCGTCGTCGTCGAGGATCGACGGGCGGTGGTGGGCGCGGCCATCACGCGGCCAGCTTCTCGACGGCGCGGAGGCGGGCGCTCTCGGCGCGCGGGTTGGCGGCGACCTCGGCCGCCGACGGCTTCCACGCGCCACGCTTCAGGAGGCGCACGACCGGCACCGCACCGCACCCACACGGGAGGCCGGGCGGGCAGGTGCACCCGCCGGTGGCGGCGTTGCGGAACCGCTCCTTCACGATCCGGTCCTCCCCGGAGTGGTAGGCGAGGACCGCGCACCGTCCCCCCGGGGCCAGCAGGTCGATCGCCTGGTCGAGCGCGTCGGGGAGGACCTCGAGCTCGGCGTTGACCTCGATCCGCACCGCCTGGAACGAGCGCCGCGCCGGGTGCCCACCGGTGCGACGGGCCGGCGCCGGGATGGCGTCGCGCACGATCTCGGCGAGCTGCGCGGTCGTGGTGATCGGGCGGTGGGCGACGATCGATCGGGCGATGCGCGTCGCGTACCGCTCGTCGCCCAGCTCGCGCAGCACGCGCACCAGCTCGGCTTCCTCGTAGCCGTTGACGACGTCGGCGGCGGTGATCCCCGTCGTCGTGTCCATGCGCATGTCGAGCGGTGCGTCGAACCGGTGGCTGAAGCCGCGCTCGGGCCGGTCGAGCTGGGGCGACGAGACCCCGAGGTCGAACAGCACGCCGCTCACGACCTCGAGGCCGAGGCCGTGGACCGCATCGGCGATGGCGTCGAAGCGCGTGTGGATGACGGTGGCGCGCTCGCCGTAGGGCGCGAGGCGCTCGCGCGCCACGGCCACCGCATCGGGATCACGGTCGAGACCGGCGAGGCGCAGGTGGGTGTGAGCGTCGAGCAGGGCGCGGGCGTGGCTGGCGCCCCCGAGCGTGGCGTCGACGAGCGTCCCTGCAGGCACGGGCGCGAACAGGTCGACGATCTCGTCGACCATGACCGGCTGGTGCTCGAACGGCGGGTTCGTCGTCATGCTGCTGCGCTCTCGTCCTTGGGGAAGCTCGGCGCTCACAGGGAGCCTTCGACCGGCGAGTACCCCCGGGATGTCTCCCCGGGTGGCGACGGAAGCGGGCGGAGTAGGGGCTGTCCGTTGCCGGTCGAAGGCTGCCTGTGAGCGTCGTTGCGTCAGATACGTGCTGCGGTGGGGATCTAGATCCCGATGTCGTCGAGGTTCGGGGTGGCGCCGGCGAGGGTCAGGTCGGCCTGCTGGTCGACGTCGCGCCAGCGGGCGGCGTCCCAGATCTCGACCCGGGAGAGCACGCCGGTGACGACGACCTCCCGCTCGAGACCGGCGAACGTCCGCAGGTGGGCCGGGATCGTGATGCGACCCTGGCGATCCGGGGTGGCTTCCGATGCGCCGGCGGCGAAGGACCGCACGGCGTTGCGCTCGATGGCTCCTCGCCTCGCCTTCTCCTGCATGTCCAGGGCCACCTTCTGGAACTCCTCTGCGTCGTACAGCGCCAGGCAACCGTCGAGCGACTTGGCGAGGTAGGCGCCGACCTCCAGCTGCTCACGGAACTTGGCGGGCAGGATCACCCGCCCCTTGGCGTCCAGGGAGTGCTCATAGGTCCCGAGGAACACCGTTCCGCTGCCTTCGTTCGGTCTTGCTCCGTCAACTGCGCTGGCCCTGCTCTGGCGTGTCGCTGCTCTGCCGGGCGGTGGACCACGACCCGCCACGAGCCCTCCGCGGCGCGCCCCGCCCCACCACTTCGCTCCACCATAAGCCCCCACATGCCACCCGTCAACGCCCGATCGCGCCACTTCGCGCCACGGCCGCGCATGCCAGACTGCGTGCAGATGGAGCAGCAGCCCCCGTGAGGCGCCTCGGTGCCGGCGTCGCGATCGCCGTGCTGGTGCTGGTGGCCGCCGCCCCGCCCGCCTCGGCCCACACCGGCAAGGTGGTGGCGACCGACTACCGGTCGGTCATCACCCAGGGCCTCTCCGTCCCCGGCGTGCGCATCCGGATGATCGAGGCCGGCGGCCGCGTCGAGCTCTCGAACCACGCGTCGTTCGACGTCGTGGTGCTCGGCTACGAGAACGAGCCGTACCTCCGGGTCGGCCGCGCCGGTGCCTTCCAGAACCGGCGCTCCCCCGCCGTCTACCTCAACGCCACCCGCACCGGCGGCACCACGCCCCCGCCCGACGTGGACGCCAAGGCGGCACCCCAGTGGGTCCGGCTCGGCGCGTCACCGGTGGTGCGTTGGCACGACCACCGCACGCACTTCATGGGCGGCCCGGCCCTGCCCGACCGGGTGACCCCGTGGACCGTGTCGCTCGTCGTCGACGGCGGGCTCACGGCGGTGCACGGCCAGCTCGTCCACGTCCCGGGACCGGCGTCGTGGCCATGGATCGCGGTGGCACTCGCGTTCGCCGGCGCGGTGGTGGTCGCCGTCCGCCGGTTCGGAGCCCGGGGAGCCCTGCTCGTCGGCGTCGCCCTCCTCCTGGCCGCCGACGTCGTGCGCGTCGGTGGGCTCTCCTTCGAGGTCGTCGGCGGCCTCCACGCCACGCTCGCCCAGGCGATCAGCGTCGGGGTCGTCGACGTCGTCGCCTGGGTCCTCGGCGTCGCCGCCATCGTCCGGATCGGGGCGCGCCACCACGACGGTCACCTGGCCGCCGGGATCACGGGCGTGCTGCTCGCCATCGTCGGCGGCGTCCTCGAGTGGGGCGACCTCGGCAAGTCGCAGCTCGCGGTCGTGACGCCCCCGCTGGTCCACCGGCTCTGCGTCGCCGGCGTCGCCGGCCTGGGCCTCGGCGTGGCGGCCGCGGTGCTGATGGACGCGGCGCGCGTGCCGGTCAAGCCGGTAGCGAAGCCGTCAGTGCGCTGACCACCTGATCGGTCGAGGCGTCGAGCCCGGTCCCGAGGTCGCCGAGCGCCAGGAGCCCGGCGGCCCGGTCGCGGTCGTCGAGGGCGAGGAGCCCGAGGATCGGCACGGGGTCCCACGCCCGATGCACGATGCACTGGAAGCGGGCGCCGTCGCGGGTGCGGCGCTGCGAGATGCCGACCAGCTTGCGGCCGTCGACCACCACCTCGCCCGAGCCCAAGCCGGCGAAGCACACCCGGCGTGACCACGCGGTCTCGACCGGGCGACCGAGGTGGACCTGGCCGTCGGCACCCAACCGGCGGACGGCGTCGGCCCACGCCGCGCCGAGCCAGTGGAAGGCGAGGGCGACGTCGTCCTGCCAGAGCGTGTCGTCGCGCCCGATCGTCACGTCGACCCACGTCGCCCGCTCGGGAAGCAGGAGCACGGCGCCGCCGCCGCTGCGCCGTCGCACCACGTCGATGCCCGTCGCCTCGACCGCGACGTCGTCCACGTCGGACTCCGGTTGCGTGCTGCCGAGCACCAAGGCCGGCGCGGTGATGTCGAGCACCTCGACGAGGCGCCCGGCTCCGGGATCGAGCGGGCGGTGGTGCAGCTCCTCGGCCGACCCGGTGCGCCACTCGACGCACCAGGAGGCCGGATCGGTCACGCCGACAGGGCGGTCTGGAGGTAGGGCTCCCACGCGGAGGGGACGGTACCGGCGGCCACCGTGATCCACGTGAGCTCGCGGGGCGCGGCCGGTCGTCGCCGGAGGGCCATCGGTGTCTCGGAGAGCAGGCGGTCGCGCTTGCGCGTGTTGCAGGGCCGGCAGGCCGCGACGACGTTCTCCCACACGTGCTCGCCCCCGCGGCTGCGGGGCACGACATGATCGATGCTCTCGGCCGGCGCGAAGCAGTACTGGCAGCGGCCGCCGTCGCGAGCGAAGATCGCCCGCCGGTTGAGCGGTGCCCGCCGCCGGACCGGCACGCGCACGAACGTCGTCAGCCGCACGACCGACGGCACCGTGACCGTGAGGCGCGCCGAGTGCATCCGGGCCCCCGAGTCGTGCACGATCTCGGCCTTGTCGCTGAGCACCAGCACGACCGCCCGTCGCGCCGACACGACGCAGAGCGGTTCGTACGTGGCGTTCAGGACCAAGGCCGTGGTCATGCTCGAACGAGCCCTCCGTACTCACGGCACCAGTGGAGGTAGGCGAGGACGTCGGGCGGCTCCGGGGGCCGGGCCGGGTCGCCGTACGCCGTCTGCATGCGGAAGCGGAGGTACGCGGCGTCGGGCACGGGCAGGAACGGTCTCCGCCGCCACCAGCCCGGCCGCGCCAGGACCCAGGTCTGCCGCGCGGCGATGCCCCAGAGGGCAGGGCGCAACGCCACGGCCATGGCCACCCGGGCCCAGCCACGCATGGCGGGAGGCTACCCGCCACGTCACCCGATCGCGGTCGCGCGTTCCGGGCGCGAACGGGCGTGTGCCGCACGCACGGTGTTTCTCTTAGGCTCGGTCGGTGACCACTCGTCGCGCCCCTGACACGCCCTCGTCGTTCGCCGACGTGTTCGCCGCCATCGCGGAGAACGTCGCCCGCGTCGTGCAGGGGAAGCCGGAGGCGATCGAGCTCGCCCTCTTGTGCCTCGTCGCCGAAGGCCACCTGCTCATCGAGGACGTGCCGGGCGTCGGCAAGACGAGCCTGGCCAAGGCGCTCGCCGCGTCGCTCGACTGCCGCTGGGGCCGCATCCAGTTCACGCCCGACCTGCTGCCCTCCGACGTGGTCGGCGTCACGGTGTGGAACCGGGGCACCAACGAGTTCGAGTTCCGGCCGGGCGTCGTGTTCTCCAACCTGGTGCTCGGCGACGAGATCAATCGTGCGTCCCCGAAGACGCAGTCGGCGCTGCTCGAGGCCATGGAGGAGCGCCAGGTCACCGTCGACGGCCACACCCACCTCCTCGACCCGCCGTTCATGGTGATGGCGACGCAGAACCCGGTCGAGCACGAGGGCACCTACCCGCTGCCCGAGAGCCAGCTCGACCGGTTCCTCATGCGCCTCTCGCTCGGCTACCCGGCCCGCGACGCGGAGCTCGAGATCCTCGACGCCCACGGCGCGGCCACCCCGATCGACGACCTGGTGCCGGTCGCCACGGTGAAGGACGTGACGGTCATGGCCGCCTACGCCCGCGAGATCCACGTGGCGCCGGCGCTGAAGAGCTACCTCGTCGACCTGGCGGAAACCACCCGGCGCCATCCGGCGTTGGCACTGGGCATGTCGCCGCGCGCCACGCTCTCGCTGCAGAAGGCCGCGCGCGCCCGCGCCGCGGCGAGCGGACGCGACTACGTGGTGCCCGACGACGTGAAGGCGCTCGCCCAAGCCGTGCTGCCGCACCGGCTCGTGCTCACGCCCGAAGCGTCCATGCAGGGCGTCGACACCGGCGAGGTCGTCGACGACGTCTTCCGTCACGTCCCGGTGCCGAAGGGCCGGTAGGGCGTGCTCACCCCCCAGGGCTGGCTCGTGGCCCTGGTGTCCGTCGCGCTCGTGGCCGCCGGACGGCTGTTCGGGATCTACGAGCTGTACCTCCTCGGGGCCGGCGCGGCGGCACTCGTCATCGCCGCCGCCATCTCGGTGGCCCGCACGCGGATGCGCATCGACATCGCCCGCAGCATCCATCCGCCCCGGGTGCACGCCGGTGGGCCCAGCCGCGTCGAGCTCGAGGTCTCCAACCGCGGCAAGCGCCGGTCGCCGCTGCTGACGTTGCGCGACCCGGTGGGCGACGGGCGCAGCGCGAGCGTGGTGGTCGCGCCGCTGCAACCCGGCGAGTCGGTGCGAGCGACCTACCGGCTGCCGACCGACCGGCGCGGCATCCTGCACGTCGGCCCGCTCGCGGTGCAGGTGAGCGATCCGTTCGGCCTCGCCTCGACGTCGACGCGCGCCGCGCCGGTCGTCGAGCTCACGGTCTGGCCCACGATCGACGACGTGCCCCCGCTCCCCCACACCATCGGCGACGACCCGCATGGCGGCGCCGACCACCCGAACGCGCTGACGGCGGCGGGCGACGACTTCTACGCGCTGCGCGCCTACGTCGTCGGAGACGACCTGCGCCACGTGCACTGGCGCTCGACCGCGCGCCGCGACGAGCTGATGGTGCGCCAGGACGAGATGCCGTGGCAGGGGC
>Ga0207644_10002401_pt1 | contig 12070 bp, 13 predicted proteins | sample KBSS73metaG_FD_184326 | JGI IMG/M metagenome (GOLD analysis project Ga0207644, IMG submission 184326) | Switchgrass rhizosphere microbial communities from Kellogg Biological Station, Michigan, USA - KBS S7-3 metaG (SPAdes) (version 2) | ecosystem: Host-associated > Plants > Roots > Rhizosphere... | reverse complement strand
ACCGAGGGAGCGGCGGGCAGGGCGATCGGCTTCCCCGCCGCGCGCTCGCGGGCGGCGCGGCGCGCGCGCCCCCGATGCAGCGGCGCCTGGAGGAGTCCGAGTGCGGCCATCACTCCCACGACCAGGATCTCGGTACGCGAGATCTTGACGAGCCGCGCGCTTCCGGTGATGTACACCGGCACGATCAAGGCCGCGAAGAGGAACACGGGCGTGAAGGCCGTCAGATGGGCGGCGACGGCTCCCGGACGCCGAACCGCCAGCAGGGGGCTGGCGAGGAGGGCCGGAACGAAGAGCGCCGGGAAGAGGATCGGATCGAAGCCCGCCGTCCCGGCGACGAACAAAGTCGCGAAGGCGGCGAAGAGGACGCCCGCCGCCGTGAGGCCGGAGCGGCGTCCCAGCCCCAGGAGAACGCAGGCCCCCGGCAGGAGCGCCAGCAGGGCGAGGAGCTTGACCTGGTCGATCGTCAAGCGAAAGGCCCGCCCGAAGGGGGCCGCCAGGACGAGGTACTGCTGCTCCCCGACCGGAAGCCGGTCGGACGCCGTGAGGTCGGTGAGCGCGGCCTCGACGGCCCTCCCCGCGGCGCCGACCTGCTCCACATCGACCTGGTCGATCGTGTCGCGCGCGCTACCCTGGTAGGGGTAGGACCGCGTGAGCGAGAAATTGGAGACGAAAACCGCCGGGATGCCCTTGGCCAGGAACGCCCGGTCGTCGCTGTAATACCCCACGTCGATCGTCCGGACGAGCACCTGGTAGACCGGATCGAGCCAGGGATCTCCGATGGGGAGCCGCTCCCCTCGGACGCGGGCGGCGTTCGAGGCGCGCGTCACGAGCCAGTCGGGCGCGATCGAGAGGACGCCGAGGCGGTCCTCGTACGGGAGCGTATGGAGGACGACGCGCCCATCGCGCCATCCCACGGAATCGAGGCTCACCATGGCCTGCAGGTTCTGGAGCTCCCGGGGCGAGAGCGAGCTCACGAAGTGGTTCGCGCCCGCGCACCCGAACGACTCTCCGTCCCACGACGCGAAGAGCATCGTGCGCGAAGGGGGGCCGCCCGACTCCCTGGCGATCACCGCGGCGGCCGACGCGGCGCGCGCCAGCTCGATCAGGACCGCCAGTCCGGCCGTCCCCTCGACCGCCGCGCGGGACTTTCCGGTGGCATCGTGATGGGCTCCGACCAGGATCGAGCCGTCCCGCTCGCCCGGCAGGACGCCGATGACGTTGCGCATGGTTCCGCCGAGGCGATCGCTGAAGGTCTGTTCGTAGACCCGAAGACCTGCCGCCTCGAAGCGGCGTCCGATGTAGGTGGAGACGACGGCGTTGCCGCGCTGGCCCACGGCACGGCCTCCCGTAGCGCCGGTCAGGGCGTCGATCTCCCTCAGATCCACCATCGCGCGGTCGGCGTTGAAGAGTCCCGGGCGCTTCGCGACTTCCGGGGAGAGCTGCGGCTGCCCGAAGAGCATGCAGCCCACCAGGACCCCCAGGAGCAGGGCGTAGGATGCGGCTGCCGCCAGAGTACGCACCTCACGAATCTATCGTGAGCGGAGCCGATTGCAAGCGCCAAACGTGCGCCTACAGACGCTGGCGGACGATTACGGGTGGTGAAACCCCTTTTCCCCGGCGCGGACGGCGATCTTGAGGCGGTTCTCGGGCGGGGCCATGGGACAGGAGAACGCCCATCCGTAGGCGCAGTAGGGGTTGTAGGCGCGGTTGAAGTCCAGGGTCACGGTCCCGTCGTCGTTGGGCGTCACGTCCATGTAGCGGCCAGCGGGGTAGGTCTCGCGTCCCGCGCCGGAGTCGGTGAAGGGGACCCAGAGCGTCGCGGCCTCACCGGAGTCTTCGATCTCCCGGTAGAGCTGAAGGCTCGCGGAGGTCCCCTCGCGCGTGAAACGGACTTGTCCCTCGCGGCGGAACACGCGCCGCTCGCCCAGGTTCGTCACGAGCTCGAAGGTCTGCGGGCTCCTGTAGGGCTCGACGGACAAGGTCATCCTCCATGCCGGATCGACCGGGTAGTACTCCAGCGGCGGGAAGCCCGCCCGCTGCGGCGCCGGAACGGGACTCTCGGGGGAGCCGCGGAAGAAGGCATCCTTGCGGCGACGCTCCTCCTCGACGGCCGCCGCGTACGGGTCGGCGCCCGCCGCGGTCCCGTGCGATGCAGGAGGCGTGAACGACGCCGGGGGCGCCGCAGAGGGCGCGGGATCTGAAGTGGAGGAACCCGCACCCGGCGCGCCGGACCGTTCCCCGCATCCCGACAGGATCACCCCGAGCAGCCCGGCGGCGGCGGCAACGGCGGCGGCGCGTATCGCGCGCGAGGCGCGCGGCCTGGAGACGGACATCGCGCGTCTACCAGTCCACCGGCAGGCGCAACGTCCCTTCGCGATGGTGGAGCAGCAGATGGCGGCGCTCGCGTCCCAGGAAGAAGAGCCGCGCCGTCACCTCCACGTCGCGGCGGCAGTACGCCTCGATGAGATCGAGTCGCCCCTCGCGAAACCACGCGAGGCTCTGCAGCCCGTCGGCGGACTTCCCCTCGCCGAGGTTCGCGAGCGCGAGATCGGCGAGCTTCACGCGCAGGCCGAAGCGGCGCCGGATCTCGCGCAGCATGTCGAAGGAGCGGATGCGGCCGAGGTCCCACTCGCCGTAGGCCGAGAGCACGGTGAGATCGAAGCGCTCCGAGTTGTACCCGATCACGCGGTCCGCCATGACGAGATCCAGCAGCAGGCGGTCGACGTCCTTCTCGAAGTAGGTGCGGTTCGTGTTCCGGCGCACGTCGTAGACGACCGCCAGGGCGAGCCTCATGTCCCGGATCCGCCGCCAGCCGCCCACCTCGGCGGCGCTGCGCTGGGTCTCGATATCGAAGACGACGACGCGTCCCTCGTCCGAACGCAGTCGGAATCCGCCGGGCGCGACGAAAGGAGCCCAGGTCGTGGCCGCGGAGGGCAGCGACGGCAACAGGGACGGCGGCGGAGGCGCGGGCATCGCGGGGAAGGACGCCCCCGTCCACGCCGCGGCATCGAGCCCGCCCGGGGCGGACGCCTGCAGCGCGGAGGCCGAGGCCGACGGTCCCCCAGCCGCGCCCGGCGCGATCCATGCCGCTCCGGACCGCAGCGCCCGGCGCGAGAGCAGCGGCCGCGGCTCGGCCGGACGCGGGGGGAGAGAGACGGGCCCGGCCGGCATCGCACGCGCGCTCCCCGCCAGGCCGGGGAGGGTCGGGTGGCGCTCCGGGGGGGCCGGCGGCCGGGGCCGGGGCGGCTCGAAAGCCGGCCGCGGGGCGTCCCCATGGAGCGTCAACGGAAGCGCGCCCGAGCGTCGGAAGAAGCGAGGGTCGAGATCCAGGGGAAGCCGCGCCGCGGCCGCGCCGGGAACGGGTCCTTGCGGGAGCGGCGCGAGAGCCGGCGGCGCCGGCCTTTCACTCGGAGGGACGAAGCGACGGTCCTCGTCCCATGCGTCGAAGGCGGGCGCGGCGTCCCGGGCGGATACCTCCGGGGGGCGCGGCTCTCGCGGGACGAACGTCGCGATCCCGCCCGAGAGGTGCGCCAGGACCAGGCGCGAGGATTCTTTGTCGAGGGGACGGTTCCCGGAGCCGCACTTCGGCGACTGGACGCAGGACGGACACCCCTCCTCGCACGGACAGGTGTCGAGCAGGCGTCGCGTGGCCGCGAAGAGGTCCTCGATCCGGTCGTGTACGCTCTGCGCGAGGCCGATGCCGCCCGGATGGCCGTCGTAGACAAAGATCGCGGGAGCCTCGAGCTGGGCGTTGCGCGAGTACGAGATCCCGCCGATGTCGGACCGGTCGCAGAGAGCGAGGAGCGGGAAGAGCGAGATCATCGCGTGCTCGGCGCCATGCAGGCCTCCCATGAAGTGACGCTCGCGCAGGACCGCCTCCTGCTCGAGCGCGCCGGGGAGCGTCATCCAGAAGCCCACGGTCTCGAAAACGATGGGCGGGGCCTGGAGCGGGTGCTTCGAGATCGTTTCCTGGTCGGTGAGGCGCTTCTTGGCGTACTCCTGGATCCGCACCGTGACCTTCAGGCGGCCGAACGAGAGCCGGTAGCCCTCGCGCTCGCTCTCGCGCAGGACCTCGAGGATCTCGGTCTCCTTCTCGCCGAGCGCCTGCGTGTAGTAGTCCCCGGAGAAGCGGACCGCGAGCACGCGCCGCGCCTCCTCGTCGACGCGCACGATGCGGTAGCTCTGACCGCCGTGCAGGTAGATCGCCCCCTCGTGGCACTCGTGGAAGACCCGGACGCCGTCGATCGTCCCGATGGGACGGTTCCCCTCCTCGGCGAGGATCGCGTACGAGGCGCCTCCCGAGCGCAGGCTCACATCGCGCTGCGGACGGCGGATGAGCGTGAAGAGCCGCTCCCCCGCCTCGTCCTCGACCAGGCGCCCCTCCGCCACGAGGGCCGCGACTCCCTCCGCCCCGACGTACGCCTCCGCCTCCGCGCGCGCGAGCGGGATCTCCGACGCGGCGCAGACCGCGTGCGCCGAGGCGACGGCGGGGTTGTCCGGATCCACGACCGCAGGCTCGAACGCCCGCTCGAAGAACTCGCGCGGATGGCCGATGAAGTACTGATCGAGCGCGTCGGGCTGCGCCACGAAGACGGTGAGCGATTCGCGCTCCTTGCGCCCGACGCGTCCGACGCGCTGCCACGAGGAAAGCATCGAGCCCGGATATCCGACGAGGATGCAGACATCGAGCCCGCCGACGTCGATCCCCAGCTCGAGCGCGGAGGTCGCGACGACGCCCGTCAGATCCCCGCGGAAGAGCCGGCGCTCGATCTCGCGGCGCTCCTCGGGAAGATAGCCGGCGCGGTAGGAGGCGATGCGGTCCGCCAGCTCCGGGCTCCCCTGCGCCACCCACGAGTGGATGAGCTCGGTGATGCGGCGCGCCTTGGTGAAGGCGATCGTCCGGTGGCCCGCGCGGACCGCTTCGACCAGCACCCGCGTCGCGGCGGTGTAGGGGGACCCCGCGGGGTTCACGAAGAGGAAGTGGCGGCCCGCGCGCGGCGAGCCCGACTCGGTGATGACGTCGAACGGACGGCCCAAGAGCGCCCGCGTGAACTCCTCGGGATTGCCGATCGTCGCGGATCCGGCGAGGTAGCGCGGCTCGGCGCCGTAGCGCGCGGTGACCCGTCCGAGACGCCGCATCACGTGGGCGAAGTGGCTCCCGAAGACGCCGCGATAGACGTGAAGCTCGTCGAGGACGACGAGCCTGAGCGAGGCGAAGAAGCGCGCCCACTCGCCGTGGTAGGGAATCAGCCCGAGATGGAGCATCTCCGGATTCGTGATGAGGACGTCGGGGGGCTCCGCACGGATCTTCCGCCGCAGCGACGCCGGCGTGTCGCCGTCGTAGATCTCCGCAGTCAGGCTGCGCGAGCCGAAGATGCCCCGCCCGAAGACGCGCAGCTTCTCGAGCTGGTCCTGCTCGAGCGCCTTGTGCGGGAAGACGTAGAGCGCGTGCCCGTCGCCGCCCGCGAGCGCCTCGGCCGTGGGAAGGTAGTTGACGAGGCTCTTGCCCGAGGCCGTCGGCGTGACGACGGCCACGTCGCGTCCCGCGCGCACGCGATCGAGCGCCTCGGCCTGGTGCGCGTAGAGAGGATCCGCGCCCATCCGGCGCGCCGCCGCGCACAGCGCGGGCGAGAGCCCGGCCGCGGGATCGCGGAACCGCGGCGGCGTGGGCGGGATCTCGTGACGGTAGACGACCTGCGGCCCGAGGCGCGGAGAATGCACCAGGGACTCCACCAGCGCGCGCAGGCTCATGCGCCGATTATCCCGCCATTCACCCCCCGCGCGCGTCGTCCTCGCTAGACGCGCGCGAATGCGCGGCCGTAGACAGAACACGCGGCGGGCTCGCGACCTGCGTCGTGACCGGCCGCGGCGCCCGCGTTCCTCGGCTCTTCACAGCGGCCGGCCGCGCTCCGGCATCCATGGAGGTGTGTGTGAGACTCTCACGAACGTTCGCCGCCACCCTTCTGTCGCTCGCCTTCGTCGCCGCTCCCGTCGTCTCCACCGTCTCCGCGTCCGATGACGACACGCCGCCCGCGTGGGAGCAGCAAAAGCAGAGCAACGTCCTCGTCAAGATCACCCTGGGCAAGATCGAGAACGGCCGGCAGCAGCCCCTGCGCTCCTATCACCTGCTGGCGCCAGGCTCGGGCGCGCCGGCCCGGATCAACACCGCCAAGCGCATCCCGATCCCGGCGATGTCGATGCCCGCCGGCGACGACAGCCACTCCGGGCCGATGATGGCCTTCAGCTACCAGAACGTCGGGTTCCAGGCGAACGTCCGAGCGACCGTCCTCAAGGGCGGCGAGGTGAGGGTCAGCGCCGACATCGAGGACGCCGCCCTTTACGACCCTGCGGACCTCGACCGGAAGTCCGGGCCGCCCAAGGCCCCTGTTCTGACGAACTTCTCACAGACGATCGAGGCGGTCGTCCATGGGGATACTCCGCTCACGACGACGGTGGTGGACGACCCCTCCGGCCAGTCGATGTACATCCAGGTCGGGGCGGAGATCCAGCGGTAGGCGCTCCACATCCCGCGTCCCGTGACGCTTCGGCAGACGGCCGGTAGAGAAGGCGTCGGAGAATGCGCTCCAGGTCTTTCCATCCGGAGGAGGCGCTCTTCGGGATCGATATGCCTCTTCCGGAGCGCATTCCCTACAATCCGAGGCTCAGGATGATCGTGTACTTCGTTATCGTGTCGATGATCGCCCAAGAAATAGGGTCGTTCACGGGATCGCGACTGTTCACCGCTGCCTCGGTGATCCTTCTGGCCTTTTCTGTCCTGTTGACCCTCCGCCGGCTCTTGTGGCCGCGATACCTGACGCTGGCCGAGGATTCCATGACGATTCCCTGCGGCTTCCTGCGCCTGAAGTCCAAGCGCATCGGTTTCGATGGGATCTCGCGCGTCTGGGTCGCTCGCATCAGCTCCAGCTCGATACTCTGCGTCAAAGCCGCCGAAGGGCGCATCGAAATACCGGACATCTTCTTGCCCGACTCGACGGTCTTCGATAGTCTCAAGCGGTTTCTCGAATCGAAGGTCCGCCCATGAAGCCCGCCGAGACGCTCGTGCCGTTTCGCATCGTCGTGCTGGAGCCGGTACCCGGCGTCGTCCTGATGCTTCAGCGCGGCCGTTGCGATCTGGTCGCGCCGGTTCATCGGTCGGCCGCCGCCGTCTTCTTCGAGTTCGAGCTCCGCCTGGGACCGCCCTCGGGCTCGAGCCAGCTCCGCTGGCTCGGAGATTTCGCTCAAGGCACTCCCACGGACCGATTCGTCTACGTCAACGCAGGGATCCGGGCCGGGCAGACCGGCACGCCCTGGGACCGGCGCGCCAAGATCAAGCTCGCGGGGATCACGCGCAGGCAGGTCGACCAGGCTCTCGCCACTCCGGGGCTGCGCCTCGAAGCCCGAATCCAGGGCGCCGGCCGCGATGGCGGGCCGTGCTGTGCAACGGTTCCGTTGCTCGATGGCGGCTGGAGAGTCGGTCCGAAGTCGGGATAGCGAAGGCGACCGGGCCGCGCATCGCCGCATACCATGCGAGACCTCACCTCCAAGCGCCTCATCGTCGCCAAGGGCCTGATGTTCCTGGGCCTGGCTGTGGGGACAGCGGCGCACCTTCTACTCGAATCTCCATCGCTTCGATTGGCTGTCCTGCTCGCGGTGCTCGTGTGGGCCTCGTGCCGGTTCTACTATTTCCTGTTCTACGCGCTCCAGCGCTACGTGGATCCGGACCTTCGCTATGCGGGGGTGCTAGCCTTGCTCGGACAGATCCGGCGCTCTCGAGGATCCGGGTCCGCGGCGTGAAAGGAGCCTCACGATGCCCAGCCATCCTCCGGTCACGGAGAGCCAGGTGCTCGCATTCCTCCGGCAATTCGTGGAAGCCAGTGCAACGCGTTCGTTCGCGAGTGTGGCGGACATGATCCATCCCGATGCGCTGTTCCGCTTCAACGATGGCGACTACCGGGGACTCGACGCCATCCGGGGCGCCTTCGAGAGCACCTGGGCCCTCGACGTGAAGGACGAGCGCTACGACCTGTCGCACATCGTGGTCATGAGCGTCGATGCGGATTCCGCGGCGGCCACCTTCCAGTTCCACTGGTCGGGCACAGGCGCGCAGGGAACGTTTGAGATCCTGGGCCGCGGTACCAGCGTACTCGTCCGCCATCAGGACAGGCTCAAGGTCATGGTGGAGCACCTGAGCCGCTAAGGTCCGGCGGTGGCGGTATCATCGGTCCGTACAAAAGGCGCGCATAGACAGCGCCGCCTGGACCTGCTGGAGTGAGGGACGCCGACTTGTCGCTTATGCTGAACGTCATGCAGAAGCTCCCATAGGAGCGAGGCCTCGATGACGTTCGAGCCTGAAATGGTCACGGCCTACATCGACGCTCTATCCACTCCAGGACGCGATGGTGCCTATCAGGCTCTCTTGGATCTGGGGGCGGCGGCTCTCCCGTTCCTCGATGCCGCCATGCAAAACGAAACGACTCCGTCTGTTCGCGCCACACTGATCGACATCGCCTGGCGCACTGGATCGAATCGAGCCTTACCGATGCTCGCCCGCTGCCTTCAAGACGACGACGCCTCCGTCTGGAATGCGGCGCTCGATGGCCTCGTCACACTGGCCGATTGGCGTTCCCTCGATGTTCTTCTTGCAGCCAAGGTAGAGGTGGCCCGCGACAAGTTGCCGTGGATCGACCAAGCCATTGAGCAGATAAGAGCAAGGATGCAGCAGGGTCCCAGAGGCTGAACGAGAGAAGGAGTGTCGCGAGGTGAGACAGTGACCCCAGCACCCATCAAACCGATCGTTACCCCGGAGGCGCTCGAGGCGCTCGACATCCGCATCGGGACCATCGTCCTGGTCGAGGACCTCCCGAAGTCGGCTCGACTCGTACGACTGACGGTCGATTTGGGGGATCACCGCCGCCGTGTCATCGCCGGGCTGAAAACGGAGCGGGCGGATCCGCGGGAGATCCAGGGCAGGCAAGCCTTGTTCGTCGTGAACCTCGAACCGAGGACCATCATGGGCGAGGTGTCCGAGGGCATGCTGTTCGACATCGGGTCTTCTGACGGTATCGCTCCCGCCCTGGCAGTCCCGGAGCGATCGGTCCCCAATGGTGCGCGTGCCAGCTGAACGCTAGGAGTCGCCGGCGAGGTCGTCGACGATCTTGCGGTTGGCGGGCGGGATGGGCAGACGGGCCAGCTCGGCGGGGGTCACCCACGCCCACGCCGCGCCGTCGGGTGGGGCGGGCTCGTGCTCGAACGTCCCTTCGAAGACGTGGATGCGGACGGTGCGGTCGGGGTAGTCGTGCTCCTGGATCCGGATCAGCGTGAGGCCCTTCGGATCCCCGCCCATCTCTTCGCGCACCTCGCGGGCCGCGGCCTGGGCCGGTGTCTCGCCGCTCTCGATCTTGCCGCCCGGGAACTCCCAGAGACCCGGGAGCTTCTCGTTCTGGCGCCGCCGCCGCGCGAGGATCTTCTCGTCGCCGTCGCGACGCAGGACCGCGACCGCGACGTTCACCGGGTCCGCTCCGGGCCGTGCGGACGAGGCGACGTACCCAGAGGACTTCTTCGAATCGGGAAGCGCATCTGCCGGACGGACGTCTCCCCCGGACTGGCGGGGACGGCGCCCGGGGTCGTCCCTCAGCCGGTGGTCCCTTCCGCGCGCAGCTCGAGGAGGTGGCGCTCGCCGTTGCCGCGAATCCGGAGCCGGCGTCCGTCCGCCAGAACGAGCGACTGCTGGGCGAGACCGCCCCAGAGCGCATGAAGGTCCCCTTCACGGACGACGAGCGGCTCGATCGCCGAGGGGACGTCCACGGTCCACCCGCTGAGGGAGCGCAGATGCCGGGCGAGATCGCTCACGCGCGTGCCGCTGCCGGACACGCGCACCCACACCTCGCGGACGTTCTCGATGGGGGAGCTGTGCTTTTGCTCGCGGCTCATGAGAGTCTCCACCGCGCCCTCACCCTCTCCCGCCGCCGCGCACGAAACGCCGCCGCTGTTCTCGCCGCAGAAGGCCACGCAGGTCCCGCCGAGGTCCGAGACCTGGGGATCGCACCAGCCGCAGCCTGTCTTGAAGCGGTCGGTGCTCTCTCCGGGCTCGGGGGGCGCAGAGTCGTTGCCCTGGGATGCGGCCGGCGCGGCGGGGGGCGCGACCGGCGCGGCAGCGGCGTTCGCCGGGGCGTTGGCACGCTCCGGGTCGGTCCCGGAGCCTGGCCTCTGGGTCACGGCGAACAGCAATGGAATGGCGGCCAGCAGGACGGCCGCGACAGGAAGCGCGCGCTTCATCCTCGGCTCCTCTCCTGACGAATCACCCTCCCCGGACACGGGTATGGTGCTCCTCTAAAGACGGTGGAGTCAACGCTCGGGTCTAGCCGGAAATCCAGAAACTCGCGGTTTTCACACCGCATTCATCCCCTTTGGGGATTTTGTGGGACGAAATAACGGCCCTCCCACCGGGGCGGGACGCCTTCGAGGGGTCCCTTCCGGGCCTCAGCCTGCGGCGTAATCGTAGAAGCCGCGGCCGGATTTGCGACCGAGCCTCCCGGCGTCGACGTACTTGCGCAGAAGCGGACAGGGACGGTACTTGTCGTCCCCCAGGCCCTTGTGCAGGACCTCGAGGATGTTCAGGCAGACATCGAGCCCGATGAAATCCGCGAGCGTCAGGGGCCCCATCGGATGGTTCATGCCGAGCTTCATGACCGTGTCGATGGACTCGGGCGAGCCGACCCCCTCCATGACGCAGAAGATCGCCTCGTTGATCATCGGCATGAGGACCCGGTTCGAGACGAATCCGGGATAGTCGTTGACCTCGACCGGGACCTTGTCCATCGATTCGGCGAGCGCCCGCGTCTCCTGCCAGGTCGCGTCGGAGGTCGCCAGCCCGCGGATCACCTCGACGAGCTTCATGACCGGGACGGGGTTCATGAAGTGCATGCCGATGACCCGGTCCGCGCGCTTCGTCACGGCGGCGATCCGGGTGATCGAGATGGAGGACGTGTTGGTCGCGAGCACGACTCCCGGACGCGCGGCCTTGTCGAGGCGCGCGAAGAGATCCTTCTTCGCGCTCTCGTCCTCGAAGATCGCCTCGATCACGAAGTCGGCCGCCTCGAGCCGCGCGACGTCCGTCGCCGTCTCGATCCTCCCGAGCACGGCGGTCTTTTCCTCGGCGGTCATCTTGCCCTTGTCGACGCCGCGCTGGAGGTTCTTGTCGATCGTCCCGACCGCGCGCGCCAGAAGCGCCGCCTCGACGTCCACGAGGATCACGCGGCGGCCCGAGTGCGCGGCAGCGTGGGCGATGCCGTTGCCCATCGTGCCGGAGCCCACGACTCCGATCGTCTCGACCGCCATGCTTTTCAGGACTCCTGCGCCAGGCACACGACCTCGATATTGTTGCCGTCGGGGTCGAGGACGAAGGCGCCGTAGTAGTTCGGGCTGTAGTTCTCCCGGACGCCGGGCTCGCCGTTGTCCTTGCCGCCGGCCTTGAGCGCGGCGGCGTGGAAATCGCGCACGACCTGCCGCTTCTTGGCCGAGAAGGCGACGTGCGCGCTGGTGCTGACCGGCGGACGCGCGAGGATCCAGAGGACCGCGCGCTCTTCGCCGAAGCCGGCGCCTTCGGGGAACTCCATCAGCGCCTTGTAGCCCAGGGGCGCGAGCGCCGATTCGTAGAACTTCTTGCTCTTGGCGACGTCCGAGACGTTGATGCCGATGTGATCGATCATCGCGCCTTTCTCCTCTCGACGGCCATGGCCACGGCGTTGCCGCCGCCCAGGCAGAGGGCGGCGATCCCTCGCGTCAGGTTCCGCTGCTCGAGCGCATAGAGGAGCGTCGTCAGAACCCGCGCGCCGCTCGCGCCGATGGGATGACCGAGCGCCACGGCGCCGCCGTTCACGTTGTGCTTCTTGGGGTCGATCTCGAGAACCTTCCCCAGCGCGATCTGCTGCACCGAGAAGGCCTCGTTGAACTCGTAGAGGTCGACGTCGTCCTTCTTCCAGCCGGCCTTCTTCCAGACCTGGCGCACGGCCTCCTCGGGGGCCATCATCACCCACTCGGGCGCCATGCCGCTGGTCGCGTAGGCGACGAT
>Ga0207644_10002398_pt1 | contig 12081 bp, 10 predicted proteins | sample KBSS73metaG_FD_184326 | JGI IMG/M metagenome (GOLD analysis project Ga0207644, IMG submission 184326) | Switchgrass rhizosphere microbial communities from Kellogg Biological Station, Michigan, USA - KBS S7-3 metaG (SPAdes) (version 2) | ecosystem: Host-associated > Plants > Roots > Rhizosphere... | reverse complement strand
CACCTTTGACGCCTTGACGAAGTCGACGTAGCCGATCTGCGCTGCGTCATAGCCATCCTTGGCCATCGTCTTGAGCTGCGTGATCACGCAGGGGCCGGCCTTGAGCACGGTGACCGGGTGAACGTCACCCTTCTCATCGAACATCTGGGTCATGCCAATCTTCTTACCGAGAATTCCTGATACTGACATCTTCTTTTCCTTTCCTCATCATGCTGGCTCGTAGCTCAGCACTGCCGGGTTGATGCTGCGAAATTTATTACTTCTGAACTGTCTTGATCTCGACGTCGACGCCGGCTGGAAGATCGAGCTTCATCAAAGCATCCACCGTCTGCTGTGTGGGCTCGAGTATGTCGATCAGACGCTTGTGCGTGCGGATCTCGAAGGCCTCGCGCGACTTCTTGTCGACGTGTGGCGAACGCAGAACGCAGTACTTGTTCTTCATCGTCGGCAGCGGAATGGGCCCTGCAACCTGCGCGCCGGTACGCTTTGCCGTCTCAACGATCTCTCCAGTGGAGGTGTCAAGCACGCGGTAGTCGTAAGCCTTCAAGCGAATCCTGATTCTCTGTCCTGCCATCGTCTTCTCTCTTTTCTTTACGCAAAGAACTTGTTTGAGTCGCCGCCTGCCAAAGCAGGCGGCGCTGGTGTTTACTTGATGATCTCGGAGATGGTACCGGCGCCTACGGTGCGTCCGCCTTCGCGGATGGCGAAGCGCAGGCCCTTCTCCATGGCCACCGGGGTGTGCAGGGTGATCTCCAGTTGGATGTTGTCGCCAGGCATCACCATCTCGGTGCCCTCAGGAAGCTTCGCCGAGCCCGTCACGTCCGTCGTGCGGAAGTAGAACTGGGGACGGTAGCCGTTGAAGAACGGAGTGTGTCGTCCGCCTTCTTCCTTCGAGAGCACGTAGACCTCGCCCTTGAACACCGTGTGCGGGGTGATCGAACCCGGCTTGGCCAACACCATGCCGCGCTCCACGTCTTCCTTCGCCGTACCGCGCAGAAGAAGACCGGCGTTATCACCAGCCAGACCCTCGTCCAGCTGCTTCTTGAACATTTCCACGCCCGTAACCACCGTGTTCTGCGTGTCGCGGAAGCCGACGATCTGGACCGGCTCGCCAACCTTCACCTTGCCACGCTCGATACGGCCGGTTACAACAGTTCCACGACCCGAGATCGAGAAGATGTCTTCGATCGGCATCAGGAACGGAAGGTCGACCATGCGGTCAGGCTGCGGAACCGTCTTGTCCACGGCATCCATCAGCTCGTCGATCTTGGCCTCCCACTGCGCTTCGCCGTTCAGAGCGCCAAGCGCCGAACCGCGGATCACAGGAACATCGTCGCCGGGGAAGTCGTACTTCGACAGCAACTCGCGTACTTCCATCTCCACCAGGTCAACCAACTCCTGGTCTTCGACAGCGTCGCACTTGTTCAGGAACACAACGATGTACGGAACACCGACCTGGCGAGCCAGGAGCACGTGCTCCTTGGTCTGCGGCATCGGACCGTCGGTCGCTGCGACGACGAGAATAGCTCCGTCCATCTGCGCCGCGCCCGTGATCATGTTCTTGATGTAGTCGGCGTGGCCCGGGCAGTCGACGTGCGCGTAGTGACGGTTCGCCGTCTCGTACTCCACGTGCGAGGTCGCAATCGTGATGCCGCGCTCGCGCTCCTCTGGGGCATTATCGATCGTGTCGAACGAACGAAACGCGTTCTTCGGGTTGTGCTTCGACAATACCTTCGTGATCGCCGCCGTCAAAGTCGTCTTGCCGTGATCAATGTGACCAATCGTCCCGATGTTCACGTGCGGCTTGGACCGGTCAAATTTTTCCTTCGCCATTGCTCTCTCCGTCTGGTGTTTGGCCGGCATACACCGGCGATTCAAGTCAAAACTTCAAATGTTTTCGAGAACTCAGTAGTACGCGTACAGCCGGAAGAATTGCTGCCTCAGCTCCGGCGCGACCTTCTCAAGGCTTGCCAGGTAGAACTCGCGTATCTGGCCCTGGTCACCATCGGGAAGCTGCTTGTACTCAGCCTCCGTCTTCGGCCCCAGCAGTCCCTTGCTCAGAACATCTTCAAACTCGCGGATGCGGACATTCCTGCGCTCCAGTGAGCGGAGAAATTCACGAACATTTCCCGAGGAAAACGACGTTTCAATCGCTGTCTTCACCGCGCCGAAAGCGACTGGATCGGCGATCGGAAGTATTGGCTGCTCTTTCAACGTACTCAACAAACTCTCCTGGGGAGTGCCTTCTACTCTATGGAGCGGGAGACGGGAATCGAACCCGCGACCAACAGCTTGGAAGGCTGTGACTCTACCACTGAGTTACTCCCGCCTCTTTACTAAACCTGGAGCTGATGATGGGGCTTGAACCCATGACCTCTCCCTTACCAAGGGAGTGCTCTACCACTGAGCTACATCAGCCTTCTACAACCAACCCTACAATCCTATCGCGAGCGAAGCCATCCAAGCGTTACGCGAAAGGCAAAAAATCCTAAAAGTACCCAGGTCAGCGATTGAAACTTTCCCGGTTCCATCGTGTACCACACCAGGATCGCCAAAACTCCTAAACCTGCCAGCGCTACTGCCAATCTTCCGCTGCCGGCGGGGCCGAAGTCCACGTTCCGCTCCCCTGTTGCTGCTTCCTCTGCAAATTCATGGTGCACAGGGGAGGATTCGAACCTCCGTACGTCATAGACGGGCAGATTTACAGTCTGCTGCCATTAACCACTCGGCCACCTGTGCACTTCGCTGCCAAACCGCCTACCGTACAAGCTCCACAACTCATCAAGGCCGCGCGTCGATCAAGAATCCGCCGATCGAGCGGGTCATGCATCTCTTGAAGAAGTCTCCGGAGTCTGCTTGGCCAGAACGGCCCGACAGTACAACCAAATCCAATCTCGTCGCTGCCTGGAAACTGGAGCTGGCGAAGGGACTTGAACCCCCGACCCTCTGATTACAAATCAGATGCTCTACCAGCTGAGCTACGCCAGCCCAAACAGCCTTGTGCTATTGCCCCCTGTAAGCACCGCCCGCCTGACGCGCAGTCGTGCCTGCGCAGAGTGCGCCGCAGAGCTAACTTTAGCACAGTGACACTTTCTGCCGCAAACACAGAAGACGCCACTGGATGCGCCATTTCCACAGCCGAACGCTGCTTGCGTTAGACCCGCTCCCACGGCGCCGGAACCCGCACAGACGCCATCCCCGCTGCTGTCGCTGAATCGATTCCCATCTGCGTATCTTCGAATACAAGGCAAGACTCAGGCGCAATTCCCAGACGTTCTGCCGCGAGCAAAAACGGCTCCGGATGTGGCTTGCTGCGCGTGTAATCCCCCGCGCATACAAACGTATCGAAGCGATCCAGCAGGTTGAGCGTTCGCAGCGAGGCGTGGACCGAATTGCGCGTGCTGCCAGAGACAACGGCAAACGGAATCTCGCCATGCTTTGCATGGATGTGCTCCAACACCTCGGGCACTGCCTTGAGCGCAGGCAGGTTGGCGTAGAACATCTCCTCCTTGCGGCGCTGAATGTCGGCAACCGGCATGCTCAGTCCATGTCGTGTATTTAGCGAAGAGATGATCTCCACAACCGGCATCCCACCCCACGCGTAAAACAGATCTTCCGGAAACTCGCAGCTCCACTCCGACAGAACAGTCTTCCATGCGATGTAGTGCAACGGCATCGAATCCGCGATCGTGCCATCGCAATCAAAAAGGTATGCCTGAAATTCTCCCTCGGGCAATTTCAACTTCATCTGAACTACACTCCCGGGCCCCAAAATCACTGAAGCCCCTCTCTTTATGATGACAGATCGGGAAATACGGTTCATTCCCATCTGGATTCATCGGGTTGCGTGATAGCCTTTCCCACGTCCAACACAATAGAAGCATCCTTTTGGAGGGGTTCGAATGCTGTTGCCGCGCACTTTGCTGGCAAATTTGTTCGCTGTATTTCTGATCGGGGGAATGCCATCGCTCGCCCAGACTGCGGAGCCTCCGCAGCCTGCCGAGGGCCCCATCGCTGCGGCAGCGCCTTCCATGGCCAAGATCCTCAACAATGGCTCGATCATTCGCATGGTCGGAGCTGGTCTGAGCGATGATCTGGTCCTCCAGGCCATCGCCTCGCAGCCGGGCCAGTACACCACCGACGCTGACTCACTGGTCGACCTCAAAGATGCCGGAGTCTCCGAACGCGTCATCTCCGCGATGATGAACAAGGGCCGCAAACGCCTTACGCCCGAAGGCAACACCGCCGAGGATCCTCCTCCCGCACCCATCTCCGAGGTCAGCGAGATCGGCGCCTACTACAAAGACCGCAACGGCGCCTGGCAGCCGCTTGAGACCGAGGTCGTCCACATCAAGTCCGGCGGCTGGCTCAAATCCACCGCAACCCATGGCATCATCCGCGAGGACCGTAACGGCCATCTCAAAGGACGCGAATCGAAGCTTGCGCTCCAGGCTCCTATCGAGATTCTTATCTACGCACCCACCGGCGTCGATATCGCCGAGTACGACTTCCTCCGCTTCCGCATCAATTCAGATAATCGAGAGTTTCGCGTGATGACCGGAGGAGTCTTCCACTCTTCAAGCGGTGCAGACCGTGACGAAGTTGAGTTTCATGCCAAGAAAGCCGGGCAGCATGCCTGGCGATTCACCATTGATCGCAACGTCGGCGGCGGCGAGTTCGGCATCCTTCCTCCCGGAACAGGAAACGCCACCAACGGCGGCAAGATCTACACCTTCGCCATTACCGAATAGTCCTTGCCCGTTGCCCTTGGTGCGCAGACAGAGTAGAAACAGACTGATGCCTCACCACCACGGAATGCCCAACTTAGCCGATGCGTAGGTCGACCCGATACTCTTTGCTGTTGGCGCTGGCGCTCATCGGCGCCCTCATAGGCGCCATCGTTCTACGTAAGACCGCGCCTCCTGAAGCCGCACGGCTGCTGCCTGAATCCGACGCCATCGTCTACGTCAACCTCAAGCCCCTGCGACTTGCAACCCACTTCGACCGCTCGCCTGTCACGCGAGCGCCCGAATACCAGCACTTCATCGACGCCACGGGGATCGTGCCCGAACGCGATCTTGATGCCGCAGCCTTCGCGCTGAATCGCATGGACAACCCAAATGGTCCGAACGGCCCTGTCGGGTACTCCGAGGTCTTCGAAGGCCGCTTTGATGGCCAGCGACTGTCACGCTATCTCGAGTCCATCGCTACAGCGCGCGAGACCTATGCCGGCCATACCATCTACACGGTGGTCATCGCTGACGGCGACGCTACGCGGCCTCTGCGCATCGCACAGCTTGGCTATGACTCCATCGCAGCCTCCAACATGCCCACGGCGGAACAGATTCACTCGATCCTCGACCGCCACCGCTCCGCGGCCTCGCCCTTCTCCGGCTCGTCGCTGCTCTCGGCGCGTTATCGCGATGTGCCCCTGCTCGCAAGCGCCTGGGGAATCGGCCACATCGGCCTTCCCTTCTCCGACCGCGGATACATCACCGTCTTCGGCCTGCAGCTTCCTTTACCGGAAGACACCACCTTCGTAGCCAGCCTTCGCTATACCGGCACACTCCGTCTGCGTATCGAGGAGATATCTCCAACCGAGGCCGATGCCGCACGTGCTGCTCAGAACCTCTCCGCACTGATCGATCTTTTCAAGTCTCTCCAGCAGATCAAGCCCCGCAATCAGGGCGACGCAGCGTTGCTCGAAATGATTGGCTCGCTCCGCATGGACCAGCACAAGGACCGCGCCATCCTCACGGCCACCCTTCCGACTCAACTTTTGCAACAGCTTGCGAGTACCACCACGGAGTCCTCTTCCGGCATCCAAACAACTGAGGCACCGATGACTGGACCCTCACCGAGTACTGCCCCACACTGATCGGTCAGCAGGCACCTCCGGTCTGCCCGTTTTGCGGTCTTCTCAGAGTCCGCCCATAGATGTTTATTCCGGCTACTCTGGAGTCGTTTACGATGTCGCATTCCATTAAGCTCCTCGGCCCATTGGTTCTTTCGCTTGTGATCCTCTCCGGCTGCAGCAGCAATATGTCTACAACGATGACGATGACGACGACTCCGGTCACTCCGGCCCCGCAGGTTAATGCCGGATGCGTCGGCGCCGTTCAGACGGGCACCTCCGCCTACACTGACTTCACTCGCCAGTCGCCCGGTATCTGCCGCACGCTGCTGCCGGCAGACATGCCCGCGCCAAACATTGCAAGCTCGGTCACCAATAACTCGACATTGGTTCCTCGCGCCAACAACCAGCTTCCGCAGGTTCCCCCCGGATTCACCGTCCAGCTTTACGCCACAGGCCTCAACAATCCGCGCCTGCTTGCCACTGCACCCAATGGGGATATCTTCGTGGCACAGCCGGGTGGGAACAGCGTCGTCGTCCTGCGCGGTGTGGCCTCCAATGGAACAGCACAGAGCACCGCCGCCTTTGCCTCCGGCCTTAACGCCCCCTTTGGCATCGCCTTCTATCCCACAGGAGCCAACCCTCAATACGTTTATGTCGCGAACGTCGACTCCGTCGTTCGCTTCCCTTACCAGAGTGGCGATACGAAGGCACGAGCCGCAGCGCAAGTCATCGTCCCCTCCCTGCCCGGCGGAGGCCACAGCACACGCACGCTCGCCTTCACAACGGACAATCGCATGCTCGTCTCCGTAGGCTCGGCGAACAACATTACCAATACCGACACCGACAAATCCGAGACCAACCGCGCCGACGTTCTCGCCTACACGCCCGACGGCACCTTCCTGAAGATCTATGCCTCGGGCCTTCGCAACGCAGTCGGTCTTACACTCGACGCCGCAGGAACTCCCTGGGTCTCGGTCAACGAGCGCGACGGCCTGGGCGACAACCTGCCGCCAGACTACGTCACCCACATCCAGGAGGACGGCTTCTACGGCTGGCCCTGGTATTACATAGGCGCCAACCCCGACCCTCGTCTGCCAAACAGCCATCCTGAGCTCGCTCAGAAGACCATCGTCCCGGACACTCTTCTGCAACCCCACTTCGCTCCGCTGCAGATCGCCTTCTACACCGGGATGCAGTTTCCGACGATCTATCAGGGCGACCTCTTCGTCGCATCGCATGGTTCATGGAACCGTTCCACCCGTGGAGGCTACGAATTGCTTCGCGTTCTGCTTCAGAACGGCAAAGCCACCGGCGTCTACGAAGACTTCATGACGGGCTTCGTCAATCCCGACGGTACGGTATGGGGCCGCCCCGTCGGAGTCACGATGGGCTCTGACGGCAGTCTCTTCGTTTCCGACGATGCGTCGAACTCTATATGGCGAATTACCTATACCGGTAGCTGAAACGCGTTCGCCAGTAGTAGCGCATTTTTATAATTGCCGACTAGCATGGTTGTCAGGCTCTTTCAGGAGGAACACGAAAATGCGCCACGGGCTTATCCCGCTGCTGGCTCTCTCGCTGCTACCCGCGACACTCGTTGCTCAATCGGATAAAAAAACGGTCACCGGTCAGGCTGCCTTTGCCGACTGGAACCAGCAGCAGCCGGGAGTGCGCCGCATGATTACCGCAGCCGATCTCCCCGCGCCAAACTCGGCCGAAGCCGTTAACAACACGCCGCATCTCATCGTCAAACCACAGGACGCATGGCCCATTGCCCCGGCAGGTTTCAAGGTGACTCTCTACGCCGGCGGTGATGCCAAGCCCATGCAGCGTGCCGACAACAAAGAACGAATGCAGCTCAGCGGGGGGACCTTTACCATGCCTCGCCTCATTCGCACAGCACCTAACGGTGACCTGTTTCTCGCCGATTCCGGCGCAGGGTCCATCCTCGTTCTCCGTGGCATTGGCGCCGATGGCAAGGCAGCTCAGATCGAAAAATTCGCCACCGGCCTCGATCACCCCTTCGGCATTGCCTTCTACCCGGCAGCAGATCCGAAGTACATCTACGTTGGAAACGCGACAACAATCCAGCGCTTCCCCTATCACTCCGGCGACCTTCATGCGACCGGCGCAGCCGAGACGATCGTTCCTGATATCCCCGGCTACGCTCAGCTCACAGGCGGCGGTCACTGGACCCGTGATGTCACCTTCACGAAGGACGGCCAGCACATGCTGATCTCCGTCGGCTCCGGCTCCAACATCGACGATCCCGATACGCATCCGAAGGAGTTTCATCGCGCCGACATCCTCGAGTACACGCCGGAGGGCAAATTCATCAAGGTCTACGCCTACGGCATTCGCAACTGCGTCGGCGAGGCAATCAACCCAACCACGGGCGAACTCTGGTGCTCCGTCAACGAGCGCGACAATTTGGGGAATCACCTCGTACCCGACTACGTGACCTCCATCAAGGAAGGTGGCTTCTACGGCTGGCCTTGGTACTACATGGGCAATCATCAGGACCCACGACTGCCTCAGCCGTGCGCCAATGGCACTGGAGCCAACCCACAGGCGCCTGCACTCACCGCTGCCCAGGCCAAGGACTGCAAGCGTGTTGATATGTCTTCGAAGGTCATTACTCCGGATGTCCTCGTTCAACCCCACATGGCGTCGCTTCAGATGGTCTTCTACCCCACTGCCAAGTCGCAGTTCCCCGCCGAGTACAACGGCGACGCCTTCGCCGCAGAACACGGCTCCTGGAACCGCGCCAACCGTGCCGGCTACGAGGTCGTCCGCATCCCCATGCACAACGGCCACGCTGAAGGCAGCTACGAGGACTTCCTAACCGGCTTCGTCACCAAGGACGGCGAGGTCTGGGGTCGTCCGGTCGGGGTCGCAGTCGGCAAGGACGGCGACCTCTTCGTCACGGACGACGGCACCCGCAGCGTATGGCGCGTAACCTACACCGGTAAATGACCCTCACCCAAAATAAGAACGGCGCGACCCGTCTTCAGGTCGCGCCGTTCCTGCATCCACCCACACTTCTTCAGGCGCAGGCTCGCGCCAATGAGATCGCCTGGACCTTCGGTTCATACAGAACGTCGCTTTCAATCCCGATCAACGAGATCAGTGCATTGACGCAATCGCCGTCCAGCTTTCTGGGCGCCAGCGCACGCATGATCGGCAGAATCTCTTCGTAGCTAAGTCCGGCGCGATACGGCCTGTCCTCCGACAATGCGCCATAGACATCCGCCACCGCGATGATTCGAGCTTCCATCGACAGGTCAGGCGCCATCAGGCGGTTCGGATATCCGCTACCATCCAGCTTCTCGTGATGCTCACCAGCAACGATGGCGATTTCGCGGAAAGGTCCAATCTGCTCCAGGATGCGCCGCGTCAGTCCCGGATGCTGTTCCACCACCTTCCACTCAGCCTCCGTCAGCCTTGTCTTCTTGTCCAGAATTGAATTCGACACGCTCAGTTTTCCGATGTCATGCAGTAAAGCTGCGCGCCGCACCAGGCGAACGCGGTCGGCAGGCAATCCCAGGTTTTTCGCAATTCCCCGTGCCAACTCCGCAACGCCGATGGAGTGCCGGAACGTGAAGTGTGACTTCGAATCCACCACGTCAGCAAATGCCTCGCAAATGCGATCGATCTGCCGGTCATCCAACCGCTGCTTCTGCCGCGGATCCAGGTCTAGTACTGCTGCGCGCGTCATCTCATGAGCGTCCGTCGCTTTGCAGTGCGTCCACAGTGCGCCTCTCCGATCGAGCGAGAGTGCGGCCTGCACAATCTCCGGATCGAACCAGGTTCCGCTCCACTGCTCCAATGTCTCCACAGCGACCGCTGGGCTTCTCCCCATGGAGAAGACATCCAGATGCTGCGCGACCGCGCATAGGCGCGCCAGTAAAGGTATCCGCTTCCCACGTGCACGCTTCGGGTAGCCGCTGCCGTCCCAATGCTCCTCAAGGCTTCGGACTGCCTCTGCGGCCATCGGCCCCATACCAAGCTTGCTGACGATGCTGGAACCGCGATCGCATCGGAGGCCAATCATCTCTTCGTTGCCGATGTCTTTCAAAAGCAAGGCGTAGTAGAGGCTGCTCGTCTCCTCCGACGTCAACTGCACTTCATTTGCAATTCGCATGCCTAGAAGGCAACTTCTGAGAGCATGGCCGTGGACTGCTCCATCCGTCAGATCGATCGCAAATGACAGTGCCGAGATCACCTCCGACAACGAGATAGATTCATCCAACCCTTGCATCTGTTTCTCTTGCTGAAAAGACGCTGACGTCTGGCCCATGCAATCGATTCCGTTCGGCGTTGAATAACGCGACAATTTAGTTTGAAGTCCCGCGGCGTGCGGTAAAACCAAGGCAAACACAACGGGCTCGCCTGCGGGACTCCATCGTGAGAATAGGGTCGGTTCGCGGCATACGCCTACTACACAAAAGGTGCACCAAAGGGAACCATCGTAGTTGACCCTCGTTGAGAGATTTCCCCTCCACGTGCATAGACTTCGCGCGGCATCACCAACGAGTAACCACCCCTGTCCCCTGAAAGGAACCACGCAATTCGGGCACCAATCTCTAATTCATTTTTTATCGGTGACGGCATAGATCTTCGAAGCCTTCATGAAGTCTGATGGAAGGCTTTTCAAAATCACCTTTGCTTGTTCCGCCTTTGGCGGATACCCCGCGGAAGCAGCCACGGATCTCAACCCGGTGCTGTTGGTAAGCATGATCTCCGCATAGTTGTTTCCCGGATGCAACGAGACCTGATTCTCTGCTTCTTGGTACCCGGGCGTCGCCACATGAACTGTAGCCATGCTGGCATCTGCATTCGGGCTAGGAAACACCACCGCGTAGCGGCCAAACGTGTCAGTACTCTGCTGTACCGAATAGTCTCCCAGAGAGACCGTCACCACCGAATTGCGCAGAAGCTGCCGTGAAGTGGCATCCGCAACAAAGCCATCCAATTCGGTCGGTGCAATCGCTCTGCTAGCCGGAGCAGGGCGAGTGAAATGGAAGATTAGAACAACTAATCCTGCAAACGCGACAATACCGCTTGTCCATCGAAAGAGGCCTGAAGATCGTATCCTGGTGTCAGCCATATGTCCTCCGTGGCGGGCTTCGTCTGATTAACCAAGGCAGTCCTTCAGTGTTCTTATTTCCAAAGGTTTGAGAATTAGATGCGATTCATTGCGTCTTCGCTGTCTTGCGAAGCGTCACTTCTCCACCATACAAGGAGAGGAGCGGATGACGCACAACCGCGCGAAATTCATAGTGCTTGTCCGTCGGCAGACCCTCCAACGTCGCGGAAAAGCGGCCCGTCGCCGTAACTTTCTGATTTGGCGTAGCAATCCATGGCGCGTTCCGCGAATGGATGTCCTCCCCATCGATCGACCGGTATTCGAAGCCTACGTCCAGCGACTTCGCCTCGCCCATGTCGAGCAACTCCCCCTCCAACCGATAGCTCCCAGACCCTTCATTCCATTGATACCTTCCCGTCTTCACCCGCGGAGGCACAAGCGCCGGCTCAACATTCGTAATCTTTACCACCAGCGGATTCGGCCATTGCCGGTTGTCCTGCAGCCGTTGCGAAAGCAGCGTCCGGATGTGTAGACCATCGTCTTCCATGTGAAAAGTTGACTTTGGCACCACCCTCGGCGCGTACTCCAGCACCTCGCCATTAGCGCCCAGCACACTCACCTCAGACTTCGCAGTCGCCTTCACCGAGTGCAGTACCAGGTCATGCCATTCGCCCGTCCTCCAAGGGACCTGCGGATCCACAATGGCGTACAAAGCACTCGAATCCTTCTTCTTCGTGAACCAGATGTTCTCCTCATTCGTGATGACCCATGGCCTCACCGCGTAGATCGCCTCCGAGTTCACGAACATCCACAGCGCCATCTCGCGCAGCCGCTCCTCCTGCTCGATTGCCAGCTCACCGTTCGGCTTCGGCCCCACATTCAGCAGCAGGTTGCCGCCCTTGGCACGCGTCTCGACCAGCGAACGAATCAACTGATGCCCTGTCTTGTAGTGGTCGTTCTGCGGCTGATACTGCCACGCCGTACCCATGGTGTCGTTCCCTTCCCATGGCTCATCGAACGCCTGCCCGGGGATCGTCTGTTCCGGTGTACGCAACGCGCCGCGAGTCACGACGATGTTCGGCTGCAGCTTCCACGCTAGTTGCCTGAGACTAGTTGCTTCGCCATCAAAAAATAG
>Ga0207644_10002397_pt1 | contig 12085 bp, 5 predicted proteins | sample KBSS73metaG_FD_184326 | JGI IMG/M metagenome (GOLD analysis project Ga0207644, IMG submission 184326) | Switchgrass rhizosphere microbial communities from Kellogg Biological Station, Michigan, USA - KBS S7-3 metaG (SPAdes) (version 2) | ecosystem: Host-associated > Plants > Roots > Rhizosphere >... | reverse complement strand
CGGGCGCCGGCTACGATCCCAAGGAAAACACCTGGGTGCCGCTGCCGACCGACAACGCGCCCGGCGCGCGCAACTCGCACACCGCCGTGTGGACGGGCACGTCGATGATCGTCTGGGGCGGACGAACGGGCGGGATCTACGGTCCCTGTCTGGACACCGGCGGGACCTTCGACGCGGCATCGAACACCTGGTCCGCGATTTCGACGGTGAGCGCGCCATCGGCGCGGGCCGACCACCTGGCCACGTGGACGGGAGGCTCGATGGTCGTCTGGGGAGGCACGTCGAACACCACGGCCCTGCGCACCGGGGGCACCTTCACTCCCGTCCCCTGAAAAGTCCATTGAGACACGCGGGACAGTGAAGGTAGAGACCTGGAAATGGGATCAATCACTCCCGGAAGGGGGGGGCGAGGGATCAGATTCCTTCCCGAAGCTCCGAGCGGGCCTCGACTCGTGCCAGCCACTACAAGCGCAAGCTGCACACCAAGGCTGGGGAAGTGACGCTTCAGATGCCGAAGTTGCGCTCGGTGCCGTTCCTAGGAGGACCGGGGGAAGCTCTGGCCAAGGCGCAAGCAGTGGTCAAGAAGCTCACGCTCATGAAGCTGAAGAAGGCTGCCGACACGATCCAGCCAGGCGTGGCGGAGACGGTGTCGTACTACGAGTTCCCGCGCGAGCACTGGCGCAACGTGACGAATAACCCGCTCGAGAGGATCCTGCGTGAGGTGAGACGTCGAACGCGCGTCGTAGGCGCGTTCCCCGACGGGCACTCTGCCCTAAAGCTCGTGGCGGCCCGGCTGCGTCACATCGCAGGGACCAAGTGGGGAACCGAGAAGTACCTGGACAGCGGGTTGCTCGACCAGCCGCGGGGGAAAAGGACTGTGGAAGGCTACCTCCAACCAAAGTGCGAAAGATCCTTGACACTTTCCCGTTCACTAAACCGCGCCTGAAGCGCTCGACCGGTCCGCCGTCTCCACTCTCACTGACGGGCGTAATAAAAGCCTCCACAACATCAGTCGAAGTATATTCTCGCTACCTCGAGCAGCCGGGAGGGAGGGCCATCCTACGCGAAATGGCGGTGCGAGCCTGATCATGAGAGGGTTGTGGACACTGCCGCTCGTCCTGGCGAGCGTAGCCGCCGCCGTCCCAAGCCCTACCGCCGCCGTTGAGTTGACCCGGGCCAAGAGGGTCGAGGCGCAGCGCAGGATCGAAACCGTCTACTGGCAGCACCGCATTTGGCCCGCCGAGAACCCGCGCCCCAAACCTCCTCTCAGTGAAGTCCTTCCGGAAGCAGCGCTCCAGCGCAAGGTCGACGACATCCTCCTGAAGTCCAACCTGCTGTCTGCACGATGGAAGAGCCCGATTACGAGCGAGCAGCTTCAGGCCGAGCTCGTTCGTATCGAACGCGATTCTCGCGAAAGCTCGGTCCTGCACGAGATCTTCGACGCGCTTGGCGACGACCCCCGTCTCATCGCCGAGACACTCGCAAGACGCACGCTCTCCGACAGGTTCGTCCAGACTCTCTACGCTCGTGACGAAGAGATTCACGGGAAGACCAGGCGCAAGGCGGAATCGGCCCTCGCTGCATGCGCCGGGAGAGGATTCGAATGCCTGGCACGGAACGGGGCCGACGTGCACGAGGTCCACTGGGTCCTGGCTGGGCCAGACGATTCCGGAAAGGCGCCCCTCATGGAACCGGACGACCGGGGCGAGGTCACGCTGAGCCGGGTCGAGTGGGATCGTCTCGTCACCAAGATGTCGTCACTCACGCGGGGCGTACGGAACGGGACGAGGATTTCGACGGCTGCCGGCTCGGCGCTGGAGAGCGGCTCGCGCACCGCTCTTCTGGACAAGGACGATCGTTTCGAAGCGGTCGAGATACGCGGCACGACGGACTCCCGGATCGACGCCGTCGTCGCCGTCTGGGCGAAGAAGAGGTTCGACGAGTGGTGGTCGCTCCATCGCAAGGATCTATCGACCGAGATCGAGGAGCCTGAGGGTCGCTACTTCATGGGCGCGCCGGACGTAGGAACCGCGTTAGCGGCGAGCGATTGCGAGCGGTGGCGGGCGACGTCCATGGGCCAGCCCCCCGAAGATCGAGACAATCACACCGCCATCTGGACGGGCAGCGAGATGATTATCTGGGGGGGAAGCACTTTCAACACCGGCGGACGTTACGATCCGGCTACCGACACATGGCGGCCGACGTCATTGGGCGCCAACGTCCCCTCCATCAGGTACGCGCACACCGCAGTCTGGACCGGAACCGAGATGATCGTCTGGGGAGGCGAGAACGGCGGTCCGCCGCTACAAGGACTCAGCACCGGGGGTCGCTACAACCCCGTGTCTGACACGTGGTTGCCCACATCCACCGGCACGAATGCTCCCGCCGGGCGCTGGAACCACACCGCCGTCTGGACCGGCCAAGAGATGATTGTGTGGGGGGGAGAGGATGAATCCGGGAGCCCCGTCAATACGGGAGGCCGTTACAGACCCGCGACGGATTCCTGGACGTCCACTTCCATCGGGCCCAACGTGCCCGCCGCGCGCACCCTGTCTCGAGCCGTATGGACCGGATCGGTCATGATCGTCTGGGGGGGCTCTCATCCGGATACCAATACGGGAGGACTCTACGACCCTGGCTCCGACACCTGGACCCCGACCTCAACCGGCCCCAACACGCCCTCGGCACGTACCTGGCACGTCGCCGTGTGGGCAGGAAACGTGATGGTCGTATGGGGCGGTGCCTCAGGTGAAGTCGACCTCAATACAGGCGGTCGGTACAGCCCGACAACGAACACGTGGCTCCCGACCTCGGTGGGGCCCGAGGTTCCCACCCCGCGCTCCGGGGCGACGGCCGTGTGGACTGGAAACGAGATGATCGTCTGGGGCGGTACGGATATCCAAGTGAACTATCCGACGGTGGGAGGACGTTACGACCCCAATTCCGACACCTGGACAGCGACTCCCACGGATGCCTACACGCCTATGGGAAGGTTTGGCCACACCGCCGTATGGACAGGCACGGAGATGCTTATCTGGGGAGGGTTCAGCAATCCGGGCGGCCGATTCCGGGTCAGCACGAACTCGTGGTTTCCGATCTCGAGTGAGCCGGAGCCCGAGCTCCGCGGTCGGAACACGGCGGTCTGGACCGGAGCGGAGATAATCGTGTGGGGAGGGCAGAAGTTCGACGGGCCCACTTTCAACACAGGTGGTCTCTACGATCCCGCCACCAGCTCCTGGCAGGCCACGTCGACCGGGGCGAACGTGCCATCTGCGCGCCGCTATCACACAGCTGTATGGACTGGACTGGAGATGATCGTATGGGGAGGCTACACAGGCACGTCCTATCCCGTGGCGGGCGGGCGTTTCTCGCCCGCAACGAACAGTTGGACGACGATGTCCGTGGCCGATGTCCCCCCTAGACAGGAGCACACCGCGGTCTGGACCGGAAGCCAGATGATCGTCTGGGGAGGAAATCAAGGGATCCCCGGGCCCGTCCTCGATACGGGCAGCCGCTACACGCCGTCCTCCGATACATGGGCTGCGACGTCCACGACAGGTGTCCCCACGGCTCGATACGGCCATACATCGATTTGGGACGGAGCCGAAATGATCGTCTGGGGAGGCACCTCGGCGAGCGTGTTTCTCAATACTGGAGGCCGCTACAATCCCGTCTCTAATACGTGGTCCGCGACGTCCACCGGCGCCAACGTACCTGGTCTTCGGCGCTATCACACTGCGGTGTGGACCGGATCCGAGATGATCGTCTGGGGCGGACAGCCCGAAACGAATACTGGAGGGCGGTACAGTCCGGCGACCAATACGTGGTCGGCGAGCTCGACGTCAGGAGACCTTCCATCGGCCAGGGCCTTCCACACCGCCGTGTGGACCGGATCCGAGATGATCGTCTGGGGTGGGAGAAGCGGAACGACCAGCTTGAACACCGGGGGTCGGTATCGTCTCGCGACCGACACGTGGTCAGCGACTTCTTCCGAGTCCGTTCCTGCCGCAAGGTATCAACACACCGCCGTGTGGGCCGGGTCCGAGATGATCGTGTGGGGCGGCAACGCCAACCCCGGGGGCCGCTATCACCTCAGTAACGACGGCACGCCCTGCGACGACGCCAACGCCTGCACCACGAACGATGTCTGTCTCGGGAACGTCTGCTCGGGTCAGCCGCTCGACTGCGGCAGCGGCGACCTGTGTGCGGGCGTCACATGTGACCCTGCCACGGGGTGTGTGACGACTCCCGTGAGCTGCGACGATAACAACGCGTGCACGGGCGACAGTTGCGATACGACCCTCGGATGCCAGCACGTGGACATCCGTCCGGGCCTGGTGACGGGCCTCGTGGCCTTGAATCCGGTGGACTTCGCCTGGAACAACCAGGGAGCCGATAGGACCTACGACGTGGTGCGCGGTTCGGTCGGCCAGTGGCCGGTGGGGAACGGTCCTTCGGAGATTTGTGTCGCCGGCGGCTTGACGAGCAGCAACGTCACGGATGCCGCGTACCCGGCTGCCGGCGCCGTATTTTTTTATCTCGTCCGTGCGGTACGAGACACGTGCGAGGGATCGTACGGCACGGCGAGCAACGGGATTCGGAGGATCAGCTTCGCGTGTCCCTGACCGCGGTCGTCCCGGAAGCGAGGATGCGGTGTAACGATCATCTCATGCCGTGGATGAATCGTAAGGGCGCCATGCGCTCGACTTTAGCCAGGGGCTTGGAATCGGCCCTCTCCGGTGAGCCGCCCAGCGAAATCTAGAATGATGAACGTAAGAGTCCTTGAGACTCTTGGACTCCTTCTGCCTGCCATCCTTTTCTGTCACACACCAGTGGTCCCAGGATCAGGTCTAGACGACCAGACCTACGGAATCGCGCGCGGGGTCGTCTGATCCTGAGCCGCGTGGACGAAACTCTGGCGAGAGTCAGAGGCAAAAGGACTCCCGAGACAAAGTCAGGGACGCCGGTGATAACACCTGGACCTCCACCCGGAGCACCTTACGTGCAGGGAAACCTGGCCGAGGACCGCGTCCGGCGCGCCGGGAAGGGAGGAAGGGACAATGAGAGGCTCATATCGATCACCGAGGGTCGGAGAGTGGCGCGCGAGGGCCCGGACGCTCGTTTTCATGCTGACCGCGACGGTCTTGATGCTCGCCGGTCGGCCCGCACTGTCGGCCGCGCCCTGCCGCCCCGCATCCCCGCAGTCCGGTTCCAACTGCTCCAAGGACTCCCAGTGCTGCGCCGGGCTCGTCTGCCAGTCGAGTGCCTGTCGTCCCGGCTGCCGCGTCAGCGGTGTCTTCTATGCCGAGGGCGTGAACAACCCGGCCAATTCCTGCCAGTCGTGTCAGCCGGCCCTGAGCACGAGTTCCTTCTCGGCAGTCACCAACGGCGTCTCCTGCAGCGACGGCAACGCCTGCACACAGACGGATAGCTGTCAGGGCGGCGCTTGCCGCGGAACGAACTCCCTGACCTGCTCGGCGCAGGACCAGTGTCACTCCGCTGGGACCTGCAATCGCTCGACGGGCCTCTGCTCGAACCCATCGAAGCCGAACGGAACGGCCTGCGATGACACCAACCTCTGCACGCGTACCGACTCCTGCCAGTCCGGCGTGTGCAGAGGAACGAACCCGGTGAGTTGCACCGCCCAGGACGCATGCCACAGCGCGGGGACCTGCGACCCGGCCACCGGCGCCTGCTCGAGTCCCGCCAAGGCGAACGGCACCCCGTGCAGCGACAGCAACGCCTGCACGCGCCGAGATACGTGTCAGGCGGGCACCTGTACGGGATCGAATCCTGTGATCTGCCAGTCCTCGGAGCAGTGTCACGACCCCGGCACCTGCAACCCGGCCTCGGGGGCCTGCTCGAGCCCTAACAAAGCCGACGGGACCTTGTGTCACGACGGCGACGCCTGCACAACGGGAGACCGTTGCCAGGACGGAGCCTGCGCAGGAACTTCCGTGACGTGCCCCGGCGATGCGTGCCATGACGCAGGAACATGCGACGCACTGACGGGGGCCTGCGTGAGTCCGCCCAAGCCTGACGGGACCGCCTGCACGGATGGCGACGCCTGCACGACCGTCGACACGTGCGTGGCGGGGATCTGCCAGGGAGGTGTTCCGAGGACCTGCCAGCCCCTGCAAGCCTGCCATACGGCCGAGACCTGCGACCACACGACCGGCCAGTGCGTGTCGTCTCCGCTGCCGGACGGAACCGCGTGCTTCGATTTCAACGCGTGCACGAGCGGGGACGCCTGTCTGGCAGGATCCTGCCACGGCAACCCCGTGACCTGCGCCGCCCCGGATGCATGCCACGAAGCCGGATCCTGCGATCCCATCAGCGGCTGGTGCTCGAATCCCGTGAAGCCCGACGGATCCACATGCAGCGACGGCAACGCCTGCACGACGATCGACGGCTGTCTGGGAGGCGTGTGTACGGGAGGACTTCCAGTGTCTTGTCTGGCCGGTCCCCCGCCACCTTGCCACGGTCCGACGGCTTGTGACCCCGCGACGGGCCAGTGCGGCTCGCCGGCACTCGAGGACGGCGTCGCCTGCGATGACGGCGTTGCCTGCACGACGTCGGATACCTGTCATGGCGGCGTCTGCCGCGGATCCGCGTGCTCGGCGACGCAGGCATGCTGCGGCACGAGCGGCTGCCTCGACCTCGGATCGGACAATGCCAACTGCGGCGAGTGCGGACACGCGTGCACGGACAGCGCCTGTCTTCTGGGCCAGTGCTACGCCGGGTGCGTGATCAACGGCGCGGGTTATCCGAACGGAGCGCGCAATCCTGGGAACAACTGTCAGGCTTGCAACACGGCGATCAGCCGGACGGCTTGGCAGAACCTGGGGGACTTCAACAACCATCCCTTCTGCAGCGAGGGTTGTGCCAGCGGAGGCTGCGTGTTCGGCGTCTGCAATCTTGCGAGCCCGGGCGGAGGCTGCCCGAGCGACGCCTGCGCGTCGAGGAGCTGCAACGGGGTGACCTGCACGTCCACCCCCATCAACGAAGGCGGCGCGTGTACGCCAGCGCTGAGCACGAACTCCTGCAAGTCCAGCGTCAGCGGCACCTGCAACCAAGGGGCGTGCATTGCCGTCGACGCCAACGAGGGCGGCTATTGCCGCGTCACCGATCCGATCACCACCGGCAACGATCGGGACTGCCGGTCTCGTGTCGATGGGACATGCGTGGCAGGCTCCTGCAGTCCACAGGCGGTTCCTAACGGCACGACTTGCTCCTGGCACACTTCGCCGTGTGTTGCGGCGTCTTGTGTGGATGGGATCTGTCCGTTTCCCCATGTCGTTACCTGCTTTGTTCCACAAGGCTGCGGCGCCTCAGGCACCTGCGACCCAGCGACCAACCAATGCGGAAACTATCCCGGTCCATTCTCCAATGAGCTGTCGTGTGGGAGCCTCGTGGATGGATGGCATCCGGAAGATTGCTGCCCGGGCCAGGAATGCCGGTGTCCGCCTTTCGGCTTCTGCTCTATCTACTATTGTTACTGATGTCTTCCCGGACTCCCCGGACCCCGCACGCGGGGTCCGGGAAATTTCATTGGACGGCCCCGGTGGTCAGGACGTGCATTCAGTCACGAACTCTCCGGAGCTCGTGATTCCGGAAACCTGGGGAGCCAAGTAGCCTCAGACACGAGCCGTCCGTGGTTCCCGCCAAGCGCGGAAGTGCGCTCGGGGCTGGGAATCAGGCGCACCCGTACGTGGTTCCGGGTCAACGAGTTGCGCGGGGTCGTGGGCTCGGTGCGTGCCGCCCCTCGTGTTAACCAGAGAGCGCCCGAAGTCCGACTCTCTTGGGATGAACTTTCTTAACCCTTGCCGGGCTGTTGAACAGAGAACCAGGAAGGATAAGACTCAGTTGACCATCACGCGTCGGACCAGAACGTTCACGCGCGCCAAATACCCGGTCGCGACAAGGCGTTAGATGCTGGACTTGATAGCATTCCCTCATGAGTGCCACGGCCACCCGTGGCGGCCACGATAAATCGGGCTTTTCGTTCTGGAATGCGGCGGACGCGCTCCGCAGTTCTGATGAAGGGATTCTAGACCTGCTGTGAGGCGGAGAGAACTCTCGCGTGGGCCCTGTCACGAGCGTGGCCCCGTTAGCGCCGCCACGGGCGGGCGAGCCATGCGACAAGCCTGGGCATCCATCGAGGAGAACTACAAAGGTAGCCCCTTCGCAGGTCTTCGTAGGTTCCCATTCCGCCGCGGTGAATGTGAACCTGGCGATTGACGCCCTTGATGTCATGACTTGAAATCTGCCGGGCATAGTCGTAGATCCTTCATGGGGAAAGGGTCTCTACAGAAGTCCTGAACGGGAGTGGGGTTTCGGGACTTCGCCGACCTCGTGCAGCGCACACAAACGGTTCGCAATTGCAGCTGCGATCCGAGCGTGAGGGTTCATACCCGATCGGTGGCAATCGCCAGACGGGGACGCCGAACGTGTATTCGGCGGCATAGGGAAAGTGTTTCCCGGGAATACGAGTCGAGGATGGAAACGATGCGCTCTGGAATCAAGGTGGGATCATGTGGCCGGCTCTTCGCGACGCTGACGCTCGTGTGGCTCGGACTGATGGCATCGAAAACCGCCGTCGCCGACACCGTGACCAAGAGCGTGGCGGGCTCATGCGTGAACGCCACGGGGATAGGGACGCTGGCCTGGACGAATCCCTCCAGAGTCCAGACGAGCGATAACAGCTCTGCGACCGCTGCCTTCTCGAGCAACGGCGAGGCGTCCAACTACGTGAAATGCACAGGATTCGGCTTCTCCCTCCCGGCGACGAGCTTGATCCAGGGTATTCAGGTCGAGTGGGAATACAGCAACACGAGTGCAGGCACGATCACGGACAAGGCGGTTCGCATCGTAAAGGGGGGGACGATCGGGACGGCCGACAAGTCCAGCGGCGCCGGATGGCCCAGCGCGGACGCTTTCGTGTCCTACGGCGGGTCCGCGGATCTGTGGTCCGACACCTGGTCGGCTTCCGACATCAATGCCACCACTTTCGGGGCAGCGCTCTCGGCGCAACAGGCGTCCGGCGGAAGCCGGACCGCGTCGGTCGACTCGGTGAGGATCACCGTCACCTACGTGACGTGCGGAAACGGGCTGATTGACGCCCCCGAGCAGTGTGACGAGGGCGCTTCCAACGGGACGGCGGGCTCGTGCTGCTCGGCGACCTGCGTCCTCAAGTCGAGCGGCGCGGTCTGCACCGACGACGGCAACCCGTGCACGACCGATACCTGCAACGGCAGCAGCGTGGTCTGCCAGCATGCCGTCGGCAACTCTGGAGCGGTCTGTCGCGCGGCGAGCGGCGCGTGCGACGTGGCCGAGGCCTGCACGGGGATCAGCACGACCTGTCCCCCCGACGGCGTCCAGCCCAGCACGTTCGTGTGCCGCGCCGGGTCCGGGGACTCGTGCGATGCGCCCGAGAGCTGCGACGGGACGAGCAAGAGCTGTCCTGCGGACATCGTCACGCCCGGCGGCACGGTGTGCCGGGCCTCGGCCGGCGAGTGCGACGTGGCCGAGAGCTGTACCGGTACGGCGGGACAGGCCTGCCCGGCGGACGGCAAGCGGACGAGCGGCACGGCGTGCACCAACGACGGCAATCCCTGCACGAGCGACACCTGCAACGGCACCAGCGTGCTCTGCCAGCACCCCGTCGGCAATGCGGGAGCGGTCTGTCGCGCGGCGACGGACGCTTGCGACGCGGTCGAAACCTGCACCGGGAGCAGCGCGACCTGTCCTGCCGATGGCGTGCAGCCCAATACCTTCGTCTGTCGTGCCGGATCCTCGGACCTGTGCGATCCCGGCGAAGTCTGTGACGGGACGAGCGTGGTCTGTCCCGCCGATGTCGTGACTCCGGCGGGGACCACCTGCCGATCCGCCGCGGGCGAATGCGACCGGGCTGAGTCGTGCTCTGGCGTGGCAGGACAGGCCTGCCCGACGGATGTCAAGGAACCGAACGGAACGGCCTGCACTGACGATGGCAGCGTGTGCACGACGGACACGTGTGACGGCAGCAGCAACACGTGCCAGCACCCGGCGGGCAATCCGCTAGGGATATGCCTGACTCAGACGAAGAGCGCGGCGGGTACGTGCGCGAATGCCACGGGGATCGGCACGGTGGCATGGACGAACCCCACCCGCGCGCAGACCAGTAACGACAGCTATGCGACGGCCGCGTTCTCCTCGAATGGCCAGGCCTCCAACTTCCTGAAGTGCACGAACCTGGGCTTCTCCCTTCCCACGAACAGCACGATCCAAGGCATCAAGGTCGAATGGGAGTACACGAATACCAGCGGAGGCACGATCAACGACAACGCGGTTCGCATCGTGAGGGGGGGAACGATCGGTGCGACGGACAGGTCAACCGGCACTTCATGGCCGAGTACCGATACCTTCGCTCCATTCGGGGGGCCTTCGGATCTGTGGGGCGCATCGTGGACCTCGTCCGACGTCAACTCCACATCCTTCGGAGCGGCGCTGTCGGCGTCGCAGAACTCGGGTGGAAGCCGAACCGGCTCGGTCGACTCCGTCCAGATCACGGTTACGTACGTTACCTGCGGGAACGGCACGCTGGATGCCGGCGAGCAGTGCGACCAGGGTGCTGCGAACGGGACGGCCGGCTCCTGTTGCTCCGCCAGCTGCTCTTTCAGATCATCTGCGACGGTGTGCCGCGCCGCCACGGGCGCTTGCGACGTGGCCGAGACCTGCTCGGGGAGCAGTGCCGCATGCCCCGCGGACTCCGTGCGACCCAACACGTTCGTCTGCCGCAGCGGGTCGGGCGATGCATGCGATCCGAACGAAAGCTGCGACGGGTCGAACACGACCTGTCCCGCGGACGTCGTCGCCCCTGGCGGCACACTTTGCCGAGCTGCGGCCGGCGAGTGTGACGTGACCGAGGCGTGCACGGGCGTCGCGGGGCAGACCTGTCCAGCCGACGGCAGGAAGACGAGCGGCACGGCTTGCACCGACGACGCCAACCTCTGCACGCTCGACCAGTGCGACGGTTCGAGCGCCCTGTGCCAGCATCCTGCCGGCCACGCGGGTACGGTGTGTCGTTCCGCCGCGGGGGATTGCGATGTTGCGGAAGCGTGCACCGGCACGAGCACGACGTGCCCCGCAGACGCCCTCTCCTCCCCATCGACAGTCTGCCGACCCTCGGTGGGGAGTTGCGATGCCGCCGAAACTTGCACCGGGTCCGACCCGAGCTGTCCGGCGGACGGCTTTGAGCCGTCAGGGACACCCTGCGGAAGCGGCGCGGACACGGTCTGCGACAACCCCGATACGTGTAATGGCGACGGGGCGTGCCAGACCAACTACGAGCCCTCGACGACCGTATGCCGTGCGGATGCGGGCGAGTGCGACGTGGCCGAGAGCTGCGACGGAGCGGGGAGCTGTCCGGCGGACGGCTTCGAGCCGTCGGGAACGCCGTGCGGGAGTGGCGCGGACACGGTCTGCGACAACCCCGACACGTGCGACGCCGGCGGAGCGTGCCAGAGCAACTACGAGCCCTCGACGACCGTATGCCGTGCGGACGCGGGCGAGTGCGACGTGGCGGAGAGCTGCGACGGAGTGGGGAGCTGTCCGGCGGACACCTTCGAGCCGTCGGGGACGGCGTGCGGAAGCGGCGCGGACACCGTCTGCGACAACCCCGACACGTGCGACGCCGGCGGAGCGTGCCAGACCAACTACGAGCCCTCGACGACCGTGTGCCGCGCGGATGCGGGCGAGTGCGACGTGGCCGAGAGCTGCGACGGAGTGGGGACCTGTCCGGCCGACGCCTTCGAGCCGTCAGGGACACCCTGCGGAAGCGGCGCGGACACCGTCTGCGACAACCCCGATACCTGTAATGCCGGCGGAGCGTGCCAGACCAACTACGAGCCCTCGACGACCGTATGCCGCGCGGATGCGGGCGAGTGCGACGTGGCCGAGAGCTGCGACGGAGTGGGGACCTGTCCGGCCGACGCCTTCGAGCCATCGGGGACATCGTGCGGAAGCGGCGCGGACACCGTCTGCGACAACCCCGATACCTGTAATGCCGGTGGAGCGTGCCAGACCAACTACGAGCCCTCCACGA
>Ga0207644_10002393_pt1 | contig 12091 bp, 10 predicted proteins | sample KBSS73metaG_FD_184326 | JGI IMG/M metagenome (GOLD analysis project Ga0207644, IMG submission 184326) | Switchgrass rhizosphere microbial communities from Kellogg Biological Station, Michigan, USA - KBS S7-3 metaG (SPAdes) (version 2) | ecosystem: Host-associated > Plants > Roots > Rhizosphere... | reverse complement strand
GCACGTATCGCGGCATGATCCCGGATGCGTACCTCGACGGCATGCAGGTCGACGCGAGCACCGCGCTGTGGGAGCGCGTGCTCTCCGCCGAGTCCGCGGCGGCGTGCGTCCACGTCGTCGCGCACGACGCCGAGATCGTCGGCTTCGCTGCGGGCAACCGGCTGGCGGAGCCGCGCTACGACCTCGACGCGGAGCTCACGGCCGTCTACGTGCGGCCGGATTTCCAGCGCGCGGGCCTCGGCCACCGCCTGGTCGGCGCGGTCGTCGACGCGCAGCGCGCGCAGGGCGCCACCGGGATGATCGTGTGGACGATCGCCGGCAACAAGCCGGCCCGCGCGTTCTACGAACAGCTCGGCGGGCGCCTGCTCGTCGAGCAGCCGTTCCAGTGGGACGGCATGGACCTGGTCGAGGCCGGCTTCGGCTTTCCCGACCTCGACGCGCTCTCGGCGGCGTGCCGCACGGCGGCCGCACCGGCAATCGCGCCACGGCACTGACCTCATCGGCATCAGCCACGAACGGAGACTCTCATGACGCTCAAAGTCGCGATCAACGGATACGGCCGCATCGGCCGCAACATCCTGCGGGCCCATTACGAAGGCGGCAGGAAGCACGACCTCGCGATCGTCGCGATCAACGACCTCGGCAGCCCGGAGACGAACGCGCACCTGACGCGCTACGACACCGCGCACGGCAAGTTCCCGGGCACCGTCGCCGTCGAAGGCGACTCGATGGTGGTCAACGGCGACCGCATCAAGGTGTTCGCCGAGCGCGACCCGTCGAAGCTGCCGTGGGGATCGCTCGGCGTGGACGTCGTGCTCGAGTGCACCGGCCTGTTCACGACGAAGGAGAAGGCCGGCAAGCATCTTGCGGGCGGCGCGAAGAAGGTGATCATCTCGGCGCCCGGCGGCAAGGACGTCGACGCGACGATCGTCTACGGCGTGAACCAGGCGACGCTCAAGGCGTCGCACACGGTGATCAGCAACGCGTCGTGCACGACCAACTGCCTCGCGCCGCTCGTAAAGCCGCTGCACGACAGGATCGGCGTGGTCAACGGGCTGATGACGACGATCCATGCGTACACGAACGACCAGGTGCTCACGGACGTCTACCACGAAGACCTGCGTCGCGCGCGCTCGGCGACGATGAGCATGATTCCGACCAAGACCGGCGCCGCGGCGGCGGTGGGCCTCGTGCTGCCCGAGCTCAACGGCAAGCTCGACGGCTACGCGATCCGCGTGCCGACGATTAACGTGTCGATCGTCGACCTGTCGTTCATCGCGGCGCGCGACACGACGGTCGAGGAGGTGAACGGGATCATGAAGGCGGCGGCCGAGTCGGGCCCGCTCGCCGGCATCCTGCGCTACAACACGGCGCCGCTCGTGTCCGTCGACTTCAACCACGACCCCGCGTCGTCGACGTTCGACGCGACGCTCACCAAGGTCTCCGGCCGGCTGGTCAAGGTGTCGAGCTGGTACGACAACGAGTGGGGGTTTTCGAACCGCATGCTCGACACGACGGTCGCGCTGATGGCGGCCAAGTAGCGCCCGTGGACGCGGTCGTCCGGCCGATCACGCTCGCCGACATCGACGGCTTCCGCGCCGCGGTGGGCGCCGTGATCGCCGAGCGCCGTTACCTCGCGAGCCTGCGGCCGTTCTCGCTGCTGCGCACCGCGGAGTTCGTCGCCGGCAACCTCGAGGCCAACAATCCGCAGTTCGTCGCGGACGCCGGCGGCGAGATCGTCGGCTGGTGCGACGTGCGCCGCGAGACGATCGACAGCTATGCGCACACGGGCATGCTGGGGATGGGCGTGGTCGCCACGTGGCGCGGCAGAGGTCTCGGCGAGCGGCTGATCCGCACGACCCTCGTCGCGGCGCGCGCGGCGGGCTTCGAGCGCATCGAGCTGTCGGTCTACGCGACGAACACGCGCGCCCGCGCCCTGTACGAGAAGGTCGGCTTCGTCCTCGAAGGCACGCGCGTGCGCGGCCGCAAGGACGGCGACGTGTACGACGACATCCACATGATGGGGCTCCTCCTCGCGCCATGACGATCAAGCGACTCGCCGACATCGATGTGAAGAACAAGCGCGTGTTCATCCGCGCCGACCTGAACGTGCCGCAGGACGCCGCCGGCGCGGTCACCGACGACACGCGCATCCGCGCGTCGCTCGCGGGCATCCGCGACGCGCAGGCGCGCGGCGCCGCCGTGATGGTGACGTCGCATCTCGGTCGACCGACCGAAGGCGAGTGGAAGGCGGTGGACTCGCTGGCGCCGGTGGCGAAGCGCCTGGGCGAGCTGCTCGGGCGCGACGTGCCGCTGGTCCGCGACTGGGTCGACGGCGGCGCGTGGCACGCGGCGCTCGCGCCCGGCAGCGTCGTCCTGCTCGAGAACTGCCGGATGAACAAGGGCGAGAAGAAGGACGACCCCGCGCTCGCGCAGAAGATGGCGAAGCTCTGCGACGTGTACGTGAACGACGCGTTCGGCACCGCGCATCGCGCCGAGGCGACGACGCACGGCATCGCGCGCTACGCGCCCGTCGCGTGCGCCGGCCCGCTGATGGCCGCCGAGCTCGACGCCCTGGGCAAGGCGCTCGCGGCGCCGAAGCGGCCGCTGGTCGCGATCGTCGCCGGGTCGAAGGTGTCGACGAAGCTCACGATCCTGCGCGCGCTCGCGGCGAAGGTCGACACGCTGGTGGTGGGCGGCGGCATCGCGAACACGTTCATCCTCGCCGCCGGCGGGAAGATCGGCAAGTCGCTCGCCGAGACCGATCTCGTTGGCGAGGCCGCGTCGATCCTGCGCGACTTCCCCGGCAAGGTCCCCGTCCCCGTCGACGCCGTGTGCGCGAAGCGCTTTGCGGCCGACGCGCCGGCGGAGCGCAAGCCGGTGGCGAGCGTCGCCGAGGACGACCTGATCCTCGACATCGGGCCGCGGTCGGTGGCGGCGCTGCAAGGAATCGTCGCGAGCGCCGGGACGATCGTGTGGAACGGTCCGGTGGGCGTGTTCGAGTTCGACGCGTTCGCGGAGGGCACGAAAGCGCTCGCCGAGGCGATTGCCACGTCGCCGGCATTCTCGATCGCCGGCGGCGGCGACACCGTCGCGGCGATCAACAAGTTCGGCGTCGCCGACCGGATCGGCTACATCTCGACGGCCGGCGGCGCGTTCCTCGAGTTCCTCGAAGGCAAGACGCTGCCGGCCGTCGCCGCGCTGGAAGCGCGCGCCGGCTGACGACCCCCACGCGTTCGCTGCCCCCGGAGGGGGAGCAAGCCGCCCTTGGGTCGGCCCGGCGGGCGGCTCCTACTTCGCGAGGAATGCGCGGATCGCCTCGCCCTGCTTCGCGACGTTGAGCACGCCGTCCAGGTGCCCGCCGTCGCCGTCGATGATCGCGACCTCCGCAACGCCGCCCTGCGCGCGGTAGCGTTCCGCGGCGCGCTTCGACAGCTCCGGCGGAAACAGCAGGTCCGAGCTCGCGGGCACGAACAGGATCTTCGCCTTCATCTTCTTCACGTCGTCGCCGAGGTTGTAGAGCTGGTTCGCCTTCGCCGTGTAGATCAGCGAATTGCCGTCGGTGGTGGCGCCGCGCGCGGCGCCGGCCTTGCCGATCGAATCCTCGATCAGGAACGCGTTGCCCATGGCCGCTGCCGGATCCTTCGCGGCGTCCGCCCACTTGTAGCCGAACGTCTTCTCCGCCCAGCCGTTCGCGCGCGCGGTGATCGTGATGATCATCAGCGCCTGGCCGACGCCCGCCACGGGCTCGTCCTTGCCGTAGTAGTCGCCGTTGTTCCACTTCGGATCGAGCCTGATCGGCAGCGCCCAGACGTCGAGCATCTCGAGCACGTACGGGGTGATGTCGAAGCCGGGGCCGATGACGTGGACGATCCGCTCCACGAAGTCGGGGTACAGCGCGCCCCACTCCATCGACTGGATCGAGCCGCCCGACGCGCCGGCGACCGCCTGCAGCTTCTTCACGCCGAGCGAGTCGACGAGCGCCTTGTGCACGCGCACCGTGTCGCGATACGACACGACCGGGAACGCCATGCCGTACGGCTTGCCGGTGTCGGGGTCGACGCTGGCGGGCCCGGTCGTCGTGACGTTCGGGTCCTTGGTGTTGAGATTCGTGAGCGCGTCCGCGCTGATGACGAAGTACTTGTCGGTGTCGATCGGCTTGCCGGAACCGATGATGGGATCCCAGTACCCCGACGCGGCGTCGGTCGGCTTGTACTTGCCAGCCGCGTGCGACGTCGCCGTGAAGAAGTGCGGGACGAAAATGGCGTTGTCACCCGCCGCGTTGAGCGCGCCGTACGTCTCGTAGCCGACGCGCACGTTCTTGAGCGTCCTGCCGCCGACGGTGGTGTACGCCGGCAGGGTGAAGACCTTCTTCTCGACGGGGCCGTCGTACGCAGCCGCGCTTCCCACCCAGGCCGCGCCGAGCGCGAACGCGGCCGCGACCGTGGCCGCGGCGAAGATATGCTTGCTCATGGAATCTCCCTGATGACGTCGTGACGCCGTTCGACCCATGCCGGCGGCATGGCACGCGAACACGCGCCGGATTCTAAGCCACGCCGTGACTCGTCCGCACGCTTTGGCGTAACATCGGCCGCTTCCGTTTCCTCCAGAGTCCCCCCGTGCTCCGCGCCACCAAGATCGTCGCCACGCTCGGCCCCGCCTGCAGCGATCCTGCCGTGCTCCACCGGATGCTCGCGGCCGGCGTCGACGTCGTGCGCCTCAACTTCTCGCACGGCACCGCGAACGACCACATCGAGCGCGCGCGACTGGTGCGCGAGTCGGCGCGCAGGCTCGGCGCCGAGATCGCGATCATGGCCGACCTCCAGGGCCCGAAGATCCGGGTCGGCAAGTTCGCGGAGGGCAAGGTCACGCTGGAGCCCGGGCAGACGTTCATCCTGGACGCCGAGTGCGAGATGGGCGACGCCAAAGGCGTCGGCCTCGACTACAAGGAGCTGCCGCACGACGTCTCGCGCGGCAACGTCCTGCTGCTGAACGACGGGCTGATCAAGCTCGTCGTCGAGCGCGTCGACGGGCCGCGCATCGTCACGCGCGTCGAGTTGGGCGGCGTCCTGTCGAACAACAAGGGCATCAACCGTCAGGGTGGCGGCCTCACGGCGCCGGCGCTTACCGCGAAGGACATGGACGACGTCAAGACGGCCGCGCTGCTCGAGGCCGACTACCTCGCGGTGTCGTTCCCGAAGAACAAGGAAGACATGTACATGGCGCGCCAGCTGCTGCGCGCCGCGGGCGGCCACGCGCTGCTGATCGCGAAGATCGAGCGCGCGGAGGCGATCGGCGCGCTGGCCGAGATCATCCAGGCATCCGACGGCATCATGGTCGCGCGCGGCGACCTCGCGGTGGAAGTCGGCAACGCGCAGGTGCCCGGCCTGCAGAAGCGGATGATCCGCATGGCGCGCGACAACAACAAGCTGACGATCACCGCGACGCAGATGATGGAGTCGATGATCAACGCGCCGGTGCCGACGCGCGCCGAGGTCTCCGACGTCGCCAACGCCGTCCTCGACGGCACCGACGCGGTGATGCTGTCGGCGGAGACCGCCGCGGGCCGCTACCCGGTCGAGACCGTCGAGACAATGGCGCAGATCTGCGCGGAAGCCGAGAAGTCCGACGAGGTGATGCTCGACCGCGATTTCCTGAACCGAACGTTCACGCGCATCGACCAGTCGATTGCCAACGCGACGCTGTTCACGGCGTTCCACCTGAAGGTGTCGGCGATCGCGTCGCTGACCGACTCCGGTTCGACCGCGCTGTGGATGTCGCGGCACAACTGCGGGTGCCCGATCTTCGCGCTGACGCCTAAGATCGCGTCGCAGCGTAAGATGGCGCTCTACCGCAACGTCTACCCCTTGTTCCTCGAGCAGGGCACTGACCGCGACGAAGTCCTGATCCAGGCCGAGGACACGCTGCTGCGGAACGGCCACGTGCAGCGCGGCGACCTGATCGTGCTGACCGTCGGCGAGCCGATGGGCAAGTCCGGCGGCACGAACACGATGAAGATCGTGCGCGTCGGCGACCACCGGCCCTAGGCGCGCGCTTCGCACTCGTCTTTGCCGTCGCGGCGCGACGTCGACGTCGCGCGCCAGCCGCTTGGCAATCGACCTGGTGCTCGTGCCCGCCGTTGCGCTGAATTAACTGTCTGGTTACCATCGGCCGATGGCCGCCGACCCTGCCGCCGCAGGCCCGAAGCCGCGCGTGCGCGCGCTGCGCGACGCCGACCGCACGCGCGCCGCGATCCTCGCCGCCGCCACGCGCGAGTTCGCGCGCCACGGCCTGACGGGCGCGCGCGTCGATCGCATCGCCGCGGGCGCCAGGACGAACAAGCGGATGCTGTACTACTACTTCGGCAACAAGGAAGCGCTGTTCCGCGCCGTGCTCGAGGCGGCGTACGCGCGCATCCGCGCGGCCGAGAAGGACCTGCAGATGCAGGACGTCGCGCCGCCCGAAGGGGTGCGCCGGCTCGTCGAGTTCACGTGGCGCTATTACCTCGCCAACCCGGAGTTCATGACGCTCCTCAACAGCGAGAACCTGCACCGCGCCCGTCACCTGAAGCGCTCGCGGCACGTGCAGGCGATGAACTCGCCGCTGATCGACACGCTCGGCGACGTGCTGCGCGCCGGGGCGCGGCGCGGCGAGTTCCGCCCGGGCGTCGACGCGCTGCAGCTGTACGTTTCGATCGCCGCGCTGTCGTACTTCTACCTCGGCAACAACCACACGCTGTCGGCGGTGTTCGGCCGCGACCTCGCGACGGCGCAGGCCCGGCGCGAGCGCCTCGCGCACATGACCGAGGTGATCCTGGGCTACCTGCGTCCGGCGGCCGCCGGCCGGTTGACGCGCGCGACGGCCGCCAACGATAATTAACCAACTGGTTATATCCATGCCCGATCCGTCCTTTCGCCGCAGCGGCTGGCAGCGCGTCCTGTTCTCGGCGTGGATGCGCCCGATCCTGCTCGTCGCGATCCTGCTCGTCGTGTGGGACCTCGCCATCCGCGTGTTCCGCATCCCGCCGTACCTGATCCCGGCGCCGGAGGCGGTGGTCCGGCAGCTCGTCGCCGAATGGCCGAAGCTGTGGCGGGAAACGCTGGTGACCACGTACGCGACGCTCGGCGGCTTTGCGCTGTCGATCGCCTTCGGCATCCCGATGGCGTTGCTGATCGCCTACTCGCGCACGATCGAGAGCTTCGTCTACCCGCTGCTGGTGTTCTCGCAAAGCGTGCCGAAGATCGCGATCGCGCCGCTGTTCGTCGTGTGGTTCGGCTTCGGCATCATTCCCAAGGTGATCTGCGCGTTCATGCTGGGGTTCTTCCCGGTCGTCGTGTCCACGGTGATGGGCTTCAAGTCGGTCGATCCCGACATGATCGACCTGGCGCGCTCGATGAAGGCGGGGCGCCTCGCGACGTTCCTGCGCATCAGCTTTCCGCAGGCGCTGCCGTCCATCTTCGCCGGCCTCAAGGTCTCGGTCACGCTCGCTGTCGTCGGCGCCGTCGTCGGGGAGTTCGTCGGCTCCAACTCGGGCATCGGCTACCTGCTGCAGATCGCCAACGGCAATTTCGACCTGCCGCTGATGTTCGCGGCGCTGACGGTGCTGTCGGGCGTGGGCGTCCTGCTGTTCGTCGCCGTCGACCTGGTCGAGCGCCTCACCATTCCGTGGCACGCATCGCATCGAGCGGACTTCACCGCCACCGCCTGACGGGCTTTCGTCGGCGGCCCCATTCCAACAGGAGGAAGCACCCATGCTCAAGCATCTGGCAACGCTCACCGCCGCGTTCGCGCTCGCCGCCGGCGCAGGCCACGCCGCCGCGCAGGCGAAGGACAAGGTCACGCTGCTGCTCAACTGGTACACCTACAGCGAGCACGCGCCGTTCTATCTCGGCAAGGAGCGCGGCTACTTCGACCAGGAAGGCATCGACCTCGACATCCAGGAAGGCCGCGGGTCCGGCGTCACCGTGCAGGCGGTGGCCGCGGGCACGGCGACGTTCGGCTACGCCGACGTGCCGACGATGATCAAGGCCGCCGCCAAGGGCGCCCCGGTGACCGCGATCGGCGTCGCGCTGCAGACGAGCCCGATGTCGGTGATGGGCTTCTCCGACAAGAACATCCGGAAGCCCGAGGACATCAAGGGCAAGACGGTCGCGGTGACGCCCGGCGACTCGATGTCCCAGATCTGGCCGCTGTTCCTCAAGAAGACGAACCTGAAGGACAGCGACTTCAAGACGGTCGCCGGCGACGCGCAGACCAAGCTCAACGCGGTGATCAACAACCAGGCGGACCTCCTGCTCGGCTACGTGATGGACCAGGCGATCAAGCTGCAGGACGCGACGCAGAAGCAGGTCACGCCGATCCGCTTCGCCGACTACGGCGTCAACATGGTGAGCTCGGGCATCGTCGCGCAGAAGGATTTCCTGAAGCAGAAGCCCGACGTGGCCAAGCGCTTCATGCGCGCCGCCACGCGCTCGCTCGAGGAAGCCGCGAAGAGCCCGGAGGCTGCGATCGACGCGATGCTGAAGGCGCAGCCGAAGTCCGGCGTCAAGGACACGGCGCTCGTCGGCATGAAGCAGACCGCCGCGCTCTACAAGGGCCCGGACAACCCGAACGACCGCCCGTTCCGCGTCGGTGCGAAGAACATGGACGAGACGATGACGCTGCTCGTCGAGTACGGCGGCCTCGAGAAGGCGACCGCGGGCAAGGCGTCGGACTATTACACCAACGATTACCTGCCCTAGCGGACGACGAGGTGATCGAGGCGCGTCCGCTGATCGTCGTCGACGGCGTCGCGAAGACCTACCGCACGGCCGACGGTCCCGTCGAGTCGCTGAAGCCGCTGTCGTTCGACATCGGCGCCGGCGAGTTCCTGGCGATCGTCGGCCCGTCGGGCTGCGGCAAGTCGACGCTGCTGAAGATGGTGGCCGGACTGCTGCCGGCGTCGTCGGGCCGCATCACGGTGAACGGCGCCGCCGTGAACGGTCCGCCCGACGACATCGGCATCGTGTTCCAGAGCCCGGTGCTGCTCGCCTGGCGCACGGTGCTCGACAACGTGATGCTGCAGGTCGAGATGCGCAAGCTGTCGCGCGCAGATTACCTGCCGCGGGCACGCGAGCTCCTGTCGATGACCGGTCTCGCCGACTTCGCCCGCAAGCTGCCGTGGCAGCTCTCCGGCGGCATGCAGCAGCGCGCGTCGATCTGCCGCGCGCTCGTCCACGACCCGAAGGTGCTGCTGATGGACGAGCCCTTCGGCGCGCTCGACGCGATGACGCGCGAAAAGATGAACCTCGAGCTGCAGCGCATCTGGTCGGAGACGCGCAAGACGGTGCTGTTCATCACCCACAGCATTCCCGAGGCGGTGTTCCTCGCCGACCGCGTCCTCGTGATGAGCGAGCGGCCCGGGTCGATCGCCGCGATCTACGACGTCGCGCTGCCGCGGCCGCGCTCGCTCGCGCTGATGGGCGATCCGGCGTTCGTCGCGCTGACGCAGACGATCCGCCGGCACTTCTACGCGCAGGGAACGCTCGACGGATGAGCGCGCCGCCCGCGACGAACGCGCGATGACCGCCGACGCGTTCCGCTTCGCCGTCGTCGCGCTCGACCTCTTCGAGCGCGGCGTGCGCCTGCGGCTGCCGTTCCGCTTCGGCAGCGCCACGGTGCGCGAGGCGCCGCAGGCGTTCGTCCGCGCCACGATTCGCGACGCCGCCGGCCGCGAGACGGCGGGCTGGACCGCCGAGATGATGATTCCGAAATGGTTCGACAAGCGTCCCGGGCGCACCAGCGCCGAGAACCTCGACGATCTGCGGCGCGCGCTGTCGCTGGCGCGCGCGGCGTACACCGCCGGGGCTGCGCCGCGCACGGCGTACGGCCACGCGGCGACGCACTACCGCGCCCTGGTAGGCGAAGGCGCGCGCGAGGCGCTCAATCCGCTCGTCGTCGCGTACGGCGCGGCGCTCGCCGATCGCGCGATCCTCGACGCGCTGTGCCGCGCGCGACAGGCGAGCTTCGGCGCCGCGGTGCGCGCGAACCTCGTCGGCCTCGACGCGAGCCTCGCGCCGGATCTCGCGGATACCGACCTCGATGCGTTCCTCGCCGCGCGAACGAGCGCGCGCTCGATCGCTGCGCGGCATACGGTCGGCCTCGCGGACCCGCTCACCGCCGCGGACGTCGCCGACGCTCCCCGCGACGATCTTCCCGTCGCGCTCGACGAGGTGCTCGCGCGCTACGGCCACCGGCATTTCAAGCTCAAGCTCGCCGGCGCGCCGGCCGCCGACGCGACCCGCCTCGCGGCGATCGCGCGCGTGCTCTCGCCGCTGCCGGCTTACGTCGTCACGCTCGACGGGAACGAGCAGTTCGAGAACGCGGCCGCCGTCGACGCGCTGTGGCAGCGCCTGCGCGCCGACCGCGCGCTGGCGCGCTTCGTCGCGTCGATCGCCTACGTCGAGCAGCCGCTGCCGCGCGAGGCGACGATGACCGCCGATGTGACGGCGCTCGCCTCCGCCGTGCCGCTCCTGATCGACGAGGCGGACGACGCGTACGACGCCTTCCCGCGCGCCCAGCGGCAGGGCTACACCGGCGTATCGAGCAAGAACTGCAAGGGACCGTACAAGAGCCTCGTCAACGCGGCGCGCTGCGCCACGGCGCCGGCGTCGCGCCGCCTGTTCCTGTCCGGCGAGGACCTGACCACGCAGTGCGGGCTCGCCTTGCAGCAGGACCTCGCCCTCGCCGGCACGCTGGGAGTCGCGCACGTCGAGCGCAACGGCCATCACTACGTCGACGGCTTCGCGGGCCAGGGCGCACCCGCGCACGAGCAGGCCGCGTTCCTGCGCGCGCATCCCGACCTCTACGAGGAGGGCCCGCACGGCGGGCGCGTCGCGATCCGCGACGGCTGCATCGCGCTCGGCTCCCTCGACGTTCCCGGCTTCGCTTCGGCGGCGCTGCCCGAGCTCTCCTCGCTGACGCCGATGGCGCCCGGCACACCCCACACCGCACGGAGGTCCGCGTGACCACAGTACGCGTCGGCATCATCATGAACGGCGTCACCGGCCGCATGGGCACGAACCAGCACCTCGTCCGCTCGATCAACGCGATCCGCGCGCAGGGCGGCGTCGCGCTTGCCGACGGCCGCACGATCATGCCGGACCCGATCCTCGTGGGCCGCAACGCCGCGAAGGTCGAGGCGCTCGCGAAGGCGCACGACGTCGCGCGCTGGACGACCGATCTCGACGCGGCGCTCGCGAATCGCGACGATGCCGTCTACTTCGACTCGGCGTCGACCGGTCTACGTCCCGAGCTGATCCGCAAGGCGATCGCCGCCGGCAAGCACATCTACACGGAGAAGCCGACGGCGCCCAGCGTGGAGGATGCGCTCGACCTGTACCGCCGCGCGCAGGCCGCGGGCGTGCGCCATGGCGTCGTGCAGGACAAGCTTTGGCTGCCCGGCCTCCTCAAGCTGAAGATGCTCGTCGACAGCGGCTTCTTCGGCCAGATCCTGTCGGTGCGCGGCGAGTTCGGCTACTGGGTCTTCGAAGGCGACTGGCAGCCCGCGCAGCGGCCGTCGTGGAACTATCGCAAGGAGGACGACGGGGGCATCATCGTCGACATGCTGTGCCACTGGCGCTACGTGCTCGACAACCTCTTCGGCAGCGTGCTGAGCGTGTTCTGCATGGGCGCGACGCACATCCCGGCGCGCGTCGACGAGGGCGGCCGGCGCTACGACGCCACCGCCGACGACGCCGCGTATGCGACGTTCGAGCTCGACGGCGCCGCGCATGGCAACGGTGCGCCGATCATCGCGCAGGTCAACAGCTCGTGGTGCACGCGCGTGCGCCGCGACGACCTCGCGACCTTCCATGTCGACGGCACGCTGGGCTCGGCGGTCGCGGGGCTCACCGAGTGCGTGATCCAGCCGCGCGCCGCCACGCCCAAGCCGGTGTGGAACCCCGACGTGCCGCAGACGATCGACTTCTTCGATACGTGGCAGAAGGTGCCGTCGAACCGCGTGTACGACAACGCGTTCAAGGTCGAGTGGGAGCTGTTCCTGCGCTACGTCGTCGACGGTGGCCCGTTCAGGTGGAACCTGCTCGAGGGC
>Ga0207644_10002390_pt1 | contig 12121 bp, 5 predicted proteins | sample KBSS73metaG_FD_184326 | JGI IMG/M metagenome (GOLD analysis project Ga0207644, IMG submission 184326) | Switchgrass rhizosphere microbial communities from Kellogg Biological Station, Michigan, USA - KBS S7-3 metaG (SPAdes) (version 2) | ecosystem: Host-associated > Plants > Roots > Rhizosphere >... | reverse complement strand
TTGACAGAGCCGCAATGATAGCCATCAATTCAACCCTTAATACACATAAGATATTATGCGACATAGTTATCGAGCCGCATGGTTTAGGTGGTTTCGGCATATTTGACACCGGCGCAGCCGACGAAATTTACGCAATAGGTTACCAGGAAGGTTTAAAAGCAATCAACGAGAACGGAAAACTGCGCGAGGTTGTAAGTGGTATAAGGAAAAAAAATGGTACAGACGGCTAACATTATTAGCCGATCCTGATTTTGACAAGCTGTCTAAACCGGATAGCTCTATGAAGGACTCCGAAAGTTGTTTATACCCAATTATTTAGCTCCCGGAGACTGGGTATCAGGAAGCTTTGGCTCCACCATACAACAAAAAACGTATTGTCTTTTTTAACTATCTGTTAACTTTTTGTGAAGGTTTTATAATGCAGAGACGTCTTTAAAGTGGCGGATTATAAAGTGCAAATAATTGTCTGACAGAAAATTATCTTCTTCTCCTGTTTTTCAATTTGGGCCCGTTCTGATATAAAATTCACAAGAAAGGTAATAATTGAGTGATGATTTAATAATAGAGAGCGCGTTTTTTTGCAAAGCGCAGATCGTTATTATGGGCTGGTTTGCTTTAAAAAAATCATCAATCAATTTTATCTATGGAAAAAAATTACAAATGTTTTAATGGACATTTTCATTTAAGGATACCCGTACTCATCTTTTTTTTCTTATCCATTGTTGCTTATGCTTCACCTGCATTTTCGTTTCAAGCAACCGGAAGGTCAATTAAAGGCACGGTAACGGATGAAAAGAATCTGCCGCTTCCCGGTGTGTCTGTCACTATTAAGGGTGCCGGTGCCGGAACAGTTACTGACGTAAAAGGTAATTATACTTTAATGGTGAACAGTGATCAGGATATACTCCGGTTCTCTTTTATTGGCTATGTGACTAAAGAACTTACAGTTGGCAGCAGCAATACTGTTAATGCAAGTTTATTGCCGGATGCCAAACAATTAAAGGATGTGGTAGTAATTGGATACGGCACTTCAAGCAGGCAGGATGTAACAGGATCGATCACCTCGCTTAAAGCCGAAGATTTCAATCAGGGTGTGTTGACCACTCCCGCAGAATTATTGCAGGGAAAGATACCCGGCCTGAATGTAACCAAAAGCGGTGACCCGAATCAGGCACCAGCGGTTGTCCTTCGGGGACCATCTACCATCCGGACGACAGGCGGAGCCCAGGAGCCATTTTATGTAATTGATGGCGTGCCCGGGGCCTCTCTGGATCTTTTAGCTCCTGCGGATATTGAAAGCATCGATGTACTGAAAGATGCGTCTTCAACGGCGATATATGGGTCAAGGGCAGCTAACGGTGTGATTATCATCACGACAAAAAAAGCAAAATTGGGCCAAAGCAGGCTTAACTATAGTGCCTACGTTTCTGTAGATAAGGTGTCTAAACAGATTGATATGTTAACGGCAGATCAACTAAGACAATATCTTAGTGACAATAAACAAAAGCCTTTAGCCAATCCAATTGATGATGATGGATCAAATACCAACTGGCAAAATCTGGTTGAGCGGACCGGAATATCCCAAAATCATAATCTCTCTTATAGCGGCTCATCAGCTGCTTCAGATTATGGGGCGAGTGTCAATTATTTCAGGAATGAAGGTATTTTAAAACGCACCTCGCTTGAGCGGACTATTTACCGGGGATATGTCAATCAGCGTTTTTTTAATGACCGCTTAAAGTTAAGTCTGAATTTAACCAACAGCAATAGCAACGGTAACGACGTTGCTCAGTCTAATATACTGCCTGGCATGTTGTTCTACCTGCCAACCGTAAGCCCCTTTAATCCGGATGGCGGTTATAAAGAAAATTATACCCGCACAGGGAGCGGTACATTAAATCCGCTTTCGTTATTGAACAATAATACCATTCACACAACCGATAATAAAACGCTGGTCAATGGAATTGTTCAGGTAGATATTTTAAAAGGATTAAAGTTTACCCTTAGCGGATCTACACAGCGCGACCAGTATAACTACAACAGCTACGAAAACAGTGCATCAGGCCTGGCGGTTGGTGCAAATGGAGTGGCGCATCGCTCTTCCTACATAAATACCAACAACGTAGTGGAGTCTTATTTTAACTATGATCATGTTTTTGGCAAGCACTCCATCAAATTATTAGCAGGTTATTCTTACCAGCAAACCCGGACAAGTGACGGTTTCGGTGTGCAAACACAAGGGTTTTCAAACGATGCGCTCTCCTATAACAACTTGTATTTATCCAACCCGGCGTCTGTTTCACAAATCCCATTTGACAATAGCCCCATCTCTACTCTAAGGCTCATTTCTTACTACGGTCGTGTACAGTACGAGTTTAACAATAAATACTTGTTACAAGGTTCAATAAGGGACGACGGTTCGTCGGCATTCGGCGCTAATCACCGTTATGGCTTGTTCCCGGCTATTTCGGCTGCCTGGAAAGTTATAAATGAGGATTTTATGAGCAACTATCCGGTTATCAGCGATTTGAAAATAAGGGCAGGGTATGGCGTATCTGGTAACAGTGTGGGGTTTGATGCATTTTCATCTATCCTGGTTTATGGAACACAGGGAAGCGGCAGTAAATTTTTATATAATGGCAATATTACCAACGCAATTGGCCCCGTGAGAAGTGAGAACCCTGATTTGAAATGGGAAAGTACAGCTACAACCAACATTGGTATTGACTTTGGTTTATTCCAGAACCGGTTCACAGCATCTGTTGATTATTATATCAAGAAAACATCAGACCTGATCTATGATCAGTACCCGGTTTCTCTGACCCAATATTTTACGCCGTATTATACTGCCAATGCCGGGAAGATCAAGAATTCAGGTATCGAAGTATTATTGAGTGGTACCCCGGTTAAAACCAATGATTTTACCTGGAAAACGTCATTAAACTTTTCACATAACAAGAACGTAGTGGAAAGTTTATCAAATGTAACTTTTAATCTTCCTGCATTTTATACGGCGCAATTAGGCGGTAAGGGGCAATCAGGAAATTACAGCCAGATCGTTAAACCAGGTTATCCTTTAGGAACTTTTTACTTATGGCATTATGAAGGCAAAAATGCCAATGGCGTAAGTACTTATTTAAATGCCGCGGGAAATGTAATAGCTACGCAACCGCTTACAACCGACCAATTTATCAGTGGCAATGCTCAGCCGAGCCTTATTTATGGTTGGACCAACACCTTTTATTACAAAAAATTCGACCTGAATTTCCTGCTGAGGGGCGTAACGGGCAACAAGATACTGAACGCCACGCTGGCTTCACTTAATAACCCGGCAGATTCAAAGTTTCAGAATATTCCGCGTTTTACAACGGGTGAATCGTTCAATGACATAAACGGGTACCTTATTTCGGACCGCTGGCTGGAAAATGGTTCTTATCTGAGGCTGGACAATGTAACCCTGGGTTACACTATAAAGACTAAAACAACCATGATAAAAAGTATCAGGTTGTACCTGTCGGGTAATAACCTTTTCGTAATCACTAAATATCGAGGAATTGACCCCGAAATCAATATTGGCGGGCTCACGCCGGGTATCGACGCTAACAACTATTATCCTAAAACCCGCACCTACATTTTGGGGTTAAACGCTTCATTTTAAAAATATTAAAGCAAATTGCAATGAAAAAAATATATTCAACACTGGTAGTACTGGTAATGACTTCTGTTATTTTTTCCTGTACCAAACTCGATGTTCCGGTTGAATCTCAATATGTTAAGGCAAACTTTCCGCAAACAACGGCAGATTATACAGCCTTGCTGGGAACCATCTATTCGAATCTTTCATCAGGTTATGCAATAAGTTACTGGCGCATGCAGGAACTCTCTACCGATGAGGCGATAATCCCTGCCAGAGACGGTAATTTTGATGACGGCGGTCAATACAGGCAATTGCATTACCACTCCTGGACATTTGACCATCCGAACGTAATAGGGGTATGGCAATGGGGCTTCAGTGGTATCAATACTTGTAACCGCTTGATCTCGGTAGTTAATGCATCATCTGCCACCGCCTCGGTTAAAGCATCTTACGTAGCTGAGATCCGGGCCATGCGGGCATTGTATTATTTCTTTATGATGGACCTTTACGGTAACGTGCCTATCATTACCACTTTCCCGGTAAGTACGCCACCGGCCAATCAACCCAGGGCACAAGTATTTCAGTTTATTGAAAGCGAATTGCAAGCGGTGCTCCCCTTACTACCAGCCAAATCGAATAACGCTGCCACCAATACCATGCAATATGGCCGTCCTACTAAAGGGATGGTATTTGCATTATTGGCAAAAATGTACCTAAATGCCGGAGTTTATACCGGGACGACCCGTTACCAGGATGTGGTAACTATGGCAGACAGTGTACAAAACAATAGTAATTATTACCTGGATGCCAGATACCGTGATATTTTTCTGCCGAATAACGGACCTCAAATTAACGAGACAATATTTGCCGTACCATACGATCAGCAAATCCCGGGCAATCAATTCACCCGTTTTGGGTTCTTCTATTACCTGGCACCGGCTTATGGCTTAAATGTTGGCTTAAGTATTGCCATGAGTACGACGCCGGAATTTTACAACAGGTTTAACATACCAAATGATTTCAGAACGAAGACCTGGCTGGTGGGGCCACAGTATTACCCGGACGGGAACGGTGGGTTTACCAATCAGCCGGCATATTATCCGGGAACGACAACTCAAATTGTTATTACTCCGGATTTGGTATTGGTGCCCGGAAAACCGATGGATTTGGGAAATACCTTAGCCAGTAAGTCGGAAGGTATTCGTTCTCTTAAATATTATCCCGATCCTGCTATTATCCAGGCAACCCGCTTAAACGGAAACGATGTTCCGGTTTTCAGGTTGGCCGATGTTTATTTAATGAAAGCTGAAGCTGAATTGCGTGGCGCTTCAACCACAACAGTAAATGGTGAACTGCAAACTCCGCTGGTATTGCTGAATAAATTACGCAGCAGGGCAGGTGCCGACCAGGCAACATCGATTGATTTGCCAGGGTTATTAGATGAACGCGCCAGGGAGTTGTCGTGGGAAGGATGGCGTCGTAACGATTTGATCCGCTTTGGACAATTTGAGGTGGAATACCCTTTGCCAAACGACAATTTATCTATGAATACGGATGTAAGCAGAAGGCTTTATCCTGTTCCTTCGACAGAATTAAAAACTAATCCTAACTTGAAACAAAATCCGGGTTATTAAATTTATCGCATCAACGGCCGGTTTAACCGGCTGTTTAATTACAATATATGAAAGGTATATATAATATAGTTTTGGCAGTACTGCTCCCCTGTTTAGGAGCACAGGATTCAACCGATCAGATCAAGATCAACCAGGTTCAGATTATCGGTTCGCATAATAGCTATAAGAAAGCTATCGATCCCAAACTTTTTATGCTGTTGCAAAAAAGTGATTCTGCTGGAATGAGTAAGATTGACTACAGTCATATACCTTTAACCGACCAACTAAATATGGGGCTCCTTAATTTGGAGATCGATGTTTATGCTGATAAACTGGGTGGAAAATATGCACACCCAAAAGGCTTAACATGGGCCCCGGGACAGCAACCATACGATACAGCAGGTGTAATGAAGCAACCTGGTTTTAAGGTCTTCCATATGCAGGACATTGATTTCAGAAGCAATTGCCCGACCTTTAAACAATGCCTGCAGGAGCTGAAAACATGGTCCGATGCACACCCCAACCATCATCCGGTTTTTATAACCATGAATGCAAAGGATGAACGGATGAAAAAGCCCGGCTTTACTATTCCCGAAAAATTTACAACAAGTGTATTTGACAGGCTGGATAAGGAGATTGCCGACTATATGGGTAAGGATTATTTAATCACTCCGGATATGGTGAGAGGGAGATACAGAACGCTCGAAAGTGCTGTTCTTCATAAAAACTGGCCCACTTTAGACGCTGCAAAAGGAAAGTTTATTTTTATTCTGGATGAGCATGGCCCAAAACTGCAGGCATATATTGCCGGTCACCCATCATTGAAAGGAAGGTTGTTGTTTGCCGACGCAAAACCCGGGACACCGGAGGCTGCCATTCATGTTATGAACGATGCAAAACGTGATGCAGCGGCGATCAGATCGCTGGTGAAAAAAGGCTATATCATCCGTACCCGTGCCGATAGTGATACACGGGAAGCGAGAGCTAACGATAAAAGCAGTTTCGATGCTGCTGTATTATCAGGTGCTCAGATCATCACTACAGACTATTACCAAAAAAGCAAGCATTTCAAATCAGACTATGTGATCAGTTTTCAGGATCAGCAGTATTTTCGTCTTAATCCTGTTTTTAATCATCATAATACCGCTTTACTGAAAACGAAATGAGATATGGCGGTAATCAAAATGCTAAATCAGTTTATTAAAACCTGAATCCGCTGGCTAAATAAAGCAGACTCCCGTCAGGGGAATGGCCTATCACCGCTGATAGAATAAACTTATTGTACGGACTTATAAATAAACCGCCACCATAACTGTCATGCACCGTGTTTGAGGATTCGCCAGGTAGCCAAACACGGCCAGTATCATTAAAAACGATCATACCCAGTTTGCCCGCAAGAAGATAATTATTAAAATCAAAAAGTTTTAAGCGGACTTCCAGATCGTTAAATACGATAGAATTGCCAATGAACCGGCTGGTGTGAAAGCCCTGCAGGCTAAGCGGCCCGCCAAGGTTCATCATTTGAAAAAACTCCCCTTTGCCCGAAAAATGGCCGGCTCCCGTCCGGTTAGCTATAACCAGTATTGAATCTTTGCCGGGATTAAGATAGAAAGAGAATACCGATAGCAACTGCCCGTTTGTGTGGTCTCCAATATTAAGCCCTTTCAGCCCGGTAACCGTATTTTTCCAGAACATGCCCCGGCTTGGGTACGAACTGCTGTTTCGTGTATCATAATTCACGCCTGCAATGAGGCCCGCATATAGTTTTGCTGCGAATAAATTAAGTTCGGGATGCTGCTGATTATATTCACTGAAAAATTTATTGCCGTTGTTATCGGCAGAGCTGGTATAATATTGCCCGATGATCCCACCGCTTATACGCCATTTACCATATTGATGATACAGCCGGATATCTGCCACGGTGTAATCATATCTATTGCGGTAATAATCAAATTTTCTTTCTCCCTGGTTAACAAATACGGCCTCATTCCCGAGTCCAAAAAAATTGTTCACGTTGTGTGGGCCGCGGGACAGGATATTTATCCCCAGGTCATTATTGCCGACTGCCTTTTTAAAATCGCCCTTGTAGGTAAAAATGAATGATTTTTTTGATAAGGTATAACCAACCTGGAATTCCTGCCGGTACAAATAAGGCTCAGTTTTAAACCCGTGTTTTTCAGCGGTATAGCCCACGATCAACCTGACCCCGTCTTCTGTGTTATAACCTAAACTGAGCAGTGGAGCAAAATGGTCGAATTTATAGGCCTCTTTGTCATAGGTATTAGCCATTGAATCAGCCGAGGTAAGCAACCTGGCCGTGCCAGGCACAGGATAACTGTTTTTTTGATCAGACCGGTCATAAATGACATGCCTGCCTGGTTGCTTTAAGGTGGAATCCACCTGGAATACATCATTATCATCCCCGCCAATCATCCTTGTGATTATTTTTGACGATTGTTTACCACCGACGGTAAAAAGATCATCACCGCCCAGGCCATAAAGCCTGATTTCCCGTGTTTCTTTAGGATCAAATTTTCGTTGATATAGCAGCCTGCCGATGGAATCTTTCTCCAACTGGTTGATACGAATATTGACCGAGCCATCATCTTCCTGTTCAACCGAAAACTTTTCTTTTTTATCAGATGCCGCGATATCGACATTATGCGAAAGGAACTTATAGTATTCTATTGCATCGTCTCTTATATTATTTCGCCTGGCAATCGTTTTTCGGGTGGTCGCCATACCGCATAAAGCGTAAATGTCCGCTGGTAATAATTTTATGGCTGCGCCGATAACGCTATCGGTGAGTTTGCGTTGCACATATCCGATCTGCTCCTCCCAGTCATGGCGATTTAAGCGGTTCAGGAAATAGAAATCAAAATTAATATTGTTCAGGTTCCATTTGTCGATGTGCTTAATGTGTTCACCGAATGGTTGTAGTTGGGGCTTGCTCCTGGCAGCAAACCAGGGGAACACGCCCGAGGTAGAATAATAAACCTTGTCCCGATCATGAGGCAATGGTTCATAGATGGTCCCGGTTGAATCTTTGTATATTTCCCATTTCCACTGATCGCCGTGACGGTCCCAGTCGCCGATGATCATGTCGAGCAGCCTTGCGCGCAGCAACAATTTCTGATCGGCCCGCACCTTATCGTTTTTTTCTAATTCGTCCTGTACTTTTTCCGTTTTTTCTGTTTTGGTATTGTCAAGCGGTTCCCGTTCTTCAAGCAGGAATACCTGTCCGCCAAAATCTTTGCGATACTTCCCCAGGGCCGGGTCATCAGGAACAAAAACTATTTCGGGGTGTGTATGCGGAATGCCCAGGGCTTCGGCCATAGGCGGTACGGTCAGCGCCGCATACGGATTGGATGTCGAAACCTCGTCCTTTAAAATGTCTTGCGCTATAGTATGTTTCATAACCTCACGCAGGGCGCGTTCAGGGAATTTGTTAACCGTGCGCAACGCCCACTCATGTCCGGCGGAGTCCTTTAATTCCAGGGACCGGGTTTGCTTTCCTCCGCCCAGGCCCGTGATCGCAAGTCCACCTTTTTCCGTAGCTATGTGCACCACTCTCATCGGTACAGGCGTGGCCCAGACCGCCCGGTAATTTTTGCCGAACAATACTTTATGAATGCCACTTTTTTTATTGTATGCAGGCTGTGCGGCTACTTTTATACTGTCCGTGGTCAGCCGGCAAGCCGGATGGCAGTCGGCAGGCCGGGCAAGTGAGAAAACGGTCGCCAGGAAAAATATCCATTTCATAATGTGTACCGGCAGCTAATCTTTTCTATGACTCACTTCCCGTTTCTCACGAAAACAAGTGCCAGTTATTTAACACTGTACAGAGAAGATTGTTCAGGATGGCGTCACTCCTTGTAATTTACGCTTACCCTTAATGCCTTTAATCCGGTAACCCCCTGTAATTCTTCAAGTTCAACGTGTTCCAGGTCGTCTTTTAAAATATGGTCTTTTTGAAGAACCGTAATATAATCAAGAAAGTCTTTCGCGTCCGGGTCGTTGAAATAAACCAGCGCTATTTTATCCGGCTGCGTCAGTCGCTCTTCCGTTTTTTTGATTTTAACCTTGTCGATTCTTTTTTTGATCACCTCGTATCTTATGTTGTAGAAACCTTCAACATCGAAGCGCCTTTCGTCATTCCTGAAACAGATATTGATTTTGCCGGAGTGAACGAATATTAGAGGAGCGGTTCTGAGTGGGGGCGATAGTTTGGGAATAAGGTCCCTGGTAAGGTGGCAGATTTCAATCATGGACTTCAGTTGCCACATTCTGAATTTTTTCAGGTGCAAGGCGGTAAACCGACGATCGGGAGCAATGGATTGACCAGTGTAAATATCATACTCGATACCATCCGACCTGAATTTCTCGAAATAACAAGGATATATTTTCTGAAGCTTTAGCTGTGCATCGTCAAAGTATTTGGCCAGAACATGGTTTATCGTTTTCAGCGAACCTTCAAGCGCCAGCCGGTTGCTGTACGCCAAGCCGTCTTTTTCATTAATCGCATTCCGGTATTCCTGCAAGGACTTTTCGAGCTTAGGGAATAGGGAAGTCAATTCCTCCAATTCCGGCGTGATCTCCTGCCGTATATAATCCTTTATCTGGCTTTCATTATTTGATTTGAGCTGCTTTTTTAACTGCTTTTTCCAGGATTTAAAAAGGGACTGAATATGTGCGCCCTTGCCGGCAACTTTTTTATAAGTTTCGAAGAATGCAGCCAGTATTTTGTTTAATATCCTGATGTCATTTTTTAAAGCCTGGTTATGCTGTAAGGTCGAATCGCGGATATCAACCGAACCGAATAGAGGAAACACGCCGTTAAACGAAACCGATTCAATTTCCGTCTCGGTCCTTGACGTTTTTTTCAACAGATATCCACCGGCTGCCTGATTGAACTTCCACTCGACAGAGGGTTGAATAGTAGTGAACTTATTTTTAATAACGCGGTCTAGCCTGGAATCAAATTGTAACGCGCTGTCCTGAAGCAATTGGGACAATAGCGGAACTGCGGTCTGTAAACGAGACAATAACTTTTCATAGAAGATGGTTTTCTCTGCTGAATAAATTTCCATAATCCCGGCGATCTGCCTGTTGTAAAAAATAGGCAGAACAGCATAGGAAGTAACGCCGGCTTTCTTTATCGCTTCCAAAAATCGATATTGCTCTATTTTTTTTGCCGAAATTGTGCTGAAAAACAGTGCGGCCGGCTTTTTAAGATATACATTTAAAAAAGCTTCGCTGTCCTTATCTCCCGGGCCAAATTTACGCCCGGACTTAATGATGAGGCTATTATGGCACTCTTTCCCTTTCAGCATCAGTCGTCCGTTCAATTTGATAAAAGGGAGGAGCCCAAATTCCACGGACGGGTTGGCGGCGATAATTTTCAGGGCTTTAATCACCTGTGTATATAACCATTCCTGGCTGGACGTATAACTTACCAGGAGATCCCGGATAGTTTGTAGCGCTTGTTCTTCCGAAAAATCGTTGACAGTGATAATCGCAAACCCTTCCAGCGTAAACATAGATAGTGGTATAATATCGCTCAGCGTCTCCATGCCACGTCCCTCGTACAAACAGACCTCTATCTTTTCAGCATTTATTTCGGGGAGTTTCGCATCCGCCCTAACCTCAATAAAGGTGGTGTCAATATGGAGCCGGTTATATTTAAGGATGTCACTTTTTGACTGCTGATATGAATAAACAGTGTCATTATGTATATCTGCCGGGAAATGATACAATTTCTGCAGGATCAGCCTGTAGACATAATCGACAGCCTTGTCGGCAAATAATGCGTCGGTGCCGCGGGCGGCTTCATTGTCGCCCTTCTGATGTTCCTTTAAAAAATTAAAGAAATCATCGGTACCATATATAACCTTTGAAAGCGTGGGAGCAGCAATGGCCCAGGAAAATTTATTATTGGTTTCTGTTGCTGTGGTCAGCGCTGCATAAATCAGTTCAAAAATGCTGGTGAATTTTTTTATGCTGTCCATACTGATCGGACCGTCAGCAAGCTCGTCATATTGAGCTATCTTTTTAAGTACGAAACGGTAAAATTCTGACTTGATGGTTTGTTCGTCACCGATCTTTTTTTTGAGGTAGTCTACAAAAGGTTTGATCGACAAAATGCCCTTCACAATCTCTTGTGATGTCGGTTTTGTTTTCGTGCCGATAACTTTTGTTTTCATGTTAAAATGTTAAGCTAAAGTTCACATAAGGATAAAATCCATCCGACGAAAATGCGCCTCTGAGCTGTAGCAGAGCCATGTCGGAAGGTGAAAAATATAGCCCGCCGCCAAACGCATTATGCCAGCCGCCAGATACTTCGCGTTTTTCCCAAACGCGGCCGATGGCATGAAAGCCGGTGACGCCAAATTGGCCCGGCAAAATATAGGATGCCAATGTGCCGAGTTTTACCCGTAAATCCAGGTTGTTGTACATCATATGCTGACCGGCAAAACGCTGTTCTTTAAAACCCGGCAGATTTGCTTCTCCGCCGAGAAATAAAGATTGGTAGGAAGCGGTCTTGCCGGCGGTAAGACCGCCCCCCAATCTTTCTGACAACACAAAGTTTGAGCTGGTATCGAAACTTTCATAAAGAATAGCCTCGGGAATTACCTGTATAAAAGACTTTGAAAAACCATTTAAACCTGCATAGGCCTGGAGCCTTACATTGACGTATACGCCCCAGGAGGTCAGCATCTTGTTGTTTCGTTTGTCATCGGTGTATGTCGCCACAAAGCCCAGGTGATATTTATCTTTCGAAATGGTCGTGCTGTCATAACTGTGCACCAGCGCGCTGTTATCAACCATGTGAAGTTCGTCATCCGGGATATAATGGTAATATTGGAACGAT
>Ga0207644_10002388_pt1 | contig 12124 bp, 14 predicted proteins | sample KBSS73metaG_FD_184326 | JGI IMG/M metagenome (GOLD analysis project Ga0207644, IMG submission 184326) | Switchgrass rhizosphere microbial communities from Kellogg Biological Station, Michigan, USA - KBS S7-3 metaG (SPAdes) (version 2) | ecosystem: Host-associated > Plants > Roots > Rhizosphere... | reverse complement strand
ATCGAGCGAACGCCGAGCACACTGTCCAGCGGCTTCGTGCATTGGACGCTCGTCCGCACCGCCGATGGTTACCGCGTGAAGGAGCAGCACACCGTTCTCGACTCCATCGAGTCAGCGCCGTTCGAAGCCGTCGAGTTCGTCGCCGACCGCATGAAGAGCTGGTGAGACGTCGGGCAGCGTCTCACGACGTGAGGCGCTGCCCGATCTCGATCAGGTAGCCGTCGGGATCCTTTACGAATCCGATGAGCATCTTGAACTGCTCGAGCGTCTTCGGGGGCTCGACCGCGTCGGCACCCGCGGCGACGGCCGCTTCGTAGAGCGCGGCGGCGTCGTCGGTGAACAGGAATACCTTCCAGATCCCGCTGGGCTGGATCGGCCCACCGGGTGTCCGCTCCCACGCCAGCATGAGCTGGGAGCCCTGCGAGGGTGTCCCGACGATGACCTCTCGGACTTCTGGCGCTTCGATGCGCGTCAGGACTTCGAGTCCGAGGCCGTCCGTGTAGAAGCGCTCCGAGCGTTCGAGGTCGGAGACGTAGATGGCGATGTTCCCGATGCTGATCATGTGCGTGCGCTTTCGAGCTGCGGGAGCACGTGTCGCTCGAACGTCCGCAGCATCTCCCACGCGAGCTCGGGCTCGATGCCCGACAGCAGTGGGTTGAGGTGCAGCTCGCCGCGGGGCCCGAGCTCGGCTGCGAGCGCCACCGCCTCGTCCGGTGTTACGACCTGGTAGGCGCCGTTCTGCTTGAGGCTGTCGACGTCACCGGTGGGGATGTACGGGCCAGTTGGCTTTCCGAGACCACTGGTCGTCCAGGCCGCGTAGGAGTCGATCTGGTGCCGGATGTGCGGTGCGAGGCGGTTCCACGTCTCTTCCTTGCCGCCGGTGGTGACCCACAGGAAGATCGGGCCTCGCGGTGCCCATTCGCCCGGGTCGGGCTTGCCGGCCGCCAGGCACGCCTTGCGGTAGTAGTCCCAGGGTGCACGCATGCCTGGGGGGAAGAACCCGTCGGCGAGCCGGACGGCGCGGTCGATGCTGGCTCTCGTCGCGCCGCCCCCGAGATAGATCGGCATCGGGTCCTGGCAGGGCCTGGGCGTGACGCGGACCGTCGTGCCGCGGTACTCGAAGGGCTCGCCGCTCCACGCCCGGCGGAGGAACGGGATGAGGTCGTCCATGTCCTTGCCGCGCCGGTGGTAGTCCTTGTCGAAGGCGATGAAGTCGTTTTCGACGTAACCGACCCCGAGCGCGAGGTCGAGCCGGCCGCCGGTGCACAGGTCGGTCACGGCGACCTCCTCGGCGAGGCGGAGCGGGTCGTAGAGAAGCGCAAGAAGGATCGAGATCCTGATGCGGATCTGCCGGGTGCGTGCGCCGACGGCTGCGGCGAACACGAGCGGGCAAGGGAGGTACCCGTCTTCGGATTGGTGGTGTTCGCCGAACCCGACGCGCTCGAAGCCGAGTTCGTCAGCCCAGGCGATGATGTCGAGGGCCGCCGAGTACGTCGAGGGACCGGACGCGCCGAGGTGTGAGGGGTGGCGTAGGTCGAAGTCGAGCACGAGCCTTGGCCGCTCGCTCGGCACCGGGTCGCTCTCCGGCATGGTCACGCTCCTTCGTGGTCTGTCGGTCGGACGCGGAGGCCTTCGATAGGCGCGCCCGTGAGTTTCCGTCGCTGGATGTCGGCGATTCGTTCGTCGGCGTCGGGCTCGTACTGGACCAGCTCGAGCATGAAACCAGGGATGTCCGCGGGATGGAACTGCACCTGCCGCATGACGCCGGGGTAGCCGACTCTCGAGATCTCTCGAAGTCCGCACGCCGCGGCGTGCTCGGCGGCGGCATCGATGTCCTCGACGCGAAAGGACAGGATGCCGACGGTCTCGCCCCGGCGCTCGATCGTCTTGGCGGCGACGCCGCCGACGTCCGCTGGCTCGAAGACGTCGAGATACGGCGCTGAGTCGCCGGCCGGGAAGCGGATCTGCGCGGTGAACGAGCCGATGGCCGCCACCTCGCTCGGTTGTGTCGTATCGCATTCGAACAGTCGCTCGAAGAGGTCGAGCAGCCTGGCCATGTCGCGCACGTAGATGTGCACGTGATCGAGTCCGGTCGTCCTGATCCGGGTCGTCGGCATGTCGGGGTCGTCCGCCCGAGGTTCAGCGCCCGTTGAACGACCCCCCATTGAGGTGGATCACCTGGCCGGTCACGTAGCCGGCGTCGTCGGATGCCAACCACTGGACGGCAGCGGCGACTTCAGCAGGTGTGCCGGCACGGCGGACAGGGATCCCTCGCACGATGGCCCCGACGCCGTCGCTCGGGCCACGCTCGAGGACGTTCTGTTGCACGCCGAGGGCGAGTGTGTTCACGGTGACACCGGTCGGACCGAGCTCGCTGGCGACGTGGCGCAGCAGTCCCTCGATGCCGGCCTTCGCCGCCGCGTAGAGGGCAACGCCGATGTTCTGGCCGGTCGCGGCCGATCCGGAGGAGATCTGGATGACACGACCCCAACCGCGCTCGACCATGCCGGGAGCGACGGCCTGGATGGTGTGCATGTTCCCGAAGAGATTGAGATCGAACTGCGCAGCCCACGTCGCCGGATCGGACTCGATGAACGGCGCTCGGTTCCATGTCTCAGGAACGCCGGCGTTGTTGACGAGGACGTCGACCGGCCCGAGTTCGGCGGCGACGGTGGCGACGGAGGCGAAGATCGCGGCGCGATCGGTGCAGTCGAACGGGACGGCGATGGCGCTCCCGCCGCTGTCACGGATGATGCGGACGGTCTCGTCGGCGCGATCGGGGTGCAGATCGTTGACGGCGACTGCGAAGCCCGCCGCAGCGAGCCCCTGGGCGATCCCTCGTCCGGTGGCCTGCCCGGCGCCGGTGACCAACGCGACCCTGCTCACGCGTTCAGACCTTCTTCCTCGGCGCCGCGTAGGCGCGCATGTAGGCGATGACTTCCTCGTTCTTGTTCGCCAGGTCCTGGTTGCGGTTCTCGAGCGCGATCGCGGCAGCCATGTTGTTGGTGTCGAGGTTGTGCCACAGGACCTCCTTCGTGTTCCGCAGCCCGAACGTCGTGTAGGAGACGACCGACGTTGCGATCGCGACCGCCTCGTCCCAGAGCGCGTCGTCGGCCACGACTCTCGACACCAACCCCATGCGCTCCGCTTCGGCGGCGTCGACGGTCCGGCCCGTGAGGATCATGTCGAAGGCACGGGCGGCGCCGATCAGGCGCGGTAGCAGATAGGTGATTCCCGCGTCGGTGCCGGTGAGTCCGGTCCGGATGAAGGCGGAGCAGAACGAGGCCGAGACGCCGGCGATGCGCAGGTCGCACGCGGCGGCGAGCGCGAGCCCACCGCCGAACGCGGGGCCGTTGACGGCGGCGAGCATCACCTGCGGCGTGGCCCGGATGTGCTGCATGAGGTTCGACAGGTAGCTCTGTCCGGTCTGGCCAGCGGGGAAGTGCCGATGCGTGCCCGGTGCTGGGACCTGCCCCCAGTCCTTCAGGTCGAGCCCAGCGCAGAACCCTCGACCGTTGCCGGTGAGGATGGCCACCTTGCACGAGTCGTCGCCGGCGACGACGTCGAGCGCGTCGTGGAGCTCACGGACGAGCGTGTAGTCGATGGCATTGAGGCGATCCGGCTTGTTGAGCCGGATCGCGGTCACGTGATCGGCGACCGGTTCGACGCTTATCGTCTGCATGTCGCTCAATGCGGGGTGAGGCCGCCGTCGGCGATGACGACCTGTCCCGTGATGAAGCTCCCGGCGTCGGAGCACAACAGGAGCGCCGGTCCGACCATCTCATCCGGATGGGCGGCCCGGCGCATGAAGGCGGCGTTGTGCATGCGTTCGACGCGCTCGGCGCTGTTGGCGCGCACCATGTCGGTGTCCACCGTCCCGGGTGCCAGCGCGTTGACGCGGATCCCCTTCTCGGCAAAGTTGGCGGCCATCGAGCGTGTCATCGCCATGAGGCCGGCTTTCGCCGCCGCGTACATCGCGGTGTAGGGCGAGAACAGAAAGGCGCCCGCCGAGACGACGTTGAGAATGGCGGCGTTGCCCGACGCTGTGAGGTGGGGGAGGGCCCGCTCGACGAGGAACACCGGACCACGGAGATTCGTGCCGAGCGACTTCTCCCACGCTTCCTCGGTGAGCTCACCGAACGGCAAGGTCAACGCGTTCGCCGCGTTGTTGACGACGATGTCGAGCCGGCCGAACGCGTCGACCGTGCGATCGACGAGCGCGTTGATCGCGCCGGTGTCGCCCATGTGCGTCGCGACGCCGATTGCTTCGCCGCCCATCTTTCGAAGGTGTGCCTCGGTCTCGGCACAGGCGTCGGGCTTGCGACTGGCGACGACGACGGAGGCGCCAGCGGCGACGAACCCCTCGGCGATGGCCAACCCGATGCCACGTGTGCCGCCCGTGACGATCGCGACCCGACCGGTCAGGTCGTGCAGGCGACGGAGTTGCTCTCGGTCCACGCGTCTCCCCCCAGGAATTTACTGATACAACGCTGTTATAGTATGCGCGGCGGCCGACACTCGGCGAATGGGGGCAGCTGTGATCATCGACATCGACACGCATTTCGAGCCGGGACCTGCCTGGCTCGACGACTACCCGTCGCTGGCGGCTCGCTTGCCTGAGCGGTTCTCGGTCGCCGAGTCCACGGTTCGGGCGCAGGTCGGGGACCTTCTCGCTCGCGTCCCGGACGCAGCGCGTCCGCCGCTCGAGGAACTGCTTCCGCCCGGGATCGCAGCGATCCTCGGCCAGGTGAAAGTCGATGGCTATGGCTTCGACGGGTCGGCCATGCACACGCCAGGGGACGCGTCCGAGCGACTGGCATGGATGGATCGCGTGGGCATCGACATCGCCAACACGATCTGCCTCGAGGGCGCTGACTACGGGAGCCGGCTCACGGATCGAGCACTGGCCCGAGAGACCATCGCCGCGTGCAACACGTGGCTCGCCGACCGCGTCGAGGGTCATGAGGATCGATTGCCACCGTTGACGTCGATCGACGCCACGGACGTCGACTGGAGCGTCAAGGAGCTCACCCGCATGCGGGCGCGGGGGAGCCGAGCGTTCCTCATCGAAACGTTGCCCGAGCCCGGCTTCCCGCCGATGCACGAGCGCTTCGAGCCGCTGTGGTCCGCGGCCGAGGACCTCGGGATGGTCGCGTTCGTCCACGCCGGACACAGCCCAGCCGCGTTCGACCCGGCCTGGGCCAACTATCCGGACGGCATGGTGCTCCGGCAGATGGGCGCCAGTCAGATGAGCCAGTCGGCGATCCTCATGTTGAACGGGATGGTCTTCGGCGGGGTGTTCCATCGGCATCCGAAGCTCACGCTCGTGTTCGCCGAGCTCGGCATCCACTGGTTTGCCGGGGCCGTTCAGCACATGGAGAACCGTGGCCCGGCGTTGCCCGAGTCGGCGGTGTACATGGGTCGCTACCCGTACGAGCTGAGCCCGACAGAGTTCGTGCGCCGCAACGTCCGGGTGACACCGTTGCCGCGGGCGCATCAGTCGCCGGTGCGTCTGCTCGAGGAGCTGCCCGAGTGCGTGGTCTTCTCCTCGGACTACGCCCACCACGAGAGCAACCCCGAGCCGACGGCGCACTACGAAACCGTTCTCGCCGACGTGAAGCCCGACGTACGGGCGTCGTTCCTGGGCGGCAACCTCGCCGACTGCTACGCGCGCATGGGCGATCCGCTGCCGGTGGTCACCGCGGCATGACAACGATCCGGCGCATCACCGAGTCCGGCGCGGTCCACGACGAGCGAGAGGTCGCCGCCGTCCTCGAGGTCCTGAACGAGACGACGCTTGACCTTGGACCACGCGTCGAGGCGTTCGAAGATCGCGGAGCCGAGTTGCTGGCGAAGCGCCACGGCGTCTTCGTGAACTCCGGCTCCTCTGCCCTGCGACTGGCGATCGATCTGCTCGGCTGCGAGCCGGGCGACGAGGTCATCACACCGGCACTGACGTTCTCCACCGATGTGGCGCCGCTCGTGCACTCCGGCATCGTCCCCGTGTTCGTCGACGTCGAGCCGGACACGTTGCAGATCGACGTGAACCGGATCGAGGAGATGATCGGCCCGCGCACCAAGGGCATGCTCATCCCGAACCTGATCGGCAACGTCCCCGATTGGGACGCCATCAAGGCGATCGCGGAAGCTCATGACCTGCCGGTGATCGAGGACAGCTGTGATGTGCTCGACTCTTGGCTACGCGGCACTCGCACCGGTGAGCGCGTGCCGATCACCGTGACGAGCTTCGCCCGGAGCCACGCGATGACGTGCGCCGGCATGGGCGGCATGATCGCGGTGAACGACGACGACTGGTACGACCGCACACTCGTGCGGCGGCGGTGGGGCCGTCGATCGGAGTCGTTCCTCTATGGCACCCGCAAGAACGACCCGAACCGCTTCGGCACCCTTGCCGATGGCACGCCGTACGACTTCATCTTCGTGTTCGACGACACGGGCTACAACTTCGAGCCGTCCGAGCTCATGGCCGCGTACGGCCTCGTGCAGATGGACAAGCTCAGCGAGTTCAACCGCCGTCGCCGCCACAACTTCGAGCAGCTCGACGCGGTGTTCGCCGAGCACGAGGACGTCGTGATCCGGCCCCGCACGACCGACGGAGCGGACACGATCTGGATGCGGTACGCGTTCATGCTCCGCGACGGCATCGAGCGGACGCCGGTCCAGGAGTTCCTCGCCGAGCGAAACGTGTCGACCCGCATGGTGTGGACCGGGAACATCCTGCGGCAGCCCGGGTTCGCCGGCATCGTGCACCGCCAGCCCGCGGACGGCTTGCCGTGCACCGACCTGGTGATGGACCGGGCGCTCACCTTGCCGATCCATCACGGGCTCACCAGCGACGACGTCGGCTACATGGTCGAGTGCCTCGACGACCTGTTCCGAAGCCTGTGACATGGCCGCCATGAGCGGCAAGGTCGCCATCGTGACCGGCGGAAGCCAGGGCGTCGGCCTCGGGATCGCCCGTTCCTTTCTGCAGGCCGGCGCGTCGGTCGTGACGTGCGCGCGGACGCCATTCGACCGTCCTCCGGCGGCGGAGAACGACGAGGAGGCAGCGCGCGCGCTGCACGTGCAAGCCGACGTGCGTGACGACGCGCAGATCGAGAAGGTCGTCGCCACCGCCATCGACGCGTTCGGGCGACTCGACGTGTTGGTCAACAACGCGGGAGGTCAGCCGCCCACGGACACGGCGACGGCTTCACCGCGCTTCATCCGAGCGATCGTGGAGCTCAACCTCACCGCGCCGATCCTCTTCGCAACCGCCGCGTACCGCGTCATGGCGGAGCAGGAGACGGGCGGAGTGATCATCAACATCTCGAGTCAAGCGTCGATGCCGAGCGGCAGCGGCAGCACGCTCGCGCCCTATGGTGCGGCCAAGGCCGGCCTCAACCACCTCACCCGGTCGCTCGCCGTCGCGTGGGGTCGGAAGGTGCGCGTGAACTGCGTGTCGCTGGGTTGGGTGGAGACCGAAGCGATGGTCGACCTCCTGCTTCCCGGCGGTGCTGGGGAGGCCATTCGACAGAAGATCCCGGTCGGGCGGATGGGAACGCCGGAGGACATCGGCCGGATCTGTCGGTTCCTTGCGTCCGAGGACGCGTCCTACATCAACGGCGCCACGATCTGGGCCGACGGCGGTGGAGGTTTCGGATGATCATCGACATGGATTCGCACTTCGAGCCCACCGAGGACTGGCTCGATCAGTTCCCTGCGTTGCGGGACAAGCTTCCCGAGCGCTTCCCGGTCGATGATGCGCGCTTCACGATGCGATCGGCCGAGATGTTCGCCTGGTTCGTCACCGACGATCTCCTTCGCGGCGTGCCGCGCGAGAAGCGCATGCCGATGGAACGGCTGGTAACGCCGGGGATGCGCGAGAAGTACGCGGACGATCGCGGGCCCGAGGTCGGGTATGCCGGTTCGGACCAGCACCAGCACATGATCGACATCGACGCGCGGCTCCGCTGGATGGACGCGCAAGGCATCGATCTGCAGAACATCATCAGCGGCACGGCGTACACGCTGTGGCGCGCAATCCCGGATCCGCGACTCGCGATGGAGGCGCTCGAAGCTGTCAACACGTGGCTGACCGAGCGGGCCCTCGACGCGGGCGGCCGGCTCATGGTCTCCGCGAATCTGCGGTACGAGGATCTCGACTGGGCGATCCGAGAGCTGACCCGGATGCGCGAGCGAGGCAGTCGAACGTTCTTGCTGCCCGCCGAGCCCACCGGCGACACGCCGCCGAACCATCCGGACTACGACCGATTCTGGTCGGCGGTGACCGATCTCGGCATGATCCCGATCGTGCACGTCGGCTTGAGCCCGGCGTTGTACCACCCGGCATGGGCGAACACCGACGACCCGGCGGTCATCCGAGTGATCTCGACCTTGGGCAACGCCGGTCTGCCGTTCCTCACCGGCATGGTCCTCGGCGGTGTGTTCGAGCGTCACCCGAAGCTGACGATCCTGTTCGCGGAACACGGCATCGACTGGATCACGCCGGCGACCTTCCGCTTGGACGCCCTCGCGCAGGCAGGCGTCAGCCCCCTGCTCATCGGCGATTACCGGCTGCCGCTCACGCCGGCCGAGTACATCAGCCGGAACGTGCGCGTGACGCCACTGCCGGTTCCGCACGAGTCGCCGGTGCCGACGCTCGGTCTGCTCCCGACGGTTCCGATCTTCTCGTCCGACTACCCACACTTCGAAGGCAGCGGCGACCCGGTCGGGCACTACCAGAGCACGCTCGCCGGAGTGGCAGAGGAGACACGCGCAGGGTTCCTCGGTGGCAACATCGCCGAATGCTTCGCCCGGATGGGCGACCCGCTCAAGCCCGTCGCGTAGGATCCGAGCTGGAAGGTGCCCGACGGCGTCCGCGCAGCGAGTGCAGCTGTGCGGCGATCGACTCGACAGAGTCGTGCCCTGCTGCCACGCGCATGACGAGCTCGTAGACCGCGTCGTTGCTCATCCGACTCATCGACGCGCCGTTGAGGTCGAGGAACACGGCGGTTGCCAGCCATCCGAGTCGTTTGTTGCCGTCCACGAGAGGGTGGTTCTTCACGAGCGACTGCAGCAGCGAAGCGGCCTTCGTCCAGATGTCGGGATAGGCATCCTCGCCGAACACCGTGGTGGCGGGCCTGGCCGCGGCTGAGCCGAGCAGACCGACGTCGGCGATCGGCGGAGGATCGCCGAGTAGGTCGCCTGCAAGCGCGATGAGGTCCTCGACGTCGAGGTACTCGACGGGTCTATCGACCAAGGCGCTCGAGTGCCTCGGCGTGGGCGCGCTTCACGCGTCCCGCCGCCGCCATCACCCGATCACGGTGCGCCGACCGTTCGATGTATTCGCGAACGGCCTGACGAGCGGCCTCCTGCATCGAGACGCCGTTTGCCGCAGCGCGTTCGCGGAGCGCCTCGTGCTCCGCGTCAGTGAGGCGCAGTGTCATCGCCATGACCTGATGATACCAAAGTGGTGTCACAGGGCACTGCGGCCGCAGTCAGTTCCGGGGAATGTCGCGCCACGGCCGGTCCTTCGGGCCGTGGTCGTCGCGGGGGAGCCCGAGCACCCGCTCGCCGAGGATGTTGCGCATCACCTCGGACGTCCCGCCTTCGATCGTGTTGGCGCGGGAGCGTAGAAATGCCACGTGATGGGTTCGCTCGGTTGGCGCCCCGTCCGGGCCGAACGTGGGGTAGAGCATTCCCTCGGCGCCGAGCAAGTCGATGATCAGCTCGTGCGCACGGAGTGCGTGCTCTGCGGTGAAGAGCTTGCCGACCGACCCCACAGGCCCAGGGTCGCCCGTCTGGCCGAGCTGTGCGGCCCGCGCGTTCATGATCCGCCCGACCTCCGATTCGATCCACATGCGCACGACCCGGTCGCGCGCCACAGGGTCGCGACGCTCGCGCTTGCGGTAGACATCAACGGCGGTCGCTCCCGGCGAGGCCATCGTTGCCATGGCGCTGCCGATCGACACGCGCTCGTTCATGAGCGTCGTCGTTGCGACCTGCCAGCCGGCACCCTCCGGTCCGAGCTGCGCGTCGGGAGGCAGACGTACGTCGTCGAGGTAGACCTCGTTGAACTCGGCGTCGCCGGTCATCTGACGAAGCGGTCGAACGTCGACGCCGGGCGCGTGCATGTCGACCAGGAACGCAGTGATGCCGCGGTTCTTCGGCGCGTCGATGTCGGTTCGCGCGAGCAGCAACCCGTGGTTGGCCTTGTGCCCCAGCGACGTCCACACCTTCTGGCCGTTGACCACCCATTCGTCCCCGTCGCGGACCGCGCGAGTCGCCAGGCCGGCCAGGTCCGATCCCGCACCGGGCTCGGAGAAGAGCTGGCACCAGATGTCTTCGCACGTGAACAGCCGACGCAGGTACCGAACCCGCTGCGCTTCGGTGCCGTGGCGGGCGATCGTCGGACCGACCATGCCGAGCGCGATGGGGTTGCGGGAGAAGTTGGATGGCGCGCCAGCGGCGTTCAACCGCTCGACGACCAGTCGGTGCTGTTCGGGATCAGCGCCGAGCCCGCCGCACCCCTCCGGGTAGTGCACCCACGCCAGGCCGGCGTCGAAGCGGGTACCCAGGAAGTCGGTCGGATCCGTCGACGACGGCGGATGCTCCTCGAGCAACTCGTCGACGCGGCGGGCGATCGCGGGGTCGAGCGACATGCCGCCAGCGTACCGCGCTAGAATAACGTTGTTCTAGTCGAGCTCAGGATGACGAGGTGGCCCAAGGAGCGTCCAGGGGACGCGCCCCTCCAGCACGGCTGCGAGTCCGGCCATCTGCACGCTCATGACCCACTCGAACAGAACTTCGCTGTAGTCACCGATGTCCTCAGGCAGATGCGCGTAGCCCTCGAGCACCCCGAGGAGCAGTGGGATCTCTTCCGGAGTCGCCGTCTTCGCCGAACGCCGCAGCTCGGATACGGGGTTGCGGCCGTTCTGGCGCTCTTTGGCGAGCGCGTGCTCGGCGTGGACCAGATCGACGACAAGTCTGATGTGCTGGCCGACGATCGCCAGCGCGTATTCCGCCGAGAAGCCGGCCTTCGTCAGAACACGCAGCGCCTGCTCGAGCACTTGTGGCCGGAACGGCGGATGGACGGACAGGTACGACAGTCGCGTGAGGATGGGTTGCTCGAGGAGCAGCGAACGCATCGTCTGCGCGAACTCCGTGAGCCACCGATCCCAACGCAGCCGTGGGTTCGGAAGCGGCATCTCGCGCAGCAGTTCCGCTGCCACCAGGCTCAGCAGCTCATCGAGGTTCTCGACGTAGTAGTAGAGCGACGGCATTGCCACCCCGAGCCGCGACGCGACGCGAGACATGCTGACCGCGCCGGCCCCTTCTTCCGCCGCAATCGTCAACGCCATCTCGACCACCCGGTTGCGATCGAACGTCGGCGGCCGGCCGGGCCGGCGGCGCGCTGGCGTGCTCGACGTCTCGGCCACGGCGGCATCGTACGGGTTCGCATGCGTCGCCTCTGGCAGTTCCGTGTGTGAAGTTGTACTCTCAGAACAAGTTCGAACATCACCGCGCAGCGGGGGGACCGATGACGACCTTCGACGACATCGCCGGCTCGCTGGCCGGTCAGGTGATCGAGTTGCCCTCGTGGGCGTTCGGCAACTCGGGCACCCGGTTCAAGGTCTTCGCTCAGCCGGGCGTGCCGCGCACGGCCGAGGAGAAGGTCGCCGACGCCGCACAGGTTCATGCCGTCACCGGTCTTGCGCCCTCGGTTGCGCTGCACATCCCGTGGGACCGCGTCGACGACTTCGACAAGCTGCGCCGCCACGCGGAAGACCTCGGCGTCCGTCTGGGCACGATCAACACCAACACGTTCCAGGACGACGACTACAAGCTGGGGAGCCTGTGCCATGTCGACGAGCGTGTGCGGCGGAAGGCGATCGCCCACATGCTCGAGTGTGTCGACATCATGGACGTCACCGGCAGCCGAGATCTGAAGATCTGGTTGCCCGACGGGTTGAACTATCCCGGACAAGGAGATCTACGGGACCGGCAGGAGCGGCTCGCCGACTCGCTCGCCCAGGTGTATCGCCGGCTCGGCGCGCACCAGCGCCTCGTCCTGGAGTACAAGTTCTTCGAGCCGGCGTTCTACGCCACCGACGTACCGGAC
>Ga0207644_10002386_pt1 | contig 12125 bp, 9 predicted proteins | sample KBSS73metaG_FD_184326 | JGI IMG/M metagenome (GOLD analysis project Ga0207644, IMG submission 184326) | Switchgrass rhizosphere microbial communities from Kellogg Biological Station, Michigan, USA - KBS S7-3 metaG (SPAdes) (version 2) | ecosystem: Host-associated > Plants > Roots > Rhizosphere >... | reverse complement strand
ATCGGCCACTGAGCGCGCATTCTGCTGTTGAAGCTGAGCAGCCGAAAATGCGGTGATTGCAACGGGAACCGACTGGAGATTTTCGCTGGTGCGTCGTGCCGTCACCACGATGTCACCGAGACCCGCCCCATCGGACGCCGGCTCCACTCTTGACGCCGGCTCCACTCTTGACGCCGGCTCAGCCGCGGCGGGCGCCTCCGTCGTTGCTGCGGGGGAGCCCACCGATTCGGGCCCTCTGACCTCCTGCGCCATCGCTGCCTGACCTGAAAGGGCCACACCCAACACCCAAACCGATGCCGACAATCCCATAGCTTTTAGCACTTTTATCCTCCCGTGCAGGTTTCTCGCCCCATGCTCGGCGGCCTGCATCCATGTCAATCACCTAATTGACAGATGCGTCACAATTAGCGAATAAATCGGCGGATTTCCTCGGCGCGGCGTAGGCCGTGCCGTCGCCGGCGTCAGCTGTGCGCCCCGGTCATCTGGTTTGCAGGTGGGCCGGTCCGACGCTTGCCCGTCAATGGAATGCCCTTCGATGCGCTCGACGCGCACCAACCTCACGGTTCGTGCACGCCCCAAGCGAGCCAAACAGTCGGCCCACGGCGAGAAGCGCCAGGGCCAGCCGCGATGGCGCGGCAAGGCGGCGAATGTCTTCAGCCTTGATACGAGGCGTTCAACCGCGTTTCAGGCAGGTGCTGAAGAACGGTCTGTGCGCCCACCGGTCAGTGACGCACGGCTGCGATCGGCGTCACATAGCCGCTCCCTGTGCCTGCTGCGCGCGACTGGTGGCCCGGTGACGCGATCCGGGCGCAGCATGCACCCTGACCATCGTGTCGGCGCCCGTCGCCTGAGGCGACTGCCTCGCCATCTCGCCGAGACTCTCCGGCCCAGCAGCGCTGTCTGTCTGGGCCGGGGACCGGCAGGATCGATCAGCTCGCGATCGTCACCCAGCGCCGCTCGACGGACGAGATTGCGGCAGCCTCGACCACTTCGTGCACGTGGAGCGCTTGTTCGAAATCCGGCGCGGCACGGCCCTTGCCTTCCACCTCACGCAGCATTGACGCGTAGATGGAAGCCATTGGGAAGACCCCCATTCGCGGCTCGTCGGCATGTGCGGAAATTCCGGGCAGCGCCTTGAGCCTTTCAGGGACCTCGATCTCGTGCTCGTTGAGGACCATGAATTCGACATCATCGCTGCGGAACAGCTTGCAGCTGTAGCTTTGCGGAAAGATGGTCGAAACTGCCGCGAGACGCCCCTTCGTTCCCCACACGTCGATCCGGAATCCCGGACCGTCGACCATGGTCCAGACGGTTTGCAGCGTCCCCGAAACACCGCTACGCAAGCGGAGGATATTGTAACTTGTGTCAGGTACCTCGGGCTTTATCGCAGGACCGTCTTCCATCTTCCACTCGCGCAGACGCAGCGACTGGTCAGATACGATTTCGCTGACCGGCCCAAGCAAATGGACCAGCAGGTGGAGGGCATGGCTGCCGGTATTGCGCATCGCGCTCGCGCCGTTCGCAGGGTCCCCAAACCAAGTATAGCCAGGAGTGTAGGTCCGCGCATCGGTGAAAAGACCAGAGTCGAAACGAATGTTGAAACCTTGAATATCGCCGATCTGGCCCTGATCGATGAGTTCCTTCATGTAGACCATCGCCGGCGCCGTCTGAATGAACGCGTCGACCGCCGCTACCTTGCCCGACTTCCGGTGCAAATCCGTCAGCTCACGAGCGGCGGCAAGGTTGTGAGCGAACGGGATGCCCTGATAGACATGCTTGCCGGCGGCGAACGCCGTTTTGACCATGTCATAGCGCAGCGGTGGCCGCGTGCCGCAATCGATGAGATCGATGTCGGGATCCTCGGCCATGGCCCGGTAATCCCAAAAACAGCGTGCAAAACCATGATCGCGGGCGGCAGCCTCGGCCGTCTCTCGCCGAGACGTGCAGATGGCCACCACCTCGACACCCTCGACCGACCGCCATGCCGGCAGGTGAGCCTGGACACCCCAAGCGGCGCTGATGATTCCCACTTTAAGCGGACGTCGCGACATGAGGTCTTTCTCTCCTGATTGTTTTCATCGAGGCTGATAGCGGCGACCTGGTTTTGGCACGCCGCAAAAGCGCTGGCGATCGATAGGGTTTAATAGACAGGTTCGTCAATTCGCTTTCCACATCGCCCCGGGAGCGAGCCATGCGACGGGGCGCATCCAGGCAGGCCCGAGCAGATTAGAGGTCGGTCATATTCCGGATAGTGCGTCGAAGGTGGCGAGATCGGCGATGCCGGATTATGGACGGCGCTGAAAGCCTGGATCGCATTTTTCACCATCGCGGCGGCACCATCGGATCGTCTACGCTGTTGCCGTCGGCTAGCACCGGGAAGTCGTAACACCTTGACCGAACGGTTGTTGAAAAATCCGAACTGCGGCAAGGCATCTAGCAAAGAGAGGAATGCGCTGTGAACGAAGCATCGGACATTATAGCCACCACGGCCATTAACAGGTTAAAGGCGCGGTATTTTCGTTATATGGATACGAAAGACTGGCGTGCTTGGCGCGATCAATTCACCGATGACGCAGTCTTGATTATCGATCACGCCGTGTCGGTAGAGGGTGCCGACGCGTGGACGGACCCACCGATCACAGGAGGTGACGCGATCGTCGCTCACGTCCGGTCCATCATCGGCTCGGCGAGCACCGTCCATCACGGACATATGGCCGAGATTGACATTCTTTCCAACGTCACCGCGCGCGGGGTCTGGGCGATGGAGGATATTGTGGAGTGGCCGGACGGGCGGCAGATACACGGCTATGGACACTATCACGAAGAGTACAGGCTGGTTAGCACATCCTGGAAGATAGCGCGACTTCACCTCACGCGTTTACGAATCGACTTCAGCGGGCCCTGGCAGGAGGATCCGCGGCGAGTGTGACCTGCCCCCCGATCCCGGAGCTGGTCCAGGCATGCGGGAAGCAGGTCGCTATCGCCCCAGGTGTTTGTCAAAAAAGCGCCAGATGAGAGCATCGGCTTCCTTCGCTTCGGGCGCTCCTGCGAACAGGAATACGTCTCCGTGGCCGAGACCTTCCAGAACGAGAAGCTCCGTCTCTACTCCAGCCTGCTTGAGCGCCACATTGCTGGCGAGAAGATTGCTCAAAGCAACATCCCGTGTGCCAGAGACAAGTAAGGTCGGAGGAAAATGCGAGAGAACAGATAAAGAAATCCCAGGTACTGCCAGGGAACTTTTTGCATCTGAAGCGGAAAGATAATAACCGCTCATTCCCTCGCCGATGCGTTCGGCAGGGTATGGCAACTGCCGGTTCAAAACTGGCGCAACATAGCTTGAATCGCCGCCCGTCCAGAAGCCGGGCATCAGTCCGGAACAGAATATCCCGATGGCTCCGGGACGCGGCAAGTGCTGCTTTTGAAGCCACGCGGTGGATTGCGCTGTCAGGGCACCGCCGGCAGAGCAGCCGAAAATGCCGATGTTTTCTGGTTTGTATGTTTTTAAAAGTGCACGATATACTTGTTCGACATCCTGGCTTGCCGCCGGGAACTTGTTTTCCGGTGCAAGCCGGTAATCTACAGCCACGACCTTTACCCGGCCTGCGCCTGCCAAGGGTAGCGATTCGACCTGCCCGGCGGCACCCCCGCCGCCGGTGAAGAAGCCCCCGCCGTGCAAATTGATAAGAACGCGGTGACGATTTTTGGCCGCAATGCCTGCCTTGGGAACGATGACATCGGTGGGTACGCCGTTCATCGTAACGCGCTGAATGGTAGCGGGATAGATCTCCTGCCAGCGCTTGACGACCGGTTGCGCCATTTCCAGGGATGCCGCGCGCGCGCGCTCGACGAGATTTGGCCCAGGATCGAATTTCGGATTGTGTTCGATCCTCTCGATCAGCAGGCGCTTCGCCTGTGCGCTGAGCAAATCGGACGTAGGGATCACAACATCCTGCGCGTGTATTGTCCCATCTGCATCCATCGTCGGGGAAGTCTGCTGGGCCGAGACGGCGCCGGACGTGGCCAAAATCAAAGTGGCGGCAAAGGAGAGGGTCGATCTAGCGCGCATTTTAATCCCCCAAGGAGGCGTTCATTCGACTGTCGATCCATGTCAGCGGCCAGTCCCAAGTTGCGCATGATCATCACGCGGGCATTCGGATACATTTGGCGTCGTGCATCGCCCAGATCATGGCTTGGCAGGCTTGCGCGTCGCCCCGAAGCGTTTCCACAGGTCAGCCCCGACGTCACCGAATTCCCCGGCGGTGAAGATGGCCGGGATCGGCGGGCCTGAAGCGCCGGTGGCAAGGTCTCTGGCCATTGACCTGCCCTCCCCCCGGTCCCTGATGCTATGGAGAGTCTGCCCACGAGGAAGGAGCAGACGCATGAGGCTGAGCCGTTTCACTGGGGCGCAGATTACCGGGGTGACCAAGGAGAAAGAGGCAGGGCTCGCGACCGTGGAGGTTTGCCGCAAGCACAGGCTGGCACGTCAACCTGAGGCGGCTCATGGCCATGGCAAGCCGGACAATGCAATCCTGAAGGACCTGCTGGGAAAAAAGGCTGAAGACCCCAGGCCGAAAGTGCGACATGGCGCTTGGTGTGATGTCGGACTACCAGGTTTGGAAGCGACGAGCCTGCGCGCTGATTGGCGTCGCGTACGTGCCCGGCAGTTGAATCACCCGAGCTTGGCGCGCAAGCTTTTTGCCTCCCTGGCGCGCGACGACTTGCGCGGCCATCCAGAAGGCCGAGCCGGAATCGAATTGGATCACTAACAATATGATATTGGATGGTTCTCTGAACTCTTGAAATTCCTGTCCATCAATCGAACCATCAAAGCAGATTTCAATCTGGGTTCAATTCCGAATGCCGGAATCGAACTGATTTCTGGCGCTATCCGCGAATCGGATTTGGTATTCGCCTGCACCCAAAAAATGGTGAGGGGAAGGGCCAAAACCCACCGCTGTTCCGGTCGCGTAAGGATTCGGGTCAGCGGATCCGAATCTGCCGTACGTTCACATCGGCAGGGCAAATTCTGGATCGACGTGGTGTGGGACAAAGACGTCGTCCCGGCACGTTCTGCTGAGCGACCGCCATAGCCAAATTCGGCCATTCGTGGGGCGGTGTTGGTTGTACCACCAACGGCGCAAAATTGGTGGAGTGCGGTAGGTTAGATTGCGAGAGGGCAGGAGGATGGCGATCGCTGCCGTCCTGGAAGGATGGTGTTTTAGGAACCTCATTTCATCGTCAGCGATCGGATCGGCCGCTGCAAACCAATTAGCCGTGGAAGCGGACGGTCCGTACGCCACCAGGCAAGAGGTCAGCCGGTACTCGGAGCCGGCGGCAGCTTCCGGGCGTGCCGTCGTGCCAACCGAATGCGGCGGGGGTCGTCACGCGTGAGCACCAATGTCGGGAGCACCTGCGGACGTGTGCGCGTGCGACGCAGCGTTCTCGCGACCTGGCCTGATCTTGTACCAGATCGCATAGAGCGCCGGCAGGAACACCAGCGTCAGCGCGGTGCCGCCGATGGTGCCACCGATCAGCGTGAATGCCAGCGATCCCCAGAACACCGAGAAGGTCAGCGGGATGAACGCAAACACTGCGGCGAGCGCGGTCAGAATCACCGGTCGGGCGCGCTGGACGGTCGCTTCGACCACGGCGTGGTACGGCGCGAGACCATCGGCTTCGTTCTGGTGGATCTGCCCGATCAGGATCAGCGTGTTGCGCATGATGATCCCGGCTAGTGCGATCAGGGCCAGGATCGCGTTGAAGCCGAACGGCTGGTTGAACAGCAGCAGCGTCGGCACCACGCCCACCAGCGCCAGCGGCGCGGTCAGCAGCACCATCACCATGGCCGATATCGAGCGAACCTGGAAGATGATCACCACCATCATCAGGATGATCATCAGCGGGAAGACGGCGCCCAGCGCGACGTTCGCCTTGCCGGCTTCTTCCAGCGCGGCGCTGGTCTCGATCTTGTACCCGGCGGGCAGCGCGTCGACGATCGGCTTGATGTCGGCGATGATCTGGGTCGAGATGTCCGGGGGCTGGAACTCCTCGCCGATATCGCCGCGCACAGTGATTGTGGTGTAGCGATCGCGGCGACGCATGATCGGGTTCTCCATGCGGATCTCGACCCTGCCGATCTGCTCGAGCGGCACGCGCTGCCCGGCGCTGCCGGTCAGAGTAAATGCGCTCAGCTTGGCGGGATCGAGACGGTCGGCCCCGGCGCTGCGCGCGACGACTTCGACCGAGCGGATGTCCTCCCGGATCTGGGTGACGGGCGCGCCGGTCAGCAGGAACTGGAGCTGCTCGGAGGCATCGTGCGAAGACAGACCGATCGCACGCAACCGGTCCTGGTTGAGCACGAAATGCACGGTCGGCACCCGCTCGCCCCAGTCGGTGTTGACTTGCCGCATGGCGCTGTTCTTTTGCATCACCTGGCGCACCTGCTCGGCGATCGCGCGGACCTTATCCTCCTGCGGACCCATGACGCGGAAGGCGACGGGGAACGGCGAGTATGGGCCGAACACGATCTGCGTCGCCCGGATGCGCGCGCCGGGCACAAGGCCTTGGGCCGCGACTTCGCGCACGCGCAGCTTTAAGGCCTCGCGGTCCCTTTCGCTTGGGGTCAGAACGACGATCTTGGCGAACGAGGGATCGGGCAGCTCGGGCGACATCGCCAGGAAGAAGCGCGGCGCGCCCTGTCCGATATAGCTGGTGACGATCTTCGCCTCGGGCTGCTTGCGCATCCACTCCTCGACCTTGGCGACGGCGGCACCGGTTGCCTCGATGCTGGTGCCCTCGGGCATCTGCACCTCGACGAGCACTTCGGGCCGGTCGGAGATGGGAAAGAACTGCTGCTTGACGAAGCCCATGAAGAAGACCGCCACGACGAACAGCGCCACCACGATCACGGCGACAGCCTTCTTGTGGTCGATCAGCGCCGAAATGGTGGAGCGCAACCGATTGTAGCGCGGCGTGCCGTAGATCGCGGCGTGTCCGCCTGCGATGGGCTTGATGTCGGGCAGCAGCTTGACACCCAGGTATGGCGTGAACACCACCGCGACCACCCACGAGGTCAGCAGCGCGAAGCCCACCACCCAGAAGATGTTGCCGGCGTATTCGCCCGCACTCGACTTGGCGAAGCCGACCGGCATTAGCCCGATCGTGGTGACCAGCGTGCCCGCCAGCATCGGCGCGGCCGTGTGCCCCCAGGCGTACGTGGCGGCGGTGACGCGGTCGAAGCCCTCCTCCATCTTTACCACGATCGTCTCGATGATGATGATCGCATCGTCGACCAGCAGGCCGAGCGAGAGGATCAGCGCGCCCAGCGTGATCCGGTCGAAGTCGCGCCCGGTCGCCAGCATGATCACGAAGACCCCCGCCAGCGTCAATGGCACCGCCATGGCCACGACGATGCCCACGCGCCAGCCCAGGCTGATCAGGCTCACCGCGATCACCACCGCGAGCGCGACGAAGAACTTCAGCATGAACTCGTCATAGGCTTCGGTGATGTTCACCGCCTGGTCGGTGACCTTGGTGAACGAGAGGCCAAGCGGCATCTCACCCGAGATCGCCTGCGCCTCGCGATCGAGATCCTTGCCGAGCTGAAGGCCGTTGTAGCGCTCCTTCATCACCACACCGAGTTCGAGCGATGGCTCGCCCTGGTTGCGGATCAGGAAGCTGGGCGGATCCTCGTAGCCGCGCTTCACCTCGGCGACATCGGCCAGCTTGAGGGTGCGTCCGCCCACGACGATGGGCGTGTCCTTGATCTTCTGCAGGTCGTCCAGCGCGCCGTCCAGGCGGACCTGAACTTGCGGTCCGTTGGTGTCGATCGATCCGGCGGGCGTGACCAGGTTCTGGTCGTTGAGCGCAGCGAACACGTCGCGCGCGGAGACGCCCAGCGTGGCGAGCCGCGCATAGGAAAACTCGACGTAGATGCGCTCGGGCCGCTCGCCGATGATGTTGACCTTCTTGACGCCGGGTACGTGGAGCAGACGCTGGCGCAGGTCTTCCGCCTGCCGCACTAAAGCGCGCTGCGGCTCGCCCCGCGCCTTGAGCGCGTAGAGCGCGAAGGTGACATCGCCATACTCGTCATTGACGAACGGACCCGACACGCCGCGCGGCAGCCGCTGCGTTTCGTCGGCGAGTTTCTTGCGCGCCTGATAGAACTCCTCGGGCACTTCGGCCGGCGGTGTCGGGTCTTTGAGGGTAACGGTGGTGAAGGCGAGCCCGGGACGCGTGAAGGTCTCGGTGCGATCGTACCACTTGAGCTCCTGCATCCGCTTTTCCAGCGGCTCGGCGACCTCCTCTTGCATCTCCTGCGCGGTGGCGCCCGGCCAGGTCGAGATGAAGGTCATCGACTTGATGGTGAACGTCGGGTCCTCAGCACGGCCAAGGCTCAGGAAGGCGAACAAGCCCGCCGCCGAGATCGCGATGATCAGAAACAGCGTGACCGCGCGCTCGCGTACGGCAAGCGCGGAGAGGTTGAAGCCGCTCACTGTGCGGCGACCTGGCTTGAGGCGAGCTGGGCCGCGGCAGGCTGGTTTTCGGCAACGCGCACCGCTTCGCCCTGATGAAGCAAGTGCGCGCCCAGGGCGACGAAGCGCTCGCCGGGCCTGATCCCGCCGCCGATCGTCGCGCTCTCCTCACCCAACGCGACGATCCGCACCGGTCTCCAGGCGACTTTCAGCGGACGTCCGCCGACGATCCAGACGCCGGGCCCATGGCCGTTATCGTAGAGCGCCGCCAAGGGTACCTGCATCGCCCACTGCGCCTTTGGGTCAGTCAGGCCGATGGTGACGGTGGCGCCGAGTGGCGCGTTTGCCGCCGGACCTTCGAGCACATAGCGCGCTTCGAACGTGCGGGTCTGCGGGTCGGCGGCGCTCGAGAGTTGCCGCAGTCGCGCCGTGCCCGCAGCGGGGGCGGCGAACACGCTGGCGGACGCAGTGGAGCCGATCGCAGGGCGAACCGTCTCGGGCAGGTTGATCGTCGCCTCGCGCGGACCGGCATGGGCGAGGCGCACCACGGTCTGGCCGGCGGCGACGACCTGCCCCGGCTCGCCTAATGTCTCGACCACGACGCCGCCCGCGTCGGCCAGCAGCACCGAGTAGCCGGCCTCGTTGCGGGCGACACCCGCTTGCGCCTGGGCGGCCGCGAGTTGCGCGCGCGCGGCGTCGGCAGCGGCCTTGGCCTGATCGTAGGCGGACGCGGAGACCGCACCGGCCGAAACCAGGTCACGATATCGCTTCTCGTCTGCTGCGGTCTGGAGCGCCCTTGCTCGCGCCGCCGCGACAGTGCCGGACTGGGCCACCGTCGCCAGCGCAAGGTCGGTGCGGTCGATGCGCATCAGCGGCTGGCCACGATGAACCGTCTGCCCGGTATCCACCAGCCGCTGGACGATCTTGCCGGGAACGCGAAAACCCAGGTCGCTCTGCACACGCGCCGAGACCACTCCGGTGAATTCGCGCTGGCTTATGCCGCCGGTCCCGGCGACGGCGACACGCACGAGCTGCGGACCAACCCGAGGGTCGGCCGGCGCTTTGGAGCATGCCGACAGCGCGAGCGTCGCGACGATGAGGGCAAGGATGGAACCGGATTGCGTGAGGCGTGACATCGAGCGCTCCCAAATGGGTTGCGCTATTTCTGAGGACCAGTGACCGTTATGTCAATAAGTCACACGTCACAAAAATGAAGGATCACGGCGCGAGGCTGCGCAACACGAGGCTGGTCACCTCGTTGGCACCATCGGGTACCGCATCGAGATTGTACTGGAGCATGACCGGGTTCATGAACGGTTGGTAGACCTGCATGATGGCGCGCACCGCCTCGTCGAGCGGCGTCTTGCGCTCGAATTCTCCCGACGTGCGTCCTTCCTGGATGATGCCGGCCAGGATGACGCTGACCTCTTCCATGTAAGCAGTGGCGGAAGGCCACATTTCCGCACAAGAATAGGCCGCGATCTCGTACAATCGCTCATCTTGAAACGCGATCTCGGTAGTCTTCTGCGTGATCGTGCGAAGCATACGACGCAGCTTTTCGGTCGCACTCTTGCTTTCGGCCAAGGCCTCGTAGACCGCCGATGTCACCGTGCCGAGACATTTGCTGCAGATCGCTTCGCCGATCGCCTGCTTCGATTCGAAGAACTTGTAAATATACGCCTTGGAGAAGCCGATCGCCTTGGCGAGATCGGCAACCGTGGTCTTGCCGTAGCCATAGCGGCTGAAGTGATCGTCGGCCGCTTCGATGATCTGATCGCGGATGTTGTGATCGGCAGGGCCGCGCTGGCCCGCTCCGGGGGTGGCGTTAAGGTCACTCATCCGCCCTACATAGTTGGACACGCCAGCATTGACAACGAGTGACCGATACATACAATGGTCACAGAAGTTATCGTGATCGGGGCCTACATGCGCGTATCCACCGTGGCTACTGCTCTCCTGGCGTCCAGCCTGCTCGCCGGCTGTACGGTCGGACCCGATTACCGCCGGCCCACGCTCGCAGCCCCGACTGCGTTCATGGGCGCCGCGGCGGTAACCGCGCGAACCCCCTCCAGCGCGAGCGTGGCTGGCGATGATGCCTGGTGGTCGCGCTTCGGCGATCCGATCCTGACCGATCTGGTCGGCAAGGCGCTCGACCAGAACCTCGACATCGCGCAGTCGATCGCGCGCGTGACCCAGACTCGCGCGGGTCTGCGGCAAGCCAATGCGGCGCTGCTGCCATCCGGGACGACCTCGGGCTCGGCCGCGGCTCAGAAGCTGTCGCAGGACACGCTGCAGGGCCGCCAGCTCACCGCATTCGGCGTGGGCCGCAACGTCGAGAGCTACGAAGCCGATCTCGGCGCGAGCTGGGAGGTCGACCTGTTCGGCGGGCTGCGCCGCGACCGTGAAGCCGCGTTCGACGAGTACCAGGCCTCGCGCGCGGGCGTCGCCGCAGCACGACTGTCGATCGCCGCCCAAGTCGCCGATACCTACATCGCTATTCGTGGATTGCAGGCGCGCATGGCCGTCGCCGCCAAGCAGGTCGCCACCCAGCAGCGCCTGGTCGATACGGTCGGCCTGCAATACCGTAAGGGCGTCGCCGCAGAGCTGCAGCTGCGCCAGGCGCAAGGCGTCCTGGCACAAGTCCAAGGCACAGTGCCGATGCTTCGGATCGCGCTCGATGGCAGTCTGAACGCGCTCGACGTGCTGATGGGCGCGCAGCCCAGCACCTATCGCGCGCAGCTCGCCGCGCCCGTCGCGATCCCCCATGCGCCGGCGATCGCCGCGATCGGGAGTCCCGCGGACCTGCTGCAGCGCCGCCCCGATCTCATCGTCGCCGAGCGCAGGCTCGCGGCGTCGAACGCGCGCATCGGTTCCGCGATTTCGGAGTACTACCCGAAGTTCTCGCTGAGCGGCCTGCTCGGCACTGCCGCGACCGGCCCCTCGAACCTGCTGACCGGCAGCGCGACGCAGGCGCAAGGCGTGTTCGGTCTGCGCTGGCGCCTGTTCGATTTCGGGCGTGTCGACGCGGAGATCGCCAGCGCGCGCGGCGCCAACGCCGAAGCGCTGGCCGCGTACCGCCTTGCGGTGCTGCGCGCGTCCGAGGACGTGGAAAACGCCTTCTCCGCGCTGGTTAATCGCGAGCAGCAGCAGGCCATCCTGACGGACGGGGAGACCGCGCTCGCCCGTGCCCAACGATCATCGATGGCCGCCTACAAAGGCGGTGTGGTCAGCTTGATCGAGGTTCTGGATGCCGACACACGCCTTCTGCAGACCCGCGATTCCCTGGCGCAGGCCCGCACCGAGTCCGCTCGCGCCGCAGTCGCCTCCTTCCGCTCTCTCGGTGGCGGATGGGATTTCACAAACCCTGATACGAACGGCCGCGCTGCGCTTTGATGCAAAACCCACCTGTCGGACCCGCACTGCGGTGACGGTGCTGACAAACAGACACGCCATTATCGACGAAGCCCATGGAGGCTCGATCGCTTGAGGTTAGTCAGATGGACATGATCAAGAACAATATGGACGGACTCGACAGTGTCGGACAGCTTCGCGCGCTGCTGCCGGCCGGCATCCAGCGCCCCGTCGCTAATACCATGAACTTCGCCCTCTTGAGGATCGAAGCCGATTTTGCAGTGTTCGAAGGCGCGCCGG
>Ga0207644_10002368_pt1 | contig 12169 bp, 7 predicted proteins | sample KBSS73metaG_FD_184326 | JGI IMG/M metagenome (GOLD analysis project Ga0207644, IMG submission 184326) | Switchgrass rhizosphere microbial communities from Kellogg Biological Station, Michigan, USA - KBS S7-3 metaG (SPAdes) (version 2) | ecosystem: Host-associated > Plants > Roots > Rhizosphere >... | reverse complement strand
TTCATGGTGTAGCTGTGGAAGGGCCGGCGTTTGACCTTGCCTTCGGGGTCAGGCGGCAGCGGCTCGCCGAACATTTCCAGCGTCTTGTTCTTGGGCGTGGCGGTGAAGGCAAAGTAGCTGGCGTTGGTCAGCATCTTGCGCGCCGCCATGCGCCGCTCCAGCGCCTCGTTCACCGTGTCTTCCGGGTCGCTGCCCTCGCCTTCGCCATCCGTCGGGCCGCCGAGCGCCTGGCTAACGGCCGCAGAGGTCTTGCCGCCCTGACTGGAGTGCGCCTCGTCGATGACGATGGAGAAGGTCTTGCCGCCCTCGGTCGCGATTTCGTCGAGAATGAACGGGAACTTCTGCACCGTGGAAACAATGATCTTCTTCCCCTCCTCGATGAAACGCCGCAGATCGCCGGAACGCTCCGCGTGACCAACTGTCGCGCCTACCTGCATGAATTGCTTGATTGTCGTCTGGATCTGGTCGTCGAGCAGGCGGCGGTCCGTGACGACGATTACCGAGTCGAAAATCTCCTTGTCGTCGCGCTTGAGTCCGATGAGCTGGTGCGCAAGCCAGGCGATGGAGTTCGACTTGCCGCTGCCAGCCGAGTGCTGAACCAGGTAGCGGTGGCCCGCACCTCGGGCCGCCACATCGGCTAACGCCTCCCGCACCACACCGAGCTGGTGGAAGCGCGGCCACACTTGCCTGCGTTTTTTCTTGCCGGTGCGAGGGTCTTTCTCCTCGACGATCTGAGCGTAGTTCTCGAGGATGTTCGTCAGCCCCGCCGGAGTGAGGACCTCTCTCCAGAGGTAGTCCGTCTTGAGCCCGTACTGGTTGGGTGGATTGCCCGCGCCGTCATTGTGCCCCTTGTTGAACGGCAGGAACCAGGAGCCCTTGCCGCGCAGCTCCGTGCACATCTGCACCTCGCTGTCGTCCACCGCGAAATGCACCACGCAACGTCCGAACTCGAACAGCCGCTCGCGCGGATCTCGGTCGCGCCGGTACTGCTCGATGGCGTCCTCGACCGTCTGCTTTGTCAGGCTGTTCTTCAGCTCGAAGGTGGCGATGGGCAGGCCGTTGATGAACAGGCACAGGTCGAGGGCGCGACGCGTCTCGTCCATGCTGTAGGCGAGCTGGCGCGTGATCGAGAAGCGGTTCTCAGCGTGCAGCTTCTCCGCCCTAGCGTTGCCCGGCGAGGGCGTGCCGTAAAACAGGTCGAAATGGACCGGCCCGTGCTCAACGCCCTTGCGCAGCACGTCGATGACGCCGCGCTTGCCGATCTCCGCGGAGAGTCGGGCGAGGAACTTGAGGCGATTGATGTCCTTGGCGTCCCGCACGTCCACTAGCGCCAGCTTCTTGAACGCTTCGGGCTGCGTGGCCCGGAGGAAGGCAAAGACCTGCGGCACGTCAATCGCATGAGCGCGCTCGTAGTCCTGCGCGCTTCCAGCCGTGTAGCCGGTGCCCCCGTAGGGCGGCGGCCGCTCGGCAACCATGCCTGGGACGACGGCAAGACCGTCCGTGCCGGTCATGTGCCGCATGATCAGCGTTTCGAGGCCCTTTTCGGTTGTGTCGGAGGTCATACGGCGGCCTCCTCTTCAAGGGATTCGGTCTCGTCGCTAAGATAGGTGTCGTCCTCGGCGGTGTCGGGCGGCGCTTCGCCGGGCAGCCTCGCGGCCGCCTCGCGCACATCGAGTTTGCCTGTCACAACGTCCGCGACGAGTCGGATGCGGTATTCACGAAGCAGGTCGATCTCGCGTTCGAGGCGGCCTATTGCAGTGACAAGTGGACGTATTTTCTCCGAAGTATGTAGCACTATCGACTCTTGCTCCTTGACGGGCGCTACGGCGATGGTGATCGAGAGCAGACGATCCTGAGTAAGTTTGGGCTGCGCTGCACCTGATATCCACGGCGAGTAGTTCAAGGTCTCAAGAAGCTGGGCGAGATAGACGATGCTTCCGCGCTTCGGTTTGAGGATATGGGCATGGTTGTTCACCCAGAATTTCCCTCTCGCGATGATCACCAGCGGTAGGTTTCGCAAGACCAAGTTGGCTCCATCTTCGGCTATGAGGAGCAACTCGTCATCAAAGATGTAGTCGTCCACCTTGTCGATTATTCCGGATGCACCGTAGTAGTCGTAGAGTCTTGAAGCCATTGATCCACGCTCGACCGAGTTTAGAGGCACCCGTCGCGTGTTCAAGCAACTAAACTCGTTCTTGACCCTCGACACTTCCCAATGCTCCGGAATATTGCCGAGCCAGGGGATCCCAGAGGGTCTGAGGGGGACGGATGGATCGAGTCCGCGCGTGACAGCGCGGTGGATGATGGCCTGCTTCTGCTCTTGGAGCAGCGCGATCACATTCCGCTTCGCCCGAATCGCACGCGTCAGCCGCCCACTCGCCCACTCCAGAAACCGCACAATCGCCGCCTGCTCAGGTGGCGTGGGAATGTGAATTGGAGCGTCGAGGAAGGACACGTCAGTTAGTTGAAGTCGGGAAATCCACACGCCCTTCGATCGAACCCGAAGTTCCCAGTTGAATGATGAGGACCGGACGACCTCATGAATGAAGTCCGGACTCATCGGTGCATTCGGTCGAATGCGATAGACGCCGTAGGCGGAGCTAATGATTCCGTGATGCCTCGACACCCCAAGGCCACCAGCCCACGCCCAAAGGCTGTTGATGACCAAGTCACCCGGCCAGCATAGTTTGTAACCAAGATACGATTCCGCTTTGAACATCGTTACGTTGGCCGACTTACGAGGAACAATTCCACGCGCCGATGACACGGTCAGGAGTTCTTCTCGACCTGTCGTTGACCGTTCATCGATACGCTCAAGGATCGACTTCGCCCTCTTGACTCCCCATCCTCTCGGAACCTTTCCGAGCCATGGCAGCCCCAATTCAACATACTCAGGATATGGCTTGAGGTCGGCGATCACGACTGGCCCACCTTCAGCAATCCGTCCAACAGCCCCTCAGCTTCCTTCTCGATCGCGAGAATATCGGCGCTGATCTCCTCCAGGGTGCGCAGGGACTGCGGCTTGTAGAAGTGCCGCGTGAAGCTCACCTCGTAGCCGATCTTGGTGGCGTCCTCCCTGATCCACGCGTCCGGCGTGTACGGCAGCACTTCGCGTCGAATGAAGGCTTCGATACCGCCCTCCTCCAAGAGCGGCACCTGCTCGGTGTCGCGAAGGCCGGAGTCGGACTCGTACTCGACGATGGCGGGCTTACCTTCCACGGTCACCCCTAACAGTCCTCTCAGCGGATCGGCCTTGGCCTTGCCCTGCTTGTGGACTTTGGCGATGACGGGCGGCGCAGTCTCGACGCGCCAGCTCACTGCCCGAAGGATCTGCTTGACGTCGGCGGCGGCGACCTTGAAGTTCACCTTCTTGAGCGCGGCGTCCATGCGGTCGCGGAAGATGTTGTGGTCCTCGAAGAGCGTGTCGCCCATCTCTGTGCGCAGCTTCGTAGCGACATCCACCAATCGGCCGTCGCGCTCCCAGGTCCTGGGGTCCACCAACTTCTTTCGCTTCTTCTCGGACAGGCCCTTCTTCGCGCTGCCGCCCTCTTCGTCCTCGCCTTCGTCGTCTTCGGTGCCCCAACCAGCCAGACGCTTCTCCAATGCGGCGGAGATCTTGGCGAAGTCGGTGAAGAGAGCTTCGCCGAACTCCTCGTAGAGCGCCGCGCGAATGTCCTCGTCGCCCGAGGTGAAGCGTAACGTCTCGATAGCCTTGAGTGTGAGCTGGCTGTGGAGGCGCAGCGGGCGCTCGACCGTCACCTTCCAGTACCCGAAAGCGGCGTTGGAGAAGATCTTCGACTCGGGCGTTTCCTTGAAATCGAGGAAGGTCCGACTAATGCGCTCGATGTCCTCGGGGGATAGCTCGCAGTTCTTCTTTCCCAGGTTCTTGCGTAGGGGCTTGAACCACTGGGTGGCATCGATGAGCTGCACCTGGCCCTTGCGGTGAGCGGGCTTCTTGTTGGACAGCACCCAGATGTACGTCGCGATGCCGGTGTTGTAGAAAAGGTTGAATGGCAGCGCGACGATGGCTTCGAGCCAATCGTTCTCGATGAGCCAGCGGCGGATGTTGCTCTCTCCCTGGCCGGCATCTCCGGTGAATAGCGACGAGCCGTTGTGGACTTCGGCAATGCGGCTGCCGAGGACGGACTTGGGGTTCATCTTCGACGCCATGTTGGCGAGGAAGAGCATCTGCCCATCGCTGGAGCGCGTGACCAGCGACAGCTCTTCGCCCTTGTGCATCACCTTGAAGCGCGGGTCGCGCATCCCGTCCTTGCCGCCCATGGCCTCGAGGTCCTTCTTCCAGCTCTTGCCGTAGGGGGGATTGGCGAGCATGAAGTCGAACTCTTGGGCCGGGAACGCATCGTGCGACAGGGTTGACCATTCCGCGCCGCCTACTATGTGGTCGGCGCTCTCACCCTCGCCTTTCAGCAGCATGTCCGCCTTGCAGACGGCGTATGTCTCGGGATTGATCTCCTGGCCGTAGAGCAGGCACTTCACCTGCTGGCCCCGCTTCGCGCCAATGGAGGTGAGCGTCTCCTCACCCACGGTGAGCATGCCGCCCGTACCGCAAGCGCAGTCGTAGAGCAGGTAGGTGCCAGCCTTGATCTCGGCCTCGATAGGTAGGAACACCAGGTTCGCCATCAACCGCACGGCGTCACGCGGCGTCCAGTGCTCGCCCGCTTCCTCGTTGTTCTCTTCGTTGAACTTGCGAACCAACTCCTCGAAGACCGTGCCCATCGAGTGGTTGTCGATGCCTGTCGGGGACAGGTCGATGTTCGGGTCGAGGAACTTGTTGATCAGCGTGCCGATGGCATCAGCCTTGGAAAGCGTGGACAACTGGTTTCGGAATTTGAAATTGTCAAGGATGTCCTGGACGTTCGGCGAGAAGCCATTGAGGTAGTCCTCAAAATCCGCGAGCAGCTGCTGCTGGCTACCTCGGGACTTGAGGTCTCGCAGAGTGAACTTCGAGGTGTTGTAGAAAGCCTGACCCGCAGCATCACAGAGCGCGGCGCGCTGCTCGGTGATACCCGCGTCGTCGAGCATCTTCTTGGTGTCGAGCACCTTATGCTTGGTCGGCTCGAGCACCGCGTCCATGCGCCGAATGACGCACATGGGCAGGATCACGTCCGGATACTTGCCGCGCTTGAAGAGGTCTCGAAGGACGTCGTCGGCGATGCCCCAGATGAAGGAGACAATCTTGTTGTGCGTCGCCTGGTCCATGCTCAGGCGGCTCCGAACCAGCGCGCACTGAGGCCGAGGTTGGCGGTTGTGTCGTTGCTCTTCTTTTCGCGGGCCACGGGGTCCCCCATGGTCCCAACGGGTGCAACTCGGATCCGAGTCGCGTGCTCTGGTTAACAGCCCGACCCCGCCGGACCAGTGATTTAGATGCTCTGTCTGTTAACCGCCGCGGGATTTTACCCCGTCTGGTTAACAGACGGAGCGAGAGCGCCGAGAGCGGAGGCGCGTAATCGGGCGTTTGGGCGCTCTCTGGTTAACAGACACGCCCGGATCGTGCCCCGTCCCCGAACCCGCGCAAGTTGTTGTCAGGAATCGCGTAACGTCGCGCGGAACCCGCGCCTCACAGGCACCATCCCGCCGGGAGAGAACGTCCGCTCGTGTCTGGGGTTACTTGGCTCCTGAGGTAGGACTCGAACCTACAACCCTGCGGTTAACAGCCGCATGCTCTACCATTGAGCTACTCAGGAGCAGGGGTGTGCGCGGCTTTGAGAAGCAGGGATACTACGGTCTTGGGGCGTCCGTGTCAATTCGATATGCCCGTCGATATGCCCGCGGAATTTTCCCTGTCAGGCGGGTAACTCCAGCCCCATCAGGATTTCGACTCCGGAGCTGCACCCTCTCTCCCAGCGCTCCCTACTCTTCCTCTAGGTTCTGCTCTCATCTAGGTTCGCTCTCCTCTAGATCCCACTCTCCTGCTCTCCTCAAGGCTCCGCTCTCCAGGTTCCCCCTCCTCTTTATTCCACTCTCATCCCACCGACATCTCGCTGCCGACGAACACGCTCTCCACTCGCCCCCTGCTACTCGCCCCTCGGTCGCTCCCTATTTCAACCCTTCCGACGCATTCTGATGAAAACCGAACGACCCCTCCCAGAGATTTTTGATGATAGTTGCAGAAACACTTGTTACGTGATCCGAAACGCGCTATACAAGGCGGGACAAGCCCCTCGACACCTCGTGGTGTTGGATTCGGCGGAGGGCGCGGAAGTCGTTTTACGTTCTTTCGCGGGAGGTGCTATGTCCAACGCATCACGAGTTCAACAGTCATTCGTGTGGGCCGTCGTTCTTGCACTCGCGTTGATCGCTTCGACGCAAGCGGCGCGGGCCCAGACAGTCCCCTGTGATCAGAGCCCGGCGCCGCAATGCGGCGGGGTGTGCCCGGCGGGGATGGCATGCACGGGGGGCGCTGCCGGCTGCAACTGCCAGCCGGTGACGGTCCCGTGCGATCAGGCTCTGGCGCCGCAATGCGGCGGGTTGTGTCCAGCGAACACGACCTGTAAATCGAACGCGGTCACGGGGCACTGTAGCTGCGTGGACAACGTCCTCTCATGCGGGCAGTCCACGGCGCCCGCTTGCGGCGGCGCGTGTCCCAATGGAAGCAGCTGCACGCTGAACTCGGCCGGCGTTTGCGACTGCCAGCAGCCTCCTCTGGCGTGCTCGCAGAGTCCGTATCCGACGTGCGGGGGCGACTGCCCGGCGAACATGCTCTGCCGGACGATTCCCGGCACGACGCTGTGCGGCTGCCAGGATGTCCCGATCCCATGCACGCAGAGTCCGGCGCCCCTGTGCGGCGGTGTCTGTCCGACGGGAACGGTCTGCAATTCGAACGCGGCGACCGGGGCGTGCAACTGCACGCCGGTCCCGGTGCAGTGCTCGCAGAGCACGGCTCCGCAATGCGGGGGGACCTGTCCGGCGGGCTCGCAGTGCATCAACGGTCCGACGGGATGCACCTGCAACCCTCCGCCCATTCCCTGCGCGAACAGTCCCGTGCCTCAGTGCGGCGGATTGTGTCCTGCCGGCACGACGTGCCGCACCGATACGACCGGGACGCACTGCAACTGCTTCGACATCCAGATTCCGTGTCCGCAGAGCAGCGCTCCAGCCTGCGGCGGGGTGTGCCCGAACGGGGAGCTCTGCAAGCAGGTCCCCGGGACGACCTTCTGCGGATGTCAGGACGTGCCGGTGCCCTGCAGTCAGAGCCCGGCGCCGCTGTGCGGCGGTACGTGCCCGACCGGGGAGGCCTGCACGCCGGATCCGGTGACGGGTCAGTGCGACTGCGTCGGGCCGCCGACACCGTGCGCGTCGAGCGCGGCTCCCGCGTGCGGCGGGGACTGTCCGGTGGGTCTGGCCTGCAAGCAGAACGCGGCCGGTCTGTGCGATTGCCAGACGCCTCCGGTCCTGTGCGATCAGACGTCCGCTCCTTCGTGCGGCGGTGTCTGCCCCAACGGCGAGACCTGCCGTCAGATCCCGGGGTCGACGCTGTGCGGCTGTCAGGACATCCCGGTTCCCTGTACGCAGGGTCCGGCTCCTCTGTGCGGCGGGGTGTGCCCGGCGGGAAGCGTCTGCAAGTCGGACGCGACCGGCGGTCACTGCGACTGCGTACAGGTTCCGATTCCGTGCTCGCAGAGCCCGGCGCCACAGTGCGGCGGCGTGTGTCCCGTGGGTTCGACCTGCATCCCGGGTCCGGCGGGATGCACCTGCAATCCTCCGCCTCAGACCTGCGCCAATAGCCCGGCGCCGCAATGCGGCGGGACCTGTCCGGCGAACACGATCTGCCGGACGAACTCGGCCGGGACGCTGTGCGATTGCGTGCCGATCGTCGTGCCCTGCTCGGCGAGCACCGCCCCGCTGTGCGGCGGTGAGTGTCCGTCGGGCGAGGCTTGCAAGCAGGTTCCCGGGACGAACTTCTGCGGCTGTCAGGACATCCCGATTCCCTGCAATCAGGCCTCGGCGCCCCTGTGCGGCGGCGTGTGCCCGACCAACATGATCTGCCGGTCCGATGCGACCGGTAAGTGCAACTGCATCGATACGCCCATCCCCTGCAACCAGAGCGGCGCGCCGCAGTGCGGGGGCGTCTGTCCTGTGGGGTCGGTCTGCGCCCTGAATTCGACGGGTACTTCGTGCGACTGCAAGCAGCCGCCGACACCGTGCGCTCAGGCGTCGGCTCCGCAGTGCGGCGGCGTGTGTCCGACCAACATGATCTGTCGTGCGGACGCGGCCAATCACTGCAACTGTCAGGACATCATCGTGGACTGCGCGCAGACGACGGCGCCGGCCTGCGGCGGGGTCTGCCCCACCGGGGAGACCTGTCAGCCGATTCCGGGCTCGACGCTGTGCGGCTGTATCGACGTGCCTCAGCCTTGCCAGACGAGCGGTTTCCCGGCCTGCGGGGGCGCCTGTCCGGTCAACCAGGCCTGCAAGCCGAACACCGCAGGACTGTGCGACTGCGTCAACGTTCCGATCGCGTGCACGGACAGCCAGGCGCCAACCTGCGGCGGGGTCTGTCCGGCGGGCTCCAACTGCACGGTGAACTCGGCGGGGACCTGTTCCTGCAGTCCGACACCCACGAGCTGCGAGAACAGTCCGGCGCCGCAATGCGGCGGCTACTGCAACAACACCACCAAGAAGGAAACCTGTCAGAACAATCCCCTGACCAATCACTGCGAGTGCCTTCCGGTCGCGGTGCCTTGCAACCACAGCACCTACCCGCAGTGCGGAGGCAAGTGTCCGACGAACGAGCTCTGCAAACCCGTTCCCGGAACCAACTTCTGCGGATGCATTGACATCTTACTGACCTGCGATCAGAGTCCGGCGCCCATGTGCGGCGGCATCTGTCAGAACGGGCAGGTGTGCCAGGCGAGTCCCAAGACCGGCAAATGCAAGTGCATCGATCCGCCTCCGCCTCCATGCGCTCAGTCGACGGCGCCGCAATGCGGCGGGACGTGCGCCAACACCAATCAGGTCTGCTCGCAGCTTCCGGGGAGTCCCAACTGCGGCTGCATCGACATCGTGGTGGGCTGCGCTCAGAGCACGGCACCGGCCTGCGGCGGGTTCTGTCCGCCGGGATTGGTGTGCACCCAGCCCGCCGGCCTGGCCGGTTGTACGTGCAAGAAACCGCCGGTGCCCTGCGGCAACGCGTTGGCTCCCTCTTGCAACGGCACCTGTCCGACGGACTTCTCGTGCATGAACTTCCACAACAAATGCGTCTGTGTCGGATGCATCAACACCAATCCGGGAGACACCGGCGGCACAGGATGGACGAGCCTGACGAGCATGACCTGGGAGCCTGAGGGGTGCTCGAGCAGCTACAACGTGTACCGCAAGACGGGACTCCTGCTCGACAGCGATCACAACGGCGTCGCCAACGACTACGGCGGCTGTTATCAGAACGATGTCCTGGCGACGCAAGTGACCGACGCGACGCGTCCGCCCACGGGCCAGATGTACCTCTATGCCGTCTCCGGCCAGAACCTGAACGGCGAAGGTGCGATCGGCTACGCGAGCAACGGTCTGATGCGTCCGAACGTGAGTCCGTGTCCGTAGACGTGGATGCACCCGCAGCCGCGGCGGCGGCTGCGGCCGTAGACCCGGGGGCCGACAGCTAGGCGCCGGGCAGTAGAGGTCGATTCGAACTCGGGGCCGGACGCTCACAAGGGCGTCCGGCCCCGTTCTTTTCTACAGGACGTCTTCGATGTATTCCCGGAAGCGGCGCAGCGCCTGGCCGCGGTGGCTGACCAGCTCCTTCTCGGCGCGCGACAGCTCGCCGAACGTGCGCGCGTGGGGCGGGTAGTAGAAGACGGGATCGTAGCCGAAGCCGTTCGTGCCGCGCGGCTCGAAGGCGATAAGGCCCGCGACGGCGCCGTGGAACGTCTTGATGAGGGCGCCCGAGTGGGCGAGGGCGAGCACGCAGACGAAGCGCGCGGTGCGCTCGTCCCAGCCGATGGGCAGAAGCTCCTTCAGGAGAAGCGTGTTGCGCCCATCGTCGCCCAGGCCGGGCCCGCCGTAGCGGGCCGAGAGGACACCGGGCGCGCCCCCGAGCGCGGTGACCTCCAGGCCGGAGTCGTCCGCAAGCGTGAGGGCGTCGGTGAGGCGGCTGTACTCGACGGCCTTGAGCGTGGCGTTGGCGGCGAAGGTGCTGCCGGTCTCGGCGACATCCCGGGCGATGCCGAGGCTGTGCAGGGAAACGACCTGCAGCGGGACGCCGGCGAGAAGCTGCGTGAGCTCGTGGAGCTTGCCCTGGTTGTGCGTGGCGAGGAGGAGCTGGCGCATCCCGGAACTGTACTCCTCTACCCGCGCTCCCGAATCCCTATTCTCCGACGATGCTCACCTGCTCGGGACGCTCGATGGGGTGACCCAGGAAGCGCGCGCCGACCTCGAGGAAGCGCTCCCACGAGTCGGTGACGAAGAAACGGCGGGTGCCTCCGCCGGCGCCGGGGTCGCGGCCCTGCGCGCGCAGGCGCGCGCCCACCTCGTCGGCGACGGGGACAGCGGAGTCCACGAGGGTCACGTCCGTCCCCATCACCTCCCCGATGACGCCGCTGAGGATGGGGTAGTGCGTGCAGCCGAGGACGAGCGTGTCGATGCGCTCGCGCGCGATCGGGTCGAGGTAGAGCCGCGCGGTCTCGCGGGCGACGGCGTTGTCCGTCCAGCCCTCCTCGGCGAGCGGGACGAAGAGCGGGCACGTCGCGGAGATGACGGTCAAGGGGCCGGCGGGTCGTCCGACCGGCGGGGGTTGCGTCGCGCCGGCCCCGGGAGCGTCGGACGTTGCCGCGGACGCTACCGCGGACGCTACCGCGGACGCTGCCGCGGACGCCGCCGCAGACGTCCCCGCGGACCCTGCCGCGGACGTCCCCGCGGACGCTGCCGCGGCCTCGAGGGCGCGGGCGTAAGCGCCGCTCCGGATCGTCGCGGGGGTTCCGATGACGCCGATGCGGCCGCTGCGCGTGACGCCGGCCGCCCGCTGCGCGCCGGGACGGATGACGCCGATGACGGGGATCGGGAGGTCGCGCTCGAGCGCGTCGAGCGCGAGAGCGGACGAGGTGTTGCACGCGACGACGAGCAGCTCGATGCCGTGCTTGCCGAGGAAATGCGCCGCCTCGAACGAGTAGCGCACGACGGTCTCGGGGGACTTGGTGCCGTAAGGCACGCGCGCGGTGTCGCCGAGATAGAGGATGTCGAGCGCGGGGAAGCGGCGCGCGATCTCCTTGAAGACCGTGAGCCCGCCGATGCCGGAGTCGAAGACGCCGATCACGGACGGCCCTCTCCGGCCCCGCCGCTCGCGCCGCTGCGTCCGTCACCGCCCGCGCCGCCGCTCGCACCGGACGATCCCGCCGTCCCGCCTGCCGCCGGGCCGTCTCCGTCGCCCGCCTTCGAATCCCCCGTCGCGCCGGCCTTCCCCGCCTCTCCTGCTTCCGTCGCGCGGCCCGGCCCTGCCGCCGTCGCTGCCGCTGTCCCCGCCGCCGCCGCTGTCCCCGTTGCTGTCCCCGCCGCTGCCCCCGCTGCCGTACCCGTCGCGCCCGCTCCGGCGGCTTCCGACTTCTCCGCCGGCTTCGTGGGGCGCGATTCGGGATCGACGTACTGATAATCGGCGGGCAGGGGCTGCTCGATGTCCACGTGGCCGGCGAGCGTCTCGCGAGGTCTGCCGTTCACGAGGATCCCCACGCGGCGGATCTCGCCGACGTTGGCGGCGAGCGTATCCACGATGGCGTAGATGGTCTGGAGCTCGCCGAGCGAGCCGCCGCGGTGCGCGAGCATTTCGCCGGAGAAGTCCACGAAGGCCGTGCCGTCCGCAAGCAGGTAGATCTGGCGCAGCCGCACGCCGTCGGGGATCGCCGCGAGGAGCGGTGGATTCGGCCCCTTGATGAGCTCTTCGAGACACTGCTTCGCGCGGTCCTCGGGGGCGCCGATCGGCAGGACCGTGCGCTTCTCCCCGTGCAGCAGCTCGCCGCCGGAGCTTGGGAAGAAGAGGACGATCTCACGCCCGGTGGGGGCGCCGGACTCCTCGGTCGAGGCGGAGGGCTCGCCGGGCGCGGCGGGCTCGGACGCCGCGCCGCCTCCGCCGCGGCATCCGGCGGCGAGAACGAGGACCAGAGCGAGAGCCAGAGCGAGAGCCAGAGTCAGATTCAGAGTCAGAGTCAGAACGCGGGCGGAAGGA
>Ga0207644_10002365_pt1 | contig 12174 bp, 10 predicted proteins | sample KBSS73metaG_FD_184326 | JGI IMG/M metagenome (GOLD analysis project Ga0207644, IMG submission 184326) | Switchgrass rhizosphere microbial communities from Kellogg Biological Station, Michigan, USA - KBS S7-3 metaG (SPAdes) (version 2) | ecosystem: Host-associated > Plants > Roots > Rhizosphere... | reverse complement strand
AGACGGCCGTCGCGCTGCACCGCGCGGCCTACCTGCTCTACACCCACCGGGACCGGCTGGCCCGCCGCGGCGTGCTCGTCGTCGGCCCCAACCCCACGTTCCTGCGCTACATCGGCCAGGTCCTGCCGTCGCTGGGCGAGACCTCGGTCGTGCTCGCCACCCCGGCCGAGCTGTACCCGGGTCTGCACGCGCGCCGCCACGAGGACGCCCGCACCGCCGAGGTCAAGGGCCGCCCGGACATGGCGGCCGTGATCGCCGCGGCCGTCCGGGACCGCCAGCAGCTGCCGCGGCGGACGATCGAGCTCGTCGTCGAGCAGCAGCCCGCGCGGATCGACCGGGACCTGGTCAACCAGGCCCGCTCCCGTGCCCGGCGCTCCCGCAAGCCGCACAACGAGGCGAAGCGGATCTTCCGCCGGGAGGCGCTGCAGCTGCTCGCCCAGCAGGTCGCGCGCACCCTCGGCGGGCGGAACCTGCTCGGGCGGCTGGACGTCGAGGACATCCGCGAGGAGCTGGCGGAGGACCCCGCGGTCCACCGCGAGCTCGACGCGCTCTGGCCCACCCTGACCCCCGAGCGGCTGCTCACGGACCTGTTCGCGGACCGACGGCGGCTCAACTCCATCGCCCGGCGCATCCCGGCCGAGGACCGCGCGCTGCTGGAGCGCCGCGCGCCCGCGGCGGACGTGCCCGAGGAGCTGCGCTGGACCCCCGCGGACGTCCCGCTGCTGGACGAGGCCGCCGAGCTGCTGGGGGACGACGGGTCCGCGGCCCACGCGGCCGAGCAGGCCGCGATCCGCGAGGAGATCGAGTACGCGTCGGGCGTGCTGGACGTGCTGGACCTCGAGGAGGACCTGGACCCCGAGCTGCTGCGCGCCACGGACGTCGTCGACGCCGACCGGCTCGCCGAGCGGATGCAGGTGCGCACCTACGAGTCGACCGCGGACCGCGCCGCCGCGGACCGGGAGTGGACCTACGGGCACGTGATCGTCGACGAGGCGCAGGAGCTCTCGGCCATGGCCTGGCGGCTCGTGATGCGCCGGGTGCCGAGCCGGTCCATGACGGTGGTGGGGGACGTCGCGCAGACCGGGGACATCGCGGGCGCGAGCTCGTGGTCGCAGGTGCTCTCGCCGTTCGTCCAGAACCGCTGGCGGCTCGAGCAGCTCACGGTCAACTACCGCACGCCGGCCGAGATCGCGGACGTCGCGGACGACGTGCTCGCCGCGATCGACCCGAGCCTCACCCCGCCGAGCTCGGTGCGGAGCACGGGGGTACCGCCGCGGGCGGTCGCCGTCGCGCCCGGGTCGCTGGAGGGCGAGGACGGGGTGATCGCGGGGCTGGTCGCCGAGGACCGCGCGGCGGTGGGGGAGGGCCGCACCGCCGTGCTGGTGCCGACCGCACGGGCCGCGGCGATCCGGGCGGGGGTGCTCGGGGCGGACGCACCGGCGGACCCCGAGGACCTGGAGGCGCCGGTCGTCGTCCTGCCGGTGGGGGCGTCGAAGGGCCTGGAGTTCGACGCCGTGGTCCTCGTCGAGCCCGCCGAGGTGCTGGCCGAGAGCCCCCGCGGCCTCAACGACCTGTACGTGGCGCTGACCCGGGCCACCCAGCGGCTGACCGTGGTGCACTCGGCGGACCTGCCGGAGCCGCTGAAGCGGCTGCGGCGCTCGTGAGGCCGCCCGCACACGGTCGGCCCGCTGGCGGAGCCGCGGCCGCGCCGTGCTGACCGTCCGGGGCGCCGACCTCGTCTGGACCGGGACGGACGAGGTCGCGGGCGGCGAGGTCGCGTGCGACGCCGACGGGCTGGTCGCCGCGGGCCCGGTCGGCGGCGCGGTGCTCGACGCCTCGGGCTGCGTGGTCACCCCGGGTCTGGTCAACGCCCATCACCACCTGCTGCAGAGCGCCTTCCGCACCCTGCCCGGCACCCGCGGCGTCCCGATGCGGGAGTGGCTGCCGACCATGGCCGCCGCCTACGCCGCCGTCGGGATCGACCCGGAGCTGGCGCACGCCGCAGCGTCGGTGGGGCTGGCCGAGGCACTGCTCTGCGGCGTCACCACGGTCGCCGACCACCAGCTCAACTGGCCCGCAGGGGACGGGCTCGGGATCGCCGGGGCGGTCGCGCGGGCGAGCGCGGAGACGGGGGCGCGCCTGGTGTTCGTCCGCGGTTCCGCGCGCGACGACCCGCAGCAGGCCGCCGCCTCCGCGGACGCCATCGCGAGTGCCTTCGCCGGCGGCCCGGTGCAGGTCGCGGTGGGTCCGGCGGGCGTGCACAGCGACTCCCCCGAGACGTTCGCGCTGCTCGGCGAGGTCGCCGCGCGGCACGGGTTGCGCAGGCGGACCCAGGCCAACGAGCAGGTGGACGTCGAGATCGCCGTCGAGCGCTACGGCCGCCGCCCGCTCGACCTGCTCGCGGAGTGGGGCTGGCTGGCCCCGGACGTCACCCTGGCCCACCTCTGCGCGATCACCGACGCCGAGCTCGCCCGGGTCGCCGCGGCCGGGGTCTCCGCGACCCACGCCCCGGGCTGTGACCTGCCGATGGGCTGGGGGATCGCCCCCGTCGCCGCCCTGTCCGACGCCGGCGTCGCGGTCGGCCTGGGCACCTCCGGCGGCGGCAGCAACGACGCGGGCCACCTGCTCGCCGACGCCCGGCTCGCGCTGCAGGTCGCCCCGCTCGTCGGGCGGCCGGTGAGCGCGCGCGAGGTCCTGACCTGGGCCACCGCGGGCTCCGCTGCGGGTCTCGGCCGGCGGGAGCCGACCCCGACGCTGCCCGCCCTCGGCCGCCTGGAGCCCGGGCACGCCGCGGACCTCGTCTGCTGGGACGTCACCGGGGTCGCGGACGCCGGCGTGGCCGACCCGCTCGCCGGTCTCCTCTGGGCGGCCCCCGGCCGCCGCCCCCGCCACGTCGTCGTCGGCGGCCGGGTCGTGGTGCGCGACGGCGAGCTGACCACCCGCCCTGAACCGGACATCGTGGCGGCGATGCACACCCTCCTCCGAGCCCGACCGCCCAGGACCCCCTGACCCCCACCGCGCGACTCGCGCGTACTCCTGTGCGACTCGCGGGTGCTGCTGTGCGACTCGCGCGTACTCCTGTGCGACTCGCGGGTGCTCGGATCGTCAGGGGAGGACGGGGAAGTCTCGCCAGCCCCGTTCCGAGCCCACGAACCTCGTGCGGGCCGGGGGAGTGTCGGCCGTGCCCGCCCTCCAGAAGTCGATCCGGGTCGGCGTCAGGGCCAGGGTGGTCCAGCTGGGCGGAGCCTCCTCGGCCGCCCCCGCGTGCGCCGCGAAGCGCGACTCCACCGCCCCCGGTTCGATCGCGTGGTCCGGGCCGGTCAGCGTGGGCAGGATGTCCTCGTACGCCCACGCCACCAGCTGGAGCTGCCGCGGCCGGGTCCGGTACGCCTCCTCGGTGAGGGCCCGCGGGAGCTCGGTGAGCAGGCCCGTCAGCACCGCCTGCCTGCCGAGGGCGGGCCAGTGGAAGACCGCCGAGGCGCGCGGGTCCGCGGCCAGGTCCACCGTCTTCCCGGTCGGGGCCGAGGAATGGAACCGCACCGACCTCTCGTCCACGGCGGTCACGACGACGGTGCGTGCGCGCGGGCCGTCCGCACCCGCCGTCGCCAGCGTCATCGTCCAGCCCGGCGGCTGGTCGCGGGCCTCCGCGAGCCAGGTCGCCAGGACCTCCATCGCCCCGCCGGGCGGGAGCTGCTCAGGGCTCGACGCCTCGTTTCGCTCAGGCACCGGAATGCACCACCAGCACGATCGGCGTCTCCGGCCCGACCTGCCGGTACCGGTGCGGCGTGCTCCCCGGGTAGGCCAGCGTCCCGCGTTCGGACAACAGCACCGTGCGACTCCCCTCCGCCTCCTGCAGCTCCACCTCGATGGTCCCGCGCACGACGTAGAGCACCTCTTGGCGACCGTGGCTGAAGAACTCCGCGAAGTCCCGCGGCAGCCCGACGAACTCGGTGATCGCCGCGCCCTGCTCGTCGTGGTGCAGCAGCCGGGCCCCCGGCCCCTCGCCGCCCGCGACCTCGACCGCCTCGCCGTCGCCTGCCGCGCTGAGCAGCGCCTGCTGGCTCGTGCCCAACGCCTCCGCGATCCGGTACAGCGACCGCATCGACGGGCGCGTCCGACCCAGCTCCAGCTGGGACAGGAAGGGCTGCGAGAGCCCGGACGCGGCGGCCACCTGCACCAGGGTGAGCCCCAGCTCGCGACGCCGGGCGCGGATCGCCTTGCCGAGGCGGGCGTCGGCGGCCCGTTCGGCCGAGTGGACCTGCGAGGCGCGTGGGCGCGACGGTCTCGTCATCCTTCACACGCCCGGAAACGGGGGTCACCGGACCGAAACACGGAGCGCCTAGCGTTCCGGGCGATGGTGCCACCATCAATATTTCGCTGGTAGGAGGTGGTCGGGTGCGCGCGGTCCAGGCGGTGGGCGCTCCCGGTGACAGCCCGCACCTGGTGGGTACCGGGGTGGCGGCACTGCGGGGCGTCCGGCTGCCGTCGGGCGGGCTCGGGGACGTGGTGGTGGCCGAGGGTCACGTCACGGACGGTACACAGTGGACGCCGGGTGGAGCGGATCTCGACGCCGCGGGCTGGCGGGTGCTGCCCGCCGCGGCCGAGCCGCACGCCCATCTGGACAAGGCGCTGACCGCCCCCCGGATCGATCCCGGCGCGGGCAACGACCTGGTCGACGCGATCAGCCAGTGGCGCACGATGCTCCCCGGCATCGACGCCGCGGACATCGGCGCCCGGGCACTCGCCGCCGTCGGGCGCTACCTCGCGCACGGGATCACGGTGATCCGCAGCCACGTCGACGTCCCGCTCGACGGCGACCGGTTCCGCGGCGTCGACGCCCTCGTCGCCCTGCGGGAGCGGCTGCGCGGCACGGTCGAGCTGCAGGTCTGCCTGCTCGCGGGCTCCGAGGCGGACGACGGGATCGTGGCCGAGGCCGTCGCCCGGGGCGTGGACGTGATCGGCGGCTGCCCGCACCTCGCGCCGGACCCGCGCCACGAGATCACCCGCATGCTCGACGTCGCGGAGCGCCACGGCCTCCCGGTGGACCTGCACGCGGACGAGCAGACGGACGTCGGCCTGCCGGACGCCGGGTTCGACCTCGTCGAGATGGCCCGCCAGGTGCTCTCCCGCGGCCTCGCGCAGCGGGTCACCGCGAGCCACTGCGTGCGGCTCGGAATGCTCGACCCCGCCCGGCTCGCGCCGATCCTGGAGCTGACGGCCGAGGCCGGGATCGGGATCGTCACCCTGCCGATCACCAACCTGTACCTGCAGGGACGCGGGATCCCGGGGGGCCCACGCGGGCTCGCGCCGCTGCGCGCGATCCTCGACGCAGGCATCCCGCTCGCCGCGGGCGCGGACAACCTGCGGGACCCGTTCAACCCGGCGGGCCGCGCCGACCCCTTCGAGACGACGTCGCTGCTCATGACCGCGGGCCACCTGCGCGCGGAGGAGGCCCTGCACGCGGTGACCACCGGGGCCCGCGCCGTACTCGGGTGCGAGCCCGCGGGCGTCGCACCGGGGGAGCGGGCCGACCTGGTCCTGGTGCCGGACGTCGACCCCGGCGACCTGCTCGCGAGCGCCGTCGACGCCCGCATCGTCCTGGCGGGAGGTCGCGTCGTCGCCGAGACCCGCGCGGCCTGCTCGCTCGACCTGCCCGTCCACGAGGTGATCACGTGACCAGCACGGCCACTCCCACGCTGGCGCTCGAGGGCGTCACCAAACGGTTCCCCACCGGGACCGTCGCCGTGCGGGAGGTCAGCCTGGCGCTGCAGCCCGGCGACTTCGTCACGGTCGTCGGGCCCTCCGGGTGCGGGAAGTCGACGCTGCTGCGGCTGGCGTCCGGCCTGGAGACCGTCACCGGCGGCAGCATCGACGTGCACGCCGCGGCGACCAGCTACGTCTTCCAGGACGCCACGCTGCTGGAGTGGCGCAGCGCCCGCACCAACGTCGAGCTGGTGGGGGAGCTGCGGCGGGTCCCGAAACAGGAGCGTCGCAGGCGGGCGCAGGAGGCGTTGGACCTGGTGGGCCTCACCGGGTTCGAGTCGCAGCACCCGCGCCAGCTCTCGGGCGGCATGCGGATGCGGGTCTCGCTGGCCCGCGCGCTGGTCGCCGACCCCGAGCTCGCCCTGTTCGACGAGCCCTTCGGCGCCCTGGACGAGATCACCCGGCTGCAGATGCAGACCGAGCTGCAGAAGCTGTTCCAGCTGAAGCGGTTCGCGGGGCTGTTCATCACGCACTCGGTGTCCGAGGCGGTCTACCTGTCCACCCGGGTGCTGGTGATGAGCGGGCGGCCGGGGCGGATCGTCGCCGAGGTCCCGGTGCCCTTCCCGTACCCGCGGCCACCCGAGCTGCGCTACGAGCCGGAGTTCGCCGAGCTGACCGGCCGTGTGTCGGCGGCACTGGGGGAGCACTCATGACCATCCTCGAGGCGCCCGCGTCCGGGCTGCAGCCCGCCACCGCCGTCGAGACGCGCAGGCCGTGGTGGCGGACCGCGCTCTCCCGCGCGGTCCCGATCGTCGCGGCGCTCGCCGGGATCGCGGTCGTCTGGTACGCGGTGTCGTACCTCGTCCTGCCCGCCGACCAGCGGTTCCTGCTCCCGCCGCCGCACGAGGCGTTCGGCAGCGCGCTGTCCAACCCGGCGCTGATGGGGCCGATGCTGGAGGCACTGGCCCGCAGCGCGGGGGTGGCGATGGTGGGGCTCGCGATCGCCGTCGTGCTGGGCATCGGCTACGCCACGGTGATGTCGCAGTCCGGGTGGGCGGAGCGGATCCTCTATCCGTACGCGGTGATCCTGCAGACGATCCCGATCCTCGCGCTGGTGCCGCTGATCGGCATCTGGCTGGGCTACGCCTTCACCGCGCGGGTGGTGGTCTGCGTGATCATCGCGCTGTTCCCGATGATCTCGAACACGCTGTTCGGGCTGCAGTCCGCGAGCCCCGCGGCGCACGACCTGTTCAGCCTGAACAAGGCCACCCGGTGGCAGCGGCTGACCAAGCTGCAGTTCCCCGCCGCCGTCCCGTCCATCTTCACGGGGCTGCGGAACGCCTCCGGGCTGTCGGTGATCGGCGTGATCGTGGCCGACTTCTACTTCCAGCAGGGTGCGCCGGGCATCGGCGGGCTGCTGCGGACCTACACGCTGCGCCTCCAGATGGAGGCGCTGCTCACGGCGGTCGCCCTCACCGCGCTGTTCGGGGTGATCGTCTTCTCGATCTTCGCCGCACTGGACAAGGCCGTCGTCGGCCGCTGGTACGGCGGGCACTCACGGTGAGACTCCCTGGAGGAAGCATGTTCCGTAGGACCGGACTCCTCGCGACGGGGGCCGCGGCCGTCCTCGTGCTCGCCGCCTGTGGCGGCGGGGGCGAGAGCGCCACCTCGTCCGCGCCCGCCGCCCCGGCGGCGCCCGCGGGCGGACCGCTGGACCTGGCCGGGGCCGGCTGCCCCGCGACGGTGGTCTTCCAGCAGGACTGGCAGCCGGAGGCCGAGCACGGCGCGATGTACTCCGTCGTCGGCCCGGACCGGACGATCGACGCCGCCGCGAAGTCGGTGAAGGGCTCGTTCGTCGCCCAGGGCGTGGACACCGGCGTCGACGTCGAGGTCCGCCCGGGCGGTGCGAACAAGGGCTTCCAGCCCGTCCCGGCCCTGATGGCGCTGGACGACTCCATCACCCTCGGCGCGGTCAACACCGACGCCGCGCTCACCGCGACCGGCAACCAGGCCACCGTCGCCGTCACCTCGCAGATGACGGTCTCGCCGCAGATCATCATGTGGGACCCGGCCAGCCACCCGGGCGCCACGACGATCCAGCAGGCCGCCGCCGCGGGCGCGCCCGTGGTGACCTCGGGCGACGTGCTGCCCGCCCTGCTCGCCGCGAAGGGCGCCATCCAGGCCTCGCAGTCGGACACCTCGTACGAGGGCACCCCGGCCCGGTTCGTCGCGGACCCGACGATCCTGCAGCAGGGCTTCGCCACGGCCGAGCCCTACATCTACGAGAACGAGATCAGCCAGTGGAACAAGCCCATCGCCTTCCAGAAGGTGGCGGACTACGGCTACTCGATCTATCCGGAGCCCCTGGCGGTGCGCGCCGACAAGCTGGACGGCCTGCGCGGCTGCCTCGAGAAGCTCGTCCCGATCATGCAGCAGGCCCAGATCGACTACCTGAGGAACCCGGCGCCGACGAACACACTGATCGTCGAGCTGGTGAACGAGTATCAGACCGGCTGGAGCTACTCCGAGGGTGTCGCGGCCTTCTCGGCCGAGGCCCAGGTCGAGCAGGGCTTCGTGACGAACGACCCGGCGTCGGGCGTGTTCGGGCAGTTCGACCCGGCCCGGATGCAGTCCATCGTGGACACCTTCGTGCCGCTCCTGCAGCAGCAGGGCTCGCTGCCCGGGCCCGCACCGGCGGCGGAGTCGTTGTACACCAACGAGTTCATCGACCCGACCATCACGATGGGCACGCCGTGACGCTCGCGGCGGAACTCGCGCAGACGGGGGCAGACGTCTCCGAGGACCGCGAGCTGCGACTCAAGGTGTCCTCGGACTGGTCGCGCATGTCGCCGGTGCTGCAGGACAAGCTGCCGCCCGGCCGCTACCTGGCGGACCTGGTCGTACGGCCGACCGAGCCGGAGCAGGTCGCCGCGGTGCTGGCCGTCGCCTACCGGCACGAGGTCCCGGTCACCCCGCGCGGCGCGGGCACCGGGAACTACGGCCAGGCCACCCCGTTCGACGGCGGCATCGTGCTGGACCTGCGCGGTCTCGACTCGATCGAGGTCACCGGCGAGACCGTGCGCGCCGGGGCGGGGGCCAAGCTCACCACCCTCGACGAGGTCGCCCGCGCGGCGGGGCGGGACGTCTGGATCTTCCCGTCCACCAAGGGATCCACCGTCGGCGGGTTCGTCGGCGGTGGGTCCGCGGGGACGGGCACGATCGAGCATCGCACGACGTCGGACGGGTTCGTGGTCTCGGCGACCGTCGCACCGATGGACGGCAGTGGGGAGACCTTCACCGTCTCCGGCGCCGAGCTCGTTCCGTACGTGCACACCTACGGCGTCACGGGCGTGCTGGTCGAGGTCGAGGTACGCACCGACCCGGCCAGGGAGTGGGTCGCGGTCTACGGCTCGTTCGGCTCCTACGCCGACCTGGTCGCGGTGCACCGCACGCTGACCACGCTGCCCGTGCTGCCGCGGCTGGCGTCGGGGGACGAGCCCGCGCTGGTCCCGACGCTGCCGGTCGACCTCGACCCGGAACGCTGGAGCCTGCGGGTGATCGCCGAGGTGTCCACGGTGGACGAGATCGTGGACCGGATCCGGGGCGGCCGCGGCGAGGTCGTCCGGGTGTCGGCCGACTACGCGGAGACCGACGTGCTGTCCGGGATGTCCTACAACCATCCCGTCTACTTCCTGCAGCAGTCCCTGCCCCCGGACGCGCCCCGGCTGTTCCACATCGAGAGCAGCGGGACCCCGTTGTGGGACGCGCCGGACGCGGTCCGGGCCTGCTACGCCGGTCCCGTGCACCTGCACCTCGAGCTGTTCCAGCACGGGCCCGGCGCGATGATCGTCGCCGAGTACGCGGGCGAGGAGGACCTGCTCGCCGGGATGGGCAGGCTGGAGGCCCTCGGGGTGGGGGTGCACTCGCCGCACCAGTGGTACGTGGACCGCAACGTCGCGCTCGCCCGCGAGACGGCGCTCCGGACGGACCCGAAGGGGCTGCTCAACCCGGGCAAGCTGGTCGACTCCGCGCCGGTGGACTCGCGGGTCAACATCGGGGTCGTGCGGTGAGGTTCACCGACCTCACCGGGCCGCAGGTGGCCGCGCTGCCCCCGGACACCGTCGCCGTCCTGCCGCTGGGGGCGATCGAGCAGCACGGGCCGCACCTGCCGGTGTCGACGGACCTGGTCACGGCGTCGTCGGCGGCGGAGGCGGCGGTGGCCGCCGCCTCATCGCCGTGTGTGCTCCTGCCGGCCCTGGCCTACACCAAGTCGGACGAGCACCACGCCTTCCCCGGCTCGCTCTGGTTGTCCTGGGACACGCTGATGCGCACGCTGGTGGACATCGGCCGGTCCCTGGCCGCGTCGGGCCTGACGCGGTTGCTGTTCGTCAACGGGCACGGCGGGAACTCGGCTCTGGGGCAGGTCGCGAACCGCCAGCTGCGGCGCGAGTTCGGGCTGCGGACCTTCTTCGCGCACCTGTCCGTGCCGGTGGACCAGGGCGGCTCGGGCTCGCTTGCGTCGGAGCACGGGATGGGGATCCACGGCGGGCACGGCGAGACCTCGCTGATGCTGCACCTGCGGCCGGACCTGGTGCACATGGACCTCGCGGTCCGCCGCGTGCCGGAGGGGCTGCGGGAGTTCTCGCTGATCGGGTTCGGCAAGCCGGTGTCGTTCGGCTGGCTGTCCGAGGACTTCGGCCCGGACGGGCACGTCGGCGATCCCACAGGCGCGACGGCCGAGCACGGCAAGGAGATGTTCGACGCCGCCGTCGGGCAGCTGGTGCGGGTGATCGACGAGGCGCACCGATTTCACACGTGACCTGCCCGAAGTCCATGACCTACGGCCCGTGCGGTGGGGTCGGGGCGGACGGGTCCTGCGAGGTCGGGGACTTCCGCTGCACGTTCCTGGATCTCCCGCTGCCGCGCTGGACCGGCGGTCGGGAGACCCGCGGGCCAGGAGCCGGGCACGAGCTGCTGGACCTCGCCGCGCGACGGCCCTTGATCGTCTCCATGCTCCCCGCCGCCCCGCTGGACGCCCGGTCGATCACCGAGTGCGCCGCGCCCCTGCGCGGCACGGTGGACGCCGTGCTGGCGGGCGACGCCGCCACCTCGCGGGTGCAGTTCCCGCCCGCCTACCGGGCCCGGCTGATCCAGGACGAGGGTCTGCGGGTCTGGGCGGGCGTGAACTGCCGGGACCGGAACCGGGTCGCGCTGGAGGCCGAGCTCGCGGCGCTGGCCCACGCCGGCGTCGCCGCGGTGCACTGCGTGACCGGTGACCACCCCCTCGGCGGTGGCAGGCCCGACGCCCAGCCGGTCTTCGACCTCGACTCGACCCGGCTCGTCGCGCTGGCGGCGGAGTACGGGCTGCTGGTGTCGGTCGCGGAGTCGCCCGCGGCCCCGCCCGTGGAGCTGCGCGCGGAGCGGGTGGGGGAGAAGGCGAGGGCCGGAGCCTCCTTCGCGATGCTGCAGTACTGCGGCGGCGCGGCGGAGGTCGCCGCGTTCGCCGCGAACTGCCCGGTGCCGGTGCTGCCCGGCGTGCCGATGATCGTCGACCGGGAAGGGGCGCGGCTGCTGCGGTCCTTCGCCGCCGCCGTCCTGCCCGAGGGCTTCACCGAGACGATCCTGGACGCGGCCGACCCGCTCGCCGCGGGCATCGACCTGGCGGTCCGGCACGGCCGGGAGCTGCTGGAGATCCCCGGCATCGCCGGGGTGGTGGTGGCGGGCGGCGTCGCGGCCGGGGCCGAGCCGGCCTTCGCCGAGGCGCTGGGCGAGGTCACCCGCGCCCTCATGCTCCACGTCCGGGGAGCGCTCCGACCGCGCGGCCCCGACGAGTGGATCATGACGCGCCCGTCGGAGTGAGGGCCCCTCGTGGCGCCACGCGGGCCCGACGTCGGGCCGGGGCGGGTGGTCAGCCCCAGGGATCGTCGGGGTAGTCGGGCTCGGGGGGTTCCTCGACGGGCCAGTCGTCCTCGGCCGCGGGCGAAGCGGCGACCTGCGCACCCTCCGCCCCCGCCACCGCGGCCAGCACCCCCTGCCCGTACTTCGCCAGCTTGTTCTCACCGACCCCGTTCACCGTGCCCAGCGCGGCCAGGGAGGCGGGCGCAAGCGTGGCGATGGCGCGGAGGGTGGCGTCGTGGAAGATCACGTACGCCGGGACGCCCTGCTCCTTCGCCGTCGCGCCGCGCCAGGCGCGGAGGCGCTCGAAGATCGGGGCGGCGGCGGCCGGGAGGTCGACCGGGGGAGCGGAGGAGCGGGAGGACTTGCGGGTGCGGGTCCGCTCGGGGTCCTTGCGCAGCATGACCTTCCGGTCGCCCTTCAGGACCTCGGCGCTGCCCTCGGTCAGCTGCAGGGTGTTGTAGGCGCCCCCGACCTGCAGGATCCCGCGGGCCAGGAGCTGGCGGACCACGCCGCGCCACTCGACGTCGGAGAGGTCGGCGCCGATCCCGAAGGTCGACAGCTGGTCGTGCCGGT
>Ga0207644_10002363_pt1 | contig 12182 bp, 8 predicted proteins | sample KBSS73metaG_FD_184326 | JGI IMG/M metagenome (GOLD analysis project Ga0207644, IMG submission 184326) | Switchgrass rhizosphere microbial communities from Kellogg Biological Station, Michigan, USA - KBS S7-3 metaG (SPAdes) (version 2) | ecosystem: Host-associated > Plants > Roots > Rhizosphere >... | reverse complement strand
CGGTCGTCAGCCAGAAGTCGAGCGATGAGTCGACTAGCTTCTGCATGTCCTCGGCGCCGTAGACCTTGCCGGACACCGGCACCGGGCTCTCGCCTGGCACGAACGTTTTCGGCGCGTGGTGCCGGCGCGCATATTCCCCCACCAGGTCGAGGATGAGCTGCCGGAACTGGGCTTCGTCGGCCTGATCAGCCAAAGCCTGAAGCTGGGTTGATTGAAAAACCGTGTTCATGCTGCGTACGCCTGATCGATCACGACGTTCTTCCACCCTTCATAATCGCTGAGTTGCTTGAGGCTGACGGTTCGCGGGTCGGCGCCCGTCGCGACCTGCAAATGCCATTCGACGACCTTGCGCAGCGCATCTTCGAGCGGCAGCTTGGGCCTCCAGCCAAGCTCGGCGCGGGCCTTGCTACTGTCGAGCTTGAGAAGTGTCGCTTCATGCGGCTGAGACCCGCTCGGCTTCTCCCATCCGTTGCAGCCGCCCCATTCGCCAAGCATCTGCTCGACGATCCAGCCTACCGGCTGAGTGTCGTCGTCGGCTGGACCGAAATTCCACCCGCACGCTGCTTCCTTGCCGCCATGCAACAGGCGTTCGGCGACGAGCAGATAACCGCTCAGCGCATCGAGCACATGCTGCCAGGGCCGGATCGAGCCCGGATTCCGGATGACCGGCGGAGTGCCGGCCAGTAGGGCCCGAATAATGTCCGGGACCAGACGATCCTCGGCCCAGTCGCCACCGCCAATAACATTTCCCGCGCGAGTCGAGGCGATGAGCGCGCCTTTGCCGAAGAAGGAGCGGCGGTAAGCGGATACGACCAGTTCGGCGGCGCCCTTGCTGCTGCTGTAGGGATCATACCCACCCATCGCGTCGTCTTCGCGATATGGTTCGTTCTGCTCCCGGTTTTCGTAGCATTTGTCGCTGGTGACGCAGACGACCCCCAGAAGACCGTCCGCATTGCGGCAAGCCTCAAGCACATGGACAGTTCCCATGACGTTGGTCGCGTAGGTCTCGACCGGTTGGTCATAGGACAGCCGGACAAGCGGCTGTGCGGCAAGGTGAAAGACGATCTCCGGTCGGGAATCGCGAACAGCAGCGCGAACGGCCTCGAAGTCGCGGACATCGCCCTCGATATGCTTGACCAGCTCCCCAAGGCGAACTTCCTCGAAAAAGCTGTGATCAACGGCGGGGAGAGCGAAGCCAGTGACCTCCGCACCGAGCGCGTGCAGCCAGAGCGACAGCCAGCCGCCCTTGAACCCGGTGTGACCGGTAATGAGGACTCGCCGTCCCGCCCAGGGAGAGCCGCTCACCAGCATTGCCACGGCGCTCCGGCTTCCCACAGCTCCTCGAGGTGGAGCTTGTCGCGAAGCGTATCCATGGGCTGCCAGAAGCCGTCGTGCCGGTAGGCGACGAGCTCTCCCATTGCTGCCAGGGATTCCAGGGGACCGCGCTCCCAGATGGTGTCTGGTCCCTCAATGAGGTCGAGAACGGAAGGATCGGCGACGAAATAGCCGCCGTTGATCAGGGCGCCGTCACCGGCCGGTTTCTCATGAAAGCTGCGGATCAGGTTGAGGTCGCCGTTGGCGAACTCGAGCGCGCCGAAGCGCCCCGGGGGAGCAACAGCAGTGACCGTCGCTTTCTTGCCGTGCGCGCGGTGGAACGAGACGAGGTCCGCGATGTCGATCCTTGCGACGCCGTCACCATAGGTGAAACAGAAGGGCTCAGTCGGATCGAGGTAGCCGCGGATTGCTTTGAGCCGACCGCCAGTCTGGGTGTCAGCGCCGGTCTCGACCAGCGTGATCCGCCAGGGTTCGCTCCAGTTCTGGTGAACCTCGACCGAGTTCTGTTTCAGGTCGATGGTTACGTCTGCGGTATGCAGGAAGTAATTGGCGAAGTATTCCTTGATCAGATAGCCCTTGTATCCAAGGCAGATCACGAAGTCGTTGATGCCATGAAACGAATAGGTCTTCATGATATGCCAAAGGATCGGCTTGCCGCCGACTTCAACCATGGGTTTTGGACGAACCGAGGTTTCCTCGCCCAGTCTTGTGCCGAGCCCCCCCGCAAGAATTACTGCTTGCAACGCAACAAACTCCACTCGCAACAACTAACCACGATCAAGCACGGGTTTGGTTAAATTTGTATTAGCGATATCTGCTAATAAGTTGTGGCCCCGCAGCGGCATTGCCGAATCCGTGGGATCTGCAAATGGCCCCCGCACCATCGCTCCACAGAAAAAGGGCGGACCCGAAGGCCCGCCCCAAAGTAGTTCGATATTTTATATGTTAACCGCGTTCTCCGCGCTGCGCAGGTGGCGGCGGCGGGGGCGGCGGCGGGGGAGGCGGACAGGTCGCCGTGGCGTCGATCACGCTGCCGTCCGGGCAGGTCTGCGTTGCCGGGGCTGGCGGGGGAGGCGGCGGTGGCGGCGGGGGAGGCGGCAGAGCCTCTTCCGTCCGCGTCCCGCCGATCAAGACGCCGAGACCGAGCAGACCCGTCAACGTGTGCGTGTGGTTGTTGTAGCGCGAATAACGGCCTTCCGCGCTCACGTAGAACATGTCGGTGATGTTCTGGTTGATGCCGCCACCTGCAACCCAACCGCCGTGATTGCGATGGTCGTAGTAGTAGCACTTCGGGTCGGTCGGGCTCGTTGCGCCCGCGCAGGTCCCGAACGGCGGATAGGAAATGAATTCCTTGCGCTGCTCGTTATTGACGTATCCGCCCTTCACGTAGACCAGCGTTCCCGGGGAAACTTCGACGCCGGCGCGAGCCGCAATGCCCCATTCCTGGAACGTCTTGTGATTGGCGACGCCATTTCCATCGTGGACGCCACGATTGTCGGCCGGGGCCCACCAGAAGGTGCCCTCGCCGCCGAGAACGAAGCCGCCGAGATCGAAGTCGACGCCGGCGGCGCCGCCCCAACCCCATTTCGACTTGCTTGCACCTTCCGAATGGAAGCTGCTGATGCCCGTTTGGGCCTCTGCCCGGAATCCCCTCAGGCCCTGAGCGTTGGCCTGCGTGGCAGTGACGCTAAGCGCCAGCGCAACGGCCGAAGCAACGCCAGTGAACAATCGACTCATACTGAAACCCCTTTCTTACAAACTCGTAGTTTCCCGTTCGAAAGTAAACTTTAGTTTAATTCTGACTTATTCTTATCAAACTGCTTAATTCAGAGGCAGCCAGTGCGTTCCAATAGCATCCAGGTATGCATTTCAAAAGCGAAACCTATCGGATCCGCAACAATCATCCATTATCGTGTTAACTTATCGTCACTCCTCTAGCTGAGCAGAGAAACCCTTACGGCAGTCGAGACGCAGAATAGCGAAGCTGGTTCCGGTGAATCCAAGAATTTCAGCGCCCGGTGTTGCGGCGCTGCAACATGACCGTAAGCGGGCCTCAGGCCGGTTTCAGGGTATAAGAATTCGCCATGCTTGTCCGCGGTTGTACCTTGCGTATATCAGTCCAGCTAGCACTCGTAGCAGGTTGCGATTGAAACGCGCCCCATCTAGGAAGCCGTCGCCAGAAAAATTATCGAGCAGAATTGGGTGGTTGCGCTAACTAAAGACTTATTACGAGACCGAACCGAACCGGTATTCGCCTGCTTATCGCCTGCCCGCACGAGAATTCGGCGTTTGTCTGCCATCGAGACAATAACGGTCGGCGCGACCGCGGCAATTGTAAGATCGAGTTGATTATGCACGACACAGCTTTTCATATCGGCACGTTGGCGATGAATATCTATGCCGACCTCAGTAACGCCTCAATCCTCGAAGTCGGGTCTCAGGCCGTCAACGGATCTCTGCGGGAAAACGCTCTGCCGACTACCAAATATGTCGGGGTAGATATCGAAGAGGGGGAGGGGGTCGACCTCGTCGTCGAGCCCGGGAAACCACTGCCGGTCGACGACGACTCTTTCGATTTTGTCATGGCGACCTCCGTGTTCGAGCACGATCCGTGCTTCTGGATGACCTTTCTCGAGATGTGCCGCACCGCGAAGGACGGCGGCTACATCTACATCAGTGCACCCTCCAACGGCGTAGTCCATCGGTACCCGCAAGATAACTGGCGCTTTTATCCTGATTCAGGAAAAGCGCTGGCTCAGTGGGCGATATCGCAGGGTCAGCCGGTCACGCTAGTGGAAAGTTTCATAGCTGAGCGCGAAGACGACATTTGGAACGACTTTGTCGCAGTCTTTCGAAAGGGCCGGATAACGAAGGCCCTTCCCAAGGTCTTCCTGCATGAGCATGTCGGTTGCTCGAACATCATTACGTGGAAATCCAAGGCGATTATCAACCCGCGGGATGAGCCGCAGGATCTCTTGCTGTTGAGGGAATCCAAGGCTCGAGCAGAAGCCGCGGAAGGATTTCTTGAGCAGGCTACTAAAGAGCATGATGCTCTGGTGGCAGAATCTGCCAGACGGGCGGACGAACTCACTGTAGCGAGCGAGTTAGCCCAAAATCGCCTGACTGAGCTCGAGTCTGTGAAGGTCAGGTTGGCAGAAGCCGAGGATCAACTTCGGGCTCGTCTTGCCGACTTCGAGCAGTTGCAGGCTCAATTGGGCACTGCGCAGGGCGCTCGTAACGAACTCAAGCTGCGCGAAAGCGAACTTCGGCAGCGGCAAGAGGAGATCGAGCAGACTCTTCGTGAGTTAGCCGAAGTTCGGTCCGAACGAGAGCAACTCCGCGCCAAGTTAGACGAAGGTTATCGCAGCCTCGAACTTGAGACGAGCCTAAGGCGCCAGGCGGAATCTGCGATCGCTTCCTGGCAAGGAGCCTTCGAGCGAGCGCAGGCAGAGCGCGAGGCGATGCGCGACGATCTGGCAAAGGTTCGCGTCGCTTGCGAAGCGGAAGGCGAAAATCGCCGCACGGCTGAAAGCAAGCTCATTGAGCTGAGACAGATTCATGCTCGAGAAGAACTACTGGTCTCGAAGCTCACAGATCAATTGGCTGCGGCAGAGGGAAGGGCTTCGGAGATTGAGCAGCAGCTCGCCACCTCCGAACAGCGGGCCAAAGACTTCGAGCGCCGTTTGAACCTGCATTTCGGCGAGACAGCCGCGCTCTCCAAAATGTTGCTCGACCGGGAAGAAAGAGCTCGCAAGGAAGCAGCGAAAGTGCAGTGGTTGCGCGAAATCCATCAGGCCGTGTCGCGCAGTTCGCGGTGGTCGGGCTTATTGCCTCGTTCACGCCAGCGGGAACGGCGAGACGAGCGGTTGCGGCGCCTCGGGCTTTTCGATCCTGATCGGTATCTTCAAATGAATCCTGACGTTGCAGAGTCAGGCATGGATCCGCTGGAGCATTTCGTTCTCCACGGCATTGACGAAGATCGCCCCCATTAAGCCAGTGCAACGCCCCGTTTTCGATACCGGCGTCCTCGACGACCATCGGCTTCACCAGCTCTGCGCTATCCGGGAGACGGGTCATTTCGAGCCCGAATGGTATGTTCGGCAATACCCCGATGTACAGGCGCTCGGCCTGGATCCGGACATCCACTACTTGTGGATCGGCGCCGACCTCGGGCGAGATCCCACGCCAGCATTCAGCACACGATTTTATCTCCGCGAATATCCAGATGTGGCACGGTCGGGTCTCAACCCGTTCTTTCACTATGTTACGACCGGCATTTCCGAGGGTCGCTCACCGCTGCCGACCTCGATCAACCACGGGCCTCGCCATGCGGCTGCCGGCCCCGTTCAGTTTCGGCTGGATCGGCTGGCAGCCATCGAGCCGGAGGACGACTGGCTGGTCTTTGTCGCTTATTGCCCTGACGGCCGCCTCTCGGCCTGTCAGCACTACCAGATCACGTCGTTCAAGGATGCCGGGTATCGCGTGGCGCTGGTCATTAACTCGGGCGATTTCGCATCTCTCGTCGACCCGGGCATCCAAAGCTGCGAAATCCGGCTCGTACGAGAAAATGTCGGTTTCGATTTCGGCGCTTGGCGTCACGCTCTCGAAATACTTCCGGGCCTCGCTGCTGCGCGCAGTCTGACGTTTACCAATGACAGCATCCTGCCCGTCGGAGGCGGAGCACAGCTGGGCCAGTTGTTGCAACGCATCGAGGCGAGCGAGGCAGACGTACTCTTCCTCACCGAAAACATCGAAGTTCGAGCTCACGCCCAGAGCTACTTCTTCCGATTGCGAAGGTCAGCTCTCGTCTCTGGTGCGCATTCGATAATTTCTTCGATCCCTTACTATGACGACAAGGACGCCCTCATCCACGGCGTCGAAATCGAGCTGAAAGACCGCTTCCGTGAAAAGGGCCATTCCGTCGACGCGCTGTTCCGGCTTGAGGGCGTCGAGCGCAATCCGACTATCCATCATTGGCAGGAACTGATCGCCCGCGGCCTCCCCTTGGTCAAAGTTCAGCTGGTTACTGCCGGATTGGTCGAGATCGATGATCCGCAGCTCGCAAGCATTCTCGGCGAAGACACGATCGAACGCCTGCGAGATCATTGTCAGCACAGAACGAGTGGCAAATCGGCGGTTTGCGCGAACCGCAACGTGTCTGCAGTCCCTTCAATGGGAACGGACGGCTTGTTCAATGAGTACGGTGCGCAACAGGCATTCAACCTGCCGGCCGTGCAGAATCCTACGATCGCCTTGCCGCTACTGGGAGAAATTGCCGAGCCGCGCACATTTCCGCGAATCCTCGCGGTCATCCACGGATTTTACGTGGATGTCGCGGACCTCATACTCAAGCAAATCGCTGCTCTTCGGATCCCGATGCAGATCATCGTAACCTGTGACAGTGTCCAGAAGGCAGAAACGATCCGCACCTCGCTGTCAAAGCATGCGCTACCAGGGGAGGTGGTGGTAGCCCCCAATCGCGGCCGTGACGTAGCACCTTTTATTATCGAGGGGGCCCGCTTCGCGAAGGATTCAGACGTCATCCTTCACCTGCACACGAAGAAGTCGCCACACGGCGCTGTTTATGCCGATTGGGGACGCTACCTTCGCGACAATCTGATCGGGTCACGCGACATCGTCTTGTCGATCTTGAAGTTGCTCGAGGACGAGACCGGCGTCGGGATGGTCTACTCGGATCATTTCCCGGCCGTAGTGGGACTGCGCAATTGGGGGTATGACTTCCAGCACGCGCGCCATTTGCTCGCCCGCTTGAACGTTGACCTCGGTGCGCACGACACGCTCGAATTCCCGACGAGCACGATGTTCTGGGCCCGTCGGGAGGCGCTCGACAGCTTGTTTGGTGGCGGCATCTCTTACGATGACTTCGAGGGAGAAGAGGGGCAAATCGACGGCACTTTCGCACACGCGATCGAGCGATCGTTGCTGTATCTTACGCAAGCCGCGGGCTTCTCTTTCGCCAAAGTCACCGCACAAGATATTCCGAGCGAAGCGGGCTCGCCATTGCTTCGCCTTTCGGCGGCCGACCTGCCCTACGCTTTCGGCCGGCCGTCACGATACCTCCCTGGAGATTCAACAGTGCGTTCCGAATTCTATCGCGCAGTTCCGGAAGTGTACCCGGTCTCGGTAGCGCGCAGCCGGAGAAAGACTGGGCGGCTCACGGCCCTCTTGCCGACGATGCAGCCGCGCAAGATTTACGGCGGCATTACTACCGCGCTGAAAGTCCTTAATGATCTGATCGATTCGCTGCCCGAGGACCTCAGCGTACGGGTCCTGATCACTTCAGACACCGTAGACACAGAGTCGGTGGTGGAATTGAGCAAGAGGCTGAAGAGGAATTTCGCCAGGGCAATGCCGGACGACGATGTCGACGGGAACACGATTGTCGGGGTTGCAGAACACCAAAATTTGCCAATTTCGGTGCGTTCGGGAGAAATGTACGTCGCCACCGCATGGTGGACCGCTGATCTGGGCTATCGTCTATTGGACCGGCAGCGCGAGATGCACGGCGGCTCACCTCGGCTTGCATATATCATCCAGGATTATGAGCCTGGCTTCTACAAATGGTCGAACCAATTTGCGCTCGCCGAGGCGACCTATCACCGGCGCGAGGAAACCGTCGCGATCATCAACAGCGAAGAATTGGTCAACTACGTCCTCGCACGCTACGATTTCGAGCAAGCCTTCTCCATTCCGTACGAGATCAATGGGCGCCTCGCCGAGTTGATTCAGCCGACCGAGCCGCGTCCGCTCATCCTGGCCTACGGACGGCCGAGCGTAGACCGCAATTGCTTCGAGCTGCTCTGCGAGGGGCTACGGCTTTGGCAGTCGCGCAACCCGATCGAGCACTCGCGGTATGAAATTGTTTTCGCGGGCGAGGACTTCGACCAGGCAAGGCTCGCGGGGCTGCTCAATGCTCGAAATGCAGCCAAATTGTCCCTGGAAGAGTATGCCGTGATGCTTAATCAAGCTGCGGTGGGAATTTCGCTGATGGTCAGCCCACATCCGAGTTATCCGCCTCTAGAGATCGCCTTCGCCGGGTGCATGTCGATCACCAACCGCTACGAAGGGAAGGACCTTTCTCGACGGTCCGCCAACATTATTTCCCTCGACCAACTCACTCCACATTGTCTCGCGGATGCTATCGACAGGGCAGTCTCGCGCGTTCAGTACGGAAGGCCTAAGATCGTCGGTGGAATAAGCAGCCTGGAATCAGTCGCACCGGTCGCGGACTTTGGATCGATCGCCGGCTGGATGCTGGGACAGGTTTCGTTGGACGCTTGCTCGTGAGCGGGTTTTTGATCTATTCCATTGAATTACGGTCATTTTTAGTTGGCATCGCTTGCGATGCGCAAGCAGAGGCGTTGAATGAACATCGGCGTAATTGATACCGAGGCACTTCTGCGCGACGTTGTGAAGCCTCGCAAGCGCAGCTGGATTTCCAAGCACCGCTGGCTGGCACTATTCGTCGGCCTGCCCACGACACTGTCCATCATTTACTTTGGACTGATTGCGAGCCCCATCTACGTTTCCCAATCGAGCTTTGTGATCAAGTCGCCGGGTCAGAAGAGCTCCTCGGGATTGTCGCTGGCAAACCTCGTTCAAACGACCGGAATTTCGGCTGGTCAGGAACAGACGAAGGAGGTCATCCAGTACATTAGGTCGCGAGACGCACTGAGCGACTTGCAACAGAAGACCGACGTCCGCGCGAAATTCTCTGATCGTGGAGCGGATTTCCTGAGCCGCTTCCCACGGCCGTTCTCAAGCGGGACCTTCGAGAGCCTCTATCATTATTATGGCTCGATGGTCGGTGCCAACAGCGATGCGGACAGCGGACTCGCGGTGGTTGAGGTTAAGGCATTCACGCCGGATGACGCCTACGTCCTGAACTCGCGGCTGCTCGAGCTTAGCGAACAGCTCGTCAATCGCCTTAACGATCGGGCACAAGGGCGTGCCATCGCCGAAGCCGAGCGGAGGGTGGTTCAAGCGCAGGACAGAGTGCGTAACGCCCGCGTCCAACTCGGCGCCTTTCGCAACGAGCAGTCTCTGATCGACCCGGCGAAGCAGGCTTCTGGAGTACTCGATGTATCGAACCGCCTGGTGTCGGAACAGGCTGCGCTTCAGGCCCAGCTCGACCTGATGGAGCGCGTCGCCCCACGGAATCCATCCATTCCTGCGGTGCGCAATCGCATCGCGGCCATCGGTCGCGAGATTGCAGCACAAAATGCGCGGGCGGTCGGTACTCCAACCGGCATTGCCTCGAAGCTCGGGACTTACGAGAAACTTCAGGTCGAGCAGGAATTCGCCACGCAAATGTTGACGGCAGCGAGCGCGTCGCTCGAGACCGCGCGTACCGAGGCTCAGAAACAGCAGTTCTACCTCGAACGCGTCGTCGAGCCGAACAAGCCGGATGAACCCACCCTCCCTCGGCGGCTCAAGAACATTCTCGTCGTGTTCGCTGCCTCGATCTGCCTCTATTTCATCGGCTGGATGATCGTCGTCGGTATCCTAGAGCACGCGCCCGAAGACTGAGTTGATGGTCAGCAAGATTATTGCAGGCTGGCGAATACAGCGCCGAGTGATCAGCGCGCTGATGATCCGCGAGCTCGTCACCCGCTTCGGACGTGAAAACATCGGCTTCTTGTGGATGATGGCCGAGCCACTGCTCTTTGCCGTGCTAGTCGGCTTGGTGTGGCGGTATATGAAAGGGCCCGAAGAGCACGGTGTGAGTATCGTGGCATTCGTCGCCACCGGCTACATTCCGCTCACCTTATTTCGGCACGTTGTGACTCGGACGTCGCGGGTATTCTCGGTGAACGGAAGCCTGCTTTATCACCGCCAGATCAAGGTTCTGGACTTCATCTTCGTCCGCTTCGTCATCGAAGTCATCGGATCAATGATGGCGTTCCTGTTCATTGGTGCAATTCTTTACGCACTTAACGAATTCCCGTTGCCAGCAGATATTGGAGCATTGCTGCTCGGCTGGTTCCTCTACTGCTTCTTCACGTTTTCGCTGTGCTTGGTGCTGGCGCCTGTGTCTGAGATGTCGGAGCTACTGGAAAAACTATTGCCGGTTACGCTCTACATCATGATTCCCTTTTCAGGGACATTCTCGATGGTGTCGTGGCTCGCGCCGAATCTCCAGAAATTCATGCTCTATTCGCCGTTCGTGAGCCCGATGGAGCTGTTGCGGTACGGGTTGTTCGGAGACCGCGTGAATGCCGTCTATGATCTTTCCGTCCCGATCGCCGCGTCGCTGATCCTGACGCTTATCGGGCTGGGACTTTGCCGGCGCGTGCGCCGCACGCTGGTGGTCGAATGATTCAGTGCGAGCAACTTAGGAAATCCTATCCCATGGGATCTGGTCGCAAGGAGGTCCTGCGGGGGATCGATCTGCAGATCGGCCAGGGGGAGCATATTGGGTTTCTCGGTCGCAATGGCGCCGGCAAGACTACGCTCATAAAGCTCCTTGGCGGAGTTGAAATGCCTACCTCCGGCAAGATCCGGCGAAACATGAGCGTTTCCTGGCCGCTGGGCTTTGGCGGTGGATTCCAGGGAAGCCTTACGGGTTACGACAACGCTCGCTTCATTTCTCGGATTTACGGACACAGCTACGCCGAAATCAAAGACTTCGTTGAGGATTTTACAGAGCTGGGCCCGCAGCTCCGAATGCCGGTCAAGACCTATTCGTCGGGAATGAAGGCTCGGCTTGCCTTCGCATTATCGCTGGCAATCGAATTCGATTGTTACCTGATCGATGAGGTCATCATGGTCGGCGACGCCAACTTTCACCAGAAGTGTCACGATGAGCTGTTTGTGAAGAGGGGTGATCGAACGATCATCCTAGCATCTCACAGCGCCGAGCTAATCCGAGAATTCTGTGATCACGCGTTGGTTCTTAATCAGGGAAAGGCGACCGCTTACGCCGACGTCGAAGAAGCGCTCGGCGTGTATGAACTATTGTGAAATCGCCAGGGGTCAGCACCTCGGCAGTGCAGGGAAGTATCTCCATGTTTTCTAATTCGGGGTTTTCGGCTTCTGAGGGTTCTACAATGCAAAGGGCGGACCTGCCTCCCGCATTGCCGATCGGCCCGATGACGCCCGAGTGGCTGGGAAGCAACTTGGTATCGAACGATCTCAAGCGTGAGTGGACCGATCAGGGGTTTTCGATCTTGCGCGGTGCATATTCAGGTGAGGAGGTCGCGGCCTACAATGAAATTGTCGCGGCGGTCCGCCGCGAAGTCCCAACTGGAGAAGACGAATACGGATTCGGTGATCGCATTGGTCAGCTCCATCAGCGCCACCCAGAGCTCCTTAATCTCGCTTCCGCTCCAAAGGTGTTGGATTTTCTACGGTGGGCGTTCAACGATGAGCCGGTTGTCTTTGGTTCGTTGAACTTTGAGCGGGGTACCGAGCAGGAAGCCCACATCGACGCGATCTTCTTTTGGCCCGAACCGTGCTTCTCAATGGCGGGATGCTGGGTAGCGCTCGAGGATATTTCGCTCGATGCGGGTCCGCTATTCTACGTCCCGGAGAGCCACAAGTGGCCGTTCTACTGCAGTGAGCATGTGGTTGCGACAGATGCTGATTTGGCAGAACGACGCCGGCGAGCGGCTCTTGGCGAATTGCCAGAAGATGAGAAGCGCCAGTTGGTTGCCGACCTCGGAAATGCCTGGACCGATCGTTTCCTGAAGCTTGAATCCATCAGGAGGACCGAGCGCCGCTGTCTGTCGCTTAAGGCGGGGGACGTCGTTTTCTGGCACTCTTTGTTGGCACATGGCGGACTAGCGAGGGCTAATCGGACGCTTAGCCGCAAGAGCGCCGTATTC